>Ga0214921_10000226_pt1 | contig 112353 bp, 66 predicted proteins | sample LL1505_MetaG_FD_177992 | JGI IMG/M metagenome (GOLD analysis project Ga0214921, IMG submission 177992) | Freshwater microbial communities from Lake Lanier, Atlanta, Georgia, United States - LL-1505 | ecosystem: Environmental > Aquatic > Freshwater > Lake | place: USA: Georgia | collected... | reverse complement strand
CGTCTTGCAGAATCCCCCTAGCCGCCAGCGGCCCGCCCGAGCATGTTCTCCCGCCTTTACGAATGCCACGTCCTGCACGCCCGATTGCATCCACGGGCGCACCGCTTCGCGTATCGGCTGTTTTTCCTCGCGCTCGATCTCGATGAACTCCCCGCGCTGGCGAGCCACCTGCGCCTGCTACGCATCGACCGCCCCGGGCTACTCTCTTTTCGCCAAGCCGACTACCTGCCGACCCACCAACCCCTGCACAACCCGTCCACGCCCGTAGCTGCGGGCGCCCCTGCCGCGCCTCTCGCCCCGCTCAAAGCCCGCGTGCTCGCCCGCCTCGCCGCCGACGGCCTCGATCCCGGCCCAGGCGCCCGCGTGCTCCTGCTCACTCTGCCGCGCGTGCTCGGCTACCAGTTCAACCCCGTCTCGTTCTACTTCGTCTCGACCGCCGCCGGCCGCCCCTACGCCGCCCTCGCGGAAGTGACCAACACTTTTCGTGAAACCAAACCCTACGTGCTCGGCCCCGCCACCTTGGAAAACACTGCCGCCGGCGAGGCGGTTTTCCATCGGCGCGTGACCAAGCACTTCTACGTCTCGCCCTTCGCCGACGTCGATCTGGCCTTCGACTTCCGCCTGCGCCCGCCCGGCGAACGCCTGATTTTCCAAATCGATGACTACGTCGGCGAACGCCGCGATCTCCTCAGCACCGTCACCAGCCTCGGCCCGCCCCGCCCGCTGAGCGATGGCACGCTGGCGTGGTTTACGCTCAAATACCCGCTGGTCACCCTCAAGGTCATCGCCGCGATCCATTGGGAAGCGCTTCGCCTTTACTTAAAACGTGTGCCTTGGTTTGCCAAAGCCGCCCGCGCCGCCGACCAACGCGACCTCTACCACCCCCACGCCTCCCTCACCCGCCCGCCCGCGCCATGAGCGACGAACCCACTCCGACCCTCGCCCCCGGCACCACCGGCGCCAGCCCCGCCTACCTCGCCGCCTCCGCCGACCGCGCCCCGCTGAGCCGCCAATTGGTCTTGGGCACTTTCCGCGACATGCGCCTGGGCCACCTGCGCGTGGAACTGCCCGAGGGCGGATCCGTCGATTTCGGCAGCCACGCCGACGCCCTCGCCCGCCGCCTCCCGGCCGGTTTGTCCGCCTCCGCTCACCTCCGCGTGCGCCGGGACGCCTTTTTCCGCAAATGCCTGCTCGCCGGCGATATCGGCTTCGCGGAATCCTACCTCGACGGCGATTGGGATACCCCCGATCTGACCAGCCTGATCGCCTGGTTCATCCTCAACGTCGAACACGCCCCCACCCTCTCCGGCTCGACTAAAAAAACCGGCCAGGCCCTCTTCCTCAACTGCCTGCGCTTCGCCAACCGCCTCGGCCACCTCCTCCGGCCCAATTCCCGCGCGACTGCCCGCCGCAATATCGCCGAGCACTACGACCTCTCCAACGAGTTCTTCCAGCTCTTCCTCGACCCCTCGATGATGTATTCGAGCGCCCGCTGGCCGGCCCACGCCCAAGGGCTGTCGCTTGAGGCCGCCCAACGCGAGAAAAACGACGCCCTCTGCCGCTCGCTCCGCCTTAGCCCGACCGACCACGTGCTCGAAATCGGCAGCGGCTGGGGCGGCTTCTGTATCCACGCCGCCCGCACCTACGGCTGCCGCGTCACCAGCCTCACCATCTCGAAACAACAATACGACCTCGCCCGCGCCCGCGTCCAGGCCGCCGGCCTCGCCGACCGCGTGGAGGTGCGCCTCGAGGACTACCGCGACCACGCCGGCACCTACGACAAGATCGTCTCCATCGAGATGATGGAGGCGCTCGGCCACGACTACCTGCCGGCTTACTGCGACACCCTCGCCGCCCGCCTGAAGGCCGACGGCCTGCTTGCACTTCAGTTCATCACCTGCCCCGACCACCGCTACGCCGAGCTGCGCCGCGGGGTGGATTTTATCCAGAAGCACATCTTCCCCGGGTCGCTCCTGCTCTCGCTGAACCGCGTCAACCAACAGCTCGCGCGCGCCGGCGGCTTCATGCTGCACCACATCGAGGACTTCGGGCCCGACTACGCCCGCACCCTCCGCACTTGGCACGACGCCTTCCAAGCGAAGCGCGAGGCCGTGCTGGCCCTCGGTTTCGACGAGCGTTTCCTGCGCAAATGGAGCTACTACCTACGCTACTGCGAAGCCGCCTTCGCCATGCGCAACATCTCCGTCGTGCAAACCCTGCACACCCGGCCGAATAACCTCGCGCTGTGACGCGTCGCCGAACCCCGCCACCTACGGCTCGGTTGAAGCAGCCAGACCGCCTCCGAATAGTTTGTTGCGGCGCCGGCCTGAATTCACCAACTTTCCGCCATGTCTGTCGCCGAGATAAAAGCCGAGCTACCCAGCCTTTCACCCGCCGAACTGGCCGAGGTGGAAACGGCTTTGCAGCAGGCCAAGCAGGGCGACTCTCCCGATGCGGGGGCGCCCTTGCGGGCCTTTTTCGGCTGCGCCCGGGGCACCATCACCTTTCTCCCGGGCTGGGACGAACCGGACACCGAACTCTGGAACGCCCTGAAGGATGATCTACCTCTTTGATACCAACGCCTGGCTTTGGATCACCGAAAGCCCTGAAAAATTTTCCTCCGCCACGGCCCGAATTCTGGGCGCGCACAGGGGCCCTGTCGGCCTCTCCGCCGTCAGCGTCTGGGAAGTATGCCTGAAGGTGCGCAAAGGGAAACTCCCGCTTTCCCTCCCCACCCTCGACGACTGGCTCAAGATCACCCTGCACCCGGGCGCAATCCGCCTCCTCCCGCTCGATGCCGCCATCGCCCGCCTTTCCACCGAGCTGCCCGGCACCTTCCACGACGACCCCGCCGACCGCTTCATCGTCGCCACCGCCCTTCACCTTAATCTCACGATTGTCACCAGCGACGAGAAGATCATCGCCTACCCTCACGTCAAAACTCTGGACACCCGTTGAACGCCGCCCTGCTCCAGCCCCGGCTCCTCCCCGGTCGACTTGAACCCGTCGACTGAGCACTCGCACGCAGCGCGCACGCGCAACCACCCGTCGGTTTGACCGGCCACCAGCGCTACTTAGCAAGAGCGACGGCGGTTTAGGTGAAGTCGACCGAGATGGCGGCGGACGTTCGTCCAGAGACCGCGACAGGGGGTTCCCGAGTCCATCTTCTACGCTACTGCGAAGCCGCCTTCGCCATGCGCAACATCTCCGTCGTGCAAACCCTGCACACCCGACCGAATAATCTGGCGCTGTGACGCGGAGAGACGGCGCCGCGCGCCGAACCCCGACACAAGGTCGGTAACGCACAGATAAATCTGGGCTATTGATTAACCGATTCCTTTGAAAAACAGTGTATTGTAAATCGGAGGCGACGAATAGCGCACAGATATTTCCGCCCTAAGCCTCGACCAGATCCTTCTCCACTCGGAGGTTGCCGATGATGAAGTCCTGGCGCTGGGGGGTGTTCTTGCCCATGTAGAAGGTCAGCAGGTCGGCGCTGTTGTGCAGGTGTTCGAGGGTCACCTTTTCGGCCTTCATGTTTTCGCCGATGAAGTCCTTGAACTCGCCCGGGCTGACTTCGCCGAGGCCCTTGAAGCGCGTGATCTCAGCGTTTTGCCCGAGCTTATGCAGCGCGGCCTGTTTCTCGGCCTCGGAGTAGCAGTAGCGGGTCTCCTTTTTGTTGCGCACGCGGAAGAGCGGCGTCTCCAGCACGAAGAGGTGGCCCTGGGTGATGAGCTCGGGGAAAAACTGGAGGAAAAACGAGATCAGCAGCAGGCGGATGTGCATGCCGTCGACGTCGGCGTCGGTGGCGATGATGACTTTGTTGTAACGCAGGCCGTCCATGCCCTCCTCGATGTTGAGCGCGCTTTGGAGGAGGTGGAATTCCTCGTTCTCATAGATGACCTTCTTGGTCAGGCCGTAGGTGTTGAGCGGCTTTCCTTTGAGGGCGAAGACGGCCTGGGTGTGGACGTCGCGGCAGGCGGTGAGGGAGCCGGCGGCGGAGTCGCCCTCGACGATGAAGAGCGAACTCTCCTCGGCGCGTTTGTCCTTCGTGCCGAGGTGGGCGCGGCAGTCGCGGAGTTTGCGGTTGTGCAGCGAGGCCTTTTTGGCGCGTTCGCGGGCGAGGTTGCGGATGCCGGCGAGTTCCTTGCGCTCGCGCTCGCTCTCCTCGACCTTACGCTTCAACTCCTCGGCGACGGCGGGGTTGCGGTGCAGGTGGTTGTCGAGCTGCTGGCCGAGGAAACTGGTGATGAAGTTACGCACGCTCGGGCCGCCGGGGCCGACGTCGTTGCTACCGAGCTTGGTCTTGGTCTGGGACTCGAAGACCGGCTCCTGCACGCGGATGGACACGGCGGCGACGACGGACTGGCGGATGTCGGCGGCGTCGTAGTCCTTCTTGAAAAAATTCCGCACCGTCTGGACGAGGGCCTCGCGGAAGGCCGCCAGGTGGGTGCCACCCATGGTGGTGTGCTGGCCGTTGACGAAGGAGTAGTATTCCTCGCCGTAGTGGCCGGCGTGGGTGAGGGCGACCTCGATGTCCTCGCCCTCGAGGTGGATGAGCGGGTAGAGCGGCTCGCCGGTGAGTTTTTTGGTGAGCAGGTCGCGCAGGCCGTGCTCGGATTTGTAGGCCTTGCCGTTGAACACAAGGGTGAGCCCGCGATTCAGGTAGGCGTAGTTCCAGAGCATCTCCTCGATGAACTCGGTCTTGAAGCGGAAGTCCGGGCCGAAGAGGGCGGTGTCGGGGGTAAACTCGACCAGCGTGCCGTTCCGCTCGCCGGCGGCGGCGATGATCTTGGTCTCCTTGGTGAGCTTGCCGGCGACGAATTCGACGACCTTGGTCTGGTTTTCACGGATGGCCTGGGCGCGGTAGTGGGAGGAGAGGGCGTTGACGGCCTTCTGGCCGACGCCGTTGAGGCCGACGGCCTTCTGGAAGGTCTCGGAGTCGTATTTGGCGCCGGTGTTGATGATGGACACGCAGTCCACGAGTTTCCCCAGCGGGATGCCGCGGCCGTAGTCGCGCACGCGCAGGGTGCGGTCGTTCAGCTCGACCTCGATTTTCTTGCCGAAGCCCATGGTGAACTCGTCGATGCAGTTATCGATCGTCTCCTTCAGCAGCACGTAGATGCCGTCCTCGGGGTGGGCGCCGTTGCCGAGCCGGCCGATATACATGCCGGGGCGGAGGCGGATGTGCTCGAGGGGGGAGAGGGTCTTGATCGAGGCTTCGGTGTAGGCTTGGGCCATGGGCGTCACCCTTCGCCGCCAGCCGGGTGCGGCAAGCGAAAAGGCAAAGCGACTGGCTTCAGGGGTGGGGCGAGGTCAACTTAACCGCCTAAAAGCATGCGCTATCCGCCACCAAACGCGGTCAATAAGGGGTTTGAGACTTGATTTTGATAATTATCAATTCATGAGTAATATCCTTGAACACCCGAATAAACCCCCGGCGCCACGCCATACTCTGTCTTGAGCTGGGTGGGTGATTTCGCCCCTTAGACCCCAATTTTCCGGCACTACCGCCATCTGCACGCGCACACGAGCCATGCCCTCTTTAGCCTCTTCTACCGCCCCCCAAGTCGTGAGCGCCCCCTCGCGCCCTTCGGCCTTGTTGCTCGCGCTCACCCCGCTGGACGCCCGCGAATTTCTGCCGGGGGAGTTGCACACCGAGGTCCGAGATCTGGCGGCGAACTACCGCGAATACGACCCTTCCACCGGATCGCCGGCCGCCTTCTCGGCCTTGTTGCATGAAGTCAATCCCGAGATCCTCGTCACCGGCTGGCGGGCTCCCACCCTGCCCGCCGTGTTGCCACCACGCCTGCGCTACGTGTGTCACCTGACCGGTTCGGTGCGGGGGCTGGTTTCCCGTCACCACCTTGAGAATGGCCTGTTGGTGACCAACTGGGGCGGCTCCATCTCGCGGGTCGTGGCCGAGGGCGCGCTTTTTCACATTCTCTCGGCCCTGCGCCGCGGGACTCACTGGGCCCTCGCCATGCATCGGGATCGCGCCTGGAAAACCCGCGAGGCTGAGACCGCCTCGCTTTTCGGGCGGCGCGTGGGCATCCACGGCTTCGGCCGGGTCGCCCGTGAATTACTCGTTTTGCTGGCCCCCTTCGGCGTCGATATTTCCGTCCTGGCCCCGGATGTGGATGCCTCCGTTGAAAAGGCGTTCGGCATCCGCCGCGCGGCCAGCCTCGAGGCGCTCTTCGCGGACAACGACATCGTGGTCGAGCTCGCGCCCCTCATTCCCGAGACCGAGGGCATCGTAACCGAGCGGTTGTTACGGTTGCTGCGCCCCGGCTCGGTATTCGTAAACACCGGCCGCGGCAAGGTGGTCGACGAGGTCGGCTTGGTCCGCGTCGCGCAGGAGGGCCGGGTCTTCTTTGGCCTCGATGTCTTCGCGGTCGAGCCCATGCCCGCCGACCACCCGCTGCGCGGTCTGCCCAACGTCGGTCTGACCCCCCACCTTGGCGGCCCCACCACCGACCGGCGTCGCGATGCCGGCTCACTGGCGGTGGACAACCTGCGCGCCTACAGTGCAGGCGAGCCCCTCGAGGCCGTGGTCACGCCCTCGCTCTTCGACCAGATCACCTGAGCGGCTCTATGCCCATGCCTCCCGCCGCCTACCTCCGCTGGCAAGGCCATGCCCGAGGCCTGCTCGCGCCGCTCGCCGCCCTGATGCGACCCGGCCGGGCAGATCTGCCGCTATCGGGCCGGCCCAGTGACCACGACGCTCAGGCCGACCGGCTGGAGTCTTTTGCCCGCCCGCTTTTTCTCGCCGCGCTTTACCTGCAGACGGCGCCCGAGCCGGGCCACGCCGAGGCGGTCGCACTGCGCGAAAAACTCGCCAACTGGCTGCGTGCGGGCCTCCTGCTCGGCGCCGACCCCGCTTCACCCGAATACTGGGGGCCCGACGCCAACTACCACCAGCACCACGTCGAGATGGGGCTGATGGCCCTCGGCCTGAGCCTGGCCCGGGCGCAGTTATGGGAGCCGCTGGCGGCCGCCGATCGCGCACGCGTCACCGCTTGGTTTGCGACCGCGCGGGGCGGCGGGATCGTCAACAATAACCACCTGTTCATGTCGGTCCACATCCTCGAATTTCTCGGGGCGGAAGGAGCGGGGCGCCCGACCGATCGCGCGATCATCGAGGCCCATCTGGACCAGCTGGAAACCATGCACCGGGGCCACGGCTGGTTCGAAGATGGCGCCAACCAAGCCTACGACCACTACAACGCCTACGCCTTCCATTTTTATGGCTTGTTGTGGGTCTTGCTACACGGCCACCGCGACCCGGCCCGCGCCGCCCGCTGGCGGGGCTGGGCCCGGGATTTTCTGGACGACTACCAGCACGCCTTTGCCGCGTCCGGAGAGCACCCCGCCTTCGGTCGCTCCATCACCTACCGTTTCAACGCCTGCGCTCCCTTCGCCCTGGCCGTTGCCACCGACGCGACGGATCTGCCCCTCGGTCGGGTGCGCCGCCTGTGCACCCGCAACGTGGAGTTTTTCCTCAACCACCCCGTCACCGAGGCCGCCAGCGGCTGCTTGGCCCCCGGGTTTACCGACGCCTGGCCAGAGATCGTTGAGGGCTACTCCTGCCCCGCCTCGCCTTACTGGTGCGCGAAGGGCTTCACCTCGCTCCTGCTGCCCCCCGACCATGCCTATTGGAGCGCCCCCGAGGACCCGCTGCCCTCGGAAAATCCAGACGGTTTCGTGCGCACCGTCCGCGCCGGTGGTCTGGTTTTCCGCAGCCTGCCCGGCGGCGAGGTGGAACTGCTCAATGCCGGCTCGATGGTATCCAACACTCACTTACGCTTCGGCCCGTGGAAGTGGAGCAAGCTCTCCTACCGCACCGGCGTGGGCTTCACCTATGCCTTTCCCGAGGCGACCACTTGGTCGGCCGACGCCGCGCTCGTGGCAAGCTGGGCTGACGGCACCTCGATCGGGCGCCACTCGACCACCGCCACCGCCCTGGCGGCCGATCACCTCGGGTTTGTCTGCAACCTCGGCCGAAAAATCGGGCAACTCGGCACCGGGGTGGAAACCTGGGTGTTCTGGCGTGAGGGCTGGCTGCTCCAACTCCATCGCGTGGAGCCCCGGCAACCAGTCGCGCTGTCCCTGGGCGGCTTCGCCCTGCCACTGCCTACGCCCGTGGCCGTGCCACTCGCCTCGCCCGGCTACCTCACGGCCCGCGCGCCCGATGGCCGCGCCGTCGTCCTGCAAAACCTCGGCCCGGCAGGCACCCCCAAGTGGGATGAGCGGCTGGACGAGTCCACGCCGCGCCGTCATACCCACGCGCCCTTCCATCTGGCGCCAGTGATTCATTACCCGATGCAAACTTCGCCCGTTGTCCTCGCCGCCCTGGCTTGGAGCGGACACGACGGCCCCGCGGCGGAACCTTGGACGCCCGTGCGCCTCGCGGCCGGCGAATGGGTGCTCGCGCATCCCACACTGGGCGAGTGGCGCATCGTCCACTACGCTCTGCCGGAATGGCCCCATCCCACCCCATGAAACTCCTCCCACGCCAACTGCTGCTGCTCCTCACGTGCCTCCTGAGCGCCCACGCGCCTCTCCGCGGAGCCGAGACCGACCCCGCTACGCTGGTGCCCGCCACCGCCCCGCGCACCCTCGTGCTTGCCGGCCGGGCCGACGCCTTCCGCACCTACGTGGCCACCGGCGAAGGCCGGATCGGTTTCGATAAAATCCGCGCGGACTTCGATGCCGAATACCTCCGGCTTGCCTTCCCACCCGAGCCCCTGACTTACGGCGACCCCGAGCCCTCAAAACGCGATTCCGCCAAGGCCGACCGCTGGCGCGCAGCGCAAGATACCTGCGGCCTGGTCGCCGGCGTCGCCGAGGCCGGCGCCCTGCTTTGGCTCGGCACGGGGGACGAACGCTACCTCGAAAAGGCGAAAGAATTTATCCTCAAGGCCTGCGCCTGGAGCCTCGACCCCTCCGGCTGGAAAAAAGGCCGCTCCCCCGGCGCGACTTCGATTGATTACAACGACGAAGCGCACTTCCGCCTGTGGCGGAAGCTACCACTCGCCTACGATCTTATCCGCGAACGCTTCACCCCCGCTGAACGCGCCCTGATCGTCGCCCATTTCCGCACCCGCGGCGCCCAATCCGCCGCCTGGGTCCGCGCCGGCCGGGTGGAAAAAGTCCTCCGCAACTCCTTGGAGGGCAAACCCGCCTCCCATCCCATCCGCTTCATGGCTATGACCGGTCTCGGCGCACTGGCGCTGTGGGACGATTTGCCCGCCGAGGCGCGCGACTGGTGGAGCCTCGCCTACGGTTTTTACCGCGACCGCTTCCCGATGTGGGGCGGGGATGACGGCGGCTGGGCCGAGGGCATCGCCTACTGGCGCGGCACCATCGAACACGCCGCTTTTCAGGACGCCCTCGTGGCCATCGGCGACCCGCTGGCCTACCGCACTACGTTCTGGAAAAATACCCCCTATTTCCTCCTCTACAACGTCCAGCCCTATCGCCACAGCGGCTTCGGCGACCTCTCCAACGCCGGCAAGTTCAACCTCGAGCCCGCCTCGGCGGAATACCTGATTCACCTCTCCCGCGTGCTCGGAGACGGCCGCCTCGTCACCTACGCGAACCTCGCCGAGGGTTCCGAGTCGCCCGCCGAGGCCGGCATCCACCGGCTGGACCGGGTCTACCCCACCGCCGAGGAGTTCCTAGTGCGCAACTTCACCGTCGCCCACCTGCCCGTGCCGCCGCCCGCGCCCCTCCAGCCGCTGCCGCCCTATCGGTTTTTCGCGGACGTCGGATGGGTCTCGCTCCACAGCGCCCTTGGCCGGCCGCAGGACGACATCCACGTCACCTTCAAAGCCAGCCCCTACGGGTCCTTCAGCCACAGCCACGCCGACCAAAATGCTTTTATTCTTAATGCCTACGGAGAAAGCCTCGCGATCAACTCCGGCTACCGCGAGTTCCACCGCTCGCCCCACCACCAAGGCTGGACCTGGCAGACAAAGTCAAAAAACGCCCTGCTCATCGATGGCCTCGGGCAGAAACCCCAAGATATCGCCGCCACCGGTCGTATCGTGAAATTCGATACCGGCGCGCGCTTCGAACACGCCCTCGGCGATGCCACGGCCGCCTACCAATCCCTCCAGCCGAAAGGCCGCGTGAAGAGCGTGCTCCGCGACCTCGTCTTTATCGATCGCCGCTACGTCGTCATCCGCGACCGGGTGGAGCTCGCCACTCCCGGCCGGATCACCTGGCAACTCCATGCCGAACGCCCGATCGCTTGGGATGCGGAGGCCGCCGGCGCCCGGATCACCGGCGCCAAAGCCACCCTTACCGCCCGCCTCGTCGCACCCGCCGGCGTGACGTGGAAAGCCACTTTGAAGGACCGCTTCGACGTGCCGGTGGACCCGAAATACACCGGCGGCGCCCCGTCTGGCTTCGGCAAGACTGGCGCATGGAGCGAGCAGAGCCACCTGCTGGTCGAGACCACCGAGCCCACCACCCGCCACCTGTTTTACACCGTGCTCTGGCCCGAACGCGACGGCGCACCGCAAACCGCGCCCTCCGCGCGCTTGACGGCGGACAACATTCTGCTCGTGACCAAACCAGACGGACAACGCGATCAGCTCGATTTCCGCGGCGATACCTTGGCCGTCACCTCGCCCTGAAGCCCTACGCGGCAGATTAACCCAAACCCTAAAAAATTGTTAAAAGGGCTTAACTTATTTTTTGATAATTATCAATTGCAGCTTGAATTCCGCTTTTTCCTATGCACAGTATTACAGTCCCCACCCCGTCCATGACCCTTTCCGTCTCCGCCACCAAGCGGGCCTCGCGCGCCTTCACGCTGATCGAGTTGCTCACTGTTATCGCGATCATCGGCATCCTCGCTGCGATCATCATTCCGACCGTGGGCAAGGTCCGCAACTCGGCGAAGTCGACGCAATGTCTCTCCAATCTGCGCCAGATCGCCCTCGCCATCAGCCTCTTCCCGCAGGACAACAAGGGCTACTATCCGCGCGGTGGCTCCAACCCCAGCCCAGACGGCACCTTGGTTAATTACGCCAAGGCGGTCTACCCCTACATCCCCAATCGTGGCAATAGCGCCACCGGCGTGGTGACCAACAAAGTGTTCCTCTGCCCGCTGGAGCCGCTCCAGCCCGATGCCACCTACGCCAACAGCGTATCCCAATACACCTGCACCTTTGCGCTCGAGGCCGGCAGCTCCGCCAGCACCGCCACGGGCTCGGGCGGCAACGGCCCCCGCCAAGTCGCCTCCATCATCAACCCCTCCCGCACCTACCTCCTGCTCGACGGCGTGCCCCGCAGCTCCAGCGACTACAGTTGCGACTCCTCCTGCACCCACAACGCCGCCCTCACTGACCTAAATGCCACCCCGGCCGCGGCGGTGAAGATCAGCTTCCGCCACAGCGACAACACCAACGTGGCCTTCGTGGACGGCCACACCGCCAAGGTCTCCTTCACCACCCTCAAGGCCGAGCTCACCTCGGTCAACCCGAACGGCAAAGACCGCTGGAACGGCAAAATTAACTAATCCGTTCACCGCCTCATTTCACACCTTCAAACTCCCGCTAACCTTCACCTATCACCCTCAATACTTATTACCCCCATGAGTAACCAATATCCCAAGAAAGTTCAGACCTCAGCCTCCACCCGCCGCTTGCTGGGTTTGTTTGGCTTAATCGCCTCCGGCGCGATCCCCGCCTACGCCCAAACCAGTATCACTTGGGCCAATGCTGGTAGCGTCGCCAACACTTCCTCCAATTGGGTGGGCTCACCCACCTTGGCCAACAGCGTGAGCACCGGTAATATCTGGAATTTCACCAACACCGCCTCCGGAAACAACAGCGTCACCTTTTCCAGCGCCCGCAGCGTGGTTGGCATCGTGTTCTCCAGCACCGCCAACGCCTACTCCATCGGTTCAAGCCCTTTAGTCCTGAGTATAGGGGCGAGCGGTATCACGAACAGCTCCGGCTCCAACGCCCAAGTCATTACCAGCCCCATCGCCACCAACAATACCCAAACTTGGACCACCGTAGCCGGAGGGAGCCTGACCACCGACGCGGTTACACTCACCAGCAACGCCAATAACCGAACCCTGACCATAGCCGGCGCCGGCAATACCAGCATCGGCTCGATCGGCCTTACGGTAGGCCAGACGGGCGTGGGCGCGCTCACCAAGACCGGCGCCGGCACCTTGACGCTCACCGGAACCAACACCTACGCCGGGGCGACCACGATCAACGAGGGTGCCGTGATCATCGCCAATGGTAATTCATCGAGTGCGAACGCTAATTTTAAACTCGAACTTACCGGAACCGTCGCGCCCTCTCTTAAACTAAATAGCGTCAATTCGCTAGCGACGACGGCCACGCTCACCGGCGCCGGCAGCTCGGGAAACGCCGGCACCGTCGACCTTGCCGCAGCCGGGAGCTATACCCTCGGTTCCTATCTGGGTAATAGCATGAAATTCTCCGCCAGCAGCGGCCTGGCCACCACCCTGACTTTTTCGGGCAACAGCGTGCTGACCGCCAGCAACAACACCACGCGCATCATCACCAACCTCGACGCCAACCTGTCCCTCGTCTTCGGCGGCACCCTCGACATCGGCTCCTCTACGAGCGGCGGAGGCACCTTCGCCGGGGCCGGCAGCATCCGGGTCAACGGCGCGATCTTCAACTCGAGCACCGGCGTGCGCGCCGTGAACAAAAACGACGCCGGCACCCTGACCCTGGCCGGCGTGAACACCTACAATGGTGACACCACCATCTCGGGCGGAAAACTCTCCCTGACCGGCTCGGGTTCGATTGCGACCAGCCCGACCATCACAAACAACGGAACCTTCGACGTCTCCGCCGTCACCGGCGGCAACTATACCCTCGGCTCGACCCAGACCTACAAGGGCTCTGGCACGACCATCGGCAACCTGACGATCAACGGTGCCTTCACCCCCGGCACCAGCCCCGGTCTCGCCACCTTTAATAATGATCTCACGCTTGGCACCTCCAGCACCACGACGATGGAGATAGGCGGTCTGGGTGGCGTCGCCGGCACCGACTACGACAAAGTCTCGGTCACCGGTGCGCTGACCTACGGCGGGGCTTTGAGCGTCGTGGCTTATAACAGCTACAACTTCGCGCAAGCCGCTTCCTTCAACCTCTTCGGGGCGGGCTCCCGTTCGGGCAACTTCTCCTCGGTAAGCGTAGCCGGCACCTCCCTCACCAACTCCAGCGGAGTCTGGTCGGCCACGACTGGAGGCTATGACTATACCTTCTCCACTTCGGACGGTAATCTGGTCATCGCCACCGCCGTCCCCGAACCCGCGGCCACCGCCGCAATCGGCGGCGCTGCTCTCCTCGGCCTGGCCGCCCTGCGCCGCCGCCGCCGCGCCTGAGTTCGCGCCAGTGCGCCGCTTCGGTAGACTCCTCAGCCTCCTCGCCCTAGGCTGGCTCCTAGCCTCGCCGGCGCTACCGGCGGCTGAGGCCACGCCAAGGACGGAAAAATACGCCGCCGAGATCGATCGGCTCGCCGCCGCCCCGGCCCCTGCGCCGGGCGGCATCTTGCTGATCGGCAGCAGCATTTTCCGCAAGTGGACGACCTTCGCCGCCGATCTCGCCCCGCTGCCGGTGACGAATCGCGCCTTCGGTGGCTCGCAGACGCCGGAGCAATTATTTTTCTTTAACCAGCTCGTGCCCTCCTCGCGCGCCGGCGTGGTGGTCTGGTATTGCGGCAGTAACGACGTAAACGCCAAGCGCCCCCCCGAGGAGGTGCTCGCGAACACGCGCGAATGGTTGGCGCTCACCCGCGCCGCCCTGCCCGACGTGCGCGTCGTGCTAATGTCGGTCATCCGCGCCCCGCAGAAACGCGCGGACGGCAAACTCGCCCCGGTCGAGGCCATTAACCGCGGTCTGCTCGCCCTGAGCGAAGCGGACGACGTAGACTACCTCGACGTCAACCCGGCCCTGGAAGACGCCGCCGGCGAGCCCCTGCCCGATTGCTACGTCGCGGATCAACTCCACCTCACCCCCGAAGGTTACCAGCGCCTGACGTCTGTGCTGCGCCCGGTTTTGGAAAAACTGCGGCCCGCACCGGGCGCGAAGGGCGCGGCTCAGGCCGAGTAAACGCCGCCGTTCAGGTCGAGAGTCGCGCCGGTGATGAAGCCGTCGTATTCACTGGCGAGGTAAGCAACCGCTCGGGCGACGTCGTCCGGCCGGCCAGCGCGGCCCACCGGGATGCCCGCGATGGTGGCAGCGGCGGATTCCGGCGTGGTGTGGGTGGCGTGGAAGGCCGACCCGAGAATAAGGCCCGGGGCGACGCAGTTCACCCGCACCCCGCGTGGCCCGAGTTCACCCGCTAACGCCCGAGTCCAAGTGATAACGGCGCCCTTGGCCGACGAGTAGAGCAGCGAGCCGGCGTGGCCGCCCTTGCGCCCGGCCAGAGAGGCGAGGTTCACGATGGCCGCAGGCGCGGCCGCCTCCAGCGCGGGCCGCGCCCGCTGGGTCACCCAGATCATGGAGTCGAGATTGATGGCAAAGGTGCGGCGCACGAAATCCTCGTCGAGCTCGGCCAGACTGCGCCGGCCCACAAGGTCACCCGCGTTGTTGACCAGAATATCCATCCCGCCGAGGGCGGCGACGGCGCGGTCCACACAATCCTCAGCCCCGCGGCGGAGGCTCAGATCGGCTTGGATCGCGCAGGCCCGCCGACCCAGCCCGGCCGCGCGGGCGATCAGGGCCTCGGCCCCGGCGACGCTGCGATGGTAATGGATCGCCACCTCGCAGCCGCGAAGGAGCAGTTCCTCCGCAATGGCGGCACCGAGCCCCTGGCCGGCGGCGGTCACAAGGGCGCGTTTGCCCTGCAACCGGGTGAGATGATCGGGCGCGCTCATGGCGAGCATCGCGGCCTTCAGGCCGGCAGGGCGACCGTGGTCTCACGCACCGCGAGGCGGGAAGGCAAGGCGGCGTCGAGATACACTTCATCGTCCGCGCCGGTAGTCTGGAGCAGCAGTTCGGCGGTTTTCCGGCCCATGGCGTCGGGGTCGGCGCTGGCGCCAGTGATAAAGGGGTGCTCCTCGGTGCAGATGCGGGTAGCGTCGACCGCCGCCAAGCTGAGATCGGCCGGCACGCGGAGGGCGCGGGCGAGGAAACAGTTGAGCGCCCCGCGCGCCATCAGACCGTTGTAGCAAACCACGGCGGTGGGGCGCTCGCCGGAACGCGCGAGGAACTGCTCGGCTGCCTGGCGGCCCTCGGTGCGGTCGGCCTGGTCGGTAAGCATGGCCCAATTATCGTCAAAAACCACCCCGCGCAGGCGCAGGGCGTTCTGGAAGGCACGGAAACGGTCCTCGTGGCGCGACAGGGCGCGATTACCACCGATCCAGCCGAAACGGCGATGACCGAGCCCGTGCAGGTGCTCCACCAGCAGATCGAGCGACTGGGTTTCGTTGGATTGCACCGAGTGACACTGCCCGGGGTAACTCATGGAAACGGCCACGACACGGGGGCAGAGTTGTTTAATTGCCTTCAGGAAGCCGGGGGCGACCTCACCCATCAGCACCACACCGAAGAGCGTCTTGCGGGTCTCCAGCGGAATGCGAAACGCGCCCTCGACCAGCTTGTTCTCGGTCCCGAGAAAAACCGTGCTGATGCCGCGGTCCTGCAGCGCCTCGTGCAGACCGTGCTGGATATGGCTGAAGTAGTTGCTCTGCGTGTGCAGGGCTAAGCCGGAACGCAGGATAAACCCAACGTGGATCTGCTTAAGCTCGTCCGCCGCACCCGATGGACGCATGCCCTTGGGTTGGTAGCCAAGATTAAGCGCGTGCTCCCAAATCCGGCGGTTTGACTCCTCGCTGATGCCCTCGGTGCGCCCATTCAAAACCATCGAGACGAGCGCCTGGGAAAGTCCCAGGTCCTTCGCAATCCGTTGCTGGGAGATCTTGGCGGGGGGTGTCATTTCAAACAGAAAAAAGCGATAAAGCAGTCGGCCCCAGACGCGCGCAAGGTCTCATTTAATAGCTATCACCAAATCTTCAAATCCCTGCCGGAGGGTGGCCCGAGGAGTGTGGCGGAACCGCTCAAGGCGCGACATAGTCCCGAGATCCGCCGAGTTTCTGAAAACGCGTGTAAACCGACCAGAAGGAGAGGATCGACATGGTCACAAGGATACCACCAACCGTAAAGGCGTGGCGGTAGACGTTGCCGGTGTGGTCGATGAGCAAACCAACCAGCGGCGCGAGGCTCATATGCACCGGCGCAGCGAACAAGAGCGCGGCGGACGCGAACTGGGCGAATTTCTCGCGGGGGAACAACCGCTGCCCGAGCGAGGCGACGCTCGTGTAATAGCATCCGGAAATGATGCCGTGCAGCACGTAGGCGGTGAGGTAGGTCGAGGCGTCGTGCACGCCAAAGATGCCGAAGAGCATCACCCCGAGGTAGGCGACGAGCGAAACGATGACGACCCGCAGCGGGTGGAAGCGGTCGCAGAGCCAGCCCAGCGGCCAGGCGAGGCAGAGCGAAACGGTGAAGATGAAGGCCAAGCGATTGCCGTAGTCGTTCATATCCACGCCGTAACTCTTGGCGTAGGGAATGGCGAAGGTGTTGATCGGGATGAAGCACATCGTCGCCGTCATGATCAGGACAAACACCCGCAGATAATAGGGGTGGCTGAAGCACTCGCGGCGATAAGTGCGGACGCCCTCGACGAAGCCCTTCCAACCGGACTTTCGCGCGGGATCGACCGGGGGAGGCGGCGGATAATCGCCCTCCTTCACCTTGAGGCAGACCCACATGAACGCGGAGCCGTAAAAAATACCGATGGTCGCGAGGATAAGGGTGAAGTGGTCGGGCACCTTGCCCATGATCCAGTAGTTGAAAATGATGCCGTCGATCAGGCTGACGGCGCGGAAAAGCGCATAGAAGCGGCCGAGCAGGGCCTGGGGCACCACGTCGTTGATCAGGCCGCCGAAGACCGACTGGCTGGCGATGGTGGCGAATTCGAAGGCAGCCCAGAAGACGGAGAAACACAGCACCGCCACGATCATCTCGTTTTCGAGAGCGGAGAGCAGGTTGGCGCCGAGCCCGGTCTCGCCCGCCCACTGGTGCAGGCGCACACCGAGGGAGTTGTCGGCCCGGCCAAGGCCGTGCAACCAGCCCGCGATATGCGGGGTCACCGCGATACCGATCATGCCAAAGGCGGCGATCGGCGTGGTGGCCATGAGGAAGGGGATGCGGCGGCCCCACTTGCCGCGGTGACGGTCGGACTTGTAGCTGATGATCGGGCCCAGCACGAGGGCAACTCCACCCGGAAAGGTGCTCATGAGAATACCGAACCAGAGATTCGGAATCTTCAGGCTACTCAAATACCAGCTAGCGATGCCGACGATCGAGCGGTCCCGCATGGCCCAGGCAAAATCGCCAAAGAGCAGCCAGAGAAACAACACCATCAGCCCGCCGGTGGTGTAAGTCAGCGTGCCGACTTTCCAGACCTTGGGTTGGCCAGGCGCGGTGGCCTCAGGGGAGGGGATTTTTTCGGGGGACGGGGCGGAATGCATAGCAAAAAGCGGGAGACGGAAAATCCGTCTCCCGCGCGGGGCACTGATCAGGCGATGGGGGGCTTAGAAGGAGCCCACAGCCTTCAGGCGCAGGAACTTCTTGGCCGCGCCGTCGAGATTAACGGTGAACACGCGGCGCACGCAATTCGAGGGCAGGTTGGTCTGGTCAGCGGCGGTGGTCACGGTGACGGTGCCGCCGGTGCCCCACGTGCCGGACACCAAATCGGTGACGGCCTCGCCGGTGACCGTCAGGCCGGAGTCATTGGTGCGAATGACCGCGGTAATGGAGATCGTGCTGGCGGTGCTGGCGGTGACGGGGGCCTGAACGGTGTCGGTCGGGGCGTTCGCGCCGAGGGCATACTTAAGGAGCGGCGAGTAACCGTCTGAACCTACGGTGGTGGCGTTCGCGATCGCCACGGTGACGGTGCGGGTAACCGGGGTGGCGGAGTTGCCGGCGGCGTCGGTGGCGGTGTAGGTCAGGGTGTAGGCGCCGGGCTTGGCGGTGTTCACCGAGCCGCTGGTGTTCACCGTGACGGAGCTATCCACGTTGTCCGTCGCGGTGGGGGTAACGTCGCTGTAGCTGGAGCCCCAGTTGACCGAGACGGGCGAGACGGAAGCGATCACCGGGGCTTGAGTATCGACGGTGCCGGGCTGGAGGCGCAGGAAGCCACCCGACTTCACCAAGCTGAAGCCCGTGATAGGCGAGGCCAGCACAGGGGTGCCGGTGATGGCGGTCGCACTCAAGAGAGTGTAAGTGGTGCCCGCGACCGGGGTGCCGACGATCGAGACGGTTGAGCCGGAGGCGAGCGTGAGGCCAGCGGTCGAGGTGGCGACCGAGGTGAGGCCGTCATTCAGCGTGAACTCGAGCACGGCGCCGCTGGCGATTGAGATCGCGGAGGCATGCGAGCCGGACAGGGCCAAGGTGCCCGCGCTGATGGCGGTGGCACCGGTGTAGCTGTTGGGGACGGAGGTCACTGCCGGGGCCGCGATCGTAACAACCGGACTGGCGGAGTAGCCCGTGCCGGCGTTGGTGATATTCACGGCGGTCACACGGCCACTGGTGAGGACGGCGGTAGCGGTCGCGCCGGTGCCGGTGGAATCGGTGATCGTGACCAGCGGAGCCGAAGTGTAGCCGAGGCCGGAAATCACCGGCGTAATGCTGGTAAAGGCGCCGCCGGCGAGCGCGACGTTGACCGTGGCGGTGATGTCCGTGAGGCCCGCGTCGGCGAGGGCGAGGCGACCGGAGCCGGTCTTAGTCAGGCTGCCGGTGCCGGAAGCGCCGCGGAGCGAGGCGGCGATCTCGGAGGCGACGGAGAGCGTGGTGGTGCCGGTGAGGTCGGCGGAGCGGAAGTTGACCACGGGGTCGAGCGTGCCGGGATTGGTGACGCTCGAGGTGGCGTTGGCGCCCTTGACCAGGCTGAGGGTCTGACCGGTGGCGATGAGTTGGTTAAAGGTCAGGGTGTTGCCCTGGCCAGGATCGATCGGCTCAACCGTGTTTTGGGAAGAAGGATGCGGATCGAAGGTGATCGTGCCGTTTTGCAGGGTGTTCAGAACATTAAGGGCCATGCCACCGTAGGTGCCAGTCGAGCTGGCAGCTTTTTGCACGTAGAGCTCGCCGCCATCGAGGATGATGGGGCCGAGACCGCCGCCACCGTTGGCGGAGGTCTTGTAAGCAAGCACGCCGGCCTTTACGCGATAACCGCCGAGCACGGTGGTGATGGTGCCGCCGCCAGTGAGCGTAAGGGTGCCGGCGCCTTCCTTGCTGATCACATTGGAAGTCGAGGGCGCGGTGCTGTTGACGCGAGCCAGCGTCATGGTCTTGCCGGCATCGACGCTCAGGGTGGAAGGGCCGTTGAACACCGACGCGTTACTCGTGGCGGTAGTGCGGTTGAGGGTAACGTCGACGGCGGCACGAACGGTGCCGCCCGTCATGGTGAGGCGGGGAAGATTGAGCACGCCCTCGCCGAACACATTGACGTTATTCACGACCAAGGTGCCGCCGGTCACGGTGACGGCGGAGTTACTCCCGCTGCTAAGGGCGGCGGAGGCGGAGGCATTAAGGGTGCCGGCCGAAACCGTGGTGCCGCCGGTGTAAAGGTTGGTCGCGCTGAAGGTTGCGGTGCCTTCACCAGTCTTGGTGAGGCCGAGGGCGCCGGTGATCACGGCGGGGATGTTCAAGGTGGAGCCGGCGCTGATGTTCAGGTTACCGCTGTTGCGGAGCTCGACCTGGCTGGGGGAGCTGCCCACATTATTATTGGTCGGGTCGATGGTAAGGTTCGAACCGTTTGAGAGGTAAACGAGGTCGTTATTGTTTGCCGAAACGACGTTATAAAAGCCCGCCGAATCGGTGGCACCGTTGTTTCCGAGACGGAAGCGGGTGAAGGTGGTGGCGCCGGGCACGAGGAGCGAGCTGAGGGTGTAGCTGGAGCCGTTGGTGACATTCAGCGACTTGAAATACAGCGGGTCAGACGTGGTCGTCAGCGCGGTGGACGCGGAGGTGAGCAGGGCATCGGTGTAGGAACCGGTGCTGGCCGAGCCGGTGGGGGCGGCGGTGTAGCTCCAAGCGGCGCCAGCGCTCAAATCTGAACCGGTGCTGAAGACGTTCGCGGGTGGCACATCGATGGTGAAGACGAGGCTCAGGGTGCCGGCGCCGGCGGGATTCTCAGCGGAGATAGTGACGGTAGTGCCTCCGACCGGAGTGGTCGCCGTGGGCCGGCCGCTGATGACACCAGTGGCGGTGTTCAGGGTAAGGCCAGCGGGCAGAGTGCCGGCGCTGATCGCGTAGCTGCGGGGAGTGCTGTCGGCGACGATCGAATAAGTGAGGCTCTGACCGATGTAGCCGCTGGCGGTGGCGGCGCTGCTGATCACCGGGGCCACGGTGGGCGCGGCGGCTACGACGAACTGGAGACTACCGGAGCCGCTCAGGGTGGCATTGGAGACATTAATCGTCGCGGTGCTGGTGCCGGCGGTGGTCGGCGAACCGCTAATCAAGCCGGTGGCGGAGTTAATACTTAAACCGGCAGGTAAACCAGTGGCGCTGAAGGAGGTGGCGCCGGAAGCGACCACTTGGAAACTAAGGGCATAACCAGCCATGCCGTTGGTCGAAGCGGCGCTAGTGACGGCAAGAGAGTTGGGCGCTTGGGCATTGGGGTCCATTTCGCCGATCACCACATTATCAATCAGCCAGTTACCCAAATTGGCGGTGGTGGTGGCGAAGCCGAAGCGACCAAGGTAATTATTACCCGTGATGGTCGGGGCGGCGGTGATGGTCACGGTGGGCGCGGTGGTGTAGCCTGTGCCGCCGCTGGTGACGTTTACCGCCGTGATCAAGCCACCGGAAATGGTCGCGGTGCCGGCCGCACCGGTGCCGCCGCCGCCGGTGAAGACGAGCGGAAGGGAGCCGGAATAGATATAGCTACCGGTATTGGTGAAGGAAACTCCAGTGACGGCGCCGCCGGTCACCGTGGCCGTAAAAGTGCCGGTGATCGCCTCGACCGCGGAAGCGCTTAGGCTTTGATAGGGGTTACCGCTCGTCATGGTGACGATGTTGCCGTTTAAAAAGACAGCGAAGGAATTAGCCGGCAGGGTGCGCTTAACGGGCACGGCATCCGGCCCGTAGTAATCGATGCCCGTTGCGCTGCTATTCGCGTAGAGCTTCACCGTCTGCTTATTCGCAGCCGTGTAAGTGCCGCTGTAAAGGGTCGGGGTGGAGATGCCGCCAGACTTAACCGACCACGCTGGGGAGGTGGTGGCTGCCGTGTTTTGAGTGAATTGTAACTCTACTAAACGACGGTTGCTGGATCCCACTTGAGTGCTGACTGCGGTATTCCAGCCAGTGAGGCCGATGCTCAAGGGCATAGAACTGGTCTGTGTGCCGTTGTTAAGCAGTTCGAAAGACACCACCATCGTAGAAAGCGGCGCGGTGCCAGCATTGAACTCCAAAGAGCCACTGGTCGTGGTGGAAACATCGAGCAACTGGGCTACTTTGCCGCCGACCCCGCCGATCTTGGCGGTCCCGCTGGCTACCACCATTTGGGTATTTGCCTTAACCCCGTTGCTGTCAGGCGCGGCGACCGTGGGGATGGTCGTGGTGTAGGACTCGAAGGTCTCCGAGATCAAAACGCTGTCGGCCGCGCGCAGGGCGGAGGAAGGGGCAAGAACGACGACGACGGAAGCGACGAGCAAGCGCTGGGCAACACGGGCGAAACCGGTCGACAGCGTCCGTGCGAGCACGGAACCGCCACGCGGGGCAGAGGACGAGAGCAGGGTATTCATGGGTTTAAAGCAGGGATGGGCAGGGGAAAGGGGACGGAAAGGGGAAGAGCCCGATACCGGGGCGCACGCAGAACAGGAAGGGAGTCAGGGGCTGAATTACGAAAAAACTAAACTAGGGGCCTAAACACGGGGTAGAAAGGGCTGCTCAAACAACCACGCCAAGCGGGCTACTTCAAGTCTTAATTGATAATTATCAGAAAAGTGTTTTAACGATCCTTTACGATCTGGTTTTTTATGGGTTATCTTTATTTATAACAATAATTTGTGTGCCTATGTGGGGCGCCGTTACGCTGGCAACCATAGTCGGTCCGTTCAGGGCAAGGGCGATGCAGGCGCGACCGTTGGCGAGCTGGACGAGACTAGAACCTCGGGCCGTGCCAAGATTATCAAGGAGACGGCCGTCGCCGGTGACACCGAAACGAACGGAGAACGCCGCGTCGAGGCAGGGCACGCCGGCGGCATCGAGAGCGCGGACTTCGAGGGTGACCGCGGACTCGCGGCGCTCGGCCACGGTGAATGCGAGCCGGGCAGGCGGACCCCAGGGGGTGGATTGGTAGTCGCACCGGATCTCGTCCGCGACCTCGACCCCGTCGCGCCAGGCGACGGCGCGCAGGGTGTTCGCGCCTTCGCGCAGACGCACCGACCAGCGCAAACCGGCGGCGGGAAAGTTGGCGGAGTTGCGAAGCCGGCGGCCGGCGGAGACGCCGTTGACGAAAAGCTCGGCCTCGGGGCAGTTGGAAAACACCTTCACTTCCTTGGCCTCGTCCGGCCGCCCCCAACGCACGGCCCAGAGGTGACCAAAGAGGCGGATCATCGGGCGCGTGGCCCAGTAGCTTTGGAAAATGTAGTAGCTCTCCTTCGGCGTGCCGTCGCGCTCGAGCAGGCCTTTTTGGTTCACGCGCGGCACCGGGTTTTCAGGGCGTAGCGGCGTGGAGAAATCCTTAAAAACCCACTGGGCCGCACCGGTGAGCGCGGGCATTTGCTCCTGCTCCTTCAGGTGCCAATCAAAGAGGTTGGCCATGTAGCTCTCCGACCAATCGCTGTCGCGCGAGCCTCGTCCGCGGCCGCCAGCGGCCTTGTAAGCGGAGCCGACCTCGGCCGTCCCCTGCCCTAGCGCGATGTCGGCGAGAAAGCGCTCCGGCTCCTCGGAAAAACGGCCGGCATGACTGTCCCCGCCATACTCCGCGTGGAAAAAATGCGACGTATCCGCGATAGCCTGCTCGGTGGCCTCGCGATACTCGGTATAACGGCCGCCATACCAACCGGCCCAGATGCTCGGTGAATAGACGTCCACGATATCGCGGCAAAACGCGCAGCGCCGGATCGCGGTCAACCGCTCCGGGTCGAGCGCATGAGACAATTCGTGGAGCTCGCGCATAAAAACGCGGATCGCCTCCTCATCGAAGGTCGGGAAATCCCCCGGCCAGTCGTTCTCGTTGCCCAGGCCCCAGAGAATGACCGCGGGGTGGTTGTGGTGTTGCTCGATCATCGCGCGCAGCATGGCGCGACACTGGGCCTTGAACACTTCGCCGCCGAGCCCGCCCCGGCACCAAGGGATCTCCTCCCAGACGAGCAGCCCTAGCTCGTCGCATAACTCCAGCACGAGTGGGGCCTGTTGATAATGGCCAAGGCGCACGAAGTTTGCGCCCATCTCTTTCATGGCGCTCATGGTCTGACGCACCACGTCATCCGGCACGGCGGCGGCGCAGCCGGCGTGGTCCTCGTGGTAGTGGGTGCCGCGCAGGAGCAGCCGTTCACCGTTGAGCTTGAAGGGGCCATGCGGAACCCACTCGACCGCGCGGAGACCGAAGCGCTCGACGCAGGCATGCTCACCGTGCGGCGTCTCGATTCGGATATCGCAACGGTAACGGACGGGATTGGCAGGCGACCAAAGTTCGGGCGCGGGTAACTCGGACGCAGTCAGAGTCAGCCAACCATCCCAGACTGAACCTGAGCCGGTCGTGTGGTAAACCAAAACACCATCAGGATTCCGCAGCTCGACGCGCCAGGCCAAGGGCACCGTGGAGGCGGCGGGGTTGTGCAGGCGAGCGCGCACCTGCACGGCGGCGGCGCCGGAGGGCGTGATCCGCGTGACGACATGGACCCGAGCGAGCGCCACCGCCGGGAGCTGCACTAGCGTAACGTGGCGATAAAGCCCGCCATAACGGTTAAAATCACTCAGGTCGGAGGGGATGGTCTCGGCGTCGCGCGAGTTATCGCACCACACCGCCAGCGGTATTCCCTCGCGGTTTTCCGACCGCGCTGCGGCGGCGCGAGCGGCGGCGGTAAGGTCAACCGTCCACTCGTCGTAGCCACCCACGTGTTCGCCCACCAGCTCGAGGCCGACGTAGATCCGCGTGCGTTGTCCGGCGCCATTGAAATGCAGCAGCACGCGACCCGTGGGGAAAGAGTCGTCCAACTTCAGGCGCAGACGATACCAGCCCGAGCCTTGGTAATAACGCACGTCGGGATCAACGGCGTCACGGGCATTAAAGCAGTGCGGCAGCTCGACCGGCGTCCAGGGCACGTTATCGGTCGCGGCGGCACCGCGCCAGACCTCCCAGAGACTGCCGAGCGAGCCCTGGTAAAACTCCCAGCCGCGGTCGAGACGGCGGCCGTTCGCCGCAACGCAAGTCTGGCTAAGAGCGAAAGGCGCGGAGGCTGAATCCATGCGAACTCAGAGCGGATTGACGACCGGTTTTGCGCCCTGCCAGCCGGCGCGCCACTGGATCATCAGGCGCTCGACCAGGGCGGCGTGGGCGGGGTCGCCAGAAAGGTTGGTGTTTTCCTGCGGGTCGGACTGGTGATCGTAGAGCTCGATCGCGTTCACCTGAGAGGGGTCCTTGCGGTTGAGCCAGACGGTAAGGCGGTAGCGCTCGGTGCGCATCGAGTAGCCCATTAGCCCGCCGTTCTGGGTTCGTGGATACTGGCTAAAGACGGCGGACTTCCAGGCGCGGTCGGGCGCGTCGAGCAGGGGCTTAAAACTCACGCCCTCGAGATGGGCGGGAAGAGGCAGGCCCGCGAGTTCCGAAAGGGTGGGATAAATGTCGATCATCTCAACCAGCGCGGACGAGTGGGCGCCGCGATTTTTCATACCGGGAACGGAAAGCAGCAGCGGGGCGTTGGTATCGTTCTCGGTCGTGCTATGTTTACACCAAGCGTCGTGTTCGCCGAGTTTCCAGCCGTGGTCGCCCCAGAGGATGATGATGGTATTATCGCGGAGTTTTAGGCGATCGAGCTCAGCCAACACGCGGCCGAGCTGGGCGTCCATGTAGCTGATCGAGGCGTAGTAGCCGTGCTTCAGCTGGCGGGCGAGGTCGTCGGGGATGGATCCGGCGGGGATGCCGTCGTAGTTACGCAGCTCGGCGCCGGGCAGGACGGCGTAATCAGGCGAGTCCTTGGCGCGGAATTTATTCGGCGCGAGCTCGATAGTGGCGGGATCGTAGAGGTCCCAATATTTTTTGGGGGCGACGAAAGGGAGGTGAGGTTTAATGAGGCCGACCGCGAGGAAGAATGGCTCCGGCTTGGCGCTCAGCTCGCGCAACGTGGCGACGGCAAGGTCGGCGACTTTACCATCCGTGAAGGTGTTGTCGGGCACGTCGGCCGCTTCGAAGGCGGGGCCGCGGGAGTTCTGGCCGGTGGAGGGCGTATTGTCGGGCTCACCGTCGTCCTTGGCTTTTTTCTTCGCGGCAGCGATAGCGTATTGGCGCTCGTCGAGCTTTAGGTTTTCGGGGAGCGCGTATTTGGCGGCCTTGGGAGTTTGCCACGGGGTGGACCAGGTGGCCTCGTCGTTGAGGCTGCCGTGGTAAATTTTCCCCATACCCTGCACGAAGTAACCGTGTTGCTTAAAATGCTGCCCGAGGGTGACGACGTCGGGCAGGGCGACACGGAAGGAGGTGACGAGGTCCCAGACCTTGGAGGTGTCGGGCCGCACACCGGTCATGATGCTGGTGCGGGAAGGCGAGCAAACGGCCTGCTGCACGTAGGCGCGGTCGAAGCGCAGGCCGGAGCGGGCGAGGGCGTCGATGTTCGGGCTTTTGATGTAGTCCTTGCCGTAGCAGCCGAGCTCAGGACGGAGGTCGTCCACGGCGATGAACAGAATATTGGGCCGGGCGACCGTCGCGGCGCCGAGGGCGCCGGGCAGGATAGCCAGCAACAGGACGAGCAGACGATGAGAGAGCGGGGTCATGGGTAAGGCGGAAGGGAAATTTAGGGTGCCTCTCCGGCGGTGGATTTTTTAGCTTTGGCCGCTTTCTTCTTGGCCTTGTTGGCGTGCCGCCCAGTGCCGTCGCCAGCGTCAGGAACGCCGCCAGCAGGATTCAGCTCTGCTAGCACTGCACCAAGCCGGGAACGAGCCGCGACGGCGTCCTTGGCGGCGGAATCAAGCGGAACCAGTTTTTCGACGAAAGGAGCCTCGGACATGTCGAATAGCTCGCCCTTCTCGTTGAGCTTCCAGCCGGCGTCGCGAACATACCACATCGCGGCAAGTTGGTTGTAGATCCAAGGGCGACTGGAAGGCGCCTTGCCGAGCAAGAGCGGCAGTATGCTGTGACCATCGAACTGGATGCCCTGAGGCAGAGTGGTGCCGATTAATTCGGCGAAGGTGGGAATGAAGTCAGTCGAATCGATGAGATCGGCTGAGACGCGACCGGCGGGCACGCGGCCGGGCCAATTGGCGATCATCGGGACAAGGCCGCCGCACTCCAACATGGTGCCCTTCTTGCCCGAAAGGGCTCGTCCACCGATGGTGGACTCAGCGTTGGCGCCCCCAGCGGTGCCGTTGTCTCCCATGAAGATAATCAGGGTGTTTTCGCGCAGCTTCAGCGCATCGAGTTCGTCGAGCAGACCGCCAACGAGCTTGTCCATGTAAAGCACGTTGTCCCCGTAGAGATCCTTGCTGCCTTCCGCGCTATCAGGCGTGGGCTGGATCTCGCCGTGCACGTGAACCATGGGGTAATACAGGAAAAAAGGCTGATCGCGGTTTTTCCGGATAAAATCGAAGGCGTGCCGTTGCATGATGTCAGGCAGGTATTCCTTGTCGCCCAGCCCCACCTGTTTTCCGTTCAGACGGTAATCCTCGGTTTTTTTGTCGTGCCGATTCCAATACACACCGCTGCCATTGAAGCGTAAATAATCGTCGAAACCAACCTCATCAGGCTCGCCGGGCAGCTGGCCCCACTTGCCGATGGAGGCGGTGGCATAACCGGCGCTTTTGAAGACGCGCGCCAGCTGCAGTTCCGCATTGGGCAGGCGCATGCAGGCGTCCTGATTCGAGGAGCCATTGCGGAAGGCGTATCGGCCGGTCATGATCAATGCTCGGGACGGACCGCAAAGCGAGGCGGTGAAATTCTGCGTAAAGCGGGTGCCGGTGGCCGCAAGGCGGTCGACCACGGGCGAACGCCGATGGTCGGAGCCGTAGCAACTGACATCACCTATACCGAGGTCGTCGGCGAGGATGAAGATCACGTTGGGTTTAACCGGGGCTGGTGCCGCGGGAGCCGGCGCGCAGCAGAGGGTGGCGAGCGTGATAAAAAGGCGAAGGCAGGTTTTCATAGCGGGGGTGGGAAGGGCCTCAGGACTTGGTGACGGAGGCCGGCTTGGCGCCACGCCATCCTTTTTGCCATTGGCTCATGAGTTCATCGACGAGCTTACGATTGGCGGGCAACCCAGCGATATTGGTGTTTTCCTGCGGATCGACCTGATGGTCGTAGAGCTCGGTGCCGTGGACTTTGTCGCCGCCAGACTGATCAATCCAGACCGTGAACCGGTAGCGGTCAGTGCGCATGGAGTAGCCCATGAGTTTCAGGCCACCCTTTTCGGAGCGGGGATATTGGCTAAAAGCGGAGGTCTTCCAAGGCAGAGTGGGGTCGTCTAGGAGCGGGCGCAAACTGGTGCCCTCAAGCGTTGAAGGGGCGGAAAGGCCTGCCAAATCGGTGAGGGTTGGGTAAATGTCCACGAACTCGACAAGGGCATCGGTCTTGGCACCGGCTTTTTTCATGCCAGGGGCGGAGATGATGAGCGGGGCGTTGGTGTCGTTCTCCACGTTGGAGTGTTTGCCCCAGGCGTCATGTTCACCAAGTTTCCAGCCGTGGTCGCCCCAGAGGACGACGATGGTGTTTTTTCGAAGACCGAGGCGATCCAGCTCGGCGAGCACGCGACCAACCTGGGCATCGGTGTAGCTCACGCTGGCGTAGTAGGCGTGACGAAGCTTTCGGGCTAAATCAGGCGAGAAGGAGGATCCTTTGGCAGGAATGCCCTTGTAGGCATAGATCTCTCCGTCGAATTTACGGATAGCATAGTCAGGCGCGTCTTTCGGATAAAACGGATTCGGGGCGAGCTCGATCTTGGACTCGTCATAAAGATCCCAATACTTCTTGGGCGAGACGAAGGGCAGATGCGGCTTGATGAAGCCGACGGCGAGGAAGAAGGGTTGGCCCTTCTTCTTCAATTCGCCCAGCGTGGACACGGCGAGATCGGCGACCTGACCGTCCTGGTAAGTGTTGTCGGGCACGTCCGCACATTCGTAAACCGCGCCCTTCTTGCCGCCGCCCTCCTCCCCGTCGCCGCCGCCTTTTTTAGCTTTTTTCTTAGTTTTAGCGGTGGATACGGAGGCGTCGTCGGGCTCTTCCGAGGTGTTTGCGGCAGCGGCCGCCATATTTTCGGGAAGGGCATAGGTAATGGCCTTGGGGGTAAACCAAGGCACGGACCAAGAGGGCGCGTCATCTAGGCGGCCGTGAAAAATTTTCCCCATGCCCTGCGCGAAATAGCCTTGGTTTTTGAAATTTTGCGAAAGGGTGACGGCATCCGGTTGAGCAACACGGAAGTGAGTCACGAGGTCCCAGACTTTGGTCGTATCGGGACGCAGACCGGTCATCACGGCGGTGCGAGATGGCGAGCAGACCGCCTGCTGGACATAGGCGCGGTTGAATTGCACCCCGGTTTTAGCGAGCGCGTCGATGTTTGGCGACTGGATATAATCGCGGCCGTAGCATGCCAGCTCGGGGCGGAGGTCGTCGACGACGAGAAAAAGCACGTTGGGCTTTTCGGCACCACGGGCGAACGAGAGCGCGCAAAGCACGGATGCCAGAGTAATGAAGGGGCGGAGTTTCATGATTATTGGGTCTATGGAAAATGGGCAGGGGGCCGAGAGGCGCATCGCGGAAAAGGACTCAGAGCAGCCCGAGGCTGGTCAGGAAGGCGCAGGCATCCGCTTCGGTTTTTTTCAGGGCGGCCTTACCCGCCTCGCCGAACTTGGAGGAATAGTAAGAATGGCCGAGGCCTTCGAAGGTCACTAACTCGCAGCGATTGCCGGTGGCGACGAGTTGGTCGCGGAAGGCGACGGAGTTGGCGCAGGGCACGGTGACATCGGCGGTGCCGTGAAACACAATTGTCGGCGGCATCTTGGCCGGCATGCGGTCGGGCACGGAGCAGGCGAGGGCTCGCTCGGACTTGCCGCCAAAACGCTTCGCGCCGCCGTAGCCGGTTTCCTTGGTATCAGTCACGGGGTTGAACAGAATCAGGGCGGCTGGGGTGATCTCGGGGGCCGGATCGCCCTCGTCTGGCCCGGGGCCGGTGATGGCGGTCCAGGCGGCGACGTGGCCGCCGGCCGAGCCGCCGGAGACGACCACCTTGGCCGGATCGATGCCTAGCTCGGCGGCGTGGGCCTGGACCCAGCGAACGGCGGAACGGCCGTCCGACACGCAGTTCTCTGGCGTGCCTTGGAAGCGGTTGCGGGTGCGGTAATCGGGCGCGATGCCGACGAGTCCCTTGGACGCGGCCCACTTTGCCCAGCGGACGCTACTCTCGGGCGTGCCCGAAACCCAACCGCCGCCAAAGAAGTTTACCAGGCACACGCGTTTGTCTGCCGCGGACCAGCCCTCGGGCTTGACGATATGCAGACGCAGCTCGGCATCGCCAACGGTGCGGAAGACCCGCGCCTCGCTGCCGGGCAACTCCAAGGGCGTGACATCGGGCTTCTTCTCCGGGGCGGGAGACTGGGCGAAAAGGGGACCGGCCAGGAGGGCGATGAATGCCAGCGCGATACGGAATTGAGAGGTTTGCATACGGATGGGGGTGCGGGAAGGGACGCCGGAAACGGCTCAACGTTTCACAATCAAGCGCAGTTCCCGCTCATCAAGTTGGAGCGTGGCCTGACAAGAAGCGGCGAGACCTGAAGCGACGGCCAAGGCGCCCTGATTTTTTTCGCGGTCGGCCAGCGAGGAGGCGATGGGCAGCGTCAGGGCGAGAGACTTGGGGGTGACCTGCACTCGCACGGCCAAGGCGGGGGGCGTCACCCAAGCACCGGTCTGCTCGTCCTTGAGCGGTCGCGGGCTGGCGTAGGTGGCGAGTTGATGCAGCACGGTGCGGAGCAAAACGTAGTCGCGCTCGAGCTGAATGGTTTCGGCTTCGGCGGCGTTTTTAAGTTCGATCGGCGCGGCCCAGCCAAGCTCTTGGTTGCCCATCAGTCCGGCCCAGTCCCGCAAGAGATCGGTCAAAGCGAATTTCTCGGAATAAATATCCGTCAAGGGGGGCAGGGTAGCCGCCTCGGGCGGGAGTTTGCTGCGTTGGAGCGAGGCCCACTCGCGGCGGGCGACGTCGATCCAAGCCGGTGCTTTCCCCAGACGCCGTTCCAGTTGCGCTTCAAACAGGGACTCGGGGGCGACGGGATGCCCGCGGCTTTCGTCGCCGCCCAGCGCCCCGGGCGTCAGCACGACGGGCGCACCATGGAGGCCGACGAAGAGTGGCTTCACAAACTTGGCCGTGCCTCGTTTGCCCTCGTAGAAATTGATCGGCTCCTCGTCTTTTCCCGCGTAGCTAAAATTCCAAAATACCATCCCGATGAGATGGTTAGGAAACGAGGGCGCAGGGCCGCCACTTTTGGTAAAGGAGCCGCCATCGACGCGGTCGATCAAGGTGGCGTAGGGACCGTTGCCATGCGAATCGACGGATTGGTTGTAGGCTAGCTTCCAGCGCCAGACCACGGTGCCGGCGGAACGGTTGCCGGTGGAAACGCCATGCAGCTGCCCACCCGTATCGGCGGACAAGCCCATGAGGTTAAAGGTGCTATCACTCCGCACCGCCGCGTTGTAGTGTCCCTTGGTTCCGACGTAGCGATTTTGTATGAGCGAGCAGGCCGCGGATTTTTTCAGATAAATGCCGGAGTTCAGGTTGATGAATGCGCAGCGACGCACCCAGCCGTCGGCGACGCCATCGAAAACCAAGGCGTCCCAACCCTCGTCATCGAGGGCGCTGCGGTGGTGCAGAAAATCCGCGCGCCAACCGCCGGCGAAGGCAATGTCCTCCACCCCCACCCCTTCAAGCATCGGCGCAAGGGTCACCCGGACTTCGTAATCGGCGCCCAGATTAAGCAGCACCGGCTCGCGCAAGACGAGCGCCCCGTCGTCGATGGCGGCGATGCGATGTTTTTCATTTACCTGCATGCCCTCATTCAGCCGGGTCCAAGTGGCGTCGGGGGTCAGGCCGGCGAGGAGTTGCCCGTTCAATTTTAGGGTCTTGGCACCTAAATTGATCCAATCACCCACGCGGAAACCCGCTGTCGCCTTAACCGGCAGACGTAAATCGCCGCGCTTCACCGGACCAGCCAGAACCGTGCTTGCGGAGGAGGCTTCAGCTGCGGGCACCTGAAAATTAAAAACGTAGGGGATGTCCTCAAAATCCTGAGGCTTCTTGGGCACGACGTAGGTGCCGGTGCCATAGCCGGAATGAACGGCGCGAATCAGCGTGCCGCCCAGACTCGAACCAGCACCGCGGATTACGATCCCGGAGCGGTGAATGGGGATCGATGCAGCGTGAGCCCGGTCGGTCCACACCAAGAACTTTCCAGGGGGAAACAAAACCACTCCACCCCCAGCCTGCTCCGCGGCCGCGATGGCCCGGCGAATCGCCTCCTCGTCGGATAAGGCGTCGTCAGGGATAGCGCCAAAATCAACGGCCTTGAAAATTGGTCCCGCCACGTCGGGTATCGCGACTTCACCGTGTCCGTAGCCCGCGTATGAATAATCGGTTAACACTTCTGGAGCCGAACGATCCCCACCCGCGGCGAAGGTTTTCCAATAGTCCGAAACCGGAGCGGCCAACCCTTGGCTCAGACCGGAGGCGATTAAAATCAACGAAACACCAAACGCAGGGACAGGGGTAAAGGCAGACATGTAGGGGAATTTTTAATAATTATCAAAAGATAACCGAGTAAAGGGAAAACTGGTATCCTAGCCGCGTTTGCTCACTCCAGCCAGACGCGCAGACGGTAAAAGGCTTTGGCGGCTGGAACCGGTAGGGCGATGGCGACGGTTTGGCCGGTGCCGATGACACCGATGCAGGTTGGCACCTCCGTCCAAGGGCCGGAGACTTCGGCCGCGGTTTCCAGAGTATGCCGCCGAACATAACCCGCGTAACCGATCCCGGTGGCGGCGCGGGCGAGAAACCCAGCGCTGAGACCGGTGCCCGCGGCGGACAAAGTCAGCGCCGCGCCGGTTTCGGCGGTAAGTGGAAGCGAGCCCAGCACATATTCTTGAGCGTTGTTCAGACCATCCCCGTCGGGATCGGCCAGGTCGGACGCGAGACCGGTATTGGCGGTGGAGCCCCAAAGCGCTTGCCGCCAGCTATCCGCAGGACTGAGACCGGTGACGCTGATCACCACCCGACCGACAGCACCGCTGCCTCCGCTTTGTTGCGTGGAAGCACGGGCGCCGCCGCCCCCCCCGCCGGGCGGGGTGGTGGGAGTTTGGCCAGGGCCAGAGGAACCGGAAGTGGTGTTAGGATTACCGCCATTTCCGCCGCCCTCGATGGCCACTGCCCCCGACCCAGAGCCTGCCAAAGCACTATTTCCTCCAGAGGCGGGACCGCCACTCCCACCGCCCCCGCCCCCGAAAGCTGCCCCCGTCGTAGAACTACCCGCCGCTCCGGAACCTCCGGCAAACACCACGTCCCCGAGGCTGCCGAGGGTGGTGCCGATGCCCCCAGCCCCTAAGGAGGTGGTCCCAGTATTACCAACCGCATTCATCCCACCCGCGCCGCCTTTAGCCAAGAGAATGGTCGAGAGGGAATTAGTGGAGCTAAACCAAGAATCACCCCCGGAGAACGCCGCGGTATTTCCGGCCGCCAGGGTGCCGGTCGCCGCCGCTCCGCCCGCGCCAACATTGATATAATAAACATTACCCGGCCGGACGGCATAGGCCGCCACGCGGGCGTAGGCACCACCGGCCCCGCCGCCGGCGTATTGCACACTCCCGGAGTTCGGCGTGCGAAACGCGCTCCCGCCAGCGCCACCCCCACCCCAGCACTCGACCTGCACGCTGGTCACGGCCGGCGGACACGTCCAAGTAGCGGAGCCAGCTGTATTAAATAAATTGGCATTGGGTGCGATCACCAGAGTCGCGGTAGCCGACCCGATATAAACCGTATCAACCACGGTAGCGACCACTGTGTAGCTGCCGGATAGAGAGGGGGCCGTCGGCGAACCATTGTAGGTAATATCCACTCGTAATCCGACCGGATTAGTGGTGACCGAGACTGCTTTGGCTGTGCCATCAAAGGTTTGCGCAAGAAGACCAAGCGTGACCGTAGCCTCAAGCGGAAGCTCGGGATAAGTCGCTTTCAAGACGCCTACTTGCGACCGCTTCAAAGGGCGAAAACCCGTGCCAACGGCCGACTGTTCATAAAACCCTGCATCCCGCGCTCCCGCAGGCCGCGCCAAGCCTCGGTAATCCAGATCCGCATAAGTCAATACCCTAGCAGCCAGATCATACTTCACGCCTTCAACCGTAGTGTCCACGGCGGCGGGCACAGCCACCGCCCGTCCGCGAACCGGACTGGTAGCGGCAGGCACGCTTAATACATCATAAAAAGCGGTCATTAAAGGATCGTTGGCCGTGCTACCTGAAATCGTATTGGCGGCGGTGCCCAGCATGGTGACCGCACCGGTGCGTTGGGAAGAATTGGATGAATATACCCAGTTGCCCGCGGCGTAACCGCCGTGGTTGGCGAGAGCATCGGTATTTCCGGTGACCCCGACGGCACCTATATTCGACGAGTAATATAAAAGATTATTCAAAAACCGCGTTCCATACACAGGATAGGTCTGACCATTGGGATTATCCAGCGTCAGGGTCATACAATCGATGAACGTATTGCCCAAAACGTGGCCGTAATTAAACGGTTCGTAACCGGCGGCAGCATCGCCGTTGAGCGAGGCATCGAGCGTGCCGGTCGGGGTCGAACCAGAGCCCAGACAGAGAGCGGAATGGATACCATCTCCACTGATTTTATAGAAATAGTTATTGGTAATGAGATGGCCGTAGCCAAAGGCGCGGACGCCGCCCATGCGGTCGTTGCGTTGTTCCGTAAGCACGATAGCCCCGTTCGCATCGTAAGCGCCGCCGGCAAGGAAACAGTTGCCCTGAACTACACAGTAATCGCCCTGGCGCAGGCAGAGCTGACCGTAATTGTTAAGAATGGTATTATAACGATAGATATTCCGCCGGGATTTATTGGATATCATCTCGGGTTCACCGCTGTTATCACTCGGCCCGCCGTCCACGGCTTGGATGGCATGATAAAAAACATTGTATTCGACCGTGGTGTTCATGTCCACGCTGGCCAGGCTGCTGTTGCCCACCCGGATGGTCTCCCAGCCGTTGGACAAATCCGCCGGCAGGGAACCGTCCGCCGCCACATACAGGCGGGGGTCGTCGCCGAGGGGAATTTTTCTTTCGCCGAAAAAATTATAGCGGAGGGTATGGTAACCCCAATCAACGGTATCATTCGTGTCGCGATAAACAATGATAGTCGCCTGACGGATAGAGGTGCGCCGGAGCGGGTCAGGATTAGTTATATCGGCCGGATTGAAGTCGCGGCCCGCCGTCTCGCAATATTCGACGGTGTGACGGTAGCCGTTTATTGATATCCAAGCGCCGTAGTGGTCGTTGTTGGCGTAGTCGGTGTTGTCGCGACCGCAGTAGTCGAACTTCAAGTGGGTCAACCGCATGTAGCGGGAACCGCCATCCATCTGGATTATATAGGCGCTGGACGAAGCGCCGCTGTAGTCTAAATAGGTGCCCGCTTTATACATGCCGCTGGTCGGGGCGAAGTTGAGCCCGCCGAGCACGAGGCCGCGGCCGGCTAGATTTATTTTACACAAGCCGGTGACCGTGACGCCGCCGGGCATCGGTTTGTAATTGGTATCGCAGGCGAGTATCATCGCGGGGTTAGCCTGCGCGGCGGCATCGGTCATAGAGCCCGTCAGCGTAAGGATAAGACCGCTCCAAGTGCCGCCCTTTAGATATACACGATCGCCGGCCGAAAGGGTCGAGAAGCGCGCCCCGTTTTTGTCGATCCCCGCATTGAACTGGGTCGCGGTATCGACGTAATACACGGCGGCACGCGCGAGGTTGGCGAACCCGGCACAAAACAGCAGCGCGAAAAGAGTAGAAAGGTGGGGTCGGAAGGCTTTCATTGAAGCCAGGATTTAAGACGAAAAAATTGGCGTGGGGCGGGGCCGGTGACGGTCAACAAAACCGATTGGTCTGCGCCGGCGACGCCGGCGTAGCCGGGAAGCACTGACCAGCCGCCGGGGTTGGTCAGGTCGGAACTGGTCTCGACCGCGTAGCGCCGAGCCAGTCCAGCGTAGCCCGGACCGGTCGCTGCTCGGGCGGTAAAGGCGAGTGACAAGACCTCCGCCGCGGAAACGAGGGATAACAATCCGCCCGTTTCGCGAACGAGCGGATCGGTGCCGAAGACATATTCCTGCAGGTTGGTAAACGTATCGCCATCCGGATCGGCCAGATCAGCGGCATCGGCCGCGTTGGCAAAAGTGCCGAAGCGCGTCGCCCGCCAGTCGGCGATGGAGGCCGTGGAGCCAGCGAGCGTCAGGACCAGTCGCGGGCGGTCTGCCACGGAAGCGCTTTCGCGCGAAGCGTAGCCGACCTCGCCCGCTGCGCCATAGTCGCCCGTCGCGAAGACGCGTAGGGCCAGTTGCGCATCGCGGAGCCGGGCGGCGGCGAGCGGCGCGCTGACATTAAATTCGGCCGCAGCTCCGGCGACCGGGAGCCATTGGGCGAAGGGTTTTCCGGAAGCGGGTTTGTTACCGTAGACAAGCTTGTCCTCAGCCCAGTCAGCACTGGTTAAGGCGACGACATTTTCATTGCCTGCTTGGACGGTGGAAATGCCGGCGAGGCGCACGCGGGCATCGAGCACCTCGGCCCCCAGCCCGGAGAGATCCCACCTCAGGAAAGTTTCGTGGTTAGTCGCGCCGCTGGTCGCATCACGCGCGATCAGCGTTTGGGCGGAACCGTAGTTAACCGTTTGGAAGTCGGTGCCGGCGCGCACAAATGCGTCCGCCGTGGGCGCGATCTCCACGGTGCGCGAAGCTGGAAGCGACTTGGCGACTTGAAGCAACAGGACAGCGTAGTCGACCGAACAGTCCGGACCGAGCGCAACGTCAAGGCGGCCATCGGCTAGCAGGGAGGGCTCGACCGCGATGGTGCGCGAGGCGGAACCATCGGCGGAAATGGGCATCCAGCCGAGCGCGGCGCAGGAAAGCGGCGTCGCTAAGTCATCGAGTCGCAAGGTGTCGTCGCTGGCGGCCGCGGTGGAACCGACCGCGCGAAGCCCAACGGTGAGCGCGGCGGCGACCACCACATCGCCGGGATCAAGAGAGAACGAGAAGCTGAAGGCGACGTGCCGCCGGATGGTCGTTGCATCGAATAAAGACGCCGCCGGCAGGGCGTCTACGGCTTCGACTCCAGCAAGCCAGGTGGAGTTGCAGGCCACGGCCTCTCCTGTGCCGCCGGAGCTTGTCTGCTGGTCGATATCGCCGAGCCAGACCTCGCGAAACTCGGAACGCGGGCGCTTCAGGCGCTGCTGAAGTTGGCCATGGTAAAGGCTGCGTGGATACACCGCCCGGCCGGCCGAGCCGGAGCCGTCGTAAGTGCCGTCGGGATCGGCCCCGACGGGAAAGGCACTGGCGAGGATGGCGCCCTTCGAGCCAACCAGCCAGTTTCGGGCCGTAGGTGGGTTACGCACGCGGAAGGCGTTAGCGACCGAGTTCCAGACCACCGAGTATGCACCTGCCCAGCCGTGGCCGGTGCCGGCGTTGCCGCGGTTCTGGATGTTCAGCTCGTTGCCGCCGACCGCAACGTTGTCGAAGAGGGCGCCGACCGTCCAGCGATGGTGCGGGCCGGTGTCGGCGTAGGCCGATTCGGCGGTGCAGTGCACGAAGGCGTTGGGTCCGGGGACCAACGAGCCGAATACAAAATCGTGACGGCCCCTGCGTGCGAAGTTATCGATAAACAGACACAGCTCGCCATCGTCGTTATTGAAGGAATAACGCCGGGAGCCAGTGATGATCGAAATCGGATCGAGGCAACGCGACCCAGAGACGGTCAGCCACTTGCAGTCGGTCCCGGCAAGCACAGCGGAGTAGCCAAAATATTGCGCGGTGATGTTGCGCACCCAGCCGTGCTGAAGCCTGCTAAGCTCGATGAAGGTCCAGGCGTGGGCCTCGTCGGTCGGCGAGGCGTAGTCGGAGAATCCATACAGATCTTCGATGCCGACCTGTTGGATGCGGCCCGTCCAGGTGTAGCGCCAGATCTGGCCGCCGCCGTAGCGGGACTCGATGCTCTGCGGAATCGGCGCGTCCACCGTGACCCACTTGCCCTCAATGCGGGTGATCACGCGGTCGAAGAGGAGATCACGGGATCCGGCGGTCCAAGGCACCACATCCGGATCGCCGCCGGTGCCCGGCCCGAGTTGATCCATGCCGAGATCCACGATCCAGTTTTCTGGGCTGGGGCGTTTCACGATGACGGTGTGACCGACCGCGAGACCCGTGGTGGAATCAACCTGAAACGTCCGCGCGCCAGCCGGCATGAGAGTCTGGACGAGGTTGCGAGTCGTTCCACTAACAACGCTGCGGCTGCCGGTGCCGAGGACTTGGAGGACGGTGTATTGACGCGGATCGGTCGCGCGCAAGCGGGTGCCCGTCGCGGGATCGGGGCCGGCACCTTTTAAAACCACGCCGCTTGCGGAGATTTTAACGGTATTGGCCAGTTGATACTCGCCGGCGGAAAGGAAAACCACCCCACGCCAACCGGCGGCGTCGGGGGTGTAGGCCGAGACGGTGTTGATCGCCGTCTGCAGGAGGTCGGTGTCGTCCCCGGGACCAGGTGAAACCGACAACCAGCGCGACGCGGGGATGGTGGCGGCGACCTCGGGCAGGGGTTCATCGCCACCGCGATAACCGCAGTTTGAAAAATCGGCGATGCGCTGCCCGCGCTCGTCCAGTTGATAAAGCAGATCCCCAGCCGCCGAAGGATAAACCCAGGCCCCAGTCGGGGTCTGCGCGGGTCCCGCAAACGGAAAAACCAGCCCTAAAAACGCGGTGAGTGCGGAGAATTTTTTCACGACACGGCAGTGCGAGCGGCCAAGCCTAGCGCAGCCAGGCCTTGAGTCGGAAAAATACCTTTGGGGCGACCAGCGCAGGGGTGCCAGAGACTGTCTGGCCGTCGCCTACGATATCGGAAAACCCTGGGACGGTGGTCCAACCGGCGGCGTTAGTGAGGTCGGTATTGCTTTCCACAGCGTAGTGGCGGGAAAGCCCGGTGTAGCCTTGGCCAATGGCGCTTTGTGCCAGAAAACTGAAAGCGAGACCAGAACCCGAGCGCTGCAAGGACAGCAGGACGGCGGAGTCGGAGGCTCGGGGCGCCGTGCCGAAGACGTATTCCACGCTGTTGGCCAGGCCGTCGGCATCGGGGTCAGCGGTGTCGGCCGCTTCTCCGGAATTGGCGGTGCCGCCAAATTGGGCCTGCCGCCAAGCCTCGAGCGAAGTTTGGGTGTTGAAAGTCCCGGTCGCGCTATAAGTGGTGCCTTGGGCGTTGGTCGCGTAGGCCGCGAAGGTGTAGGCCATGCCTGGCGCGAGACCGGAGGCGTTGACGGTGAAAACGCCGGTGGTGCCGGTGGTCGCGAGCGCCGTCACGCCGGTGCCGCCGAGTTGCGGGTTGGTATTGGCGGAGGTCAGCGCGTAAACTACGCCCCGCGCGGAGACGCTAGCCCCGCCGTCGCCGGTGACGTTACCGCCGAGGGTAGCAAGCGTATCCGTGATCGCCGTAGCCGAGGGTTGGCCGAGCGTGGGGCGGGTGGCGGACACGACTAGTTCCTTGACCCTGATCAGAACCCGACCGGCCCCACCGGTCCCGGAGGCAATTGTGATACCACTGGAATCTCTAGCGCCAGCGCCACCGCCACCGGGTGCAGAGCCGTTGCCGCCGCTCACCGAGCCAGTCGTGGGTCCGGTGCCCCCTGCCCCGCTGCCGGTGGGCGCGACCGCACCGAGGTTATTGGTCGCAGCGTTTCCAGAGCTGGCGGAACCAGCTCCGCTACCGCCGCCACCCGCGAAGCCGCTCAGGCCATTGGCCCCATTACCCCCAGCGTAAAGCACCTCACCCACACTGCCGGTGGTAGTCCCTGACCCACCCGTGCCGTAGGCGGTGGTTCCGGTGTTGCCGATCGCGCTCTGCCCGCCAGCGCCACCCTTGGCCAGAATCGTGGAGGAGGGGGTATTACTGGAATTAAACCAAGAATCGCCACCCGGCACCGTGGTGTCGTTTACAGCGGAACTATTAACGCCACCGGCGCCGACTTGAATGTAGTAAACATTTCCGGGTGTAACGGCGAAGGCGTTGACCTTGGCGTAAGCCCCACCGGCTCCGCCGCCACCATATTGCACGGTCCCGCTACCCCCGCTACGCTGGGCACTACCGCCGGCTCCACCCGCGCCCCAGCAAGCCACCTCTACAGCGGCAATATTGGCCGGGCAGGTCCAGGTGTTGAGCCCGGTCGCGGTGATCGGGAAAGTAATCTCGGTCGGAACGCTGCCCACCAAGGTGGTTAAGGTGGCATAGCCGGTGCCGTTGCTATTGGTAACACCAACCGTGGTGGTATAGGTGCCTGCCGTGGTGGGTGATCCGGAGATGACACCCGTGCCCGAATCCAGGACCAACCCAAGCGGCAAATTGCTCGCGCTGTAGCTGCTGGGGCTCGGAGTATTGGATGCGGCGATTTGATACTGCAAAGCCGTGCCGACGGCGCCCACCATCGTCAGGTTGCTATCGATGATTGGTTTCGGGGCGGTCTGGAACGAGGCGTTAAAGGATTTACCTTTGGAGCCGTTAACATTCACACTTAGCGTGATTGGATTGGTTCCGGTGACGGTGACGCCGGGATCGACGGACAAGGTCCCGAGCGCGGCACGGCCGCTGAGGGTGACGGTGATCGTGCCTGTATAATTTTGCGTGGGGTCGGCTAGGCCCACCGAGAGGCGGTTGTAGGTTTCTTTTACAATGACCGAAGACTGCCGGTTCACCGTGATAATATCTACCGTCCCACCCGTGTCAGGGCCGCTGGTTTTGGCCCAGAAATTTGCCGCCAGCACCCCGGACGTGAGGCTTTTCACGGCTTGGATGCCGGTGGTCGTGGGGGTAGGTTCTCGATTAGCGAGGATGGTGACATCAGGGTTGGCGGCATAGGCCTTAACGCCGGCGGCATCCCGGTTGGGCAGGATAACATAGGAATACTTTGCGTTGGCAGGAGTCTCGCCGTGGTTGAACCAGAGTTTTAAATAATAATCCGTGTATACGGTGGGATCGGAATCGGTAGGATTTATGGTTGTCCAAGCGCCGCTGCCCGTAGTGAATTGGGCCTGTAATTGGGTGCCGCCATCCGGGAAATAATAGCCGCCGACGCCCCCGAGCGCGCACCAGGTGGCGCCTGTGCTGGTCGTGACCGTCACGGGATTTGGCCAAAGGGAGGATGCGGACAGGGCGTAGGGGGTGCCAGCGATGTTAAACGAGGTAGCGCCGGTAGCCGGGAGTTTACGGTTCTCCACTGTGGTATCTACCTGATGGCCAGCAGTCGTGGATGTGATGCCGGCCCCGAGGCAAACGATCTCATCGTCCAGCATGAACCAGGATTTTTTCGCATACAGTTCCGTGCCAGTGGGATGAGCGGACATACCAGCTACGCCATAAGTTTTATCGACCTGCGCGCCACCCACCCAATTTTGATCGGTCACCGCATAATCGGGGGCGGAGCTCAACTCGGCCGTCGTCCCGGGGAGATGATACCAATCCACGGTCGCCCAATAATTGTCCGTGTATTGAGTATCGGCGTCGCCCAAGTAGAGGTAGGTCACGCCGGCACCGGTATACCAACCTTTTAAGTTGGTGGGGGAGGTGGTATTGATTTCGTAACCCCCTACGCGGGTGGATGACATGCTCAGGCCAAAGCCGTAACCCGCGCGAAAAGCGACGACTCGGTCCATGCTGGGGAAATGATACTGGCCGGGGGGCAGTTGCGGGGAGTCCGCGAAGGCCGTCAACTCGGCCGCGACGGCGGTGGGCGCGAAGCTGGCGATTGAGCGGATATTCGCAATCAGTCGGGCCCCGACGCTATATTCATCGGAAGAGGAGGAGGCAATGGCACGACCCCGCACCATATCCATCATGGCGCCATGATACATACAGGGCGCGAAGCCCTTGGTGATCCAGCCATAGATATTCGAAAGCTCCGGGTCGGTAATCTCCCAAGGCGAGCCATAGAGTAACTTCACCAGAATAGAGATATTCTCCACCAGTTCCTGGCCGTATTGGCCGGTGTAGGGAATATTGTAGTGAAAGATAAAAGAGCCGTCCGCATAAAAACCATCCCCGCTATCCACTTCGGTAAAGACGCTCCGGCCGTCGAAATCAAAAGGATTGTCTCCACTCAGGTTGCCTCGGGCCTCGTCAAGGAGCAGGCTGCCAGTGATAGTGTAGTCGGTCTGGGGGTTCACCGGATGGCCGACGGTATTTTGCCAAACCCGGGTCACGGTGGCCGAACCATTACCCAGGAGCATGCCTTGAACCGCCATGGTGAGCGCGGCGTTGGAGGTATTGGCGCCCGTTAAAGCTCCCCAATAAAAATAGTCCCTTTGATTAACACTGTTTGGACCGAAATTATAGGCGGCCTTGATATAGTTTATGATTCGGGTTGAGTCCAACGCGACTGGGTTCGAGAGGAGCAGGACCGCAGCGTTGTTGAGCGCCTGCGGGGCGGCGATTTCCCAGTCATACCAATTGCCAAACTGCGTGCCGGTGGCGGTATAAACATTCGCGGTGAGCCAGTCCAAACCGCCGACAATCGCAGCCCGGAGCGCATCATTTTGATAAAGCGCACAGGCCGGTATGGCATAAGCTTGGGCCATGTATTCGAGGCGCTTAAAGGAATCCGCGATGTTACCCGAAGCAACATCCGCACTTACTCCCGTCTGGGGCGCGAGGGGAAGGTCGCTCCAAAGGGCGATCTGGGGCAACCCAACTGCACCGGTGCCTTCGCCGCCACTGAAGCTCACGACCGGCGGCGTGGTGTAGCCCGAACCGCCACTAGTTACAATAATGGCCGAAACCTTGCCCGCCGAAATCGTGGCCGTGGCGGTGGCGCCGCTGCCCGCTCCTCCTGACAGGGTAACGGTAGGCGCGGTGGTGTAGCCCGCGCCTCCATTGGTCACCTTAATCGAACTTACGGTGTAAAGCAGCGTTGTTTGATAACCCGAGGAACGCGTGTTAATACTGGAAGTGCTCTTAGAGGAAGTGACATCCGCGATCAAGGTGCTCTGCCATGCCGTCCGCAAAGCCGCGAACCGATCCACGACCGTTAGATTCAGGATCGCCGTGCCAGTGGCGCCGCCCGCCGTGGCGGAAAGGGTGATGTTCCAGCTTCCGGCCGAGCCAACGGCGGGAGTGCCGGCGATGACACCCGTCGCGGCATCCAGGCTCAGGCCAGCCGGCAGGCCAGAAGCACCAAAAGTCCCGGGCGCACCGGTAGCCGTGATCTGATACCGGAACGCGGCGGACTCCCGGCCACTGGCCGTCAAGGCGCTCGTAATCAGCGGAGCCGCCGCCGTAACCGTGAGGACCAAGGTGGCCGAACCCGTGCCACCGCCATTGATGGCGGAAAGGGTGATATTGGCGGTGCCGATGGCGGTCGGGGTGCCTGTGATCTCGCCGGTGTTACTGTTTATACTCAAACCAGCGGGCAGACCGGTGGCATTAAATGAGGTCGGGGTATTGGAGGCTGTGATTTGGTAACGAAACGGGTTTCCGACCTGACCGCTAGCGGTCAGTGTGCTGGTCACGACTGGGGTCGGCGGAACCGCGGCCGTGATATCCGCGATAACGACGTTATCGATCAGCCAATTGCCCAGGTTGGTGGTGGATGTATTAAAACCGAGACGGCCGAGGTTGCTATTCCCGGTCAGCAGCACCGCAGCGTTGTCGGTAGCGGTAGGGTTGAATGCAGAGGCCACAACAAACGTCCCATTCAAGAACACGGAAAAACTATTGGCGCCGAGCGTGCGAAAGGCCGAGTCCGGCCCGATATAATTTATGCTGTTCGTATCATGATCGTTGGCAAAAATCTTCACCGACTGCTTGGTGCCCACGGCGTAGCTGCCGGTGTAGACCGTGCCATTGCCCTGCACGGAAAAAACCGGCGTGGTCAAAGAACCAAATTGGTTGAAGGTGACCGCCGCGATCCGTTTTGCAGAGGAACCCCCCGCGGTCGCGACGGCACTATTCCAAGCCAGCAAACCGATGTTGATCGGCTGGGTGCCGGTGGCCGAGGGCGTGGCGTTGTTATACAGATCAAAGGCAACCGCCAAAGTGGTCTGCCCGCTGGCGCCGGCATTAAACTCCAACTGGCCGGACGAAGTCCCCACATCATTCAACCACGCGACCTTTCCGCCGGATCCGATGGCAGTGACGCCCGCGATGGCCGTGACTTGGCCCGATGCCTTTACCCCGTTGACCGAGGTGGCAACAGGAACGGTGGGAATGGCCACGCTCGTCGTGAGGCCATCAAAATTCTCGCTTAACAAATCGGTAGCCTGAGCGCTTGGCACAATCAACGCCATGAGCAGCGCCAAAAAAGGGCGCCCACACTTGAGCAGTGAGCCGCAAAGTCCGCTGAATAAACGGGAGTTCATGCAAATAATTTTCATCGGGGTAAAAGGAATCAGGCCCGCCCGCGCAAAAGGGACTGGCGATTTTGAAGCAATGGGGAAGGGGTTATTTATAGTTATTAAATAACGTCTAAACTATTCAACTCTTTTGGGCTGCGGGCGCAAAAAAACCGACTCTGGGCGGAGTCGGTGCACAAAAAAACGAAAGCGGAGGCATCCGCGCCCGGAAGTTCAGGACTTGGGGGCTTCGGGGGCCTTGTCGGCGGGCTTGGCGGGACCGGTGGAATCAGCGGGCTTCTTATCGCCGCAGCCACTGCCGCAGCCTTCGTTGGCATAACCGAGGGAAACGACCGACAGGAGGGAAACGACGAGGAGGACTTTTTTCATGATGATTTTGTGGGGGTTGTTGAAGTTACAGGCCAGAAACACGAAGCCTAGGCCGTCTTTTCTCTGACAATTGAACGTTAGGGTTGTTTCCAAAAAAAGCAAACCGCGCGTATTACAGTTTTCCCACGAGAAAGTAGCCGATGATGGCGGCGACGTAGGCGGTCAGGCCCGCAAGGAGGAGACAGACCTCGATAAAGAACAGGCGCGTTTTGCGATCCCGATAGCACACGATCTGGGCCAGCAGCGCGGCGTCATCCCCGCCCTCTGGGCGGCGGAATTGCGTCACCCAGCGGATACGCAGCGAACCGCCCAGAATGAGTAACATGGAGCCCAAAACGAGAGCCAGACCGGCGGCCAGCGCCAGCCGTTGGAAATCTCCCGCCGCCGCGATGCGCGGACCGGAAAAGCCAGTGATGGTTAGGGCGAGGGTAGCCACGGTCAGGAGTAGCTGCGACCGAGTCTGGAGCACGCTAAACTGGCTGATGAGCAGGCGGAGCGCGCCATCCAACCCCGCCCCGACCGCCAGCAGATGGCGGGCTTCGTCGTGCTGGCAGGCGACAGGCTTCTCGGGGGCGGGTGACGTGGGCATGGTTGTAAGGTTTGTGGAGAAAGGGCGAAAATCCAGCTCAGGGTTCAGACCCCGAGTCCGGAGCGCACGGGGGCGTCCGCGCCGGCAACGGCGAGGCGGATGCTCTCCAGGTTTTCACGAACCAAGGCGCCCATGGATTCGCAACGCAGGTAGGCGGGGCGTTTATAGAAATCCGCCAGCCCCTCACGCAGCTCGCGCACGTGGTCGGGTGGTGCGATGGGGTCGGCGCTCATCGCCGCCAGCAGCATGGCCAGGCGGTCCTCGATGATAGCGGCGCGCTGGAGAATGATAACCTGCTCCTCGCGCTGGTATTGGCGGGCCGTCTCGATGCGAAGGTGCTTCGCGCAGAAGAGCGCGAGCGGGGCATTGTCCTTAAAGAACTGCGGCTTGTAGAGGTTGAGTCGGCCCTCGTAGCTCTGCTGGTCGAAGTCGAGCGCGCGCACGCGGATCTGCGCGTCCTCGAAGTCGGGCGTCACCACCATGACGAAGTTGTAGGCACGCATGTCGCCGAGCAGGCGCACAAAGCTACGCTCATTAAATTTAACCAACTCCTTCGCCAGACGAACCGGCCGGATCTCGGGGCTTTGCAGCCAGCGGTCGATGAACTCGTTGCCCGGAATGCCGGCGATGTGCTCCTCGACGAGGGTAGCGCCGCAGGTGAGGAAATTGAGGCGATTGGGGGAGAGCAAATGCTCGAGCTCGAGGCCGTAGATGCGCGAGGCGTCACCGCGCTTCACGTAGAAGTGGTCGGGATTATCGTTGTAGGCGTTTACGATGCGGACACGGAAGGGCGCGGAGTTGCCGAAGGCGCAGAAGTCGATCCGGTCGATGTAGAGGTGCTGCATGACCGAGAGGTCGCCGTCCACGCGGAGGATGGCGTAGACGCGTTTCAGGTCCTCGTGCAGGCCCTGCATGTCCAGCCGGTCGTAGAACACGCTTTCCCAGAGCGAAGGTTTACCGCGCCCGTCGGAGAGGGGCACGCTATCAGTGAAGCGCCGCAGCCGCTCATAAGTGACCGGCAGATCGCGTTCGCGCCGCGTCCGCCGTAGGTAGGCGCGCAGGGCGTCGCTCACAGGAAAGGCCGGCTTCTTCTGCTGCAGGCGCCGGGCGTCAGGCGATTCGCGTTCGTCAGGCATCACAGAGGCAGGCTAGACTTGGCAGCGGCGGCGCGGAAGGCCAAAGCCTCGGGCCGTGCAGGTTCAAGATCACGCCCTCGGTTTGGGAGAAGGTGGGCGCACGCCGACCGGAGAAGTTGCCGACGTTCTGTTTCCAGCAGGCGGGGGCATGGCAGGTAATTCCAGCCGGAGGTAGTCATACATCACGTGGCTGGCCTGGGCGGAACCGCCAAAGTGGAAGGTAAAGGTGTTTGGCCCAAGCTTGAGACGGGACACCGGGATAGTGACATCGAGGGTGGAATATTTCGCGTGGATGCCTTGGCGGAGAAGGGCGTTGCCGCCGTTGACCGGCGGGGAAAGTCGGGCGAAGGCCTTAGACTCGTTATTCAGGTAAAGCCAGAGACGGGCGTAGTGCGCGCTCGCAAAGGCGACGGTGAGAGTGGCGTTGCCGCTAACGGGTAAGGCCGGCAGCTCGAAGTTCACTTTCCAATCCCAAGCGACATAAGTGGTGGCAGCACCAGCGGTGACGGGGAGAGAGGTGTGGACGTAGTTCCAGTCGCGGCCGGGGGCGCTCGCGCCGACAATGTAAACGAGAGGGCTGGGCAGTTCGGCGGCAAAGCTGTTCCATAGGAAGGGCTCGAAGTAGTCGTTGCCGTGGCGGAACTCGCGGGCGGTCCGGTCGGGCGTGCCGATTTCCCACGCGATGCTCGCGCCGGGGTGAGCAACGGTCCAGGTCAGCGTGCCCTGAGCGTTGGTGGCGCCGGCGGTGACTGACACGGCGGTTTTGGAGTATTCGCCCACCACTCCGTCGTTGTAGGCATAAAGCGTGTAGGAACCGGGACGGACGGCGGGAATGGTGAAGTTTCCCGAAGCGTCAGCGACGGTCCAGTATTGGTAGCCCTTGCTTTGGAACTGCCAGTTGCCGGCCACGTCCTCGGGTGCGGCGAGGCCGACGCGGGCGCCGGCTCCACTCACACTGAGCTTGAGGGGATCGTTGATCACCAATCTACCGCTCACGGTTCCGCGGCCGGCCGCGGCGGGATGGTCGGCGTTCACGAGCCAGGAGTAGGGCCAGGCGGCCTTTTCGGCGGCGACCTGGGCCTTGGCGTCGGCCCAGAGGGCGTCTCCGGCGTTCGTCGTCGCCGTGGTGCCGTTGCAATAAAGCAGGAACGGGCCGAACATTTTTCGCCACGACTCTCCGGCGGCCACGCTGATGCCGGAGGCGTTGTAGTGGTTGCGGCCGAAATGCATGAGGATGTAACTCTCAGAAAGCGTCAGGTCCTGCTTGGTCGGGCCATCGTTGAAATAGTCGTGGCCGCCGAGCACGAACCAGACGCCCTTTTTGGCGATGTCGCTGGCATGGCCCCAGGTGCCGATATCGAAGTAGCGCGCAGCGTAGGAATACTTGCCGTCATAGCGACCGGCGCGCACGCCGGTGTTGAGTTTGACGATCTCGGCGATGCTGGTGCGACTCGCCTGCCGGTAGTCGTAATAGGAGGGCATCTCCCAATTGCGGAGCTCATCAACGTAGGCTCGTTCAAAGGCGTAGGTGGTCGCGGTGTGGGGCAGCTTCCAGACGATGCGCCACTCGCCGACGGTGGCCGCGGGGTAGTCGGCGGGATGATCTAGGATAGCGAAGGCGTAGAGCCCAGTGTCACCACGGCGCAGCACCCAGTGGAGCTCGATATCGAAAACGTGCTTGAAACCGGCGGCCTTCCACGTGCGTTTGCACGAGATCTCCACCATATCGGCAGTATTGGTGAACACCGAGAAGACACATCGGCTCGGTTGCTCGTAACTTGGGCCGCCATCCATACTGTAGTAGATGGGGTTCGCGGGGTCGACCATCTGGTTGCCGTTAAATTTGTAAGAGGTAACTCGGCCGCTAGCCGGATCGATGGTCGCGTTGATCACCCCGTTATCGAGCGTCGCCGCGGTGGAGTTAAAAGCGAGGGTGACGTTTGGTCCTGCGCCCGCCGCGCCGCCGCCCGGATCGTTGGCCCGGGCTGAAGCTAAACACAGAATCGCCAAGCCGCAGGCCATGAGGGCACGACCAAAACCAAGGGATCGCTGCAAAAAAAAATTCGCGGGCATAAGGGGATAGGGCCAATGCATTCACCGGTTTCATAGCCCATTAGACCCCGCCGCGACAACCAAACAGATACCATAACGGCTAGGGTAAGCCGGCCTACAACTAGCACAAAACCACCCAACCACGCTTGCGTCGGTCGGTCCTGCGCACGTTTGCGGGAGTTTGAGGTTGGCCCGGGCCGCCCGCCAGCCTAGCGATTGTCCTTCCTTCCACCAACCATGCCCAAGACGCACTCCGACATCGGACTCATCGGCCTCGCCGTGATGGGTCAGAACCTCGCCCTTAATATCGCCGACCACGGCTTCCAAATCTCGGTCTACAACCGCACCGTGGAAAAGACCGACAAGTTCGTCGCCGAAAATCCCAACACCCCCGGCGGTCTCGTCGGCACCAAGACCCTCCAAGAGTTCGCCGCCTCCCTTTCCAAGCCCCGCAAGGCCATCATCCTCGTTCAGGCCGGCAAGCCCACCGACGCCGTGATCGACGGGCTCACCCAAGTCTTCGAGCCGGGCGACATCATCATCGACGGCGGCAACGCCCTCTGGACCGACACCATCCGCCGCGAAAAGGCCCTCAAGGAAAAGGGCTTCCTCTTTATCGGCTCCGGCGTGTCCGGCGGCGAAGAAGGCGCGCGTTTCGGCCCCTCCCTCATGCCCGGCGGTGACAAGGCCGCCTTCAAGCACCTTGAGCCCATTTGGAAGGCCATAGCCGCCAAGGTCGACAAGAAGACCGGCAAGCCCCTCATGGGCGCGAAGCCCGGCAAGCCCGTCAAGGGCGGCGTGCCCTGCACCACCTACATCGGTGAAAATGGCGCCGGCCACTACGTGAAGATGGTCCACAACGGCATCGAATATGGTGACATGCAGATGATCTGCGAGGCCTACTCCCTCATGCAGGGCCTCCTCGGCCTGAAGCCCGCCGAGATGGGCGAGATTTTCTCCCAGTGGAACAAAGGCGCGCTCGACAGCTTCCTCGTCGAGATCACCGCCGACATCCTCAAGCAAAAGGATCCCGTTACGAAGAAACCCTTCGTCGACGTCGTCCTCGACACCGCCGGCCAGAAAGGCACGGGCAAGTGGACCTCGGTCAACGCACTCGACATGGGCGTGCCCGCCCCGACCATCGCCGAGTCCGTCTTTGCGCGCTGCATTTCCGCAATCAAGGACGAGCGTGTCGCCGCCTCGAAAGTCCTCAAGGGCCCGAAGGTGAAGAAAGTCGGCCCCGCCCAAAAGAAAGCCCTCATCAAGGCCATCCACGACGCCCTCTATTGCTCGAAAATTTGCTCCTACGCCCAGGGCTTCCAGCTCATGCGCACCGCGCAGGGCGAATACGGCTGGAAGCTCAACTTCGGCCAGATCGCCCAGATCTTCCGCGGCGGCTGCATCATCCGCGCGGCCTTCCTGCAGAAGATCACCGAGGCCTATGCCCGCAACCCGAAGCTCGCGAACCTCCTGCTCGACGAGTATTTCAACGCAACCATCCAGAAGGCCCAGGCCAATTGGCGCAAGGTCATCGCCCTCGCGGTGGAGAGCGGCATCAGCGTGCCGACCTTCGCCTCGGCTTTGAGCTACTACGACGCCTACCGTTCCGCCCGCCTGCCCGCCAACCTGCTTCAGGCCCAGCGCGACTACTTCGGCGCCCACACCTACGAGCGCGTCGACCAGCCCCGCGGCAAGTTCTTCCACATCGACTGGCCCGAGGCCGTCCGCCCCCAGCTCGAGGCTTAAGCCCCAGCCGCAGCCAACCGATTCGGTTCACCAAGCCGCGCCCACTTGGGCGCGGCTTTTTCGTGTCCTGCCAAACCGTCTAAGTTTACAAAACGGCGGCGTGATGAGCGCGAACGGGCAGGCGAGGCGAACCCTCGTCCGCGAGGGCTGGCGCGGAAACTCAGCTCTCCAGCGTGTAGCCGTTTTCGCCGTGCTCGGCGCGGTCGAGGCCCTCGGACTCCTGCTCGGGGGTGACGCGTAGCCCGATCACGAGCTTCACGATCCAGACCAGCGCCACAGTCGCGATCGCCGACCAAGCGATCGTCACGCCGAGCGCCAGCGCCTGCACACCGAGTTGCTCGCCCATCGGCTTCACCACGCCGAGGCCGCCCAAGGCGCTTTGACCAAAGACCGCCAGCAGCAGCGTGCCGAGGATGCCGCCCACACCGTGCACCGCAAAAACGTCAAGCGAGTCGTCGATGTGCAGGCGCTCGCGGATGAGGTTGACCGCAAAGTAGCACACCACCGAGGCGATGCCACCGATTAGGATGGCGCCGATCACGCCGACGTCGCCCGAAGCGGGAGTGATGGTCGCGAGACCGGCGACGAGGCCGGTCACCATGCCGACCACGCCGGCTTTGCCGTTGCGGACTTTTTCCAAAAACATCCAGACCAGCGCGGCACTGCAGGCCGAGAGGTGCGTGACGAGAAGCGTGAGCCCGGCGGAGCCGCCGGCGGCGAGCCCGCTGCCGGCGTTAAAGCCGAACCAGCCCACCCACAGCATGCCCGCGCCGACGAAAACCAGCACCGGCTGGTGCGGCGGGTGCGGATGCTGCGGGAAGCCCTTGCGCTTGCCGAGCAAGAGCGCGAGCACGAGCGCCGTCACGCCCGCCGTGGCGTGCACCACGATGCCGCCAGCGAGATCGCGAACTCCGAGCTGCGCCAGCCAGCCGCCGCCCCACACCCACTTGCAGACCGGCGCGTAGACGACGAGCAGCCAGAGCGCGGAAAACAGCATCATCGCGCCAAACTTCATGCGCTCCACCACCGCGCCGATGAAGAGTCCGGGCGTGATGATCGCGAAGGTCATCTGAAAAGCGGCGAAGAGAAGCTCGGGAATCGCCGTGCCCGCCGCGACCGACTGCGGAGTGAGGCCGCGCAAGCCGAGCGCGCTAAGATCGCCGATCCAGCCGCCCGCGCCCTTGAACGCCAGCGAGTAGCCGGCCACGACCCAGACCAGCGAGGCCGCGCAGGCCACGCCCGCGCACTGGCCGAGCACGGAGAGCACGTTCTTCGCACGCACCAAGCCGCCATAAAACAGCGCTAGGCCCGGCATAGTCATAAAAAGGACCAACGCGGTCGCAGTGAGAATCCAAGCGCTGTGGCCAGAATCGATCACTGCGCCCGTATTGGCGGACAAGGGAGTGACCAAAGTGGTCAAAATTAACCCTCCTCGGGCAATCGATTTGCAGGTGAACGCGGGGAACAACATAATAAGTATATGCAGCAGAAAATGTTCCTCGTATTAATTTTATTCATTATATGAACCGAATTAATTCTACGGTTAAGCGCTCCTTTTACGGCTCGGCGCGGTGAAGCGCGGTAACAAAACCGCTCCCTGCAACGGGCGCGGTTTGGGGCGACCCACCTCTGCTCACTCGACGTAGGGCACGTCGTTCCTCCAGCCAATCTTCACTTTCGAGAGGAACCAGGACTTACCTTTGTCGGCGTTGCCCTGATAAAAGAGGTAGGTCTGCCCGTCGGTGTCGGTAAAGACCCCGGGGTGGCCGGATTCGCTGGCGTTCCAGCTGCCCGGCTCGCCGACGGCCAGCAGTGGGGTATCGGAAAGGCGCTTCCAGTTCACCGCATCGGTGCTGACCGCGCAGCCGACCTGCTGGGGCATGTTGTTGTAGGCTCCGGCGTAAAACATGATGAGTGACTTGCCGCGCCGGACCAATGTAGGGGCTTCGAGGCACTCCTGCTCCCACGGCAGTTCGGGTTTCAAAATGGTGCGGTCAGCCAGCTGGGTCCATTTGTCCCGCGCCCAATCTGAATCGAGCGGGGCGGAGGCTACGCCGACGAGCTGGATTTTATAGCCAGGATCACGACTGGCAAAATAGAGGAGAAGGCGGTCGCCGTAGGGGATCACTTCGGCATCGATGGCGCGTCCGCAGGTCCAGTCCCCGTGAGGATGGAAAATGGGGTTGGTCGGCTCGCGGGTGAAGGTCACCCCGTCTTCGGACCAGGCATGACAGATGGCGTCTTTTTCGCGGTTACCGTAGGTCTGGTAAAAGAGATGCACCTTGCCCCCGAGCACGATGGCACCGGGCGCGCAAAACCCATTGGCCTCGCTGGGATGGGCAGGCTCAAGGGTCGTAAGTTTTTCCCAAATCAAAAGGTCTCGACTGGCCGCGACGCCGATGCGCCAGCCTTGCATGCCACCAAAAGTGGGCACGGAGTAATACATCAAGTAACGCCCATTAAACTTCACCACTGAGGGGTCCTTCGCAAACGGCGGGCCACCTTGTGAAGTATCACCATACATCATGACACCACGGTCAGTGTATTCTTTCACATTCACGTAGTCGGCGGAAAATGCCCGGGCGACCAAGACAGAAAGGCTCAGCAGGATAAAACAGGGGATTCGGAGGGATTGCATGATAAAGGGGCCTTTGAGAACAAGCGTGACGGGCTACAAAAGTGAACATTAATTCTTCATTCCTCAGAAATGGGGTGAATAAATCTTCCCGCGCGTCGAAGTTTAGCCTACCTTTTCCCATTACCCCCCCATGCCCCTCAATTTATCGGAAATGGTGCGCGTTATTTGTTGCAGACCCGGGCTGCTTTCCCGTCTGGCACTGGTCTGGGGCTGCTTGGCCGGAGCAACCGGCGCCCGCAGTGAAGAGGCCACACAATCCCTCGCGGGAAACTGGGAAGTCCGGCTAGACCCTAAAATCATGGGGGCCGGCCAAGGCTGGATGGAGCCGGGCGTAAAATTCGCGGACCAGTTGCCGCTGCCAGGCACCACCGATCAAGCAAACCTTGGCATCCCGCTGAGCGTAAAGCCGATAGTCAGCAAGGATGGCCTTGCCCGCCTGCACCGCAAGTTCTCCTACATCGGCCCGGCTTGGTATCGTCGATCGATCGAGATCCCGCCCACCTGGGAAGGTCGCCGCGTCCTCCTGTTTTTGGAGCGCGTGCTCTGGGAGAGCCAAGTGTGGCTGGATGGCGTCGAAATCGGTAAGGAAAACTCCCTCAGCACCCCCCACCAATTCGACCTGACCGCTCAAGCCAGCGTAGGTCGGCATGAACTGGTGATCCGCGTCGATAACCGGCAGCAATTCGACATTGGTCGATCCCACGGTTACATTGAGGATACTCAATCCATCTGGAACGGCATCGCCGGAACGATCGAGCTACGCGCCACGCCCCGCATCTGGATTGAGCAAATAGAGATCGAACCCGATCCAGCCAAGGCCTCCGCCAAGGTAAAAATCGGCAACCTCACGGGCCAGATCGGCGAAGGGAGCCTAAAGGCAAAAATCACCGGCCCGGGCCTCGCCTTCGAGGTGGCGGTGCCGGTGCGCTGGACGGCGGACGGCGGCGAAGCGACCATCGACCTGAAGGGCGCGCAATCCCTGCCGCTCTGGAGCGAATTCCATCCCTCGCTCTGCACCCTAAGCGTCTCGCTAGTTCGACCCGGAGCGGACGCGGTGACGTGCCGGCAGATTTTCGGCTATCGAAAAATTGCCGCGAACAGCACCACCATCACGCTGAACGATCTGCCGGTTTTTTTTCGGGGCACGCACGAAGGTGCATCGTTTCCGCTGACCGGTTATCCGCCCATGGACGTCGCCGAGTGGCGCCGGCTTTTTCGCATCTTGAAGGAATGGGGGCTCAACCACATGCGTTTCCATTCCTACTGCCCGCCCGAGGCCTGTTTCGCGGCGGCGGATGCGGAAGGTATCTACCTGCAAGCGGAGCTGCCGCTCTGGGCAGGCGACCTCGGTAAAAATGGTGATGCCGGCCGCGTGGCCTGGGTGCGAGCCGAGGCGGCGAGGATTTTCGCGGCCTACGGCAACCACCCCTCGCTCGTCCTATTTTCATTGGGGAACGAGTTGCACGGGCAATACGAGTTCATGAAAACCCTGCTGGCCGAACTGCAGCAGGCCGATAGGCGGCGGCTCTATACCCTCACCTCCAACCGCCTGTGGGTAGCGGACGCCCCGCCCAAAGTCGGCGAACGCGACGGCCCGCCCGGCACGGATGACTTTCTGGTCGAGCGCGCCTTTCGCGTGAACGGCAAAATCGAGGGCATGCGCGGACAGAGCTTTTTCAGCGAAGCCCCCAACACCGCGGTCGATTTTCGCAACATCCTCAGTCGCGCCGCCCGTCCCTTGCTGACCCACGAGATCGGGCAGTGGACGGTATTCCCCAACCTCGCCGAGATCCCCAAATATACCGGCGTGCTCCGCCCCATCAATCTGGAGGCTATCCGCGAGGATCTCCAGCAGGCGGGCCTGCTGGAGCAGGCGGCGGATTTTACGCGGGCTTCCGGTCTGTTCTCGGCCGAGCTCTACAAGCAGGAACTGGAACTAGCCCTGCGCACGCCCGGCCTCGCGGGTTACCAATTGCTCGATCTGCACGATTACCCCGGCCAAGGCACCGCCCATGTGGGCCTGCTGGATTCTTTCTGGGACACCAAGGGCATCGCAGACCCCGCCGCCTTTCGCGAGGCAGCCGCTCCGGTGGTGCCGCTCGTGCGCCTACCCAAACGTGTCTTCACCGCGGGCGAAAAACTCACCGCGCCCGTCGAGTGGGCGAATTACTCCGAACACCCCATCGCCGACCTTGGCGCCACATGGGAACTCACCACGACCACCGGCCAGTCACTCGCCCGCGGCACCCTCGCCGGCGTTGGCCTCGCCCTCGGCGCTAACCAACCCGGGGGCACTATCGAGTTGGCCCTCCCGCTTCTGGAAAAACCCGTCACCGCCGTGCTTCGCATCCAAGCCCCAGCCGCCAAAGCCGGTAACTCGTGGAAAATCTGGATCGTGCCACCCGCGCCGGCCGTGGAAGCCGCCGGCGTGACGGTGACCGACTCGCTCGCCCGGGCTAAAGCCGCGCTGCAAACCGGCGCCCGCGTGCTCTACCTGCCGCCCGCCGCCGCCCTGCGCCAGCATCAGGACACCGCCTTCCTGCCCGCCTTCTGGAGCCCTGTTTATTTCACCAGCCAAGCCGGCACCATGGGGCTGCTGATTCACGATCGACATCCCGCACTGGCGGATTTCCCGACTGCCGAACACAGCGACTGGCAATGGTGGGGCGTGCTCACGCCAGCGCCCGGAGCCGTCGTGCTGGATACGATTAATAAATCCCTCCGCCCCATCGTTCAGGTAATCGATTCCTTTGCCCGAAATCAAAAGCTCGGTCTGGTTTTCGAAGCTAGGGTCGGCCGCGGACACCTGCTGGTGAGCACCGTGAATCTGAGCGAAACCAACCTGACCGACCCGATGCGGCGCCAATTGCGGGCGAGCTTGGTGCACTACCTCGCCAGCGCTGCCCGCAGCGATCTCGTCAGTCTGAACGAGGAGGAATTGAGCCGGCTTTTCCGCGAGGAGGCCGCGGGCAAGCGCTCAGCCGGTGAATGGGTCAAGGACATGGAGCCTCCGCCTGAAAAGAAACCCTAGGCCCGGTTCCGCCCCTACCCCATCTCGCGCCCATGAAAAGATTTCGAATCGGCCGGCTCGTAGTGTGGCTAGCCCTAGCCAACCTGCTTTGCTCCGCCCCCGTTTATCACGCCCAAGGCGAGCTGGCGGGCGAAATCGGCCCTACGAGCGTGTTGCTGCAATCCCGCCTCACCGCGCTACCCGGCCCCGAACTCACCCCCGATGGCGATATCCCGGGCGCCGCGGGCACGGCCGCCTTCGAGTGGAGCGAGCAGGCCGATTTCACCGATGCCAAACGCACGGCCTGGCTCACCGCTACCCCTGAAAACGACTACATCATCCGCACCACTCTGGAAGGCCTCAGCCCCGGCCGGCGTTATTATTACCGCCTGCAGCTTGGCACACCCGAAAGCCCCGGCCGCCACGGCCCCACGCGCAGTTTCAAAACCCTCGCGCCGCTCGACGGCGCCACACCGGTGTCGTTTTGCATGGGCAACTGCATGCACTACTCTGCGTTCATGAGCGGCATCGCCAACGGCGACGGCCCCGTGACCGCGACGGAGGAGGATAAACGACTTGGTTACCGCGTATTCGCCGCCATGCGCATGCTGCGGCCGGATTTCTTTATCTGCGCAGGTGACGCAGTTTACTACGATTTCCCCAAAGCCCATCCGGCCAAGACCCTGCCGGAACTGCGCCAAAAATGGCATGAACAATTCCGGTTCCCGCGTCTGATCGAGTTTTTTAGCGACTGCCCCACCTATTGGGCCAAAGACGACCACGATTTTCGCTTCGATGACGCCGACCGTGAAGGCGACGAAGCCCCCACCGCCAAGACGGGCGAAGACCTGTTTCGCGAGCAACTGCCCCTGATGCCGCAGGGTGATAAGGACACGCCCACCTATCGCACCGTGCGCATCCACCCCCGCGTGCAACTTTGGTTCTTGGAGGGTCGTGATTACAGATCGCCCAACACGCTGCCGGATGGACCCGCTAAATCCATTTGGGGTGCCCAACAAAAAGCCTGGTTGGAAAAAACCCTGCGAGAAAGCCATGCTACTTGGAAGCTGTTGATCAGCCCCACCCCGATGGTCGGGCCGGATCGTAAAAGCAAAAACGACAACCACACCAACCCCCGCGGCTTCCGCCACGAGGCGGATGCGTTTTTCGCTTGGTTAAAACAGGAGAGAATCGAAAACGTCATAATCCTCTCCGGCGACCGCCACTGGCAGTATCATAGTATCCACCCGAGCGGGGTCGAAGAGTTCTCGGTGGGCGCCCTCAACGATGAAAACTCCATCCTAGGAGAATACCCCGGCCAGCCTACCTCGACCGATCCACAAGGGAAAATCATCCAGCCCTATCACTATAAAGAACCCACCGGAGGTTTCCTGCACGTAGAAATAGCCACGAAGGCCCACGACCAAGATATCCTGCGCCTATACTTCCGCGACGATAACGGAAACCTTTTATATCAAATCGAGAAAACGCCCTGAGATGCACTCCAGGAACCCCCGGCCCCAGCTTCGTAATCCTAGCTCATTCGGCTGGCTCGGCCTCTGGCTGCTCGCCTGCACCAGCCTGCCCCCCGCCCCGGCACAAACCGGACCAGTCGGCACGCTGTTTACCGTGCCCACCACCACGTTTTATAAACAAGTTTCCGGGGAAAGTGTCGTCACACTAAACGATACCACGGAAACTATCACTGGTGTGCAGACCCAAATAAACAGCCTGCGGACCCTAAACCCGACTAAACTCATCGTCATAAACCTGAAAGCGAACGGCCGCTACGTTGTCACCACCAGCCCGCTGGTGCTCGGCACCAATATGTGCCTGAACGGCGGCGGCGCCACGCTAGCTGCCGCGTCCGCCTCGATCACCGCGACCAGTCTGCTAAAAATTAGTGATGGATCTTCTTATGTTTCGGTGAATTATATTAAATTAGAAGGTAACGGGGCCAACGCTTACGGCCTCGAGGCCACCGGCGTTAACCGCGTGAATATCGATAAAGTCCGCACCCGCGCCACTGGGCTAGATGGTATAAAACTACAAGGCCTCGGACCCGATCTCTACGATAACGAGTGCACAATCACCCGCTGCGATACCGCCGGGGCCGCCAACGCAGCGGGGCTGCGCATCGTAAACACGACCCAAGCGGTTTGCATGGATAATAAAAGCCGCGATAACCTGGAAGGTATTGTCATCACCAACAGCTCGAGAGCCACAATTGTAAATAACACGCTCACCAACAACAGCCTTAGCGGAGTCTCCTTGCCCGATACGAGTTGGTCTTCAATTGCCAATAATCAGTTCACCGGCAACCCCACCGCGATCGCCACCAACGCCTCCACCTCCGCCTCCACGGGGAGTCAGCGCAATATCATCGCGTCCAATAATTTCGCCTCTGGAACTACCGGTATACAATTACTTGGGATTGGTAATCTCTTATACGACAATACCTTTGAGACCACCGTCACAACCCCGCTGGCCGCGCCCGGCGCCAGTAATAACCACGTGGTAGTGACCACCCAAAAGCCGCTGAACGCCGGTAATCAGGGCTACTTCTACCCCCCCACCGCCGCCAATTTCCACAACTCCACCATCGTGACCGGCAAGACTCGGGTAGATCTCAGCACCGGCGCGACTAAAACATCCGAGATTCAGGCGCTTTATGATACAGCCCGCCTCGCCTCACCCGATGCCGTGATTGTATTACGCCTCACCGCACCGGTTATCACCGGGGACGCAACCCTCGTCCCCCTGACCAACACCTGCATCGTTATCGACGGCACCATCAACCTCGATTCAGGCATCGATGCCATCAGCACGGGGGATATCCTCAACACCAATTATAATATCTCCATCTCGGGCGGCACTATTGATGGGAAAAATACCACCGGACGCAATGGTTTCGCTTTCCTCAACTGCGCCCGAGTCCTTGTTGATCACGTTAATTTACGAAACTTTGGCAGCAAAACCACCCGAGTGGATGGTTCTGACATAATCGCCTTTTCTAAAGGCGGAAATCCTTGTATCGTAGGTTATTGCACCTTGGACGGCGGCGCCGCCCGCGGCATCTGGGCCAAAGACGCCAGCGCCCGTTTCATCTTCAGCAATAATATCGTATCAAATGTAAACATGGACGGCATCGACTTCGATGCCTACAGCAAGGCAGGCCTGGCGAAGTTTAATGTCCTGACCGGAAACGTAAGAACCGGGATCTTCGTGGAAGAATGCGCCCAGAACAACCAACTCATCGCAAATACCGCCAATAATAATGATATCGCGTTTAACGTCTATGCCTACGCGGCCGGCCCCACCGCCTACAACACGCTGGTGGCCAATAAGGCCAACGGCAACCAGCGAGGCATTCGCATGGGCGCACGCACGGGCTACTCCACCGAACACAATTTCGCCTTTAATAACGCCATCCTGACCACCTCGCCCAACGGCGCCATCGACTCACAAACCATCGGGACCGAAAACTATTTTTCTAAAAACCACCTCGCGAGCAATACCACCCCGATCGCAGCGACTAATTCAGCGGTTTTCTTTAATTCGCCCAGCGCAGCCGCAAATACCGCACCGGTCCTTTCCCCGATCGCCAACCAAAGTCTTGCCGAGGATAGCCTGGGGCTGGCGCTGAATATCAGCGTGGATGACATGGAAACGGAGCCCAGTGACCTCACCATGACTTCGACCTCAAGTTCCACTGCGCTCTTTCCCAGCGATAAACGGGTATTCCGCATAGCTCTTGGCAATCAAGTTCTTACCCTCACCCCTGCACAAAACCAAAACGGCTCCGCTACCGTCACCGTATCCGCTAGCGACGGGCTGCTGTCCGCCAGCACCTCGTTTAACGTGACCGTCACTCCGGATACCCCTTTTACCAACTGGAAGCAGTTATATTTCGGCTACACCTTAAACGGTATGGCTTCCGCCGCTGACACCGCCGATCCCGATGGCGACGGTTTACCCAACCTATTGGAATATGCTCTGGGCGGCAACCCCCTGCAAGTATCCAGCACGCCCCTCACTAGGCTAACCATGAGCGGAACGAAGCTCAATCTGGAGTTTAGCCGGGATACCTCCAAAACGGATATCAACGTCATCGTTCAGGGCGCGGATGAGGTCGGCGGTCCTTGGTCAACCTTGGCGCAATCTACTTCTGGCTCGGCATTTACTCCCGTAGCAGCCGGCGCCACCGCCACGGAAACCGCCACCGGCACCGTGCGCACCGTGCAAGTCAGCGATAGCTACACTTTACCGGACAATAATCACCCGAAGCGGTTCTTACGGGTGACGGCGCAGCATTGACTACTCGGCGGCGGGAACGACTACCGCCTCGTTCAGCCGGTCGCCGCCGTAGGGTGTTTCCACATTTTGGAAGTAGTTTTGGCTGATTAAGATATCAGTGGGGCCACCGACAAGGAAATCTGCCCAGCGGCCACCGCGGCTGCTCACCTCCACACCTACGTCAGCATTGCTGACGCGTCCTTTTTCAAAGAGCACGTTCTGCACGTTGCCGCCCACCATAAACCGACCATTGTTGGCGATCCGGTTGCGACGGAAAATCTGATCCAAAGCCATAGGACCATGATAATCCGGCGCGGTAACCGGCTGCCCCTTGTCCGCCTGCAAGGTGCGGTCATGGTAAACGGGCGGATAAGTGATCGTGCCGATATTCGATCCACGCGGAAAGATAAAGGAGGCGCCCCAAGTGATGCCCTGGATGATTTCGTTATCAAAAAACTGGGCCCGTAAACCGGGGAGAAACTGTCCTTCGTAAGAAATGGTGATTTGCTGGATGGCCCCGCCACGAATCGACTTATTACGAGCGGCCACCACCTCGACGCCACCGCACCAGAAAAGCACCGTATTGCCGGCATCACGGGTTTCATTATCTACCGCGATGACGTGATCCAGCGCTTTGCAGACCGTGATAAAGGAGGTTTGGTCGAGCGGCACATCCCACCCACGGTCAACCTGTAAGGTCTTGCCCGCGCCGCCGACCAGAGAACGATACTGGCCTGCACCCTTGCCATCCATGACGACGACAATCGCGCCGTTCCACTTGGTGGCAAAGGCGGGATCCTCGGTCTCTTTTGGCAATTCGAGGCTCAGGCCGTCGCAACGGGTGATGTTACCCGTGTAGATGCCCACCGGCGCGTGGAAATCCGAATTGAAACCGCCGTCGCGATCCCCCCGGTAACTATCCTTCATCTTGTTGCGGGCGATGTAGATCTCGCGTGAGTAAATGCTCGGGATGCGGGTCTTGCCATCATTCGTAACCATGTCGTGCACGCTGTTCAGGCTCACGCCGCCATCGCTGCAGTCGTTGTTCTCAAAGATGACTTTTTCCGTGCGCCGCCCAAAGACGGTCCAGTGCCGGGGCACGGCGGAGAACTGGTTGCGGGCGATATAGCCGGAGGACCCGTTGAGCATCAACACCTGCAACGAGGAGTAAATGTCGCAATCCGTGATTTGTATATTCGGCCCACCCACATCGATCGCACCGGTGCGGCGCTTATCTTTCCAGCGAGTGAGAAAGACCTCCTCAGCGTTGGCGTAGTGGCGGTCCGTTTTGTCGTTATTGATAAAACGGTCCAGCCGCATGATCACGCGGCGGATGGTGACGTGGCCCGCGTTGGGGGAAAATTGCGGTAGTTCAGACTGGATGCCCGCGTGATGATTGATCGCATAAATCGCCAGATCCTCGACGGTGAAGTGCCCTTCACCACGTAGTAAAAACGGATGCGGCGGGGTGTCCGGGCCTTTGATGGGTTCATATTGCTGCGCGCCCCAATAGAGTTTTTTAAGCCGCTTTTCCCGGGGCAACATATCATCGACATAGGAAAGGACCGACAGGTCCGCACCGGCTCCGCGCAAAGTCACGTTGAGAGGAATAGTCAGCCCGTGGGATAATACAAACACACCGCGCGGCAGGGTAACCACGCCGCCACCGGCCGCGCCCGCCGCATCGAGCGCTTTTTGAAATGCATCGGCGCTGTCCACCTGGCCCTCGGCAAACATAGCCGTGGTGTATTGAAAGTAACCGGGCTCAGCTGGTTTGGCCCCGAAGTCGACGACATTATACACGCCCGCGGGCGTAGCTGGCTTTGCCCTGACCCGCAGGGTGCCGGCGTTCACCCGGGCGGCCTCTTGGGCTAGGCCATTGGCGAACTCCACGGCGTAGTCTCCGTCGGCTAAGTTCTTGGGGAGTTGGCCACTTAAGCAAAACTCATCGATCGCCTCCGGCAGGATCCGGGTCGTTTGTTTTTCACTGCGTAGCAGGATTTCTGCGCCAGACCGTAATTCTAGGTTGAGCCCGAAAAGCCGTAACCAACCGCCGGGCGTGGCGGTTTCGGTCTCGTCCCCTTGCAGCCACCAGACTTTGGGCGCGTTTAAAAGCGCTGGGCTGGAGGTTTCACCTCGATTGGTGATCTTGAAGGCGACGATGCCCTCCCCGATATCTGCGGGTAGACTGAACTTAAGGGTGGTGCCGGTCTGTTGCCGCACCGGAGCTGACTGCCAATGACCAGTGATACCGTTGCGTGTTAAACAGATATCGACCCGGGCAGAGGCGCCAAAATCATCGCCGCGCACCAGCACGGTTTCCCCCGCCCGCACTGGATCCGAGGCCCAGATGACGACGGGCGCCGCCTTTGCGCAGAGGGCGACAAACGTCGCGAGGAAAACTCGGGCCAGAACACGCAATGGACGCATAAGAAAAAGTAGCCTAAACAATATAATCCAGCCGCCAAGGTAGGGATAGCCCGAACGCTCTATTAACTAGCCCTACGCCGTTAATCGCTTAAAATTTATTCGTGATGGAAACATCATATACCAACTTCAAACGATCCACTGCACCGACATGGAAATCGGCGTAGAGGGCATTTGCTTTGCCCCCGTGGCGGGAGCCGATTTTGGTCAGGTAATCACTCGCGTTATTGTTTACCGCGAAGGGTCCGGGGTCACCATTGGCGAGGGTGGGATCCGCCGGCACGATGGCCGGTGGCTCGCTATCCGTCACGATGATCTTGGTTGAGGGGCTGGGTATCTTCGTATAAGGCATGGTTTTGCCCGGATTGGAGATACGTTGGATCATGAACTGGGCATTGGCGACGTAGGTGCGGAAGAAATTCTTTTCGCTCGGGCAATTAAAGATATGATTGGTCTGAGGATTATCATACGCCGTGCGATCCAAATTGGCGGTGGTGCGAGTCAACAGCGGCAGAGGCGCTTTATACTGGTCCCAACCAGTGGAGGTATCATCCGCCGAGAACGGCATGATATTCTTATTCTCATTCAAGAAGAGTCCAATGGTCATGCCGATCTGCTTCAGATTGGACACGCACTGGGCCTTTTTGGCGGAGTCGCGCACCTTGCCCACGGTCGGGATGATGATCGCCGCCAGAATGCCGATAATGGCGATAACCGTCAGCAACTCGATCAAGGTAAAACCCTTAACCGGGATGCTCCGGCGAACGCTGGCACGAGAAGAGGTTTCTAAGTTTAAGTGCATAAAAAGTTAAGGGCCCCCGAAGGGGCCGAGGAAGCGGCGGCGCGCCCGAATAACGCAGCGTCTCCCGCTTGACTGAAGTGCAGGCTAAAGGGCCGTCCGTCCCTTAAACCCGGCGACGGCGGCGCAGGGCCACGCCGGCGAGGACGGCCGCACCGAGTCCCGCCGCAAAGGTGGAGGGCTCGGGGATGGCGGATGCGACCTGCAAGTTACCGTCGGCGTTGGTAAAGGTGAGATTCCAGAGCGAGTTCAAACTGTCCGTGACGCTCGCGCTCCAGCCTGAAGCCGTGATGGTGGCCGAAGGAGTCCCGCTGACGGCGGAGCCGGCGATGGTGACCGCGGCAAAAGTGGAGCTCGTTGAATTCCCGCCGAGCGAGAACAGATTGTAGGTGCTGGCGTTGATCGGCGCATCGAAGAGCAAGCTCATCGTGCCACCGTAGGCGAGGGTCCTGCCGGAACCGGTGAGATTGATGCCATCATAGCCGGTGCCACGGGTGGTGCCGTTGATCTCCAGCGAAACCGTGCTCCCGAAGCTGTTGGCGCCGGCGCCGCTAGTGAAGGTAAGATTGTTCGCGAAGCTTAAGACGCCGATCCCATTGCCAGTGGTCCCGTTGCTGGTGCCAACCGGTGTAGCAGTTGCGCCCGGGGCCAGATAAGCACCGGCAGAAGCACCATTCACCAGGGTGGTAGCGCCGCTGATAGTGCCGCTACCGCCCAGAACCGCCGCGGCGCTAACGCTCACCGCGCCGGTGCCGGTGCCGCTGCCCGTGGCATTATTAACCAAGAGGCGACCGGCACCAATGGTGGTGCCGCCGGTGTAGGTATTGGCCGCCGAAAGGGTCCAGGTGCCGGAGCCGCCTTTACCTAGAGACGTGGTGTTGCTCACCGAGTTATCGGAGATCACACCGGCAAACTCGCCGGTGCCGGCGGTGCTGCCGTTTAGATTGAACTCCTTCACACCGGCGCCGGTGACGGAGAGATTGCTGGTAAACTTGAGTTGGCCCGTGCCGGATTGATAAATGCTGCCTTTGCCGACGGTGCTGGGCAGGGAAATGACCTTGTCGGTGGTCTCACCGGTGCCGACGTAGCTCAGGACGTTGTTGGTTCCGGCGGTGGAGCTACCCAGCTTGATAGTGCCATTGGTGCCCAGTGGGCTGTTGGCGCCGCTATTTCCGATGTTGGATACCTCGAGATAGTAGGTTCGGCCGCCGGTATTGCCAGCTACGGTCACGCCACCGCTGAAGGAATTGGAGCTGTTACCGAGGCGAAAGGTTCCATTACCACTGCCGTTGGCGGTTACCGAAATGACCGAACTCGTCGCGTCGGCGATCAAGCCATTCATAATGATACCTTGGCCCGCATTGCCGCCACTGGAGGCCAAAGTGAGTGTCTTGTTACCCGTGCCGCCAACGCTCACATTGCTGCTGAACGTGTAGGTGGCCCCGGTCACGGTAATGGTGCCACCGCCGGTGGAGCCGGAAAGATTGATGACTTTGTCCGTGGTTTCGTTGGAGGTGCCGGTAAGACGTAGGGTGCCGCCGCTGGTGGTGCTACCCAAGGAAATGGTTCCGTTCTGGCCAAGATAACTGTTCGACCCTGCATTGCCGATCGACGCGACGTAGATCCCGCCATTTGAAACCTTCACGGGGCCTGTGAAGGAATTGGCGGCGTTGGAGAGCGTGAGGTTTGTGCTGCCTGCTTTATTAAAGGTGTAAGCGCTATTCGACCCAGACAACACCCCGGAAAGCGTGGAGTCGGCAGTTGTTGTGACGGTAAAATTAGCGTCGAGATTGTAACTGGTGCTATTCGCACCACCAACGCTTAGCGCACCACTGATAGAGGAAACATTCGTCTGCGCGTGCACACTCAGGGCGGCAAACGCAGCGACGAGCACGGCGGAGGAGGCGCGCAAACGGGCGCTAAAAGAAGACGCAGAAACGGGGCGAAATTTCATGGGGGTAGCTAGAATTGAGTGAAGCGTTTGGGTGTCGCTCTGCAATGTCAATGATTTTTAATGATGCATCTTCAAAAAATAAAGCGCAGCAGCCGTAAATTGCAGCGGCAGCCAAATGGTTTATTTCGATTAATTAAACCTCTTTCGCCCGATATTATTTTTTTAAATTACTGTTATATAATTATTTAACTAATATATCCCAGTGTTTATTCGTCCCACATTGGCCCCGTCTAAACTCCGGAAATGTAATTGTTACATTGCCAGATTGGCTTTTATTTTAGTTACTTGGTCAGAAAAGGCCGGGGACGGACGTGCTCTTTACTGGAGCGCAGGGGTGGCGAGAAAGGCGCCTTGCTCGGCGCCCACGATATCGGCGCCGTGGTTGCCGCCGATGTCGGACTGGGCGAAGTAGCTGCCCCGGGCGTGGCTATTACCGGCGAGCACGCCGTTCAGCCAGTTATCGCGGCAGATGTTATTAAAAAACAGATTTCCGTGGGCGGAGATATCTGCGGCACGTCCGCCATTGCTGACGCCGCGGCGATTGGCGGTGCAAGCGTTGGCTGCGATGACATTGGGCCCGGTGTTTTTCTTCACCTCCTCGTTCCACACGTGCACGCCGGCGCCGCCGTTGCCGCTGAGTTGATTACCGAAGACGATGTTATGGGTGATGCCTTCCTCGATGAATACACCGTGGCGGCGGTTGGCGTTGCTGGTGTTAAACAAGGCGGTGCAATCGATCGCGGCGGCGTCGAGATCGATGCCGTCCATGTTATTCGAAATGCAAGTATTGCCGATCGAGTGCACGCGGGTTGCCACGTGGGCCCAGATGCCGCGGCTGCCATTCGCGTAAGCTTGGCACTGGTAAACGAACAGTGGATCGGCGGCATTGCGCGTCTTGGTGTAGAGGCCGTCGCGGGCACCCGAAGCGAGCTGCACTCCCTCGATCAGCGCGAGGCTGCCGGTTTTGGCATTGAGCGGGTAGGAGGCCTGGCGGGCTCCATCCAACCGGCCCCCGGAGACGGAGGAATAGCCGGTGGCGGGCAAGGTGATGAGCTGGCTGGTGGCCTCACCACGGACCCAGATCGGCTCCAAGGGCAAACCGAGATCGGCAAGAATCCGGCCTTCGAGAATCACGCAGGTATCTGGAGGGAGCCTCAGGCCCTCGGGCGAGCGAGAGACGTATTCGCCGGTAAGCTTTAACACCAAAACGGTGCCAGGGTGCTCGGCGCGAGCAGCGTCGAGCGCGGTTTGCACGGTCGCGAGATCGACGGGGACAGGTTTCTCCTGCTTCGACGCGGCCTTGCCACCGGGCACGGTGAAATCGAAGCGGCCGAGGCCCGGCACGATAACGGGAGACGTGTGCGGCTGCTTAAAGGTAGGGGGGTTAAAAACCCGCGCACCCAGGGCGTCGCCGTCCACGGTCAAGCCAAGGTTGCCCACGAGCACCATGTCGGCACTGCCCGGGGCGATCCGCACCGAGCCGGTCCAGCTGTTACGAAAAAGCTGTTGGGTGCGGCCCGCCAGCGCGACGACCAAGCGAGCGGCGGAGCCACGGTTTTCCGAGATCAAGTTACCCCCGCTGGCGGGGGTAAAGGCGAGCGCGGCGTAGTCAAAAATAGCATTGCGGGTGATCACGCCACGATCCGAGCCACTGCGGATGGCGGCCTGATTTTGCGCAAAGGTGTTTCCCGCCACGACGCTGTTGGTCGATGTGATGGTAAGCGCGGTGCCGGCCTGGCCGCGAAATACGTTATCGAGGCACATGAAGCCGCCGCTGCGATCGACCCGCAGACCGTCGCCATTAGCCGTGAAAACGCAGCGCGTCACGCTGCCGGCCTCATTCAACACTCCAGGGTCCACGCCCTGAAAATCGATTCCAGCGAGGCCACAGCCCTGCAACACCAGCTCATCCAGACATATGCGGCGTCCACGCTCAATCAAGATCCCCACCACCGCCGCCCCCGCGCCGTCTATCAACGCAGGCCCCGGGCCAGCCGAAGAGACGGTCACGGATTCAGCATCGGAAATCTGCAGCAATGTGCCAGCAGTCCAGGCCGGCGCGGCCCGAAGCCCGGCGCGGGGCGATAACAACAAGCTCATGCGGGAGCCCAACCGCAGCGCCTCGGAGCGGATTTCAATATCACCCTCCGCCTCCAGCACCAAAAACGCCTCTGGCTGATCCTGTCGGGCGCGGTCAATAGCCGCCTGAGCCAGAGCCGCCGGGCCGGCGGGTAATTTCACCCGCTGGGTAGCCTGAGCCGGCTCAACCCGGTCAACAAGAGAGGGCGGAGTGTAGATGCCCGCAGCATACCCTGTTAGGTTGGACGTAAGGCAGGCCCCGGCCACCACAACAAACCAAGATAGAAAACGAAGCGAGGAAGAGGTCATCATGAGGGGTTGGAGAAAGGTAAACACTCACTCCAAGCCCGACCATTAGTTTTGTCGATTTTATATGAACATTATTGGAAAACGACCCAGTTTTCCAAAGATTGTAGCTTTTACGGCTGGGTTTTAGGCCACTAAAACCACCCCAGCCAACTGCGGCGTGTCAAAGTGCACAATCACCGAGCCCCAACCGCAAGGCCTCAGGCTGGGAAGACCCGGGGCTGCACCATCACGGTTTGCGGGCGCTGGGTGGCCTCGCCGCCAACGGCTAGCAAACGATCAATAGCGGAGTTCGCGACGGCCTCGAAATTAGGGTCGATCAGCGTGGGCCTAGGGTGAATCCCGTCCACCAAACGGGGGGTGACGCCCGCTATGACTAGACGAGTCTGGGACGGATCACCGAGCCCGGCAGCAAGCAGGGCATCGGCAAACTCCTTGGCCCGGGCATCGATAGGCAGGAAAACGCCGACTGGCTTGGGCAGATTGCGCAGGACCTCAATGATTTGCTGAAAGGTTTGGTAGGGTGCGGTGCCTGCCGGCCACAAGGCAGTCTGGTTTTTATCCTGCACGAACACCCGCACCGAACGTCCGGCCAGAATTGAGCGATCGAGGCACGCCCGGCTGCGAATCAGCAGACTCTCCTTAAACGACGGCCAGACATTGATCACGACCACAGATTGGCAGCTATCGGCGGTGAACAACAAATGTGCATGCGTGCCGATCGAGACATCGTTCACCGTCACGTGCTCAACGTTCGTCAAAGGATGCCCGGGAGCCAGCACCTGAACCACGGGAAACTGCTCCGCAATGCGGCGGATGGTGTCATCCTCTGGCGTCAGGCCAGGGAACATCATTACCAAGGCGCCGTCCACTTTGGCCCGCTGCAAGGTAGCGGGCAGGGGGCCATTATCACTCACCCGCTCGAGAAGCAGATGCAGGCCGCGCTTGCTGCAGGCCTCCTGCACGGAATGAACAAAATTTGCCATGCCGGGGTCGTCAAAAAAGATGCTGGTATCCGCCACGATCAAGGCGATGGCACCATGGCGCGACGGACCGGCGCGCTGATCCTTTGGCTTACGCCCCGGCCGAACCGCCGGTCGCACATAACCCAACCGATCCATCTCCTGCCGCACCGCTGAGATCGTAGCCGGCTTCACGCCCTGCCCGCCATTCAAAACTCGGGAGATGGTGGCGCGGGAAAGCCCTAGTTTTTCAGACAGCTGAGCCGTGGTTAAAGTCATTGGCGCAGACACTTAGTAGCCAGTCCACCTAGCTCAAGAATAAATGTAACAATTTAGGTCATAAACCCGTTTACTCACCTCGGCGGGGTGGCGATCACCCCCGCTTCAAAAAAGCCTGTTTTATTTAAAAGTAATTGCTGACAATATAGTTATGTCAGAACATTGGCTTGGATCAAAAAGTTTGGATAATGACGCATTCACATTATATTGTTTATTAATATTTTAATAATAAAATTAGGCTTAATTTCAAGTTTGTAATTTTTAAAGTGACGAAACCCTTTTTTTGTAGCATTTAAAACATCCCTCCATGTCTTCTTTGCCTCAAAACCCCAGCGCCCCAATTCCGAGCGAAAGCTACCGGGTGGGAACTTTGACTTACACGGCGCGGGGACTTTACGGGGTGTTATTCTGGATGCTGCTGGGCGACTTCTGCCTGCAGATCATGGAGCAATTGCCCACGTCGCTCGTCCCCTTGCAGCTGCGCTGGGCGGAGGCTTCGGCGGCCTTGATCGGCTTTTTAACGGGCAGTTTGCCCGCCATGCTGGGGATCTTACTCAACCCCTTCATCGGGGTGCAAAGCGACCGGCACCGGGGACCGTTGGGACGTAGGCGGCCCTTCCTGCTTTGGAGCACCCCTCTGGTGGTGATGGCCTTGCTAGGCCTCGGTTTTGCGGACCCGATCGCCCAACTGCTCTCCGGACTTTCCCCGACCGGCGCAGGGTTGAACTCGCTAAAGATCGGCTGGATGGGGGCGTGCATGGTGGTCTTCGTAGTGGCCAACACCTACATCATGCAGGTGTATCAGTTCCTTTTCGTAGATGTCATTCCAGCGAAGGTGATGGGCAAATTCGTGGGCTGCTACCGCGCGGTGGGGGCGCTGGGGGCCTTTGTTTTTCACCGCTTCCTCTTCGGCCACGCCAAGTCCGATATCGCGATGATCTACACCTTGGCCGCGCTGCTGTATGCGGTTTCCTTTCTCCTTCTAGTCTGGAAGGTAAAAGAGGGCGACTACCCGCCGCCCCCACCCCGTTCGACGGAGGGCAAACTGGCGGTTTTTAAAAGCTATTTCCGGGACTGTTTTGGTCACAAAATCTATTGGACGACCTATTCGCTCTCGCTGTTTTTTTGGAGCGCGCTGGTGCCTTTTGGGACCTTTCTGGTCTTTTTTGGCACCCAACCCGGCGGCACGGCCAGCGGTTATGCGCCGACCATCGGCTTAAGCCTTTCGGAGTTTGGGCACATCAAGGGTTGGTGTTCGCTGATAGGCGTGCCGGTCTTTTTTTTAGTGGGCCCACTCGTGGATCGCTACCACCCGCTGCGCATCGCAATGACTGGCCTGTTTTTGAGCGCGGCGACCTTTCTGGCCTGCTATTTCTTGGTCAAGGATGTTGCTTCACTCAATCTTTGGTTGATCATAAATGCCGCTTCTCAAGCAGTTTATATGGGTTCATACTTGGCAATCCTGCCCCGCCTTTTACCCCGGGCCAAATACGGCCAGTTCTTTACCGCCAACCAGATTTTCGGCTTCAGCGGCGTAGTGCTGGCCCCAGTGTTGTGCGGTTGGTGGATCGAGACTTTCCGGGACTACCGCTTGGTCTTTCTGTGGTGCGCTGCCTGCGCTGCGATGAGCCTAGTGATGTGCAGTCTGCTTTACCGGCAGTGGCGGGCCTTGGGGGGCGAAAGCGCCTACACCCCGCCATATCAAGACGTTTAAAACTTAGGATTTTTTCATGAAAAAGGTATCTGCCGAGCTCGATTATTTCGCCGAAATTGCCACCGCCGTCACCATCCACGCCCGTCCCGGTCTTACGGAAGCGGCCCGCGCGGCGGCGCCCGATATCACCCTGCCCCTCACCCCCGGACCGACCCGCGAAGCCCGACCCCGTGCGGCAAAACTAAACACGGCAGCGGAGTTGTCCGAGGCTTTGGCCCAGTCGCGCGCCCGGCACGCTGAGTTTTTGGGCGACTTTGCCCCGTCACTACCGACGACGCGTGAGCGTTTTGAATTAAAAACCTTCTCGTGGCGCATTGAGCGTCCCGAGGACCGCGCTGATTTTCACGCCCTCACCGGGGGCGCCGGAGACTGGACTACCGTGACGATCCCGCATTACGGCCCACCCTTGGGCAAAGCCTATACCCTGTATCGGGTGGAGTTCGATCTGCCCGCAGTGTTATTTGCGAAAGAGGTCATTGTGTTGCGTTTCCGCGGGGTAGACTACAAGTGCGAAGCCTACCTGAACGGGGCCTGTGTGGGCCGGCACGAAGGCTTTTTCGACGAGTTCGAATTTAACTGCACCGGCGTCGCCCGGCAAACTGGCAACGTCCTGCTCGTGCGAGTCGAGAACGACTACACCATGCTCGGCAGCCACAAGGAAGGCGACGCGATCAATGGCGACAAGATCTACGCCGCCACCGGCCTCGGCTACGACGACCCCGCGCGGGGCTGGCACCATTGCCCGGCCGGCATGGGCATCTACAACACCGTGCATTTCGAAGGCCGTTCCCGCCTCGCCATCACCGACCTATGGGTGCGCCCCCTTCCGGCCGAGGCAGAGGCAGAGCTGCGCTTCGAGGTGGAAAATCTCGGCCCTACGCCGAACGAGGACGCCCGCTTTCTGGTATCGGTCTTCGGCCTGAACTTCCCCGCGACCCTGCATCGCGACCACGTCCACCGCCCCCACGCCCGGACTGAGCGCGGCTTCGGTGACCTCGACGGCGACCACGCCGCCGACATTCCCGGCTTGATGGGTCCGGGCGTAAGCTTCGTGTCCGTCCGCTTACCCATGCCCCAAGCCCGTATTTGGGATTTGGACACGCCTTGGCTTTATCAGGCCCAAGTAAAAGTAGTCACGCCCGACGGTCATTTGTTGGATGCCGCCGCCTGCCCCTTTGGGATGCGGACTTTCACACAGGACGAGCACTCCACGCCTAAAGGCAAATTCTACCTGAACGGCCGCGAGATCCGTCTGCGCGGCGCCAACACGATGGGGCACCTGGAAAGGTGCATCATGCTCGGCAATTTCGACCAACTGCGCGACGACATCCTGCTCGCCAAGCTGACCAACATGAACTTCCTGCGCCTGACCCAGCGTCCGGTGCACAAAGAGGTCTACCAATGGTGCGATCGCCTCGGCCTGCTGCTGCAAACAGACATGCCCATGTTCGCTAGCGCGCGCCGTAACCAGTTGATTGAGATCACCCGCCAAGCCGCCCGGATGGAGCGTCACGTGCGCGCCCACCCGAGCAGCATTCTCGTCTCCTACATTAACGAACCCAGGCCCGCCGCCGCCAGCCAGCCCCACCGCTTCATGCTGCGGCCGGAGCTGGAGCGCATGTTTCTGCTGTGCTCGGAAGTAGTCCGTCAGGAAAACCCCGAGCGCGTGATCAAGTGCGTGGACGGCGATTACGATCCTCCTTCCACCCAAGGCATGCCGGACAACCATTGCTACTGCGGTTGGTATATCGGCCACGGCGTGGACCTAGGCGCCCTGCACAACGGCGCTTGGCTGCCGGTCAAACCAGGCTGGCATTACGGTTGCGGCGAGTTCGGCGCCGAAGGCCTAGATTCCTATGCGGTAATGCAGAAATATTACCCCGCCAGCTGGAAGCCCGCTTCCCCCGAGGCCCCCTGGACTCCAGCGGTGATCTCCGAAAGCCAGAGCTGGAACTTCCATTTCCTCTGGTATGACACTCCCGCCAGCGCCCGAGAGTGGATCGAGGCCAGCCAGGACCACCAAACGTGGATCGTCCGCTTGATGACCGAGGCCTACCGCCGCAAGGCGGATATGAACACCTTCGCCATCCACCTGTTCATCGACGCTTGGCCCGCCGGCTGGATGAAGACCCTCATGGACGTGGATCGCGTGCCTAAGAAAGCTTGGTTCGCCTATCGCGACGCGCTCACGCCGCTGGCCGTCAACCTACGCTGCGACCGCTTGCAGGCCTGGTCCCGCGAAACCCTTTCGGTCGAGGTATGGGTGTGCAACGACCACGCTTTCGCGACCACCGGCGCCCGCGTGGTGTATGAGGTCGGCTTCGAAGGCGAAATCATCGCCCACGGCGAGATCGCGGCCCAGATCGCGGCCTGCGCCCCGCGCGGCCAGGGCATCATCGAGATTAAGCTCCCCGCTACCTCTCGTCGGGGCCGCCTGGAAGTCGCGGCCACGCTCGTCTCGGCCGATGGTGTCGCCCTGCATGAGAATGAGATTTCCGTGGACGTATTCCCGGCCATCGCAACCGGTGCCGAGTGCCTCTGCGTTCCAGAAACCTCCGTGGAAACCAGCCTGCTGGTCGCTAAAATCGGCCTGACCGCCCAAAATCAGACCTCGGAAAAAAACCCGGTGATCCTGCTGGCGAGCCACGAGGCCTACGAGAGCCGCCGGCCCGAGATCGATGCCGCCGTGAAAAACGGTGCGACCGCTTTGTTCGTGAAACTCGCCCCGGGCGCTTATGATATCGGCGGCGCCAGCCTGATGGTGCGCAAAGCCGGTATGGGCCCGCGCCATTTCGCATCCGGCCGCACTGGCCATCCATTGCTGACCGGCCTGGAGCCGCGGGACTTTAAGTTCTGGCATTTCGACGCACTCGGGCACGCTTCACCGCTCTTACTCACCGTATTGGAAGGCACTGCTTGGACCCCCATCGTCCAAAGCGGCGACGGAGGTTGGCTGCGCCCGTGGGCCTACACCCCCGCCGTGGTTGAACGTCAGGATGGCCTAGGCGTTTGGCGCGTATGCCAGCTTGAGCTGGGGGCCACCGCCGAGACCACCCCGACCAGTGCAATCCTCGCCCGCCGCCTCCTCGGGCTAGACCAAGTCGTCTAGACTAAACTGGGCTCGGACCATCGAGTTTGGCCACGAAAACAAAAAAGGCGGGCCCGATTGGGCCCGCCTTTTTCGCGGGTATTTTTGGTTATAAGTTATTTTTAGAAAGTTCCCACGACCTTGAGTCGAAGGAACTTCTTGGCTGCACCCGTCGTATCCACCGTGAAAACACGGCGCACCGAGTTAGCCGGTAGGTTGGTCTGATCGGCGGCGTTGCTCACGGTTACAGTTCCACCCGTTCCCCAGGTGCCAGCGACGAGATCGGTAACGGCCTCACCCGTGACCGTGACCGCGGAATCATTGGTGCGAACCACGGCAGTGATGGCAAGGGTGCTGGCAGTGCTGCTAGTGACGGGCACCTGAATGGTGTCGGTAGGGCTGTTCGCACCAAACGCATACTTCATCAGGGGCGAATAACCGGCGGAGTCAGCCGTAGTGGCATTCGCGATGGTTACTGTAACCGTGCGGGTGACCGCCGTGGCGGCGTTGCCGGCCGCGTCGCTGACGTTGTAAGTCAGAGTATAGACACCGGGCTTGGCGGTGTTCACCGAGCCGCTGGTGATGACGTTAACCGCGCCATCAACGTTGTCCGTCGCGGTGGCGCCGGCATCGGCGTAAGACGAGCCCCAATTCACGCTGACCGAGGAAGCGCCGACCAGAGTGATGACCGGCGCGGTGGTGTCGGCCTGACCGAAGCTGATCAAACCAGTCACCGGATCACGCGTGGCGGCGATGGGTGGCGTGTCAGCAGAAACGATCTGGGTTAGATCAAGACCAGTGGCGTCGAGAATGTAGAGTTTACCCTTGGAGCTATTGGCAACGGTAAGCTTCGTCCCGGAGGTCCAACCGGTGGCGGTCGCGAAGGTGATGGCGGCACCGGAGGTGGTGCCGAGATCGATCGTGGCGTTGCGCTGGACTTGCAGGTTGCCGAGGTTGGGTCCGCTACCGGAATAGGCTAGTTTGATGGCGCCAGTGCCCACGCCGTTGGAAGTGAAGGCGACGTTACCGCTGCTGGCCAAGGCCGAGGCGTGCCCGAGTTGGAGCGTGCCACCCTTGATGGTGGTGCCACCGGTGAAGGTATTTGCGGCCGAAAGGATCAGGGTGCCCAGACCGTTTTTATTGAGCAAGGTGGCCCCAGCAGCGCTGTCGGGAATACTGCCCGCGAATTCGGTAGAACCCAAGGCAGAATCCTGGTCGGCATAGAGTGTCTTGATGCCGCTACCGGTGGCGGTGAGTGCGGAGGTGAACTTCAACAGCGCGGTGCCCTTGTTATTAACCAAGGCGCCGTTGGTCGTGCCGGCGAGGTTGATGACCTTGTTGGTCGTCTCGTTAACGCTGTTGGTCCAGACGAGGAAGTTAAAGGCACCACCGGTGTTGTTGGTGCCAAAGTTGATCGTGCCAGCAGTGCCGAGCGGGCTGGGTTCGCCTGTGTTACCGATCTTTGTGACGTAAGTTTTATAAGACTTACCGGTGATGTTTCCATCCAGCGTGACTCCGCCGGTGAACGTATTGTTCACATTGGCAAGAACAACGGAGCGGTCTCCGCTACCGTTGATACGCACACGGGCGTTACCGCTGATCAGGCCATTGACCACGACAGAATAGCCGGTAGTCGCATAATACCCGTTGCCCGTGAACTGCAGGGCGCGACTGCTAGCGTCGCTGCCGGTGTCGATCGCACCATTGAGGGTGAGCTCGTTGGCGTTGCGCACGTCGATAGTGCCGCCGCCGGTGGCGCCAGCCAGGGTGATCGTCTTGCTGGTTGATTCGGTGGTCGTGGTGAAGGAGTCGCCCCAGCGCAACAAGCCAGAGGTCGTGCCGCTGCCGAGGGTAATGTTGCCGGTGCCGAGCGAGCCGCTGATCGTATTCACGCGGACCTCGTTATCATTGATTTTTACCCCGCCGCTGAAAGTGTTCGATACACCTGAAATCGTGATATTGCCGGTGCCAGTTTTGATAAAGGCGCCACTGCCGCCGATCACGCCATCGATCGATACGGTGCCTGCGGTGGAGGCGCGGGAAAAGGTGGTGTCGCTACCGAGCGTCAAGGGATTGGCGACGGTGACGGAGACGGCGGCCGCCGTGCTGAAGCCTACGGTCGGGGCGACCGGAGTAGCCGGCGCGGTATTGGTAGCGAAAGTGAGCAAGCCGCCAGAGACCGCGAGCGGACCAGTGCCGGTGGTGGCGAGGTTCAAAGTGTTGACCGTGTAGGCGGCTGTATTGTTGACCAAAAGCCCGCCAGACAAAGCACCGATGAAATTAACGGTGGATTTAGCGTTACTGGCCGGTAGCGCATCCCAACCGTCAGTCACCGCCCAATCCGCCGTGCCGGTGGTGGAGCTGTTGTTGTAAACCACCGACGTGGCGACGCCGGGCAGTTGAAGATTTTGCACCCCAGAATTATCCGAAGCACTGACCGTGTTGCGGGCCCGAACCCGATAATAAAGCGTCTGGCCCGGATCGAAAGTCCCGGTAACCGCCGAGGCGGTCACATTGCCAACATCGAGGTTGTTGTAGCCCGTGACAAAAGTCGCGAAGGTCGCATCGGTCGATACATCAAGATTATAGCCGGTAGCCCCCGTAGCAGCCGTCCAGTTGGCCGTAAAGCCACCCGAGCCAACATTGGTGGCCGCGGCCACGACCGGTGCACCGGGCGGCAAGACATCGGCAGGCGTATCGCCCACCAACAGTTTGCTCACTGTAAATTCATTAATGGTGCTCTGGGAAACAGCTCCCGGAGTCCAAACAAAGGATTTAAGGCTAGAGGTCGGATCAGTGGCGATGGTCTGGCTGATTTCAGCCGTCCAGTTGGCTGGATTTAACCCGACCGGATTCACATAGACCTTAACAACATCCAAAGTCCCGGTCGGATTGGCGGTATACTCGACCACGATCCTGTAGGAAGTATTAAGAGTAAGAGCCGTGGTGCCGTAGACAATGCCAGCACCGGCTGGGTTAAGCCCGAGATCGAAAGACGTCGTATTCGACAGAATTCCACCAAAGCGACGAACATATAGACGCGATAAATAAGTGCCGGTTCCTCCCGCGGTGGTCGTCAATGCGCACACGCCGGAACCAGAGTTTGACGAAGAAAGATAGGCCTGAATCACCCGGAAGTTTTCGATGACGTAATAAAACGTGGAGGTAGTGGTAGCCCCAACAGGATTAAATTCGGTGGGCAGGTTGCGGTAGGCTTGGGCGGCGCTAGCCACGCCTTTGACCTTGATGGACTGAGGAACCGGCGAGGCCGCCGCGATCACTTGGATCGGGGTAGCCGTGTTACTACCAGCAACCTGCGCCCAACTGTTTTGCGTGGCCAATCCGCCAACCGTGAAGGTGGTGTAGTCGGCAATGAAGGAACTCGCCGCCATCGCCTTGGTCAGACCAAGGACGAAAAAGGCCGCGCCGATGACGCGCGAGGAATTATGCAGGGAGTCATTCAGGGACTCGCGAAGAAAACGCCAAGCGGTCGTTGGCTTGAAACCGAGCAATGTGTTCATGGGTAGGGGGGTTTAAATAGGCGGGGATCTTCCCAAGGCAGAACGAGTGCAAATCACGAAGAGTGAAACGACATTGCTGCCGCAGGTATCCTACGGGTTGGGGTGAGCGTTAGGGGGATTTAGTTTGAGGCTAAACGTGGTAATGAATCGTCAAATTAGCCCGCAATGTCAAACCAAATGATGCAAAAATTAACACAATGCATGGTTTTGCATCAAAACCTATCTCGTGGAAAAAAGGCCCGAGCCTATTTTCCATTTTGCAAGTTACTAAAATAATTTTAAATTATACTTAAACAATACTTTATAACTTTTTAAACGCGAGATAACTTGTTCCTCATCGGTTTTCTGAAAATCTTATTGTAATAATTACATTACTACGATTTGATCTTCTTGTTGAGCTAAGTCCAAGCATTTGAACGGAGGATCCGTAATGGAATGGAACCGTAATTTTTCGATGAGGCCCGAGCAAACGACTACCCGGTGCGTATTGCGTAACGAGGACCCCACCTAAAAGTCAGTCCGTTTCTGCCGCCACCCCTCCGGACGATTTCAAGGCTACCCTGAGTGCGGTCATCGCGCCCAGAAGTCCTCCTCAGCACCCCACCCGCACCTTCCACCCCATGTTTCGCCCCCTTCTGCTTATCCTTTGCGTTGCCATACTCCCGGTGAGCCGCTCCGAGCCACCAACGGTGGATGTGATTGTTTACGGCGGCACCGCCGGCGGGGCGATGGCCGCGATCGGAGCCGCGAGCCAAGGCGCGCGGGTCGTGCTCCTCGAACCCGGCCGCCACATCGGCGGAATGCTTTCAGGCGGGCTAGGCCGCACCGATATGGACCGCCAAGAAAACTGCATCGGCGGTCTTTCGCTGGAGTTTTTTCGCCGCGTCGGGCACCACTACGGCCAGAACATCGCATGGATCTTCGAACCGCACGTCGCCGAGGAGATCCTGAAGGCAATGCTGAAGGAACAAAACGTCACCGTCGAATACGGCCAGAGTCTGGAAACCATCACCAAAACCGAAGGCCGCATTCGCTCGATAAAGTCGACCGACGGCCGTATTTTTTCGGCCAAGGTCTTCATCGATGCCACCTACGAGGGCGACCTTCTGAAAGCCGCTGGGGTTTCCTATCGCGTAGGCCGCGAGAGTCGCGCCCTCTACCAAGAATCCCTCGCTGGCCGCCGCGAGATTCTGCGCGGAAATCATCAGGTGAATTATTCGATCTCTCCTTGGAAAGACGGCCGCCTGCTGCCCCATATCACGGCCGAGGAGGACCTCGCTCCCACCGGCGCAGGTGACGGCAAAATCCAAGGCTACTGCTTCCGCCTCTGCCTGACCAACGTCCCTGAAAACCGCCTGCCCATTCCCCGCCCCGAGCGCTACAACCCCGACGACTACGAGTTGGTGCGACGCTGCTTCGAGGTCGGCGGAGAAAAAGTCCAAAATATCCTCGGAATAAAACCGATGCCCAACGGCAAAACCGACATCAACGCCGGCTATCCGTTCTCGCTAAATCTGCTCGGAGCGAACCAAGACTACCCCGACGGCTCGCCCGCCCGCCGCAAAGAGATCTGGCAACAGCACCTCGATTGGGCCCACGGCCTGGTGTATTATCTGCAGAACGATCCCTCCGTGCCGGCCAGCATTCGCGCCAAATACGCCCCTTGGGGGCTCTGCAAAGATGAGTTCACCGACACCGGTGGTTGGCCGCACCAGCTCTACATCCGAGAAGCCCGCCGCATGACCGGCGAATACGTGCTCACCCAGCACGACCTGATGTCCAACCCCCGCAAGTTCGACCGGATCGGGGTAGCCGGCTACAACATCGACATCCGCGAGGTGCAATGGGTCGCCCTGAAAACTTTCTATTTCCCGAAAGTCGCCGAAGAAGTCTACATGGAGGGCTATCTCAGCCATCCCGTGGAGCCATGGGACATCCCTTACCGCACCTTGCTGCCGCGCTTCAGCGAATGCCAAAACCTGCTCGTGCCCGTATGCATTAGTGCCTCCACCATCGGCTTCGCATCCTTTCGCATGGAGCCGCAATTCATGATCGCCGGCCAAGCCGCAGGCGTCGCGGCCGCCATAGCCAGCCACGACGATACCGCCGTTCATCTCGTCCCTATAGGCGAGCTGCAAAAGCGCCTGCGCGCCGCCGGCCAGATTCTTGAACTAAACCCCAACTAAACCCCACCCCATGCCACTATCCCGGACCTTACTGCTTACCACCGCCCTGCTCAGCTTCTTGCCCGTGCTCACGGCGCAAACCGCCGCGACGACTACCGCCCCCACCCACGAGCCGCGCAACGCCGCCGAAGCGCAGCTGCATAACAAGTATGCGGATAAAATCAAACCCACCCTCTACCAAAAGTGGGCGGACCGCGTGCAGGCGGCCAGCGCCGAGGAGCAAGTCTGGCTACACACGCTCGAGGACCAGCTCGGTGGTTTTTATTTCCCCCACTACGTTACGGACCTGTTCGGCCCCAAGCCCTACGACGCCGCGGAGGACGCATGGGCCTACGTCAAAGACGATCCCGCCCTGCCCCGCGTGCTGATCATCGGCGACTCGATCTCCCGCGCCTACACCGCCACCGTGCGCCAAACCTTGAAGGGCAAAGCCAACGTCCACCGCGCCCCCGCCAACTGCGGTCCTACCGCCCGTTTCCTCGAATTCGGCGAGATCTGGCTCAACCAAAACGGAAGCAATAATTGGGACTACATCGTAGTAAACTTCGGGATCCACGACGGCAAAAATCCCAAGGGTTACGAAGAACGACTACGACAGGTTTTTACCCGCCTAAAAGGAACCGGGGCGAAAAAGATTTTCTGGGTGCGCACCACCCCATGGGGAAAGGATACTGCTGTATTTGAAAACCCCGACGCCGATGCCAGTCAGATCACCAATCCGACCTCAGATCGCGTCGCCGCAGAAGCAGGCTTGGACGTGATCGACGCCCACGCCCTGCTGAAACCTCTGATTTCCAAGGGGCTTAACCGGAAGGATTGCACCCACTGGACCCCGGAGGTCTACACCCTGCTAGGCAACGCTGTGGCTGGCGCCCTCGCCCCCGCCCTCTCGCCGCCCGCCGCCACCACGCTAAAAATCAACGCCACCTCGACCCCCAACGAGCCCAATGGCACGCGCTACAAACCCGGACTCTGGCTGGTCACCCAGCGCCAAAACGTGGACGCGATGAAAGGCGCCTGCGACCTGATCTTCATCGGCGATTCGATCACCTTTGGGTGGGACGGTCAGCTATGGAAACAATACTTCGCCCCGCGCCGCGCCCTGAATTACGGTATCCCCGGCGACACTTTGGAAAACGTGCTTTACCGGCTCGACTACCCCGGACTCCAAGAGCTCCAGCCCAAGGTCGCCGTGATTTTGATAGGCACCAACAACAGCGGGGCCGCCACCGATACCGCCAAGGGCATCCTCAGCGTGGTGAACAAAACCCGCACCCTTTTTCCTTCCGCCAAAATCGTGCTGATGGATCTACTGCCGACCGCGCGCCGCACCGGCTTGGTCACCGAGGTAAATAGCTTAATCCAAGGCTATGCCGACAATAAGACTGTGTTCCGCCTAAACCTAGGCGAACGCATGACGCCGGAGGGCGATTCATGGATCGGCCTCGGTCCAGACAAACTGCATCTCACCTCCAGCGGCTACAAGATCTGGCAGGAGATGCTGGAGCCGTTGCTGGTGCAGTTCATGGGACCCGCACTCTGATCACGCGACGGGGTTATGGCGCTACCGGCACGAGCCGCAGACTTTTTAACCGCATCAGCTCCTGGCCGGTGATCTTGCCGGCCGAGACCTTTATTTCAATCGGCCCCGCCCCGAGCGCGACGCGTCCAAGCGTCAGCTGCACATCCAGACCCGTGGTCGCAACGGGAGCAGCTAACACCTGCTCGCCCAGCGAAACGCGCACCTCGCCGCCATAAGTCAGCCCGCCCGTCGTCGTCATTTTTCCGCCGACCGTATCCACTTGGCTAGCACTTTTGGCGTCGGGTGCATCATAAAACACCGAGACTTCAAACGTGCCCGCCTGCGCGAGACGCGCCTGCCAGAGGACCTCGCAATCGGATCGGCTCCAGCCCTGAACATGGGAAGTCAAAGAGGTGCCCTTACCCAGTCGCCAAGCCCCCTTCGGCAGCGGGGCGGGCCGCAGCTCCGCGGTGAACACACTCAGGACATTGGGCATGGTGGTTTGCACCAAAAGCGCGGTCTCTCCTTGGGGCGCCTGCGCACACTCGAGCAGCACCACGCTGTCTGCCGCCTCAACCGCACGGAGCGGCAGACTCAGTTCCACGTCGGGACCGATCCGCTTGACTGCAATCGGCTCGGCCGGCGCTGCCAGCAACGAAGCCCGGCGAATATCGCCAGCGAGACCGCCTACGAGGAGTCGTCCGTCCGCGGGCCATTGGAAAACATGCAGGTAGAGGCAGTTCTTTTTTAGCGTAGATTCACCCCAGCTCTGCGGCGACAGGGGCGTGCGCTCGGTGCCGTGGATTGATTGCCCGTTGATCCGCCACCAAGACGCCAGCGTCTGCAAGATATCTTGATCCTCCGGTGCAAAAGTGCCGTCTCCGCGCGGGCCGAAATTCATCAATAGATTTCCACCACGGGCCGCCGCCTTCGCCAGCAAGCGGATGAAGTGGGCCGGTGCCTTGTGCGATTTGTCAAAGGCGTGGTAACCGTAAGATTCATTGGTGGTCGGAATCGCTTCCCAATCACGTTCGTCCGGTGCCCGCATCAAACCAAACTCCGCCGGTCGATCTGCCGTGGTTAGGTAATCACCATGCCGAGCACCGGCCAGTCGGCCGTTCACAATCACGTTCGGATCCGCCTTCCGCACCGCACGAAGGATGCGTTCGTTGAGGCCAGGGGGATTGAGATGAGGCGTATCCCCCCAGAGCAACGCAGGCTGATAATTGGCAATAAGCTCTAAAATCTGGGGTAAGGCCTTCCGCTCTACGCAAGCCAGACGACGCTCCGGCCCGTTGGGTTCGGGGTAGCGCGGATCGTCCGCCAAAGACCAATCGGTCGCCTGCGAATAATAGAAGCCCAGCTTGAGCCCCTCGCGGTCGCAGGCCGCCTTAAGTTCGCGCAGCGGATCTCGGCCAAAACGGCTGGCTTTTACCACGTTGTAGTCGTCGATTTTAGAGTCATACATCGCCACCCCGTCATGGTGCATTGCGGTGATTACAAGGTAGCCCATGCCAGCTTCCTTCGCCGTTCGCACCCAAGAGTCGGCGTCGAACGCGATGGGGTTAAAAGGCTTCACTACTTCTTCAAGATAGTCCACGCGACGGATTTTGCAGATTCGCTGGATGTGCTCGGAGTAACCCTCGACGCGCCGACCCTTCCACTCGCCCGCCAGCGACGAGTAAACTCCCCAGTGAATAAACATCCCGAAACGGGCCTCGCGCCACCAACCCAGCCGGGCATCCTTGGCGGCAGCGGTCTCATATTCGGCAAATTCATCAATTGCCGCAGGCGCGACCGGCGCCTCCGCCCTCATACCCACCGCCAAGGCGGTCGATAAAAAAAATATCCTGCACGCACGGCGAAAAAGGGGGTCCATGGAAAGCAAGGTGGGTTAAGTAGCCGAAGGGAAAACCAAGCCCACGGCTTTCACTACTCTGTTTACACCCCCAATACTACGGTGCCAGACCGTGAGCGCAGCACGCTCAAGCCTTTTTCACGAAACAAGCCTTTAGCATGATGGCGACGCCGTCGACCTTGCAGTCGATCTCATGGTCACCGTCGACCAAGCGGATGTTTTTGGCCTTGGATCCGGCCTTTAGGACCTGCGAACCGCCCAGTTTTAGATCTTTGATCGTCGTGATGCTGTCGCCCTCAGCCAACACGTTGCCATGGGCATCCTTGACCACGCGCGGCCCCTCCGGCGCCTCTTCTTTGGGCCACTCATGGCCGCAGGTAGCGCATTCCCAGTGATTGGGATGCGCGAGCACGTCTTCGAGGGTGCAAACCGGACAGGCACGAGGTTTCATACGCGAAAAAAAAGTCTTAACGTCAAAAGCACGGACCGCCCCACCGCGCTTTTCAACCACGGATCGCCCCGCTCGGCACGCCCCGCCGCGCCAAACCCGTTGACCCCACCCTCGCGTAGGCCCCTGATGAGCCCGCCCCGCCCTCCCCCACCCCATGCGCCTGCACCCCCTCCGCCGCGTCATCATTGGCCTTACCCTGCTGCTCGCAGCCCCGGCCTTCGGCGCCGAAACCCACCTGCTCGGAGGCGTGCAGACGGATCCGTTTTTTATCAACGATGCAGTCGGCACCGAGGTGCTTTGGGGCGCCGGCTACTATGGCAAGGGGGTCATCATCGCCAACGTGGAGGCTGGTCACCCCTGGTCTGGCCACGAGGTCTTTGACCGCAACGCCCTCGGCATCCCCGCCACCCCGGCCCGGCTAGTCAACAGCCCCGCTACCCCAGACGCGCCCGAGCTCGGCGAATTTGATTTCCACGCCACCATGGTCGCCCACGTGCTCGTCGGCGCCAAAACCGTGGTGAACCCCGACCGCTCGATCAGTCTCACCCTCGCCGGCGCCGGCATGGCCCCGCTGGCTACTCTCTGGTCGGGCGCCATCGCCACGCATTTCGACAAGACCCTAGAGAACCTCGGCTCCTTCGAGATTAGCGATAACTCTTTTCGCACCCCCTACGTGGCCTTCTACGAAGGCAGTCCGCAGGGCCGGGCCGACGTGATCAACAGCAGCTGGGGCTTCGAAGACCCCACCGCGCGTGAACGCGAGACACGCATCATCACCGGTCTGGCCGCGCAAAATCCCTCGGTCGCGACGGTGTTCAGCGCCGGCAACTCCGGCCCGGGCCCCAATACCGTCGGCGGCCCCGGCTCATCGTTTAACGTAATCACGGTCGGGGCCCTCGGTGGCCCAAACTGGCTGACCCCATCTAATTTTTCCTCAAGCGGCCCGGTTGCGTTCTACAACCCCTCAACCAACGCCGTATCGCCAGCCGCGCGCGCCGCCGTGCATATCGCCGCACCGGGCGAAAACTTCGCCCTCGCCGCCTACCTCCAACCCACCGGTGGCCTCGAGCCCGCCCTTGGCAGCTTCGTGACAGCCGCGAACAACCTTTACTTCACCTTCTCCTCGAGCGGCACCAGCTTCGCCGCGCCGGTCGTCGCGGGCGGCATCGGCCTGCTCAAGGAACTCATCCGCACCGGGCCCTACAACCTGCCCCAAGCCGAGGCGCTCGACACCCGCGTGATCCGCTCCGTGCTCATGGCCTCGGCCACCCGCACCGAGGGCTGGGATAACGGCCAGCACGCCAGCCCCGGCGGCGCCCTCGTGACCACTCAGGCACTCGACTACCGCACCGGCGCCGGCCGCCTCGATCTCGGCAGCGCCGCTTATATCACGGTCTTTGGCACTACCGATGTCCCCGGTCTCTCCGGCGGCGCGGGCCTGGACTCGCTTGGCTGGGATTTCAGCCAGCTAGACCTCGGCGGAGTGAATGCCTACACGCTCTCACCTCTCGAGGGCACAGCTCCGGCGCTCGAGTTTACCGTGGCGCTTAACTGGTTCACGACGGACACTTTTGACTCGGTTACCGGCGTCACCACCTACGGCAGTTTCGCCAATCTCGACCTTGAAGTCTGGTCGGTGAGCTTGAGCGGCACCTTTGATACCCTGCTCGCCGCATCGCGCAGCAGTTACAACACCTCTGAGTTCCTCCGCTTGGGAGCAAGCCCGGGAGAACGCCTCGGCCTGCGGGTGCGCTTCGACGACGCCGTCTACGACCTCGACGGCACGCCCGGTGGCGCGGTGACCTACGGTCTGGCTTGGGCGACCACCGCCATCCCTGAGCCGGCGGCAACTTCGATCTGGCTCGGCTTGATGGCTCTTGCCGCCGGCAATGTCGCAAAACGCAGACGGCAACCAGGCAGGGGCATTTAATTTCACCGGTCTCCGTTTAGCCGGAACAGCTTCAAACTCCGTGGCGGCGCAGGTTTTTTAAAGCCACTTCAAACTCACGCGGCAACGGTGCGGTGATCGTGACCGAGAGGCGTGTGACTGGATGATTCACCGTCAACACGCCCGCGTGCAGCCCCAAGCGAGCCAGCAAAGGACGCTCATCGTCGCGACCCTTGTAGCCGCGTTTCAAATCCGAAAGCCGTAACTCGATCCCTGGCACACCATAGAAAGGATCCCCCAAAATGGGCGCCCCGACCGCCGCGAGGTGAACGCGGAGTTGATGCGTCCGCCCTGTCAGCGGCCGGCACTCAACCCAAGCGTAAGCCCGACCGTTCCGGTCATGGAATCGCTCCAGCGTGCGAAAGCGGGTCTCACAAGCCTTCCCGCCGCGCCGCTTAAAAACCCGCATGCGCCCAGGCTGGGCCTCGTCCTCACCCAAGGCTAGATCGACCGTGAACTCGGCGGGCAATAACCCAGACTCGTCGCGCTGGGTGCGGCCGACCTTCATCGCCTCGTCCACTGGAGGCACATAACACAGCGCCTGGTAAGTTTTTTGGGCCGTCTTGGACTGAAACTGGCCGGAAACAAAATCGAGCGCGATCTTGTCCTTCGTGCACAAAACCACGCCCGAAGTATCGGCATCGAGTCGATGCACGTTAGCCACATGCTCGCCTAAGCGGGCATGGACCTCCGTCATCAGGTTGGCCCGTGACTTATCCCAACGATCAGGTGCGATCAGCAGGCCGCTGGGTTTGTCGAAGGCGATGAGGAAATCGTCCTCATAAAGAATAGGCGGAAGCATAAGTCAGGCTCCGCCAAAAGGCACGACCCCAGCCTCGGGGCCAAGAACCGAAGAGCAAACGCAATTAATTATCATCTTTGGCCGTGATTTGCAGGATTCCCAGGGATAAATGTGACGGATATGTTTCGGGATGGTGAATAGCGGGTTACGTGGCCCCGCGAAACTTGCGAGATGTGACCCATGTTCACTGGAGTTGGCACAATCGTAAAAAACCTCGTCACCCGAAAATCCCAGTCTAAGCCCTCCCCTACCCTACCTCGGTATCGTCGCCGTCTTTTCCTTCTGTCATGCCCGCCCTGAGTTTCGCCCCCGCCCTGTCGTTGCTGGCCGCCTTTGGCCAAGTATCGCCTGCGCAACCGCTACGCACCCTTATCCGCACGACCAGTCGCCGTTTTAATCCGCCGCGCTTGGAAACCCTTTCCTCGGTGGCGGGACCGGCGGTGCGCTCGGCCTTGGCGCGGGGCGTGGGTGGCATCGGCGCGCTCGCCACCGTGCGTCGCGAGGCCCACCGTGGAGCTAGACCCACCATCGTGCTTGGCGGATTTGTGCCAGATGCCTGCGAACAGGTTTACCTCCTGCGCGGCTTCCTCGCCCGCCAAGGAAGCATTTACTTCGTCGACTACGCAAAAGGGGATTTCTCCCTAGAGTTGATCGGGGCACAGTTGGAAGATTTGGTCACAGAAGTCATAGATAGAGAGGGTGCCGCGCCCGTGATTGTCGCAGTGAGCTTTGGCGCCGGCGTAGTGCTCGATTGGCTGCGACGGGCCCGTCTAAACGGCCGCGCTGCCCCCACCCTTGCCGGGTTGATGCTGGTCAGCCCAGTCTGCTGCGCTGAGGATATCGTCGCCTCGGGCGAAACCAAGCCCTCCACCCTACTCGGTCGCGCACTCAAGCCGATGCTCGACGCGCCCGAACACGCCAGCGACGCAGCCGTCGAAAAAGCCCGCGCCATCTTCGCACGGATGTTCGAGGCCGGCGCCCAGAACAAACTCGCCCTCGCCACTTTAATGACCAAGGCCGAACTCTCCGCCCTGCGCGCCGGGGTGCTCAGCACGATCGCCGGCATCACCCCGCACGGTGCCCTCACCCGCGTCCGCGCCATGGCCGCCATGGCCTCGCCCACCAGCTACCTTACTCCCGAGCTCCTGCCTTTAGCCGACGCCCCCGCACTCATCCTCTACGCCGAAAAAGAAGGCTCGGTGCTGAGTGAACACGCTACCGCCCGTCCTACCTTCGAGCGCGCTTGCAGCTCGTTCTTCCCCCGTGGTCGCTGCCTCGAGGTCGCCAATCCCCGCGGCACTCCAGTCCAGCATGCTTCGCTGATTTTCCACTTCGAAAATTTCCTGCCCCACTTCGGCCGGTTTTACCGTAGTTTAAAACCTCGTAAAGTGTTGGAAGCAGCCTGAATTCCCTTGCGGCCCCCCATAGGCAGGACTTGTTCGTCCGCACCGCCTGACGGCCCCCCAAGATGTTCACCCCGCCAAAGTCGCTGCTTTCAATGGGTGCAAAATGGATGGGCGCCCACCGCGCCCGCCAGCTCCGGGCCCACGGCTGGGCTTTAAAAGCCCAGACCGAGGTCGCCGCTGGACTCCAAAAGCAGCTCGCTACCACCGCCTACGGTCGGGCCCACGGCATCGAGCCCGGACTACGCCCGAGTGCTTGGAGCACGCGAGTCCCCCTGCGCACCTACGAGGGTTTCGCACCTTATGTGGACCGGATGAAGGCGGGCGAAGCCGACGTGCTGTGGCCAGGGCGCTGCGCATACTACGCCGTCTCCTCCGGCACCACCGCTGGTCGCACTAAATACCTGCCGATCACCCCCGCCATGCTGGAACATTTCCGGCAAGCCGGCCTCGACTCACTGCTCTATTATTCAGCCCGCGCCGGCCACGCTAACGTCTTTGGCGGCAAGCACCTTTTCCTAGGCGGAGCGACTACGTTGTCCCCCTTGGCCGAGTCAAAAAAACACCCCGCTTTCGCAGGCGACCTGAGCGGGATAACCGCTTTGAACCTGCCCGCTTGGGTCGAGAAACACCTTTACGAACCTGGCACCGACATAGCCCAGCTAGCCGATTGGCCGACCAAAATCGAGGCCATCGCCCGCCGTTGCGCAGGCCGCGATATCCGTATGCTCGCCGGCATTCCCAGCTGGGTGCTGATTCTAGCCGCCGCGATGATGGAAGAGGCCGGGCGCATTCACGGCGGGAAAAAAATCCAATCACTGCGCGAAGTCTGGCCTCAGTTTGAGTGCCTGGTCCACGGCGGTGTGCCCATCGGCCCTTTCGAGAAGGAGTTACAGGCGGTCTGTGGCCAGGGCGTAAATTTCCACGAAGTCTACCCGGCCTCCGAAGGCTTTATCGCCGCCCAAGATGCCGAAGCCAGCGCTGGACTGCGCCTCATCGCCAACGCCGGAATCTTCTACGAGTTTATACCGCTGAATGATTTCGACGAAGACCAGCTAGAGCACTTGGGTGCCAAGGCAGTGCCTTTGGAAGGCGTAAAAACCGGCGTGGACTACGCGCTGGTTATGAGCACCCCCGCCGGTCTGACCCGCTACGTCATCGGCGACGTGGTGCGCTTCGTGTCCACCGAACCCGCGCGCTTGGTCTACGCCGGCCGGACCAAGCTACAGCTAAGTGCCTTCGGCGAACACGTGATCGAAAAAGAGCTCACGGACGCCCTTACCGCCGTGTGCACCCGCCACCAGTGGCAAGTGGTGAATTTTCACGTCGCCCCGATCTTCATCAACTCCCTCACCGGTCAAAAGCGCGGCTGCCACGAGTGGTGGCTCGAGCTCCGCCAAGGCACAGAAAAAAACCCCAGCGGCCCGCTGTTGGCCGAGCTCCTCGACGCCGAGTTGCAGCGTCTGAATGACGACTACGAGGCCAAGCGCAAGGGCGGCGGCCTGCTCAGCCCGACCGTCAGGCTGGTCATGCCAGGCGTTTTTGAACAGTGGCAACGCTCCGCCGGCCGCTGGGGTGGCCAAAATAAAATGCCCCGCTGCCGAAGCGACCGCCAGATCGCCGACGAACTAGCCAAATTCGTGCCCTTGCACGACTGCCGGCACTAACCCGGAGAAGTCTACCGAGTTGGCACGAGGGCTGCAATGCCTAGGTGTTCTTAAAAACACTTCCCTGCCTAGGCAGGGTTTAGGGGTAACATGGATAGTCCGGCCTTCGTGGCAGACTAGAAAAGAAAAGGGCCCGCCGTTTAGGGGTAATCGGCGGGCCCTACTTTTTTAAAGCCCCGTCAGACCGCTTAAGCTCCAATAAATCCCACGGCTGACCATAAAGGTCTTCGAAAACCGCAACCATGCCGTAGGCTTCTCGCCGCGGCGCTTCCCGGAAAACCACTCCCGCAGCAAGGAGGGCGGCGTGTTCTCGGACGAAATCGTCCGTGTAGAGAAAAAACATCACCCGCCCGCCCGCCTGCACTCCGACCGTCTTTAACTGGGAAGGGGTGCTCGCCCGGGCCAGCAAAAGGCGGGTCTGGGGCGCTCCAGGCGGGGCCACCAAGACCCAACGTTTGGCCGGCGCGTCAGCCGTCGCCGCCACCAACACGGTGTCCTCCACAAGACTGAACCTCAGGCACCGCTTGAACCAGGCAATGGCCTCGTCGTAATCACGGACGAGATAGGTGACTGCACCGAGATGCGAGGGCATGCAGAAGAGGCGATTTTACGGGCTCAGGGCTTGCGAAAAACATAGTGGCTGACGAGCCATTCCTCACCACGTTTGTAGCCCCAAAGCTCGGCGCAGGACATATAGAAAACCCGCCAGTAGGCCCACCACTTTTCGGCCTCAGCAGGTCCGTAAGTATCGCGGAAGAGAGGCAGGATCTCATTGCGGTGCGCATCCATATTTTTCAGCCAATGCTCGGCAGTCTGCTGATAATGGCGTCCGTTGACCTTCCAGTCCTGCACAAACTTGAGGTCGGCTTGGAACTGCAGGAGTAAATCGTGCGCCGGCATCTGGCCGCCGGTGAAAAAATAACGGCTCATCCAGTCGGTCTCGTCGCGCGCCACAAAATGATAGCTAAACCGGCTGTGCGTGAAAATGTGGGTGAAGAGCAAACCGCTAGGCTTGAGCCAGCGGGCGATATTCCGGAAGAGGAGTTCGTAATTCTTGAGGTGCTCGAACATCTCAACCGACACCACCCGGTCGAACTGCCCCGGCGCGATGTCGAAGGCATTGATGTCGCAGGTAATAATGCGAAGGTTCCCCAGCCCACGCCGCCGCGCTTCGCTGTCAATATGCTCTTTTTGGGTGCGTGAATTAGAAATGGCGGTAATACGCGCGTTTGGAAAACGCTCCGCATTATAAAGACAAAGCGAACCCCACCCGCAGCCAAGCTCCAGAATCTGCTGGCCGTCCGCCAACTGCGCTCGCTCAGCGTAAAGCGCAAGCATGAGCTCCTCGGCCGCGTCGAGCGTCTCCTTGCCCGTTGCATAGAGACAACCAGAGTATTTGAGGCGTTTGCCAAGGCAGTATTGGTAAAACGGAGTCGGCACCTCGTAGTGCTGCTGGTTGGCGGCGGCAGTCTGCTCGGCCAGTCTACGCGTCTTGAGATCGGTCACGTAGTCCTCGCGATTATAACCGTCCTCCTCCTCGCGAATACGTTTCGCCAGCAAGCGCCGTATGCCCATGCGGACAAGCCAATCGGGCAGAAGATTTTTTTCTAGTAGGGCGTCGATCATGAGGACAAAGGCAGAGAGGTTTTACGGGGAAACCACGGCACAAAGGCAGAAACCCGCCGCTGGTAGTCGCGGTAGGCGTCGCCCTTGGTCCGTAACGCTTGCTCTTCGGTCATCGGGATTCCAGTGACGAAAAGCATCAGGTAAAGAATGCCGCCAGGCGCAATCAACCCGAGCCAACCCCAAGGCGCCGGCCAAGCAAAGACCGCAAAACTAACCCAGCTCAACCAAACGAAAAAGTAATTCGGGTGCCGGCTCCACGCCCAGAGCCCCGCCTCACAAACCCGCCCTTTGTTGGCCGCGTCACGCTTAAACGCGGACAACTGCCCGTCGGCCAAGGCCTCCCCTGCCAGCGAGAAAACAAAGAGCGCTAGCGCCAGACCGTCCGAGACCGTGAGGCCGATCTCCGTCCGACCCAAAGCGAGGAGAAAAGGCGTTGCCAAAATCACAACCGAAACAGCCTGCAATTGATAAAATCGCGACATCTCGCGCGCAAAGTTCGCCGCCCAGCGCACGCGCAGCTCCCGGTAGCGCCCATCCTCGACCGGATGATGCCCCATTACCCGGCGATAAAGGTAGGTGCCCAGACGCAGGCTCCAGCAAAAGACTAACGTAGCCACCAACCAACGCCGAGGCGCCCAACCGCCGGCCAGAACTGCGTAGACCAGTGCGACCAGTCCAAAAGCGTAGCTCCAGATGATATCCACGATTCCATAGTTATCCAAACGCTGCGCCACCCGGAAAAATCCGGAAAATAGCAGGCAGCACACGACGAGGGCGACCGCAGCAATAAGAAGAAGAGACACACCCCACGTTGGCATTCCTAGCTCGGTTGTCCAAGCTGCCTGCAGAAAAATTTTCCGGTAAACACAGTCTTCAAGCACGCTTTCTTGATTGGACGAAAACGTTAAGAGCCCGATGTTGACCTCACCCGCGCCGTGCCGTCCCTCGAAGAACTCCTCCACACGCTAAGCACCACCTTCGGCTACAACCAGTTCCGCCCACTTCAGCGCGAGATCATCGAGACCAGCCTCACCGGGCGAGATGTCTTTGCCCTCCTGCCCACCGGCGGCGGCAAATCGATGTGCTTCCAGCTCCCCGCCCTACACCGGCCAGGCCTGACCGTGGTCGTCTCCCCGCTCATTGCCCTGATGAAAGATCAGGTAGACCAAATGCAGGCCGCCGGCGTCGCCGCTACATTCCTGAATTCGTCGCTCGATTCCGCCACCGCACGCTCGCGCCTCGCCGGTCTGCATCGCGGCGAATTCCGTCTCCTCTATGTCGCTCCCGAACGCCTAATGCTGGATAACTGGAAGGAAAACCTGCGCGCCTGGAACGTGCAATGCCTCGCAATCGACGAGGCCCACTGCGTCTCCGAGTGGGGCCACGATTTCCGGCCTGAATTCCGTCAAATTGCCCAGCTACGCGACCTACTGCCCGAGGTTCCCTTAATCGCCCTCACCGCCACCGCCACCGAGCGCGTGCGCGAGGACATTGTTAAACACCTGCGCTTGCGCAACCCAGCCGTCTTCGTCGCCTCTTTCAACCGCCCAAACCTCACCTACAAGGTCCTCGCGAAGGATGAACCGCTAAAGCAAATTATCGATTGGGTGAAGCGCCGCGAAGATGAATCCGGCATCGTGTATTGCGCCTCGCGCGCCACCGCGGAACGCGTCGCCGAATCCCTCGCCAGCCGAGGCTATGCAGCCAAGGCCTACCACGCCGGCCTAGAACCCGCCGAACGCGCCCGCAATCAAGAGGTTTTCCTGCGGGACGAAACCAAGATCATCTGCGCCACCATTGCCTTCGGAATGGGCATCAACAAACCCAACGTCCGCTGGGTGATTCACTACGACCTGCCTAAAAATCTCGAGGGCTACTATCAAGAAACTGGTCGCGCGGGGCGAGATGGCCTGCCCAGCGACTGCCTGCTGTTATTCTCCGGCGGTGACATCGCCAAACAAACGCACTTCCTCGACGAGATTACGGACGCCGAGGAGCAGCAACGCGCTCGCGCCCAGCTCCGCCTCATGGCTCGCTACGCCGAGGGCACCGGATGCCGCCGTCGCGAAGTCCTCGGATACTTCGGCGAGACCTTTCCACTAGATAACTGCGCCGCATGCGACAACTGCAACGAGCCGCGCGATACCTACGATGGGACCCTGCACGCCCAAAAATTCCTATCCTGCGTCTACCGCTGCCGCCAAGCGTCACGCTTCGGCGTCGGGCTGAATCACGTAGTTGAGGTTCTCGTCGGAGCCAAAACCGAAAAAATCCTTAAGTGGGGCCATGACCGCCTCACCACCTACGGAATCGGCGGCGACTTGCCGAGGCACCACTGGGTTGCCATCGGCCGCGAACTTCAGCGCCTCGGTTACGTCGCTCTAGGCGAAGGCGAATTCCCTACCCTCGAAATCACCAACGAAGGCCTCACACTACTCAAATCCCGGGCGCCCGTGACCCTAACGAAACCCTCGGGGCTAACCCCGAAAGCGAAACGCACGCCCGTCCGCCGGGAAGGCGATGTCGAATGCGATGAAATCCTGCTGGCCGAGCTAAAGAAGCTGCGTAAGCGCCTAGCTGATGAACGAGAGGTTCCAGCGTATGTGATTTTTGGCGACAAAACGCTCCGCCAGATGGCCCGCGAATACCCGTGTCGCGAAAAAGACATGCAAGGTATCTTCGGCATGGGGGAAAAGAAACGTGAAGAGTTCGGCGCAGTATTCGCCCGCTTTATCACCGAGTTCCTTGAGAACAATCCGAGCCTGAAGTTCCCGGATTAATGCCCAAGGAGTATGTCAGTTACCAAGCCTTTACATTTATGCAAATCATTCGATTTAATAGATTTGCAGTAGTTATAAAGGCTTAAAATCTTTCGGTCCAGCATCCTCCCGCGCACGCCTGCGCGCCTCCAACGCCACCAGAAGAACGCTCAAATCCGCCGGGCTAACCCCGCTAATTCGGCCCGCCTGACCCACGGATACCGGACGAGCGACCATCCACTTGGCTCGGCTTTCAGCACGTAATCCTCGGACGATGGAAAAATCGAAATCCAACGGAATCTTGACCTTCTCCACCTCCAATAACTTAGCCACTTGGCGCTGCTCGCGAGCTAAATAACCCGCATAAATAATCCGATAACATACCTCAGCCCGCTCTGCCTCTGATAAATCCAATAAGCCGTTTGGACCGATACCGCCGGCAACCATTTCCACCGAAGCGCCCTTAGCCGCCTGACGTCGTAACAAATCCGCCCAAGTCCCCTCCCCCGCCCCCGTTTCCCCTGTAGCCGGTCGCTGCCGCTCGAGTAATCCAACCCACTGCTCGATACGCCCTGCCTTAGCCTCGATACGGGCAAGACGCGTAGTCGAAATTAACCGGCCTTCGCGGGCATGGCCAAGCAAGCGCAGTTCCGCACTGCCGTGATTAAACAGCAGGCGATGCTCCGCACGACTAGTGAACATCCGATACGGCTCCGTAGTGCCCTTAGTCACTAAATCATCGATTAAAACTCCAATATAAGCTTCGTGCCGCCCCAGAATCAGCGGCGCCTCGCCCCGTGCCTTGCGCGCTGCATTTACCCCCGCCATCAAACCCTGGCCTGCCGCCTCCTCATAGCCGGATGTGCCGTTAATCTGACCGGCAAAAAATAAATGCCCCACTTTCTTAGACTCCAAAGAGGGATAAAGCTGAGTAGGAGGCGCGAAGTCATACTCTACCGCATAAGCCGGTCGCAATAACTCCGCCTTCTCCAAGCCAGGAATGCTTCGCACCATTTCTACTTGCACAGCAAAAGGCAGAGAAGTGGATAGTCCATTTATGTAGAACTCATTGGTGGATCGCCCCTCAGGCTCAAGAAAGAGCAGGTGCCGAGGTTTATCCGCAAAACGCACAAACTTGTCCTCGATGGAAGGACAATAGCGCGGGCCTACACCCTCGATTTCACCGGAATACATCGCGGAAAGATGCAGATTATCGCGCACCAACTGGGCCGTGCGTTCTGTAGTGTAGGTCATCCAGCAAGGCACCTGATCTCGCCCCGGCGCCCACCCTAAACGCTCTTCCCGAAGCACCGCCCCTTTGCCCATCCCTTGTTCCACGTGGAACAAGGGTTCGGGGTCTCGGGTATCATGAAACGCAAATAACGTAGGCTTGGCGTCGCCATACTGAGGCTCCATGCGAGTGAAATCTATGGAACGACCAGCCAAACGCGGCGGCGTGCCTGTCTTCAGACGCTGGAGTTCAATGCCAGCCTCCAGAAAGCTGGCTGACAGGGTTTTAGCGCTAAAATCTCCCAGCCGCCCACCTTCGTTTTTGTTCTGCCCGATGTGCATGAGACCACGCAGGAAAGTGCCGGTGGTTACAACCACGGTCTGGGATAGGAATTCGAGATCCAGGTTAGTCCTAACCCCGCAGACTCTTCGCAAGCCTGCTCCAGTATCCTCAAAAATTAAACCCGTAACCGTCGCCTGAAAGAGTTGAAGATTAGGCTGCAGCTCCAGCGTATGCTTCATGCGAAACTGGTAGGCCTTCTTATCACACTGCGCTCTCGGCGACTGAACCGCTGGACCCTTTGATTCATTCAATAAACGAAACTGGATACCAGTCACATCGGTATTGATCGCCATTTCACCACCAAGCGCGTCAATTTCTCGGACTATTTGCCCCTTAGCCTGCCCGCCAATAGCAGGATTGCAGCTCATCTGTGCCACGGTATCAAGATTGCCTGTCAGCAATAAAGTCCGTGCGCCAGTCCGCGCGGCAGCCAAGGCCGCCTCGCAGCCGGCATGACCAGCACCACAGACAATAACATCAAAGGGTAGGGCAGAGTGGTCGCTCATTGATCTCAAAAACACGGTGGACCAAAGCAAAGGACAAGCTGCGTCATACAAAAGCAAACAGGACTCTAGTCACTCATTTACCAATGCAGAAATTTGCGAAAAGTGCATCGAGCATACGCTCATGATCCACGCGTCCCGCAATTTCACCGAAAGCTTCTAGTGTGCTTCTTAAGTCACTAGAGATCAATTCTATAGGAGAAGAGCTGGGAGTCGATAATCCATTTACGGCCAAGGCCAGAACGACTTCCGCCCGACGTAATGCTTCAGCATGCCGAGCATTAACAGCGACTTCGGCATCACCCAATCCGCCGGGAGCAAGCCGATCAATTAGGCGAGTGATTTCTGATCCAAGTTCACTCAAACCGAACCCGGTTAAAGCCGATACCGATAAGGTGGGGTGGGGCAGACCGGGCAAGGAAATAGCCTTGTCCGTTACTAAGTCGGCCTTGTTTAAAACCACAATTACTTTGCCAGGTTTGAGATGCACTGCATAAACCGGATCAAGTGCTACTGATAGTTGCGTTGCATCCATGACCCAGAGCACCAGGTCGGCCTCCATCAAACACTCCAAGGTCTTAGCCATACCCTGCCGCTCCACGGTGCCCGGCAAAGGATTAAGGCCCGCCGTATCAACCAAACGAAGTAAATTAGGACCAACTTGAAGTCGCTCCTCCAAGTAATCCCGAGTTGTGCCCGGTTCCGGCCCCACCAAGGCCCGCTGTCGGCCCACGATGGCGTTTAAAAGACTACTTTTGCCCGTGTTTGGAGCCCCCAAGAGCACCGTCTTCACTCCGTCCCTGAGTAATCCGCCAAAACGCTCGGTCGCCAATAGCTGTTTTGTTCCACGTAGAACTTCTTGCAAAGTGGCTAATACCTCCTGGCGGTCTTCCGTGGGTAGGTCCTCATCTGGGAAATCAATATAGACCTCGATTCGAGCCAGAGCGAGCAGCAGATCGGCGATGAGTCCCTCCACTATCCGACCCAGACCTCCTCTTAATTGCCGCTGAGCCACCGCAAGCGCGCGTTCACTCCTAGCGTGTATAAGGTCCATGACCGCCTCTGCTTGGGTTAAATCAATTTTGCCCGATAAAAATGCGCGGCGAGTAAATTCACCGGGTTCAGCAGGACGGCATCCTCTTTTAAATAAATCTTCGAGAATAAGTTGCGCAATAAGCGGATTGCCGTGCGGAGATAATTCCAAGGTATCTTCACCGGTCGCCGTGCGAGGCCCCGGTAAGTAAGTCCAAACCAAATCATCCAAGGTCTGACCGGATAACGAACGATAAGACGAATGGATAGGCCTCCGCTCAGGCAGTTGCCGATGCGCGCGATCAAAAATCGCCGCCGCGAGGTCGCGACAAGCCGGTCCACCTACACGAATCATGGCTAGGGCCGAGCTACCGATCGGAGTCGCAAGGGCCGCAATGGTGTCACGCGGTGAATTTGCTTCTAGCGAGCCTATTTCTGGCCTGACGTCCAAGGGGGTAGGGGAGTGCACCATAACATCAAAGAATTACGCAACTAGGAGAATTAAAGAGGCGTTGTGGAGGTTTCAGCGAAGACTGCGCCTAGCCAGATCGAGCGGGATCGCTTGGCGCTGACGATCAATAAATATATTAACCTCATCATAGCCAATCTCAGCCAAGAGCATAAGGGCAGCGGCATAGCCGTCTGCCACTCTTTCAGGACGATGCGCATCAGCACCCAGCACGACAGGAATATTTCGCTCACGCATAAGGCGAAGCTGTTCCGGATTGGGATTCATTTCAGGGATCGCCTTTAACAACCCACTGGTATTTAACTCCATAGCAACCCCAGTGGCAGCGATCCGGTCAAGCGCACGCTCTACCTCGTCGCGGATACGCGGAAAATGCCACTCCGCAGGACGTTCATTTTTAACCAGATCGGGATGACTCAGCGTGTCGAAGAGTCCGCTCTCGGCCGCCAGCGCAAGATGTTCGTAATAGATTTTCTGATACGCCAGGATATCACCGGTAAAATATCGCTCACGGTAAAACGGCATCTGATAATGGACACTACCAAGCACATGGTGCAAAGGCGCCCGGCGGTGGAGACACTCCAACCAAGGCTCTAGGCCGGGCGCATAATCACTCTCCAACCCAAGCAAAACATCGAGTTTCCCGGCGAAAGTCGCCCGGGCGCGCTCCACCATAGCAACATAGGCCGGAAACTGACTGTCGGACATCCGCACTTCCGGCGACCAACCATTCGGCAAAGGCGCATGGCAGGTAAATATGATGCCACGTAACCCTCTTTTGATAGCATGATAACAATACTCTTCGGGTTCTCCTGTGGCGTGCTTACAAAGAGGCGTATGGGTATGGGACTCGTAAAGTAACGGGAGGAATGCGTCGGACATCGACCGAGCTTGGGTGACCAGAACAGAACAGGGCAAAACTGAACCAGACGGATAATCTACTTCCGGACGGTCCGACTCAACGTGCGCGCACCACCAAAAGCGCTCGGTCATCATGCCGGGGCGCTAGAGTGCAAAACTGACGCAAATAACGATCAATCCGCCGAATGATCTCAGCCAGCGGTTCTTTTTGGTGCCGACGCAGTGCGTCAGCGAGGCGCTCGCGACCAAATTCTTCGCCAGAGGCGTTACAGGCCTCGTTCACACCATCGGTATAAAGAGCCAATAAATCGCCCGGAGACATCACCACCCGTCCCTCCTCCAAAATGGAGTCGAATAACTCCGCCGGGGCCATGCCCAAAGCCATACCACCCTCGCCCAACAATACCGGATTACCGCCCGCAGCTCGAAGTAACAGGCCAGATTCATGACCAGCCCGGCAAAAACGCAATTCTAACGTATCTAGATTTATGATACAATAAAAAAGGGTGATATACATACCCGGAGGCATATCGGGCTGCAGAGCGCGGTTTACGCGGCGCAACACTGCGGCGGGCGATAATTCGCCGGGCGCACACAGGCGAAGGCTAGCGCGACAGGACGCCATCATAAGGGCTGCGGGAGCACCCTTACCGGAGACATCCGCGATAACGAAGCCATGATACCGGTCATCGACCGGTAAAACGTCATAATAATCACCACCCAGTTGCTGCGAAGGCTGGGAAAGCACTTCAACGTCTATCCGGTCGAGATCGGGAAACCGGCTAGGCAGCAAATGCTGCTGGACGTCTCGTGCGAGCTCGAGTTCGCGTTCCTGGACCTCCCGCGCACGCGCCTCGGCCGCCTTGCGCTCGGTGATATCCGTAATGAGTCCCTCATGGTGGGTCACTTCCCCTCGTTCATCCAAGCGGACGATAGTATGATCATCCACCCAGCGCACCGAACCGTCGGCACATTGAATGCGGTATTCCTGATTGTATTCGCGATGACCGGCAGCGGCATGCGCATCAACCTCGGCGCCCACCCGCTCGCGATCCACAGGATGGGTAATGTCGCGGAAATTTAAGCGACGCGACATCAAGTCTTCGGGTTCATAACCGAACTGGCGAACGCTAGCGGACACAAACTCCACCGGCCAACTGCCGGCCTCCGAGCGCCATAAGACGACGACCGAGGGTGAACGATCAATGATACGGGCCATTTCCTCCAAACGACCAAGCGCCGCACGTAGCTCCTGCTGGGCTTGGCGCCTAACCGATATGTCGCGCCCCACACCGAAAAATGCCCGTCGTTTATCCCGATCACTATAAGCCGAACCGGTAGATGCATGCCAAACCCATCGCCCGTCTTTTTTTCTCACCCTATATTCGATCCCTTCCGTATCACCTCCCGTGGCAAGAGTGCGTTCAAAAAATAAATCCCAACGCTGCAAATCCTCAGGGTGCAGATAATCACGAAACGGAGTCCCCACCACATCCTCGACTCTATGGCCTAGTTTTGCCGTCCAAGCCTGCGAAACAAATTTTAAACGCCCCTCAGGCGTTAGCGCGTAAAGAATCTCGCTCGCCGTCTGAATATAGGTGCGCCAGCGGGCCTCCGTGCGACGCAACTCTTCTTCCGCCAAATGGCGAGCTGTGATGTCCTCGAGCATCGCAAAATGATGCGTGATGCGGCCATCCTTCTCGCGCAGCACGACCACAGTAAGAATACCCCAAACCGTGGCGCCATCGGCGTGAAGGTAACGTTTCTCCAGCGTAAAGGAATCACGCTTGCCGGCATAAATTTCGGCATTCAAAGCGGCCTGCTGCTGCCAATCATCAGGATGCGTGATCCGCTGGACATTGTCTAAATCAGCAGCATCGGCCCGACTGAGCCCAATCAGCTCGCAGAAACGCTGATTAACATGATTAGGGCCGGGACTCCCATCAGCGTTAAATTCCCTCCAGCTCAGGCCAATCGGCGCATGCTCAAACAGCAGGTGCAGTTCAGCCGTTTTTAACGCCAGTTCTCGCTCAGCTAAAACTAAACGGGTAACATCCGTCCGCACAGAAAGATATCCCAAAATCCTACCTCCAAGCCCTAGCAGGGGCATAATGGTGGTTTGCACCCAGTAAAGTCGGCCAGACTTGTCCCGGTTGCAGATGGAACCACGCCATATCTCCCCGGACATAATCGTCCCCCACAAATCACGGTAGAAAGAGACGGGGTGCTCCCCTGATTTCAGAATACGGTGATTTTGTCCCAACAACTCCGGCGCCGTGTAGCCAGAAATCTCGCAAAATCGTTCGTTAACAAAACGGATCGCTCCGGTCGCGTCGGTGAGCGCAACAATATCGTGCTGGTCAAGCCCCTGACGCAACCAAGCGAGGAGCATCGGCTCGAAGGCATCAATCGTGGTATGCAGAGACTGCGAAAAGTCGGACATGAGAGAGACAACAACAACGTAACCGAAGGAGGCCCGGCGTCGAGCTTCACCCTTTCACAGCGCCAGCAGCTATACCCCGCACGAGGTGCCCCTGCATCAAAATATATGCGACCAGCATGGGGAGTGTCACGATCACGAGACCGGCGAATAGCATACCCTGATCACTGCGATACTGGGCGGAGATCGCAAGATCTGCCAAAGCAAGGGGTAGGGTGCGAGCTGAGCCGCTACCCCCGCCAACCAACATAAAAGCAAAAAAATACTCCTTCCAAAGACCAATGAATTGAAAAATCGCGACCGTGATCAATCCAGGCCGCGCAAGGGGTAGCATTACACGCCAGAAAACACCCGACTCCGAACAGCCATCGATCACGGCCGCTTCCTGCAAAGAGCGCGGTAACTCGCGAAAAAAAGCCGTTAGGATGAAGATCGCAAAAGGCAAACCATTAGCCACATAGACTATAACGAGACCAGCTCTTGTTTCGAGCAATCCCAGCGCCCGCAGTTCAAAAAATAGTGGAACCATAGCCAACTGCGCCGGTAACATCAACCCAGCCAAAAACAACAGCCGAACAATCCGGCTCCATGGATGCCGATACCGCGCCAAAACATAGGCGGCCATGGAACCGAGCCAGAGTATTAAAATTACCGATATAACCGCGATAACCGCGGAGTTAACCAGACAAGAACCGATACCACCCTCAACCCAGGCCCGGCGATAAGCTGCGCCATTTACCTCGGACCACTCCGGAAGTCCGAGTGGTTTATGCAGAATTTCGGAATCCGACTTTAACGATGAAACGACCACCCAAAAAAAAGGCGCGGCCACCCAGAAGACATAAGCCGCTAAAGCCCCCTGCGCCAGTAATCGAACCCCCGTGCGCATGTTCTCTCTGATATTAATACTCCTTAACCCACTCATACTTCATCCTCCTCGGCGCGGCTCAAGCGCAACACAACCAATGAACCCACCAAAACCAAGCCGAACAATACGACCGCGATAGCCGCGGAGCGACCCGCCTGAAACTCTCCAAATAGCATGCCCACCATAAAAGTGCCTAGCGTATGCGTTCCCGCTGCCGGCTCCTGACCCGTTAAGAGCCAGATCAACTCAAACGCATTTAAGCCGCCAATAACCAAAAAGACCGCGGAAACCGCCAGCACCCCGCGAATCAAAGGTAGCGTAATAAGAAAAAACTGCCGAACAGGCGAAGCACCGTCCAACTCCGCAGCCTCATAAAGTTCATCCGGGACCCCCTGCATGGCTGCTAGGTAGAGCACCAAGTTAAAACCTGCCGCCATCCAAAGATATATCGGCAACAATGAACCATAAAGATTCGCCTGCGAGAGCCAGGCATGTCCCTGAAAAGCATGCAGCCAATCCACCACTACGGCGGGACCATGACAGGCGGCGATTATATCCCCGCAGGTAAAGAAGACTGCATTCACAAAACCAGCGCTTGGCTCGTAAGCCGCCATCCAAATCAGAGCCGCTGCAATACCACCTAAAAGATTCGGAAACAGCAGAACCACACGGATGAACCCGGAACCTAGTCCCCCTCGATGGATATAAGCCGCAATGGCCAGAGCTACTGGAACAACCAGTAGCGGAGGCACAAGCATGAGAAATCCATTATTTCTTAAAGCAGACCAAAAAACATCACTTTCCAACAGCAACCAACGGAAATTCAATAAACCTACCCATTCCGGCGTCCCGAAACCATCCCAACGAAAAAAAGCTAGGGCAAATGCTGCCACCGCTGGGACCAAAACAAAAGCGGTATAAAGGACGAATGCCGGCCCGACAAACAGAGCACCAAAACCGTGCCCCACAATCCCAGATGCTAAAGAACCAGAGACATCCGCCCTGCGCGCTCGAAAAAGAGATTTCGCTAGCCACGCCACGCAGCCTAAAAAAACGAACCCCAAAGTAAGGCCGGCAACTGGATGACGTTGCTCAACATGCCCGGGATCAACAACTCGCGACCGCTCCGCCTGGGCCGCGGACTCTAAACGCAGTCCAAATTGGCCGGCATTAATACGTCCAGTCATAAGCTGGTAGCGTGCATCGGTAAATTCCTGCTGAAGAGTGCTCTGCGCAGCAGATGTCGGAGCCGGTGCGGAGTCAAAAGTCGCACGACTGCGCTCCAATAATGCCGCCGTATCCGTCATCCGCGGGGAATAATCAGCTTGGCTTGCCCCGCGCAAGGCCACCGGTGCATCCGTCAACTCAACAAAGCGGCGCACCCTAGACCGCGAGGTCATGAAACGGAAAAAGTCGATGGTTGCACGTTCTCTAGCCTGATCCCCTGTGCGAAATAAAAAATAGTAGCCGCTCTGAGCCTGAATCGTATCCGGTGAAGTAATACCGTCGGGGAAAACCGGTAAATTAAACGCCCCTAGATCAAAACCAACCGGCATCCGTCCGCGCATTTCATTGGCAAACCAAGATGCGGATAAGGTCATGGCACAACGACCCTCAATGAATTCTAATTGCGCGGCGGTGTGGGTCATACCTTCCCAACCTCGCGCCAAATGCGCGTTCGCCACACGCGCCAAAATCTCAGCCGCCCGAATGAAACGCGGGTCGGAACGGGTGCCTGATACTAAATTACGGTAATCAGCATAACCCGAATCACCAACGAGATTATAATGCGCTGCCCGCAAAATCGCATCACCATAACGCATGGTAACACCCGGCAAAGATAGGGCCGATCCACCTTTAGCCTCTACAAGTTGACATAACTCAAAAAATTCATCCCAAGTGACCGGCACTTTCCAACCTTCACGACGAAAACGCGCTTTGTCGTAAAATAAAACCCAAACTGCATGCGCGAAAGGTAAGCCATACACGGAGGGCGGAGAGCCAGAATCAGATTTATCCACCACAGTCCAACGCGTTAACACGCCGGGTCGGAAATCTTCGCGCCACTTGCCAGTGTTTTCCCAGTTTGGGCCGTCAAGATCAGCTCTAAGATCGTAAAGTTTACCGGCCTGAATTAAGTTATAATACAATAACACCGAATCAGTTGCGTCCGGCCAATCGCCTGCCATCACCCGGGTGCGAACGTGATCGTTGATGCGAGGATCGCCATAAATATTCACTCGGACACCAGGCCTGAGCTTTTCAAATTCCCGTGCGGTTTCCTCAAAAAAATCCGCACCGTAACCCGCTACCAAGACAGGAATATCTAAAGTCACTTCAGGTGGAGCAGCCCGAACCCAAGATAAGCAAATCCACAAAGAAATAAAGATGCGAAGCGAGACCATGAACGTTGCAAAATGACCTTCCGTTTAAGGTATTCGCAATGACCAAAATGATAAGGTGTTTCGACTTTGACAGCAATTCAGCGCAGTGAGCCTTGCGTCAGACAAAGGCCCAAGATTCAGTAAGGCGTCATGTTTCAAGTCACGTTTTCTAACCAAGCCTTGGGTGAGCTCAAAAAACTCGCGCCCTTGGAGCAATTATCCGCCCTAGATCCAGTCGGGAAGTTACGGCCAGAAGATTTAGCCCATCCCCGCGAACCGCTTGGACGCTTTATGCGATCCGGCCACGTTTTGTATCGTCTGCGAGACGGTGAATTGAGGTATTACTTCGAAATAAAAGAGGAAACCCGTCTCCATGTGCTTTACATATTACAACCTCATTCCCTTGAAGACTTTTTATTACGAAACCGCCTACCGGTTTCGGAACACCAATTAATCGAGCAACACTCTAAGTTTTGGAAATACTTGGAAGGACTTACCAAGTAAACAATAATATTTCAGCATGCCCACCAAAAATCAAGCACCCCGCGGTGAAGAAAACCCCGCGCCCCACTTAAATCCAAGCGATGCCAGTAAAATATACTTTTGGCCCAATTTAATGACAGCTGGTAATTTATTTTGTGGGTTTGTGGCTGTTATAATGTGTATACAAGCCCATTATGCAATGAGGGGGTCAGATATTATAACAGCTGAGGCAAGCTCTATATACACAAGAGCTGTATGGTTGATTTTTGCCGCCATGGGATTCGATGCATTAGATGGCCGATTAGCTCGCATGGTTGGCAAAGAATCTTTATTTGGTGCCGAATTTGATTCTTTAGCGGACATTGTTTCCTTTGGACTTGCCCCTGCATTGATGGTGTTTTTTTTGATACTATCTCCAACTCAAGGTTACCCACATTTTAGGGAAATTGGATGGTTACTAGGCTTTATTTATCTTTTGTGTGCCGCCATCCGTTTGGCACGCTTTAATGTCATCACCCATCCGCTGCTCCAAAAAGCTGGTGTTCCTGTAAATAAAGATTTTTTAGGTTTACCGGTGCCAGTAGCGGCTGGAACTGTAGCCGCGTTAGTTCTTTTTTTGCTGAATCTTGCAGCACATGAAAGAGAGCTGCAAAGATGGGCATTAGTATTGCCAATTTTGATGCTGCTTATCGCGTTTTTAATGGTTAGCAAAGTTAGATACCCAAGTGGCAAGCAAATCGACTTTCAAACCAAAACTAAATTAACCACTTTGATATTATACGTTGTGGTAGCAGCGGCAGCGGTGATATACAAGGAAATTGGAATGCTGATCTGTTGTTTGGGTTATATATTTTATGGATTGATTAGGCATTTAAAGAATAATCCAAAACCTAAAGCAGAAAACAATGATGTTGAATTGTGAAAGAACGTGATCAAAACACGGTGAATAATATCCAATAACTATAAAAATAAGAATAAGTAAGGTCTTACAACAAATAAATCTGCTATTATTCACCTAATAAAAAAGCTGTTTTTAACTGTTAAATCTGCGGGTTATTTAAGTTACTCACCACCTATAAGGTGATGATGAATTTATTTAAATAGATGAGTATTTAATTATCCATCGTCAGCAACTTATCTGCAGCCATGTTTTGAACGGTTTTTTTTCATTCTTCTAAGCTAAGCCTTGCTCTCTTCTTGACCCGTGCTTTTAATCCATCTTCTTTAAGTCCACTTTCGAATCATCCATGAAATTCAAGATCAATCGGGATCACTTCAGCAACGGACTAGCCCAGGTGCTTAACGTCGTAGGTTCCAAGGCAACGATGCCTATTCTCAGCAATGTTTTAATTGAGGCTGAAAAAGATGGCATCACACTTACCACCACTAATTTAGATCTAGGCATTCGAGCCAAAATCAAAGCAGAGGTTAAAGAAACCGGGGCAGTTACCTTACCGGTCAAGCGACTCGCAGGAATAGTCAGAGAACTGCCCCAAATTGATGTTTCTTTTGACGCAGCACCGAACCATCAAGTTAAACTTACCTCCGGTGGATCAATTTTCCGCATAATGGGCATCGGCAAAGAGGAATTCCCACCGCTGCCTGATTTCGGTGATGATAAAACCTTTACGTTAGACCAAGCTGAATTGATCGGAATGTTGAAAAGTGTGTCGTATGCGCAGTCCACAGACGAAACACGATATATTTTAAATGGCGTCTATTTTAATTTCAAAGATGGAAAACTTGCTTTGGTTGCGACGGATGGTCGTCGCTTGGCTTTGATCAACAAAGAACTTGAAGTTCCGACAGAAAAAGCTGGAGCCATTATTTTACCCGCCAAAACCGTCGCAGAACTTCTACGGATGCTCGACAAGGGAGAAAAGCTGAAAATTTCATTCAATGAAAGGCGGGCAGCATTCCAAATTCATGCCGACAATCCAGAATCTGGTCTAATTGACTCAATTTATTTGTATAGCAAAGTGGTAGAAGGAAATTATCCTAACTACCAGCAAGTGATCCCTAAAGAGACACATCAGCGTATAAAATTGGAACGCGAGCTATTGGTTGAATGCGTTCATCGCGCTGCGTTGGTGTGTTCAGATAAGAGCAATTCGGTTAAATTAAAACTAACTGCTAATCATTTAGAAATTAGCGCAAGTAGTCCTGATTTTGGCGAAGCAAACGAAACCATGGCGATTGCTTACAGCGGGCCAGATTTACAAGTTGCTTTTAACCCGCAATTCATTATAGATCCGTTACGTGCTTTGACTAAAGACGAAATTTATTTCGAACTCAAAGATGAAGTAAGTCCGGGGGTCTTAAAGACGGATGCCAATTTTATCTGCGTAGTAATGCCGGTTCGCATCAGCTAATTTAATAAGCTTAATCTCGCAACGACTCGATATTTTACCGAGTCTGCTTTGGCTTAATATTGATATTTGCGTGCAGCCTAGCGTAATCCTGATACCAATCATGGTTGTGTCTTTGGTGCTAACCAAGGTAAACCACTATTTTGCATCTCCGGTTCTAAGTCTGGTTAATCGTTGGGTAAGATGGGTTATTGTGGCAGGAGCTTTAGCTGAGATCTCTTTATACTTTGGCTGGTTTGATCGTTCTTTCGGAATACTTTATATCGTATATTTTATTACCTGGTTTTGGTTGGATTCGATCTATCGCTGGCTGACAATACATGCTATCAGTGTAAGTCCATTACCGCTGTTTCCTCGCTTCATCGTAAATCGATCTGGTGATGAGTGGCCCGTGCAAAAGCGCTTTTTAAAATTACGGGAAATTCTCCGCGAAAACCACTTCAATCCTGTTCAAGCGTTGCGAGCCGAAGTGGCGACAAGTTTTTATCTTCGAGTTTCTGTTTATCACGATCTTACAGCCAAGACTCGGTTGCAGGTTTCTTTTTTACCGCAGCCGATGGGGAACATTTCCATTTGCTTCCATTTCGCATCGCAGCTTGCCAATGGCACCTGTTTGGTAACCGATAATCATTATCTTCCGTTTGCCGGATTTTATGCAGAATCTTGGTTTATCCACCGCAAACCCAATGTAAGAAATTTTCTTCGGCTGCTTCGTTACCATGAGCAACGTGTTATCCAATCAGGTCAGCCAACGCTTGAATGGTCCCGGGAGCCTCGCGAAGACCTAAATGCGCAACAAGCAGATTTGGAAAGGTTGAATACGGAACTCGGTTTTCTATTACCTCATTCCGAGCATGAGGAGCACGGTCGTATCAGTTATGAGGGCCGCTATCGTGTATGGAAAGAAATGCTAAGTTTGAATTATTTTGGAAGGGCAGCGAAATACGAGTGAGCTGGCTTAGGCTTTAATTGGCGTTTTTGGCCTAATTTTGGTAGGCATCCATTCCTTGGCAGCTGCAGATGAGATTACGATCACCGTAGACATTATCTACTCGGCCGACGTAGGGCCAAAATTTAAAGGCACGGTTCCACGCAGCAGGATAGGCGGCTTGTTCGCGACTGTAGTTCTTCGACCATAAATCAGTGCAAACTAGTGAGGCGGGGTGGGGTGCGTTTTTCAGCGGATTATCCACCGGATCGGAGCGTCCTTCGGCGACAGCCTGCATTTCCCCGTGTATGCCGATCAGCGCATCGCAAAACCGGTTCAACTGGGCGAGATCTTCACTTTCAGTTGGTTCTATCATCAGTGTTCCCGCTACGGGCCAGCTCATGGTGGGCGCATGATAGCCATAATCCATCAGGCGTTTGGCCACGTCCTCGACTTCCAAGCCGTGCTTTTTCCAGCTGCGTAAATCAATGATGCATTCGTGAGCAACCGTCCCTTTTGTTCCACGATAAAGTATTGGAAAATAACTATTTAAGCGATGAGCTAGATAGTTGGCGCTAAGGATCGCAACGCTGGTCGCCTCCGCAAGGGCTACGCCACCCATCATACGAATATACATCCAAGGAATGACCAGGATTGAGGCGCTCCCGTAAGGTGCGGCGGCTATCGCGCCAATACCTGCAGTTACGCTACCTCCGCCCGCTATTTCATGAACCGGTTGGCGTTCCGAATGCCCTGGCAAGTAAGGTGCGAGGTGTGCGGCCAAGCAAACCGGGCCCACGCCCGGCCCGCCGCCTCCGTGTGGAATACAAAAGGTCTTGTGCAGGTTTAGATGGCACACATCCGCGCCGATACGCCCTGGCGAGGTTAGGCCGACTTGAGCGTTCATGTTGGCGCCATCCATGTAAACTTGACCGCCATGGGCATGAATAACTTCGCAGATTTCTTGTATTGAGGACTCAAATACACCGTGGGTTGATGGGTAAGTGATCATCAGCGCCGCCAGACGGGCGGCGTGCAACTCCGCCTTTGCGCGCAGATCCGCTAGATCGATGTTGCCTTGGGGGTCGCAGTTTATCGGAACCACGCTGAGCCCACCCATTACGGCGCTGGCGGGGTTAGTGCCGTGCGCGCTAGTGGGTATAAGACACACCTTACGGTGTCCCTCGCCGCGGGCGGAATGGTAGGCGCGTATCGCGAGCAACCCTGCATATTCCCCCTGGGAGCCGGCGTTGGGCTGAAGGGAAACAGCCGCCAATCCGGTGATCTCCGCTAGCCAGGCCTCTAGGTCGCGGACGAGGCGTTGGTAGCCACGGGTTTGCTCTGCGGGCGCAAATGGATGCAGTCGAGAAAACTCCGGCCAAGAAAGCGGAAACATCTCCGCCGCCGCGTTTAGCTTCATCGTGCATGAGCCTAGCGATACCATGGAGTGGCACAGGGAGAGATCGCGCGACTCCAACCGTTTGATATAACGGAGTAGTTCATGCTCGGTGCGGTGGTTTTGAAATACCTTGGCTCCGAGGAAGGGCGAACTCCTTGAAAAGGGCCCGAGATCAGGTGTGACTTGAGGGATCAGTTCGGCGGACTCGCTAAAGCAGTCCAGTAGGGTTTCCAATTCGTCCAGCGTAGTCGCTTCATCGAGGGAGAGGCCAACGCGGTGGTCGTCGAGTCGGCGCAGGTTTATTTTGCGCGCTTCGGCGGCGGCATGCACGCGAGTAGCGGAGACATTACCGATGGTGAGCGTATCAAAAAATGGCCCCGCGCTGACCGAAGCGCCTGCCCGCCGAAGGGCATCGGCGAGAGTAGTCGTAAGTAAATGGATACGAGTGGCGATCTTCCGGAGCCCTTCAGGTCCGTGATAAACCGCATACATGGAAGCCATTACGGCGAGCAGGACCTGTGCGGTGCATATGTTGGAAGTGGCCTTATCGCGGCGGATGTGTTGCTCGCGGGTGCCTAGGGAGAGGCGTAGGGCCGGGTTTCCCTGCGCATCCTTCGACACACCCACTAGCCGCCCGGGCATCTGGCGCTTGAGCGCATCGCGGGTGGCGAAGAAAGCAGCGTGCGGCCCGCCGAAGCCAAGGGGCACGCCGAGACGCTGGGCTGAGCCTACGGCAACATCTGCACCAAATTCCCCGGGAGGGCGGAGCAGACTCAAGGCGAGCAGATCCGTGGCCACTACACATAGGGCACCGGCGGAGTGGGCACGGGTAAAAAGTGACGCAAAATCGGTTATGTTTCCATGGCTGTCAGGATATTGCACTAGTAACCCGAAGAGTTCGGGCAGAGCGACGGGATCCAGGCTGGCGTGGTCGCCCACGCGCACCTCGATGCCGAGAGGTTCCGCGCGGGTTTTAACCAGTTCTATGGTCTGAGCGTGGCATTTTTCGGAGATGAAAAAGGTGCCGCCTTCCGCGGTGCGGATCCGGTGGCAGAGCATCATGGCTTCCGCGGCAGCGGTGCCTTCGTCGAGCAGAGACGCATTCGCAATGTCGAGGCCAGTGAGGTCGGTGACCAACGTTTGGAAATTCAGCAAAGCCTCCAACCGCCCTTGCGAAATCTCAGCCTGATAGGGTGTGTAGGGTGTATACCAAGCTGGATTTTCCAAAATACAGCGTTGGATAACGGAAGGAGTAAGGGTTTCGTAATACCCTTGGCCGATGAAGTTACGAAATACTTTATTCAGCGAAGCGATGGACCGTAACTCAGCAAGCGCAGCGGATTCACTGAGTGGCATCGGCAGGGCCAGCGGTTTGGCCAGGCGAATGCCGGCGGGCACGGTGGCGTCGATCAGAGCAGCCAAGGACGGTTGGCTAAGGGCAGCCAGCATGTGTTCGCGCTCGGCTAGGGTGGGGGAGATGTGACGTGGAGCAAAGACGTCAGTGGGAGCGAGGGCGGCGAGAGACGCGGTGGCGGACATGATGTCGAAGTAACGTGGATGCCTTGTTGCCTGCGGCAAGAACGGGGTGGGGAAATCCGTCGCAAACATCGCGATTTACGCATTCCCCCGCGCCCGATTTCCTCCACGTTGGTTTGAGTCTCGCCGTGAACCCATCCACCCCATCTGCCGCCACCAAGGTTTATTCCAGCGAACCCGTCTGGAACCCATCTCGCTGGTTGCCGACTACGGCCGACGAGGTGAAGGCCCGTGGTTGGGATCAACTCGACGTGATTATCGTCTCGGGCGACGCCTACGTCGATCACCCCGCCTTCGGCACCGCGGTTATTGGCCGCCTGCTCGAGGCCGAGGGGCTCAAGGTAGCCATCTTGCCGCAGCCGAACTGGCGTGATGACCTGCGTGACTTCAAGAAACTCGGCGCGCCCCGCCTGTTTTTTGGCGTCACCTCGGGTTGCATGGACTCGATGGTGAACCGCTACACGGCCGCGCGCAAACCCCGCAGTGAGGACGCCTACACGCCCGGCGGCGAAATCGGTTTCCGTCCTGACTACGCCACCACGGTCTATTCCCGCGTGCTGAAACAGCTTTACCCCGAGACCCCGATCATGATCGGCGGTATCGAAGCCTCCCTGCGGCGCGTGACGCACTACGATTATTGGTCGGAGACGCTAAAGCCCTCCATTTTAGCCGAGAGCGGAGCAGACCTGTTAATTTATGGCATGGGTGAGTTGCCCTTAAAAGAGACCGTGCGCCTGCTGAAACGCGGGGTGCCGTTTTCTTCACTCACGACTATTCCGCAGACCGCCGTGCTCCTGCCCCCGGGCAAAGCCGCGCCGAAAAACGCCAACTGGGAGGACCACACGCTCCACACCCACGAGGAGTGCAGCGCCGACCGCGAGCTTTACGCCCAAAATTTCAAGGCCATCGAGACCGAGTCCAACCGCGTTAAGGCCCGCCGCCTGTTCCAGCCCACCGGCGACCGCCTGCTGGTGGTGAATCCGCCCTTTCCGACCATGAGCGAGCCGCAGATCGACGCCTCGTTCGACCTGCCTTACACGCGGTTGCCCCATCCAAAATATCGCAAGCGCGGCCCCATCCCCGCCTATGAGATGATCAAACACTCGATCAACATGCACCGCGGGTGCTTCGGCGGGTGCAGCTTTTGCACGATCTCGGCCCACCAGGGTAAGTTCGTCGCCTCCCGCTCAAAGGAGTCCATCCTGCGCGAGGTCGAGTCGATCAAGCAGATGCCGGACTACCGCGGCACCATCAGCGACCTCGGCGGGCCCTCGGGGAACATGTATAAGATGAAGGGCAAGGAGCAGTGGATCTGCGACGAGTGCGTGCGCCCCTCCTGCATCTGGCCCGAGGTCTGCCGCAACCTCGACACGGACCACACCGCGCTCCTCGACATCTACAAATCCGTGCGCGAGACCGAGGGCGTCAACCACGCCTATGTGGCCAGCGGCATACGCTACGACCTTTTTCTGCACGACAAAGGCGTCACCCCCGAGGTTCAGGCCAGCCACGAGAAATATATCGAGGAACTCGCCGCCCACCATGTGCCCGGCCGCATCAAGGTCGCCCCCGAACACACCAGCGATCACGTGCTCCGCGTCATGCGCAAACCGAGCTTCAGCCTGTTCTACAAGTTCAAGGAGAAGTTCGACCGCGCCTCGGCCAAGGCCGGTAAACCCGACACGCCCGTTATCCCGTATTTCATCAGCTCACACCCCGGTTCCAGGCCCGAGGACATGGCCGAACTCGCGCTTAAGACCAAGGACCTTGGTTTCCGCCTGGAGCAGGTGCAGGACTTCACGCCCACGCCCATGACGGTCGCGACCGAGATCTACGCCACCGGCGTTCACCCCTACGACGGCCAGCCGGTTGATGTCGCCCGCACGCCCGAGGAGAAGCAGGAGCAGCGGAGCTTCTTTTTCTGGTATAAGCCTGAGATGAAAAAGGCCCTGCGCGGCACTTTGCAACGGCTTGGCCTGCCCGAAATCGCCCGCCGCCTACTCGACGAAAACAAACCCACGCGCGATGTCACGCCAGCGCCGCATATCACGCCGGTCGGCCCGGGCATGACGACCGCGCCCTGCGGTATGAGAGTGCCGCAAGGTTCGCCTGGACGGCCGAAAAATTCACGCCAAGAACCGCCTCCGGCCTCGCGTCCGCCTTGTGGCGGCGTTCAAGGAAGCGGCATATCGGCCAAGCCTATTTCCCGTCCGTTTTTTCCCCCGCCCAAAGGCGGTGGGAAAGCCCGCAAAGGCTGATCGCCGCCGCGTGCGCCTCAGGGAGAGCTGTGCTCCCGTGCTGGCAAATATTCGCGGTTTAGCTACTTCTTCAGCACCGCGTTCCACTTCGCCAGATTTTCCGCTTGGACGGTGAAGAGGGCGTCGGTCGGGTCAAGAACCTCGACCTTGAGGATCTTGTCGCCCTTGGCGATGGCGTTGACCGTGGTCAGGCCCTTGGTGACGGCGCCGAAGACGCTG
>Ga0214921_10000225_pt1 | contig 112449 bp, 108 predicted proteins | sample LL1505_MetaG_FD_177992 | JGI IMG/M metagenome (GOLD analysis project Ga0214921, IMG submission 177992) | Freshwater microbial communities from Lake Lanier, Atlanta, Georgia, United States - LL-1505 | ecosystem: Environmental > Aquatic > Freshwater > Lake | place: USA: Georgia | collected... | reverse complement strand
CCCCTGACCAGCACCGCCCGCCCAAGTTTGCTGGAAGCAATCGCCAGATGGTGGCAAGAATTCAGCCTGCAAACCAAATTATTGGCGGTGGCCACCTTAGTGGTGAGCCTCTTGATGACAGGTCTTACCTTTTTCTCCCTCAATGGCATCCAAAAGGAAGCCCGCATGGGCGACACGCGCTATGCCAGGGACCTTGGCTTGCTGCTAGCCAGCAATGTGGTGCCGTTGGCAGCGGAGGGTCACGACAGGGAATTAGCACGGGTAACTGAGGAGTTTTGGCGCACAAGCCGCAGCCTCAGATACATCTTTTATGCCGATCCTGAAGGTGTTATCTATCTGGGAATTCCCGTTAGCAAAGTTGATGGTGGCAATGATTTATTGCTAAGCCGCAGGCTTGAGTTACCCGCTGATCTACAGCAAAGACCCCAGAACCCCCTGATTCGCCAACACCTAACCCCAGATGGTTTGGTAACCGATGTATTTGTGCCGATGCTGGCTGGCGACCGCTACTTGGGGGTAATGGCCCTTGGCGTAAACCCGAATGAAGCGGTGCTTGCCAGCGCTGCCCTCACAAGGGATGTAACGGTGGCGGTTTTTGTTTCTATTTGGGTGTTGGTGATTCTTGGGGCAGTATTTAATGCCCTCACCATTACCCGGCCTGTTAAGGAGCTTTTAAAAGGGGTTAGGGCTGTGGCAGAGGGTGATTTCGGCACCCGCATCGCCTTACCCATGGGTGGAGAGCTGGGGGAGCTATTGAATGGCTTCAACAACATGGCCACCCGGCTGCAGGCCTACGACGCCGCCAATATTGAAGAGTTAACAGCGGCCCAGGTAAAACAACAATCCCTAATTGCAACGATGGCCGATGGGGCATTGCTACTTGATAAGCAGGGAAATGTGGTGCTCTCAAATCCCACAGCCCGCCGTTTATTTCGCTGGGAGGGTAGAAATCTAGAAAACGTTGATTTATTAAAATTACTTCCAGATAGCCTGGCGATGGAATTACAAGAACCGCTTGAGCAGATGCTTAGCGGTAAAAGAGATAACGCTGAATTGCGTTGCGCCATGGGTGAACCGGCGCGCACCCTGCGGCTCGTACTCCAGGCGGTACGCGATGGCAGCGGCGAATCATTAAAAGGCATCGCAGTTACCGTGCAAGACCTCACAAGGGAGGTTGAATTAAATGCAGCCCAAAGTCGCTTTATAAGCAACGTATCCCATGAATTACGCACACCCCTATTTAATATAAAAAGCTACGTTGAAACCCTCCACGATATGTGGGATCAATTAAATGATGATCAACGCCAGGAGTTTCTATTCACTGCAAATGCGGAAACCGATCGCCTAACAAGGCTAGTAAACGATGTGCTTGATCTCTCAAGGCTTGAATCCGATCGGGTTTGGTCTTTTGAACCAATGGAATTAGATACAGCGATTGAACAAACCCTGCGCAGCTATCGCCTCAATGCCCAAGATAAAGGTGTGAGCTTGGAACTTGATCTATCCGCTGATCTGCCAAGGGTGAGGGGAAATTACGACATGATGTTGCAGGTTTTTGATAATTTGGTTGGCAACGCGCTTAAATTCACACCCCCGGGCGGAATGGTGCAACTAAGGGCTTACCCATGGCCCGATACCTGCCCGGTGCAGCAATCCGACAACAGCTCTCCCCTACCTCGCATCAGGGTAGAAATCGCAGACAGTGGTAGCGGCATCGGCGAAGATGATTGCCGCCAGGTATTTGAACGCTTCTTCCGGGTTGAAAACGCTGTGCACACCGAAGCCGGCACCGGCCTCGGACTATCAATTGTGCGGGGAATTCTCGATAAACACGGCACCCAAGCAAGAATAGTTAGTGAATTGGGAACAGGCACAACATTCTGGTTCGAGCTGCCCCTTGAGCAATCGGACGGCGACGAGGTAATGCTATCAAAAACAAGCAATAATTAAGTAGTAATCAAAGGCTTTCATTGTCAACCCCACGGGCAATGCGGGCCAATTCGCTGCGCTCATCAGTTGTAATTCGATGGGGAACACCGCTAATTATTCTTTCAAAATTGGCGAAGGAATCTTTAATCTCAGGGCCATTTCCTGTTATTACGAATTCACGTATTGCCTTGTCGTGCCAGGAACCACGCATTTTAAACACGTTTAATGCCCGAGACATCTCACCGCGAATTTCCACATATTGGAGGAGAAGTATGGTGTCTGTGATTGTAGAAATATGGGAATCTGTAATCGAATGACTCCCCATAAATTCTTCGGATGTATTTGTGAAGAAGCCCGCAATCTCCTCCTGTTTCGCATAACCGGTAACCCCGATTACAAACTGACGGAATGCATTGTGGCTAATGCCACGGGCCAAGGCAGAAAGGGAATCAATCGCCATTCGAGATGGCTTGAATTGACTAATTTCAGTTTTTATGATTTGCAAATGGTCCTCCAAACCAGTGGATTCTGGATAGGCGCAGATGATTTTGAGCATGCCGTCTGATTCCATCTGCTCAAAATCGATCCCCCAACTGGTTGCATTGCGCAGCAGCTGGGCCCGCGACTCCTCATAGGCAAACAAAATTGCTCGCTCTTTATTAACGCAGGCATTTTCTAAAAATTTACTCACCAGCAATGTTTTTCCTGTTCCCGTGGCACCTGTGGCGAGGATTATTGAATCCTTAAAGAAACCACCACCACACATTTCATCTAATTTTGGCACCCCGGAACTAATTCTCACATTTGAAGAACGCTGGGTAAGCCGCATTGCCCCGAGCGGGAAGATACTGATGCCATGCACACCCATGGTGAAAGGGAATTCGCCTTTCATGTGCGTTGTGCCCCGCAGTTTGAGAATTTCGCAGGTGCGCCTACGCCGCTCCCCCTCTAGCACATTGCGCAAAATAACAACATTATCCGACACGAACTCCTCAACTCCATAGCGGGCGATTGGGCCGTATTCATCTATTCTCTCAGTGGTCATAACAGTTGTTACACCAATTTCTTTTAGCCTGGCGATCAGGCGAAAAATCTCGCGCCGCACAACAGAAACCGCATCATATTGCTGAAATACAGCAGTGATGGAATCAATCGAAACACGCTTGGCTTTGTATTTTCTAATCGCGTAATTAATACGCTCAATCAACCCTGAAAGGTCGAAGCTGCCAGCCACATCCTGGCCCTCTGGATCCGGAGAGGCATCTAAAATAAATAATTTATCATTATCAACCATAGACTGCAAATCCCAACCAAAACTGGCGGCATTTCGCAAAATATCGAGCGGTGATTCTTCAAAGGTTACGAAGATTCCCGGTTCATCAAAATGCTTGATTCCGTTATATAAAAAGTGCAATGAAAATACTGTTTTACCGGTGCCAGATGTGCCGCTGATCAAGGTGGAGCGGCCTATGGGTAGGCCGCCGTGGCACACATCATCAAAACCTTCAATCCCCGTGGCCAGCTTTTGCACCTGGCTGAGATGGGTTTCGGCTGAACTTTGGAACATGGGTGAACTGCTCATTGCTGGAGGTTATTCAGAAACTTCATCAAAGGAATATCCATCCGCATCATCGGAGAGCTCTTCGTAGAGAAGGTCGAGGCCAATTAGCACCCGTTCTCGATCTGAGAGGTCGCCGATAATGCGTCGCACTGGAGGGGGAAGGATTTTTGCAAGCGTTGGGGTGGCGAGAATCTTGTCCTCCTCCGCCAATTGGGGTTGCTTGAGCACATCGATCACCTTGAGGGCATAAACCCCACGGAACTCGGTTTCAAGGATGTTGCGCAGGGTTTTGAGGGCCCGCATTGAGTTTGGCGTGTTTCCAGCCACATAAAGCTTGAGGATGTAGGTCTTACGGGGGCTCATGAAGACTCCTCCTGAAGTCGGTCCGCTGCCTTTGAACGAGCAAAGCTGCCCAAAGGCTCGGGGGGAATGGAACGGCGATACATCTCACAAAGGTGAGCCATCACGTCGAGCAAAGCAAGGCGGTAGTCCTGAAGGAACTCACTCTGATGTCCCTCTACACGTAGCTGCTTAGACCAGCCATCGATCAGATTCATATGTATTTCAACAGCCTTTGTAATCGGCAAATCACTAAAGAATGCTGTGTTTACGAAGCTTTCAATCGCTTGGTTAGCAGCGGCCGGATCTCTGAAATAACTCAGCAACAGGTCGCGATAGCTGCGTTTTAACGATTGGATCAATTCGCTTTGCTCAGCATCGCTGAGGTTGCGCAAAAACAGCTGGGGGTCGCGCTTGTAATACACCCCAAGGAAGCCAAGCCGCTCCTCCAACCGCTGCGATAAACGCCAAGCCCTCTGGGCGTGGTGATCCTGCTGGGCCGTCTTTAAAAGCCGTTTTTCCAGGAAATTGCAAACGGCCGCATCCAGGCTGTAGGGCAGCTGGGCCAATTGATCGGCTGGCAGATGCAATTCAGCTTCGTGGTAGGTGGTTTGGCCGTTTACAGCACCAATAACCACCGCGGGCAACATCAGCCCCTGGGCCCGCAATAAATCAAGGCTGCTGCCATCGAGCACGCCCTGTTCAATCAACACCCCATCCAAGCCATCCCAGCAGCTCTGCAGCTCCGCCAGCAACTTGCCTGGGTCTGTGGATATAGGCCTGATGCCATAGCGACCCTCCCCTAGGCCCAGGCGACAGGAATCGAGCAGCAGCTCGTTCTGCAACAAAGCACCAATCACCAGTTCAGGAACCTCCATGCCCCCCAGTCTTGACGAAAGCAAAAGCGATCTGGGAAGATCTTTGTTTGTTTTCCAATTGGCGTTGCCCCAGGCCCAAAATGACCGCTTGGTCTGCCTGAGCAATGCTGGAGTTCAGCCATGACCAACAGCCCATACGCCATTGTTGAGGCCTCAGGCCAACAATTTTGGCTCCAGCCCAATCGTTACTACGACATCGATCGCCTAGCGGCTGATGTGGATGCAGTAGTCACTTTAAAAGAGGTGTTGCTGGTTAACGATGGCAAAGCCACCACCTTGGGCAAACCCTATGTGGCGAACGCTGAGGTGAGCTTGAAGGTGATGACCCACCGCCGCGGCCCCAAAATAATTGTGTACAAGATGCAAAAGAAGAAAAAAACACGCCGTAAGAACGGTCACCGCCAAGAACTCACCCGGGTGATGGTTGAATCGATCACGGTGGGCGGCAAAAGCATCGCCTGATTTGTTATTTGGTTGGCAAATAGGATTGCTACCCGCTGTTTTAATCCGTTCTAGGATCTGTTTTAAATACTTCCCTCCCCCCAACCAGCAACTCCCCATGGCCCACAAAAAAGGTACCGGTTCAACCCGCAACGGTCGCGATTCCAATTCAAAAAGACTTGGTGTTAAGCGTTACGGCGGCGAAAAAGTAACCGCAGGCTCAATCTTGATCCGTCAACGGGGCACCTCCGTGTTGCCCGGCTTAAATGTGGGCCAAGGGTCAGACGACACCCTTTTTGCCTTAATTGATGGTGTGGTGAAATTTGAAACAATCCGCCGTTCCACCCGGGAACGCAAGCGCATCACCGTTGCCCCCTTTTAAAAACCTGTTGGCCCACAACCAAACAGCCCAAGAGGGTTAGCAACATAACAACTACACTTAAAATTGATGGATTTTTACTAACTTCCATCAATTCAAATGGCACACTAATAACTAAAATCGTTAGCAGCAGCTTTTCACCCCAAGCTTTTTTACGTAAGGTTCCTATGGCAGCCAAGCTGATTAAACAGGCGTAGATCCCAGAAAAGATGGCTATCTGCTCTAATTTTTCAGGTCCAGCAGCCATTCCTTTTTGTGCCATCCCTAGTAGTATCCGTTGATTTGAGCCTGATAGTTGTTGAACCAACAGGGGTAATTCGTCATAACGGAAACTCCCCACCATGGCGGATAGGGATACAAAAAACAGTAAAATTGCTAGTAGGATTTTTTTGAGAATAATTAGGTTTAGCAACATTAGCGCAGGCCGTAAATGCGGGCAGTAATCAGATAGGGATGGAACTGTTCTAAATATAAATCTTGCAATGTTTGAAAAAATTTCTCAACCAGTTCAGGCCCATCAAAATGGAACGGGTATTCGCCATTAAAACCCTTAAAGAAGTACCAATTCATTAATGCAGCACCAGTTTTTGCTTTTAATCTTTTAGCAAATAGTTCTAATTGCAGCGCCGGATCAGGCAGATGCTCTAATACATCTAAACAAACTAAACTATCAAATTGCTCTGGTAATTCCGGCGCCGTTAAATCCCTCACACAGCGCAATTTATGGGCCAAGCCGAGGCTTTGCGCCCGTTGGCTTACAAAATCACGATTCCAGCCATTGAGATCCACCATCCACACCTGTTCCACCTGGGGCAACTGGGCCGCAGCCAAGGCATGGCTACCGATACCACCACCAAAATCAAGATGTTGACCCTTTGCAATCAATGCCTGCAAACGGAGGGTATCGGCAATATATGCAGCGCTATTGAGATGCCAGGCGGCTAATTCATAAAGATGGCCGTCCCCCACCTCAGTTTCGTAAAAACTTTCCACCTCCTTAACTAAAGCCTCCGCCTTGCAGGCAAAGGCCCCTGGATGGAGTGCCGCAAGGGCCTCTGTGCTGCAGGGCAGCCTTGCCTCCAAGCTGCTCTGCCCAATCTGCAAAAACTCTGCAAGCTGGCTTTTTAAGGCAAAGCCATCCCTTAAGAAATCGCCAATGCTCGGGTGATCAACCACCAGGCCGCAAACCGCAATCCCCCAACTTAGAGGGATGCAACCATGGCAAAACATATCTAATCCGCTTGCGCCCAACCCCAGCCAGTTCCTGCGGATTTCTGGTGATCGACAAACCCGCCGGCTGCACCTCCCACGACTGCGTTGCCATTGCCCGTCGCATGCTCGCCATTCGCCGCGTGGGCCATGGCGGCACCCTTGATCCTGCCGTTACGGGTGTTTTGCCCCTGGCGGTTGGTCCTGCCACCCGCTTGCTGCCCTACCTAGATGGCACTAAGGCCTATGTGGGTTGGATCCAATTGGGAGTTAGCACCAATAGCGACGACCTCAGCGGTGAATTAATTCAGCAAACCTCCTGGCCAAAACTTGAGCGGGCTGCCCTGGAGGATGTGTTGCTGAAATTTTGCGGCGAACAACCCCAGCGACCGCCAAATATCAGTGCAGTTCATGTGGATGGCGAAAGGGCTTACAAAAGGGCCCGCCGCGGAGAGCAGCTGGAAATTGCTCCCCGCATGGTGTGCATCCATCATTTGGAATTAATAGATTGGCAGGCTGCAGAGGGCCGCTTTGCCATTGAGATTCGCTGCTCCGCTGGCACCTACGTGCGTTCACTAGCGCGGGACATTGGCTCAATGCTTGGCTGTGGCGCTGCCCTGGCTGAATTGCGTAGAACCGGCGCCCTTGGCTTTGAACTTCACCAGGCGATCCCCTTAAACCAATTAACCCCCCAAACGCCCCTTGTGGATCCCCTCATCGCCCTGGGCCAAAAGCCTCGCCGCCAATTAAGCCATCAGGAGTGGCAGGGTTGGTGCCGCGGCCAAAGGTTGCAACCCACTGGCGCTGCTGATTTGAACGGCACTGAGGTGGTAATAATCCTGCGGCCCGATGGCAGCTTGGCGGGGCTTGCCCACCCCACCAGCTCAGGGGAACTCCAACCACGGGTGGTATTTGATGCCGCCGGTTAAACACAAACATGAGTTCAAAAACAAACATGAGTTCAAACACAAACAGCCGAGCGATCCGCTATTACTAAACAATTTGGGTGGCCTTGCAACCAACTGGCTGGCACTAATTGTTGGGGTGGTTCCTGCAACACCCGGCGCAGCACAGAACTCTTGTTTGCACCAGTTACCACCAGTAGAACTTCTTCTGCCGCCAAAATATCGGCCAAGCCCAAAGTAATCGCCCGCTCTGGCACAGCCTTTGCCTCCCCTCCAAAGGCAGCGGCATTTTGCTGGCGGGTGGCATCGCTCAGCTCCACACACCTACAGGGAGCAAAAGCATCACAGGGGGGTTCGTTAAAACCCACATGGCCGTTTTCACCAAGACCAAGCAATTGCAGGCCAAGGCCATGGGTTTGCACCTGCTGGCGATAGCTCAGGGCCTCGAGATGGGGGTTTGGGGCCAAGCCATTGGGCAACTGCATGCGTGAAGCTGGAATCGCTAATGGCTCACCCAAATATCGGGCCATATAGGCAGCAAAAGAGCGGGGATCATCGGGCCCCAAACCCACATATTCATCAAGGTTGAAACTGCGCCAATGGCCCAGGGCATTGGCGCCTGCCTGCTGCAATAGGGGCACAAGCCATTGATAAACAGCAACCATGGTGCGCCCGGTGGCTAAACCCATGGGTGCTCGTTTGGGGTCGAGCAAAACCTCAGCCAAAATGCCGGCGGCCCTTTCAGCCACCGCCTCAGAACTATCAAATACCTCGAGCTTCATGGAGCTGGCGGCGAGTTTGGCCAATCGGCGGCGCTGTAGGGCTCAAGCCTTGTGCCGCTGTAGTAGTGGCGCAAGATGTGGCTAAATTCTTGCCCCTGTTGGGCCATGCCATAGGCCCCCCATTGGCTCATGCCCACCCCATGGCCATAGCCGCGGCCGATCGCCAATAGCCGCGGCGCTGGCGGCAAGCCGAGCCAATCGCCAAGGGCCTCAAGCGGAGCCGGTGCCGGTGGCGCTTGTTCAAATTTCACAAAGGTGCTGCGCAAGCCGAGTCGAGCCCGTAATTCCCCTGCACCCAAGCGCAGTTCCCCCTCCGGCCCCCGCACCAAAACCTTTGTAAGCCTGCCGGTGCTGGTGGTTTGCAGCGGCTGGATGCTGTTAACGCCTCCAATTTCCCGAAATGAATTGAGCAAGCTGAGCTCATCCAGGGGTTTTGTCCAGCGAAATACGGGGCTGCCCTGGTCGTAGTCGGCCACACTTTTTAGGTAGGGCAACTGACGGGGCCACACCTCGCCGCTGTTTTCGGTGTAGCCCCCACTGCTGCTGTGGAACACCGCATCGATCACGCGATTGGCATAGGTGAGCACAAGGCTGCGGGTGCTGTTTACCGCTTGCCTGGTGCTATCGGTTTCGGTTTCCAAACCCCGATAAACCTGGCTGCTAACCGTTGCATTGAGGTCGTAAGGGGCCTCGGGGCGCAGCTGGCGAAGGGCATAACTGCGAGCCGCCACCGACTGCACCCTGAGGGCCTCCAGGGGCCACTGGGGAGGCATTTCCGCCCCCACAACACTGGGTAAATAACTTTCGATGCCAAGGCGATTGATCGCCTGCAGGCGGCCCTTCTCAAGCCGCACCAGAAGTCGACCCCGGTAGCGCCTTTGTTGCAACCAAAGGCTGTCGTTTGGTGGTTCAGGGCTAATCCATAGCTCCGAGATCGGCCCGGCTGGCAAACCTGCAATTTCGTTGCCTTCCACCCGCAGGGTTAGTCCCCCCGCCACAGCTCCAAGGGAGCGACCATTGCTTGCCTGCAGCACCAGCCTGCCCTCCGCTGGGGATACCCGCAGGGCAGCAGCTTCCTCCACCAGCACACGCACCTCTGGTTCCCTCACCAAGGCAAAGGGAAGCAGCAGCGCCATCAAAAGGGGGGAATTCCAAGCCATCTAGCTGGGCAGAGTTGCTTTGCCGTGGCACCATCAAAGCCGGCGCCGGTCGATAACGCCATTGCAGATCACTTTTCTGGGCACTAGTTCCGGAGTGCCAAGCCGCAGCCGCAATGTTTCTGCGGTGGCTGTGCGCTTGCCCCAGCGCTCCGACCTGTGGCTGCTCGACTGCGGCGAGGGCACCCAGCATCAATTCATGCGCAGTGATTTACGGGTATCGCAGCTGCGGCGAATTTTCATAACCCATATGCATGGCGACCATGTATTTGGGTTGCCGGGTTTACTGGCAAGCCTTGGCATGGCAGGTAATTGCCCAGGGGTAGACCTCTACGGCCCGGCCCCTTTGGAAGCATTTGTGCTGGGTTCCCTGCAGCATTCATCCACCCGCATTGGCTATCCGTTGCGATTTCACAAAGTTGAGGCAGCCGCCAGCAGCGGCGCCCCTTTGCTCCAAGACGGCGACCTAACGGTGCGATGCGCCCCCTTAACCCATCGAATTCCAGCCTTTGGTTATCGGCTCCAGGAAGAGGAACGCCCAGGTCGTTTCAATATCAACCAAGCCAGGGCCCTCAATTTGCCACCAGGCCCTTTATTTGCCCGGCTGAAGGCTGGGGAAACGGTGAGTTTGGCGGATGGCCGTGTAATCAGGGGGGCAGACCTCTGCGGACCCGTGCAACCGGGGGTTTCCATGGCCTATTGCACCGACACGGTATTCAGCGAAGCGGCTGTTCAACTCGCCAAAGGGGTAGATCTGCTAATCCACGAGGCAACCTTTTCCCACCGCGACGCGGAAATGGCCTACCAACGCCAACACTCCACTAGCACCATGGCGGCCCAAACCGCTGCCGAAGCACAGGTTCACCAGTTGGCACTAACCCACCTAAGCCCCCGCTATGCCCCAGGCAACCAAGAAAATGCCGAGGATTTATTGCGGGAAGCACGGGCAATTTTTCAGAACACCTTGCTTGCTAAAGACTTCCTAACGCTCGAATTAAGCCCTGGGGCCTGCAACAGTGTGTGAGTCACCAGGCTGATTAGCGCCTTTGGAGTGGTTTTGCGTGATACAAGAGCTCAGGAGTCCGTAACGTTGCCCGCTTCCTCCATGTCGACTGTTTTTCAGGGTTTGCGGCACCTAGCCGTGCTGCTGTTGCTTCCCGTTGTTCTGTTATTGCTGCCCAGCACTGCTGCGGCCCTGCAATGGGACGCTGCAACCCTCACCGTACCGGCAGATCCCAATGGCACTCAGATCACCTTCAGTGAATCTGAGATCAAAGCGGGCCGCAAAATTTTCAATACCAGCTGCGGCACCTGCCACGCCGGCGGTATCACTAAAACCAACCAAAACGTTGGCCTAGATCCAGAAACCCTTGCCCTTGCCACCCCTCCAAGGGATTCCGTGGCGGCATTGGTGGATTACATGAAAGATCCCACCTCCTACGACGGTGAGATGTCTATTGCGGATCTACACCCCAGCCTTAGGAGTGCCGATGTTTTTGTGCAAATGCGCAACCTCACCGATGAAGACCTACGCCGCATGGCTGGCTACATCCTTGTTGCACCAAAAGTGCAGGGTTTGCAATGGGGTGGCGGCAAGATCTATTTCTAAATAGGTTGTTTTGCTGATTTACTGCTGATCCGGGTTTTCCCGGCGGCTGTACCACCATTCCTGCAATTCAGGGCTGAGCCTTTCGGCAAAAAGCGTGAGCACAGCTGTGGTGGCCCGCAGGCCTGGCTGCAGCAGCTCAACCGCATAGGTGGGGCAACGCCGGGCCGCCAGGTCGGGCACAAACCTTTTACCCACCCGCCGCCAACTTGGTTCCTTGCTGCGCCATTGCAACCGGCAGCAGGGCCACGGCAGCTCTTCGCGATCAAACAACCGGCAGCAGGGCCCGATCACCCGAAAGGTATACATACCACCGGGACTCGGTTGCTCACTGCCGTTTGGCAATAAACGGTTGTGGCTTGGGGGCACCGGTGCAGGCACTTAGGCGAAATGAGGGGTGAAAAGGCTAAAAAAAAGCCACCCCCGCAGGGGTGGCTGAGCTTGAAGCAATAAACAGCTCAGTAGAGCTCTTCTTCTGAATGGGTTTTGATCGTGCAGTCGCTGGTGGGGTAGGCCACGCAGGTGAGCACGAAGCCAGCTTCGATCTGGTCGTCGTCTAGGAAGCTTTGATCGCTCTGATCAACGGTTCCAGCGGTGAGTTTGCCGGCGCAGGTGGAGCAGGCTCCAGCGCGGCACGAATAGGGAAGATCGATGCCCTGCTCCTCGGCTGCGTCGAGGATGTACTGGTCATCAGGTACTTCAATGGTCTTGTTCAGGCCCTCGCTTTCGTTAACGAGGGTGACCTTGTAGGACGCCATGGCAATGAAGGTTTCTCAGGTCCACGGCGAACCGGGCCTGTAGGGGCTCGACCTTTGTACACCTAACTGCCGCCCCTAGCGGCCACTAGCTGGGAAGGCCAATGCTTTCCGCAACTTGTATAAGTGAAATTTATCAATCAAAAACTGCTATCGGCGGATTTCCAGCAGGGCCCACCGGGATTGTTCTGCAGCTAAATGGCACTGCCAGCCCATGGTTTTCAATTGCTGCGCCAAAGGTTCCACCTGTTCCACCAATAAGCCGCTGAGCAAGCCAACCCCCTCTTGAGCAATTAATTGCTCAAACCATGGGGCGAGCTCAGCCAACACCGGAGCAAGGATGTTGCACACCAGCACCTGGGCCCGGCCATGGCCGAGCAACTGCTTTAGCTCAGGCGCTGAACCCAGCCGCACCTGGAGCAACTCCCCCATGCCATTGAGGTTGGCATTGGTGTTGGTTGCCAATATCGCCAGGCTGTCGATATCGGTAGCCACCACAGAGCCCGCCCCCAAGGCCAGGGCAGCTAAACCAAGAATGCCGCTGCCGCAGCCCAGGTCAGCCACCAAGCCCCCCGCTAGAGGCAAACCCTCCAGGCTTTGCATGCACAAACGGGTTGTGGGGTGACTGCCCGTGCCAAAAGCACTGCCTGGATCCAACAACAGCACCTGGCGGTTGCTGAATTCCTCAGGGCATTCCAACCAAGCCGGCAGGATCAACAGCCGTTCACCCACCGGGTCGGGCTGCCAATGCCGTTTCCAGCTGTGGCTCCAATCCTCCTCCGCCTGTTGTTGCCAGCTCAAGGGGGGCAATACCGCGGCAAATGGCTCTGCCATGGCCGCAAGGGCTTCCCCAAGCCGCATTCGCTCGCCATCAGGCCAATCCACAGACGGCAGCCAGGCCACCAGGGTGCGGTGGCTTGGCTGCTCCGGCTTGAATTGAATCGCCACCCTTGAGATGCCAAGGGTTTCAAGCCGCCAAATCAACGACTCTTCCAAATCGCCAGAGGGTTCAATCTCCAGCCTCCACCAGCTGGGGGATGGCAACGAAGTCATTGTTTAAAGGGTGACCGGATGGGCCTCCTGGATGCCATTGATGGCATAGATGCTGGTGAGCAAACTCGGTGGGATTGGGTCGTCAAGGCTCAGCACCATCACCGCATCGCCCCGCACGATGCGCCTACCCACCTGCATCGAGGCGATATTCACGTTGTGCTCGCCGAGCAGGGAACCGAGGTGGCCAATGATGCCAGGCATGTCCCGGTGGCGGGTAAACAGCATGTGCCGGCTGGGGGGCACATTGAGGGGGAATTCATCGATGCTGGTTACACGCAGTTCCCCATCGGCAAACACCGCACCGGTAACCGTGTGGCTGCCCTGGGAATTGCGGCAGGAAAGCTGCAGGGAGCCGCCGGCAAAGTCACGGCTGGCATCATCTTTAATCTCGAGCACATGAATGCCGCGGCCTTTAGCCTCGAGGGCTGCATTCACGTAGTTGATTTTATCGCCCAAGGCCGAGCTCAATAAACCCTTTAGGGCTGCCACCACCAAGGGTTGGCTGGGATGTTCAGCAAATTCACCTTGTAGCCGCACCTCTAATTCCTGCACCGAACCCCGCGAGAGTTGGCTGAGCAATAAACCAAGGGTTTCAGCCAGCTGCAAATGGGGTTTGAGTTTTTCCATCACCTCAGGCGTGAGGCCAGGAATATTCACAGCACTGCGGGCCGGTAGGCCCAAAAGCACGTCGCGAATCTGCTCAGCCACATCAACGGCCACATTCACCTGGGCTTCTTCCGTTGATGCCCCAAGGTGGGGAGTAAGGATCAAGCGTTCGCCAACGCTGCGCAGGGGCGAATCAGCCTCCAACGGTTCTTGGGCATACACATCGAGGGCCGCACCGGCGATCACCCCATTTTTTAAAGCCTCGGCCAGATCCGCCTCGGCAATGATTCCACCGCGGGCGCAGTTAACCAACCGGGCCGTGGGCTTCATCTTGGCCAGCAAGGCGGCGTTAACCAAATTTTCGGTTTCAGCCGTGCGGGGCAGGTGCAGGGTGATGTAATCGGCCTCTTTAAAAAGCGGCTCCAATGGACTGAGCCGCACCCGCAGTTGTTGGGCCCGTTCATCGGAAATGAAAGGGTCGTAGGCGATGACCTCCATGCCCATGGCTTGGGCAACCCTTGCCACGTGGGAGCCGATCTTGCCTAGGCCCACCACACCGAGGCGTTTTTTATAGAGCTCATTGCCCACATAGGTTTTGCGGTCCCAACCACCTGCGGCAGTGCTGCTGTGGGCGGCTGGGATATGGCGGGAAAGGGCCAACATCATTGCCAGGGCATGCTCAGCGGCGGCAATCGTGTTGCCCTCTGGTGAATTCACCACGAGCACACCGTGCTTGGTGGCGGTAGCCACATCAACGTTGTCTACCCCCACGCCAGCGCGGCCGATGATCCGCAACCGTGGTGCTGCCTCGATAATTTCCGCCGTTACCTGGGTGCCAGAGCGAATCATCAGGCCGTCGTAATCGGCGATGATCTGCTTCAGCTCCGCTGCCGGCAAGCCCGTGCGCACATCCACATGGGCTACCTGCGAGAGAATATCTATCCCCACCTGATCGATGGGATCCGACACCAAAACTTTTGTCATCATCCGCGGGGGCATGCGGGGGTGCAGTGTAGAGACCGCTCCTAATCCTGCAAAAAGCAATGGCCCTTAGCGTGGCGGTGGTGCTTGAAAGCCTCGAACGGGTAGAGGAATTGCAGCAACAGCTGAATAAACATCAGTTGGATAAACAGCAAATGCCCTTAAAGCTGCAGGCCGTTGGTGCAGGGGCCCTAGATCCCAAAAGCCTTGGCGCCCTAAATCCCGCCCTGGCGCGACAGGCCCGTCAACGCAGCATGGTTCGCTGGCTGCTGCCATTTGGCTTTGGCGCCGGCGTGATGTTCACCTTCATAACCAACCTCGACACCTTTGCTTTTGCTGGCCCCCTCGGCCAGCCATTGATCGGTGGCCTGCTCGGTTTGGGGTCGGGATGGATGGGTAGTTTTGCCGCTGCAGCCAGTGTTACCAGCGATGGCGACGATCAGGTGCGCACGGTGCGCAATCGTTTAGACGAGGGTTTATTGGTGCTGCTGGTGGAGGCAGCACCTGGGCAAAACATTCCCTGGGGTCTAATCCAAGCGGCAAAACCGCGCTTGGTGGTGCGGCTCAAGGAGGATTAATGCTGCCCACCCGTGAGCTCCTGGCAGAGGCCAGCCACCCTGAGGCCCTCAGCCAAGTGCTGCAGCTGGCTGATGTTTGTGTGCGAACCTTCCAACCCCAATGGAGTGGTTTTTTGGGGGCGCCAGAGCGGGAGGAATGTTTTGCTCGCCTAGCTCCACTTGTTGAATTAAAACTATCCAGCAGCGGTGGCTTCCCCCAAGCAGAACGCCAACGTTTGCTGCTTGAACGCAGTCAAGCTCACCTTGAGGAAAGCGCAGCGGCAGCACCGTTGAAGCTGCTGGAAATAAGCGGCAATTTTTTATTCGATCCCGCTGAAGCGATCGATTTTCGCCAGGCATTGCTGGAGCAGGGAATAGAGGCAAAAGATTTGGGTGATGCCCTAGTTCGGGGCGATCGGGGTGCCCTGGTGGTGGTGAGCTTGGAGGCGGCCAGCAGCTTGATAGGAAAACCGCTGCAGGTGCGCACCATTGCCTGCCTTGTGGCTGAAACCAGCTGGGAACGCTTGCCTAATCAACTGCCAAAAGAAAAACAACTCACCACTGTGGAGGCTTCCTTAAGACTTGACGCTGTGGCATCAGCTGGCTTTGCCATTTCGCGCAATCGCATGGCCGATTTAATCCGCCAGGGCAAGGTGCGGATCAACTGGAAAGTAATAACAAACCCAAGCCGTGAATTAAAACTTGAGGAGAGGGTGCAACTTGAGGGCCGCGGCGAGCTGCGCTTAGCAGGGGCAATGCTCACAAAACGGGAGCGCTGGCGCCTCTCACTGGTGCGCACGCTTTAAACAAAACCAAGCTGCAGCCAAACAAAGCTGCAGCCAAAGCAAGTTCTAGAGAGCAAAATGTTAGGTTCGCTCTTCTAGGGCGATTAGCTCAGAGGTAGAGCACTACCTTGACACGGTAGGAGTCACTGGTTCGATTCCAGTATCGCCCATTCAAATTTCTAGTTCGATGCAAGAGCGTGTGGTGGTGGTGGGTTTAGGCCGTTCCGGCACTGGCGCTGCCCGCTTACTTCATTACCAAGGCTCCCAGGTGAGCCTTTTTGAAAGTGGCAATACCCCGGAATTGCAGGCCAAAGCCGCAGTTTTGGCAGCCGAGGGAATCGAGGTGAAATTGGCAAAACCTTTGGCGATTGCCAGTTTTGATCCCTTACCCGATCGAGTGGTGATCAGCCCCGGAATTGCCTTCAACCAAGTGGTTCTACAGCAGTTGCGCGATCAAGGGGTAGCTGTGGTGGGGGAGATGGAGGTGGCCTGGCATGGCCTGGCGGAGGTGCCATGGATTGCTATCACAGGCACCAATGGCAAAACCACCGTTACCAGCCTGGTGGCCCATCTGCTGCAACAGGCAGGGGTAGATGCACCCGCCTGCGGCAACATCGGCAGCTCCGCCACTGAACTGGCCCTTGCTCGAGCCAAAACCCATGGCCCCCAATGGGCAGTAGTGGAGTTGAGCAGTTTTCAAATTGAAGCGGCCCCTACCGTTGCCCCCAGGATTGGCATCTGGACAACCCTCACCCCAGATCACCTCGATCGCCACGGCAGCATCAATAACTACCGCTCCATCAAGGCAAGCCTGTTGCGCCGCAGCCAAGTGCAAATCCTTAATGCAAACGACCCCGATCTGCTAGCCCATGCCAACGACTGGCCTAAGGCCCTTTGGGTTAGTGCCGGCCCGCTCGAGCAACTACCAGCGGCCATTGATGCCCACATTTGGATTCAAGGGGGGGTTGTGCATAGCAAAAATGGGCCCCTATTCCCAACTGCGGCCCTGGCCATGCCAGGCGTCCACAACCTTCAGAATTTGGCTTTAGCCACCGCGGCCGCCCTTGAGGTGGGGCTGAGCCCTGGGCAGATTGAAGCCGGCTGCCGCAGTTTTCCAGGGGTAGCCCACAGGCTGGAATTAATTCGCACCCATCAAGGAATCGGCTTCTACAACGACAGCAAGGCAACCAACTACGACGCTTCTCTGGTGGCATTGCAAGCCCTTGAAGGCCCATTGGTGCTGTTGGCAGGGGGCCGAGCAAAACGGGGGGAGCCCGCCCCGTGGCTTAAGGCCTTAGAGCAAAAAGTAAAAGCAGTTGTTTTGTTTGGTGAAGCCGCACCAACCTTCAATGAATTGCTGGGGGCCAGTGGCTTCAGCGGCAGAATCGCCAGGCAGGAGGGATTAGATCAAGCCCTGCCTTTGGCAGCTGAATTGGCAACGGAATTAGGGGCCCGTGCCGTTCTACTTTCACCCGCCTGCGCCAGCTTTGATCAATACGAAAATTTTGAACAGCGCGGCAACCACTTCCGCACACTGGTGAAGGCCCTTAAGTAGCAGCAATGGCACCCCAAAAATGGTGGCTGATGAAAAGTGAGCCAGATGTATTTGGCATAGGCCACCTCAAGGCAGAGGGCAGCACCCTGTGGGATGGAATCCGCAATTATCAAGCGCGCAATTTCATGAGGGAAATGCAAGTTGGCGACCGGGCCTTTTTTTATCATTCCAATGCCAAGCCCCCAGGGATTGTGGGTTTGATGGAAGTGGTGGAAACAGGCATCACAGATCCGAGTCAATTTGAGCCCAGTAATAAATATTTTGACCCTGCTTCAAAACCGGAGGCTCCCCGCTGGGACTGCGCAAGGTTGAAATATCTTGGCGTTTTCGCGCAACAGCTAAGCCTGGACAAACTGCGGGAACTATTTACGGAGGAAACCCTTCCGGTGGTACGCCGGGGCAATCGCCTTTCCATTCTCCCCGTTTCAAGCCCTAGCGCTGCGAAACTATTGGAAATTTTGGGTGATCCCCTCCCTTAATGAAATAAATAGCTGGCATTAAAGCCAAAGCATCGCTAGGTTTGAAAGAATTAATTGTTCAAACGCCATGGCCAATGCCCTCCCTGTTGGAGCAATCCTAAAATCAGGCTGGGCGGCATTTGCAAAAGCACCATTTCTTTTTATCGGTTTTACTCTTTTAGGCGGGGCCTTAAATTTAGGCAGCCAATTCATCCAAGATCAGGCCAGCAAAAGCATTCAAGACGGATCTGGCCTTGGCTTAGCTTGGATATTAATATTTCTACTGGGATTTAGCTTGAATATTGTTGCCAGCCTTTGGCTAAATATAGGTTTATTTAGGGGTGCCTGGCGGGCATTAGGGGGCGAGAAACCGATCTTTAAAGATTTCGTAAACTGGCACGGCAAATCAATAACAATGTTATTTATGATGACATTATTTTTAGTTGCTGTGAACATGGTTGTGCTAGCAATTGCATTGCTAGCGGGCGGATTATTAAGTTTGATTCGATTGGAACTATTATTTATTCCCTTAGCGATTGCAGTGTTTACTTTGATTTATTTAGCAGTTACCCAAATGTTTCATGTGCCCTTAATTGTGGCCAGGGGTTATAAGCCAATGCTTGCATTTAAGGAGGGACGCCGCAGCGTAGACCCACAATTTTGGCCTGTTTTGGGCTTTGGCATTTTGATGATTTTAATTGGCCTAACGGGTTTATTGCTTTGCGGTGTGGGAATTCTGATGGCAGCGCCAGTGATTGTTTGCTGCCTGGTGGCCGCTTATCAGCACCTTTTTGATAGCGAGGATCAAACCGGCTTTTTAATAAACCTCAGCAAGGGCTAACGCCTCACAAAAAGCTGCCGCGGTGGAACGCTGCCAGCTTCCTTCTGCCCCCCGCTCGCCCAGGGCTGAGCTGAGCACAAAACGCAGAGCCCAGCCATTGCAATCCCCCCTGAGCTCAAGCCAAAAAGCGCCTTCTTCAAGGCACAACTCAAGATTTTCTTCAGCCATTAAATGATCTAAACAGTCTTTGTATTGGGCAACGATCTTGCCGCACATGTTGCGGAATTGCTCAAATTCAGCGGTGGTAAGTTCTAAGGCCCAATCATCTGAAGCAATCAGGGCTTGATAGCCCTGTCGCTGCTTATCAATGGCCAGGCGCCAACCTGGCCCCTCCCTTTGCATCAGCCGGCGAGCAGATCAGGCAGATCTTGTTCATCGCTGAGTTCGGTGATGGCTCGCTGAACTGGTTTCACCATGGAATCTTCCAATAACCCCTCGAAATCATCAAATCGCCGCTGCTTTGCCCTGAAAGCGATGCGCACGGTGGTGAGGTATCTGTTGGTGGAATGGCGCATCAAGCTCTCACCACGCTTGGCAAGCTCCTTTGCTTCAGGTTGCTGGCTTAAAGACATTGGCATCAAAAAATATTCACCAACCTAACTCCCGTTGCCCCCTCATTCAGCCTTAGAGGTTTGACCATCTTGAAACAGGGGTAGGAGCACCGGGAATGCCCGTTCAGGCAACCCAGGGGCCGTTAACCGAATCGTGCGCACCAATTGCAGGGCTGCCAATGGAATCCGCACCAGATCCACCAAGCTGCTCACCTCCTCCAAATGGACCTGATCGCAACAATCGATCCGCAATGACGACCAACCCCTACTAAAACGGCAATCCTGCAAAGGCTCCAAAGCCAAAAGCTCCTGGGGCTCCTCCCGATAAAAAGACAACACAGCACTCAACAAGCGATCCGCGGCCATCTCGAATTGCGTCTCAATTCTCTTAATCTGGCCAAATATTCGAACTTTGGCCAGATGCTCTGCAAAGGTTTCAGTATTCGTTGCATCGGCTGAACGATTGGGCCAGGGAACACTTGCCATCGACCTTGGCAGCTCCACCACACTGGTGGGCTGGCAAGCCCAGGCTGGCACTAGTCCAGAACTGCTCTACCTGCCTCCCATCAGCAGCCCAGGCCCCCTGCCTTTCATACCCAGCCTCGTAGTTGATGAAGGTGCCCGCCCCCTCTTGGGCCAACAGGTGCTGGATGCCGGAGCCCAAGGGCGCTGTCAGCGAAATTTCAAAACACAGCTCTACAAAAACGGCACCTGCCCAGAGGCGCAACAGGCTGCCGCTGCCTTGCTGGATGGCATCTGGCAAAAACTACCCCCGGATCGCATTCCCGAGAGGCTTGTGCTCACAGCACCGGTGGAGGGCTTCAGCAACTACCGCCTTTGGCTGCAGCAATGGGCCGCCACTTTGGCGGTGCCGGAGGTGTCGCTGGTGGATGAATCCACCGCTGCTGCCCTCGGCGCCGGCCTGCCGCCTGGCAGCTTGGTGCTAGTGGTAGACATGGGTGCTGGCACCACCGACCTCTCCCTGGTGCGTTTGGAGGGGGGGGAAGGTAGGGCGATGCCAATGGCCCAACTACTGCGTTTTGGCGGCAACCAGCTACCCATAAACCGCAATGGCATAAAAACAGCCCGTGTGATTGGCAAAGCTGGCTGCCAGGTGGGTGGCCGCAGCATCGACCACTGGTGGGCCATAGCCCTCGGCGCACCAGAACCGGTTCCTGAATATTGGCTTGAGGCTGCAGAAAAATTAAAATGTGCCTTGAGCGATGCCAATTCAGCCCAGGTGCACCTCGCTGCGGCCCCAGCTAGTGAAGCCAAATTGCTGCAGGCAACCCGCCGTCAATTGGAGCAGGTGCTGGAGAACCAGGGTTTATCGATATTGCTGCAAGACCTGCTGGATGCCATCGCTGCTGCTGCACGCCGGGCAGGGGAAAATTTCAATCAACTCGATGGAATTTTGGCGGTGGGTGGTGGCAGTGCCCTGCCATGGCTGCAAACCTGGTTAAACAAACATCTGCCTGGCCCCAAGATCAGCGTGGCCCAACCCAGCGCCGCAGTTGTATTGGGCGCCCTTGCTATGACGCCGGCCCTAAAACTCATCGATGTATTGAGGGAAGGGGTGAGCCTGCGCTGCTGGGATCGAAGGCTAGGGGGACACTATTGGCATCCTCTGTTTTTGGCTGGTCAGGGCTGGCCCACCCCCCAACCACTGCAAATTGTGCTGGCCTGCCAGGAAGGTCAAACCCAACTTGAATTGCAATTGGGTACCCCCTTGAGCACAAGCCGCGCCGAAGTTGTTTTTAGCGATGGCATCCCAAAACTGCAGGCTCAAAGCGTGGGCGAAGCCAAGCTGAAAGTATGGGATAGGAGGGTTGTGGAATTACCCCTAGAGCCGCCAGGTAAGGGCGGTGAAGATCGCTTCCAGTTGCAATTTCGCATCGATAATCAACGTCAGCTTTGGCTTAGGGGCATCGACCTAGTTCGCAATGAACCGATCACTGAGCAAATGCTCGGAAAACTCGAATGATTGCCCGCCGTTCCCGTTTGCCCTGGGTTTGGATAATCGGAACCCTTGGGGCTGTGGTGCTGGGCCTCACGGGCTTGGGGCTCTGGCAGAAACAACTCCCCCACAGGCTCAAACGGGCAGCTGAACGGGGTGATCTAGCCGCTTGCCTAAGGCTTGGCCGCCAGCTGGGGGCCCTGCAACCACTGCAGCCAAGCCAAGCGGCATTGCTGGAAAATTGTTTGCAACGGCGGGCCCAACGCAGCTGGGATGGTGGCCTGTGGTGGGCCGCCCTGGATCAACAGCGGCAACTGGTGCGCCGCAGCGGCAATCCCGCCAAGGCCGATTTTCAATTGCAGCAATGGCGAGATCAATTGCGTACCAAGGTGTTGCAAAGATTTCTGCGGGGTGAACTTGCCCAAGCCCTGTCGCTAATAAGCAGCAGCGGCGAAAACCGTTTCCCTGAGGGACAAGATCTGCAGGATTCAATCAAGGAAAACTGGGCGGCCAACCGTTTTCAACTGGAGCAAGCCCAACAAAAGATTGGGCAGCGCCAATGGTGGGAAGCCCTAAATCACCTCAATCAGCTCAACCACCCCTGGTGGATTCAGCAGGCCCAAAACCAGCGTTTAAAGGTGGAGCAGCAGGTAAAGGCCCTTGCCGAAAAGAAACAGCAGCAAAACAGCCATGCTGGTGTTCCCTCAGGTGGGGGGCCAGATACCGCGGCCCTTGATGCCAGGATTCGCCAGCTGGTAGCAGCTGGTAAAACCGACTGGGCTGCATTTCAAGCCGCCTGCCGCGAATTGGGGGGGGAGGTGCGGGAAGAGGGTCCCGAAAGCAGCTGCCAAGGTCGGATGAGAAGATGATTGTTAGAAAAAATGTTGTTAAGAGTGATGCAACCAGGTGACCGGGTTCGGGTGCAGCAATCGGTGGTGGTGTTCACCCATCCGGAACATCGCGGCCAAGCCTTCGACATGAAAGGCCAGGAGGGGGAAATCAATACGGTTTTAGCTGAATGGAAGGGGAAACCGATCAGCCCCACCTTGCCTGTGATAGTTGCCTTTGGCCGCTATAAGGCCCACTTCCGTAGCGATGAACTTGAAGTAATCGCCTAGTTCGTTTGCGGTTTAAGCAAAACCACACCCTCTTCACCATCCACCTCCTGGAGCATCAGGTGGATGAATTCTTGCCGACTTGTGGGCACCACCCTACCCACAAAATCCGGCTGAATTGGCAATTCCCGATGGCCGCGATCCACCATTGCCAAAAGTTTCACGCTGGCCGGACGACCCCAACCTTGAAGTGCCTCCATGGCCGCCCGCACTGTGCGCCCGGTGAACACCACGTCGTCTACCAACACCACTGTGCGGCCATCGATGGGCACTGGCAGATTGGTTGGTTGCACCAACCTGGTTCCAACCCTGCCAAGGTCATCGCGGTGGAAGGTGGGATCCAACACACCTTGATGAATCGGTTCACAAAGCAAGCGCTGCAATTCAGCTGCTAATACCTGGGCGAGGGCCACCCCGCGGGTTGGTATGCCAAGCAAAAGCAATTGCTTGGGGTTAGCCACTGATTCGATCACCTGGGAGCAAAGCCGCAATACCGTGCGATGCAATTCCTCCGCATCGAGGATCCATAGTTTTTCGCAATTCTGGGGAGGAAATGAAGATCGCCCCATAAAGGCCCTAAACCTGGCCTCCGATCTTAGGTGTAGCAATTTCCTCGGTGCTCGAAACCTAACCGCTTTCGGTATTAGTTAATTCGTTGTGCGATGTGGATGTAACTTGCCTGATATGAAAGCTCTGCTTATCGGGTGACAGCAGCGACACCTCCCAGCACCGGCCAGGAACTGAAAGGACGCAGCCTCAGCCCCGTTGCGCCTGTGGTGCTGGTGATCCTCGATGGTTGGGGTGAAAATCCAGCCACAAACCACAACGCCATCCGTTTAGCGAAAACGCCAGTGATGGATGCCCTTTGGCATGCCTACCCCCACACGCTTATCCAAGCCAGTGGTGCCCATGTGGGCCTGCCAGAGGGGCAGATGGGTAATTCAGAGGTGGGGCACCTCACAATTGGTTCTGGGCGGGTAATACGGCAAGAGTTAGTGAGAATTAGTGAGGAGGTAAAAAAAGGTCAGTTCAAGCAAAATCAAGCCTTGAATGGCATGGCTGCCAAATTGCTTGAAACGGGCGGCACCCTGCATTTGCTGGGCCTGTTATCGGATGGAGGTGTTCACAGCCACATAAACCATATCGGCGGATTATTGAAGTGGGCTGCGGCTAAAAAACTTAAACAGGTGTGCATACACGGCATTACCGATGGTCGCGATACACCAACCAACAGCTCAATCGGCTTTATAAAAACTCTGCAGCAACAGATTGAAGCCGCTGGGGTGGGAGAACTCACAAGCCTTTGCGGTCGCTATTGGGCGATGGATCGCGACAACCGCTGGGAGCGAATCGAGAAGGCCTACCTGCTGTTAAGCCAACCCGGAACTTGTTCGAAGGAAACGGCTGAAACGGTATTAGCCAGGGCCCATGCCGAGGGCATCAGCGATGAGTTTTTAGAGCCGGTGCGATTCCAACCAGAATATTTTAAGCCGGGTGATGCTGTGGTGTTATTTAACTTCCGCCCCGATCGCATGCGTCAATTAACATCATGCCTGGTTAATCCAAACTTTTCAGGCTTTGAGCGGCAACTCATCCAATCGCTAGATGTTGTTACTTTTACTCAATACGAAAAAGATCTAGCTGTTGCGGTAGCTTTTCCACCAGAATCATTGGATGACCTGTTGGGAGAGGTGATCTCCCGCAATGGTTTACGGCAATTCCGCACAGCTGAAACCGAAAAATATCCCCACGTTACTTATTTCCTAAATGGTGGCATGGAAAAACCATATCCTGGTGAAGATCGCCACTTGGTGCCTTCTCCAAAAGTAGCAACCTATGATCAATCCCCGGCGATGTCGGCAGCAGCCCTCACAAATGGTTGCGTAGCTGCAATCCGCAAAGGTATCTATTCATTTGTTGTAATTAATTATGCAAACCCCGACATGGTGGGGCATACGGGTGATTTAAACGCCACGATCGAAGCAATCAGTTGCGTTGATCAATGCATTGGCAAACTACTTAGCGCCACTGGGAGAATGGGGGGAACCCTGTTAATAACCGCCGACCATGGCAATGCTGAATTGATGCAGGGCGCCGATGGCCGCCCCTGGACAGCCCACACCACTAATCCAGTGCCATTCATTTTGGTAGAAGGAGAACAGCGCAAATTGGCTGGTTTAGGGGGCGATATTCAATTGCGGGCAGATGCCGGTTTGGCAGATATCGCCCCCACAGTGCTTGAACTGCTTGGCATAGAGGTGCCAGAAGCGATGAGTGGCACCAGCCTTGTGGCCAATAACAAGGCAATTCAATCAACACCTACGCTGGTGTAATTGCAATCAACCATGCTGATTACGATTCTCGGCTGGCTTTGGGCCGCCACGGCTGTTTTATTGATCATCTCAGTGCTGCTGCACAGCCCAAAGGGGGACGGCATGGGTGGTCTTGCCTCCAGCGGCAGCTCAATGTTCACAAGTGCCCGCAGCGCAGAAAATACACTTAACCGCATCAGCTGGACTTTGCTTGCATTATTTATGGGCCTAGCCGTTGTATTGAGTGCCGGCTGGCTTAATTAAAGAATTACAAATTTAAACTTATCTTGTAAACCACTTAAAAAATAATGCCAAGAAAAATAAACTTTTCTTCAGACCGCCTAAAGATTTTTCTATTTGGCGATCCCCTACCTACAAGCGCCCATGAAGAAGAGCGGCTAAGTAACCCAGAAGCCCTAGCAATACTGAGCTCTGATGCTCTTTCTTCGGTGGCCTATGCCAGCCAAGAGATTGTACTTGTTTTAAGTTTAGCTGGCGCGGCTGCCCTGCAATACACCCTACCGATCACAGCAATGATCGTGCTGTTGATGGTGATTGTTGGTGTTAGTTACAGTCAAACAATCAAGGCTTACCCGCGCGGAGGAGGTTCCTACCGGGTTTCCCACGACAACCTGGGGGTATCAGCAGGACTGGTTGCTGGGGCTTCACTTTCCCTGGATTATTTACTCACTGTGGCAGTGAGTGTGGCAGCAGGTATTTCCGCCCTCACCTCCTATTTACCGGGGCTTGAAACTTTGCGAGTACCCCTTTGTTTGCTAGCTGTAGTGATACTGATGCTTGCAAATTTAAGGGGCGTTAAATCTAGCGCTAAAGTTATGAGCCTGCCTACATATATGTTCCTAGGAACAATCTTACTTTTAGTTGCGGTGGGTTTAATTCAATTAATGCAGGGATCACTCCCTGCATTAGCAGCATCGGAACAACAACAGCTTTTGAATGAAGCTGTTTCCCATCATCAAAGCAGTGCAACCATGGCGATAGGCCCAGTTTTAATGATGCGGGCATTTAGTTCTGGTTGCGCAGCCCTCACTGGCATTGAAGCAATCAGCGACAGTGTTATGGCCTTTCGCCCAGTTGAATGGCGCAATGCTCGCAGAGTATTAACAACCATGGTTGTTTTATTGGCAGTGATGTTTCTTGGAATCAGCCTACTTGCAAGTAAAACCGGGCTTTTGTATTTAGAGAATGGGCCAACTTTGCTGTATCAAATTGGCGAGAAAGTATTTGGCAATGGACCGCTTCTTCTGTTGCTACAACTTGGCACATTCTTAATACTTCTATTAGCCGCAAACACCGCCTACGCAGATTTTCCAAGGCTGGCAGCGTTCTTAGCCCAGGATGGTTTTATGCCTAGGCAGCTTGCATCCCTTGGTGATCGACTTGTATTTAGCAACGGTATCATCTCCCTCTCTATTGGTGCTGGCGCGCTGCTGATTATTTTTGGAGGCAGTGTTAGCAGATTAATACCTCTTTATGCAGTTGGTGTTTTCACAAGCTTTACCCTTTCCCAAGCAGGAATGGTTGTGCATTGGTGGAAAGAACGGAGCCCCGGCTGGAAACAAAAATTACTTATAAATGGCTTTGGATCACTAGTAACTTTAATAGTAACCATGGTTCTACTATTTAGCAAGTTTCACCAAGGAGCCTGGCTAATTGTTATCACAGTTCCATTACTAGTGTGCCTATTTAGTGCGATTAATAAACATTACAAACATGTTGCTAAACGCCTAAGGATTGCAACTGACGTAAAGTTGAATCTGCCAATCGCACCTTCGGGAGGAACCTCTCCAGTAATAGTATTAGTGGGTCAATTACATCGCGGTAGCTTCGAAGCAGTTCGCTACGCCCGCAGCATTGCCACTGAACTCGTTGCTGTTCATGTTGACCTAGGTAATGGTAAGGCGGAGGTATTTAAGCAGCAATGGCAAAAACAATTGCCAGACATTCCATTGATGGTGCTTGAATCACCCTATCGCTCACTTATAAATCCAGTAGTTGAATTTGTTGAAGATTTTGAGAATCAACATCGCAAAGGCGCAAATTTATTTTGCACAGTTGTCTTACCAGTTTTTGTTACTCGACATCGCTGGGAAGCACTACTACATAACCAATCCACCTATTTTCTGCGCAGTGCGCTCAGAGCAAAAGGAACTCGAATCATCACCACAGTTGGTTTCTATCTATAATAAATATTTAATTAACCTGTAAATTCATCGTTATAAGCCTCTTCACCATGGCAACTAACATCTAGGCCTTGGCGTTCCTGTTGATCAGCCACCCTGAGGGGAACGAATTGACGAATCAGGATTAACACCACATAGGTGCCAATCGCTACCCAAAGGATAGTGAACCCCGCTGCTTTTAACTGAATCCAAAGTTGAATTGGATTTCCAGCAAGCAATCCATTAGCCCCGGCAGGATTCAGTGCTTTCATCGCAAACAGGCCTGTTAGCAAAATACCTAGCAAACCAGCTAATCCATGAACCGGTAAAACATCAAGGCTGTCGTCTAATTTTAATCGCGCTTTTAGCTGAAGCGCACTGTTGCATAGCCATGCTGCAAGGCCGCCAATAACCATTGCGGCAAGTGGGCTAACAAATCCAGCTGCTGGAGTGATTGCAACTAAGCCAGCCACTGCTCCGGTGGCGGCCCCCACGGCGGTGGGCTTGCCCCGCTGGATCGTGTCTATCAACATCCACACCAAAGCAGCTGTGGCACCAGCGGTGTTGGTTGTTATGCAGGCCAGGGCCGCCAGGTTTCCAGCAACAAGCCCGCTACCACCGTTGAAACCAAACCAACCAAACCAGAGCAAACCAGCACCAAGCAATATAAAAGTCACATTGTTGGGAGGTGCCACCTGCTGGGGGTAGGCCCGCCTGGCACCAACCACAACAGCTGCCACCAATGCCGCCACTCCCGAGGCCATTTCCACCACATAACCACCGGCAAAATCAAGGGCTCCCATGCCACCGCTAACGCCAAGAAAGCCCCCAGGCCCCCACACCATGTGGGCTAGCGGGATGTAAACAAAAGTGCTCCAAAGCAGCAGGAAAAGCAGCCAAGCCCTGAAATTCATCCGTTCCACCACCGCCCCAGACACCAGAGCGGGAGTGATGATTGCGAAAGTGAGCTGAAATAAGGCCACGGCCCCATGGCTTGGGCCCCCTTCAGTGATTGGCACCGACCAATTGGATAGCCCCGCCCAGGCAAAACCACCAATGAAGGGCGCTAATGGGCCCGAACCAGGCGAAAAAGCAAGGCTGTAGCCATAGAGCATCCAGATAACGCTCACCACTGCCATGGCGCCGAAACTCATCATCAAGGTGTTGAGCACGTTGCGGCCGCGCACAAACCCCGCATAAAAAAGCCCCAGGGCTGGGGTCATCAATAAAACAAGTGCTGCACATATCAAGATGAAAGCGTTATTGGCCAGAGCTGCAGCAGACAAATTGTTTCCAGCGATCAATGTTCACGATGAACTTTTTCTCAGTTGGCTCATGTATCAGCGGCTACCGTTTGCACGAAAAAAGGCAGAAGGGTTTCCCCTCCTGCCTTGCTTGATCTGAAGGTAATACCTCCGGGAGTGGCCCTTAGTAGTCGAAGTCGCCGCCCATGCCGCCCATGCCGCCGCCACCGCCACCGGCGGGTGCTGCGTCTTTCTTCTCGGGCAAATCAACCACGATGCACTCGGTAGTTAACACCATGCCAGCGATAGACGCGGCATTTTGCAAACCGGAACGGGTCACCTTGGCGGGGTCGATGATGCCAGCAGCCAGCATGTCTACGTATTCGCCGGTTGCAGCGTTGTAACCCTCATTGAAGGGTTTGTGGCGGATGTTCTCAGCCACCACAGAACCATTGGCGCCTGCATTTTCTGCAATCCGCTTGAGCGGAGCATTAAGGGCAGAGGCAACGATTCGGGCACCGAGCAGTTCCTCACCGGAGAGGTTCTGCTGGGCCCATTCCTCGAGCACAGGGGCCAGGTGGGCCAATGTGGTGCCACCGCCGGGAACGATGCCTTCTTCAACGGCCGCTTTAGTGGCGTTGATGGCATCTTCTAGGCGCAGCTTTTTATCCTTCATTTCGGTTTCGGTGGCGGCGCCAACCTTCACCACAGCCACACCGCCGGCCAGCTTGGCCAAACGCTCTTGCAGTTTTTCCTTGTCGTAGGTGGAATCGGTTTCATCCATCTGCTTACGGATCTGCTCGCAACGAGCTTTAACTGCCACCTCATTGCCCTCGGCAACGATGGTGGTGGTGTCTTTATTAATGGTGACGCGACGGGCGGTGCCGAGCATCTCGATTTTGGCGTTCTCAAGCTTGAGACCAGCGTCTTCAGTGATCAGTTGACCATTGGTGAGCACTGCCATGTCTTCAAGCATGGCCTTACGACGGTCGCCAAAACCAGGTGCTTTAACAGCAGCCACGTTCAGCACACCACGGAGGCGGTTTACAACGAGGGTTGCAAGGGCTTCCTTCTCGATGTCTTCAGCAATGATCAATAAAGGTTTGCCAGTGCGGGCGATTTGCTCGAGCACGGGCACCAGATCTTGCACCAAACCGATTTTTTTATCGGTAAGCAGGATGTAAGGCTCATCGAGCACAGCTTCCATGCGCTCGGTGTCGGTGGCGAAGTAAGGGGAGATGTAACCCTTATCAAAACGCATACCTTCGGTAACCTCCAATTCGGTGGTCATCGACTTACCTTCCTCGAGGGATATAACACCCTCCTTGCCAACTTTATCCATGGCATCGGCAATCATCTGACCCACTTCTTCGTCGTTGCCGGCGGAGATGGAACCAACTTGAGCGATGGCTTTGCTGTCGGTGATCGGTTTTGCCTGCTCTTCGATCTTCTTAACTAGAAAATCAGAAGCCTTTTCGATACCACGCTTCAGGGTGATGGCATTTGAGCCAGCAGCCACGTTGCGCAAACCAGCTTTAACCATGGCATGGGCCAACACCGTGGCGGTGGTGGTGCCATCGCCTGCGGCATCATTGGTTTTGGATGCAGCCTGACGGATCAGAGCTACGCCGGTGTTCTCGATGTGATCTTCGAGTTCGATCTCTTTGGCGATTGTTACACCGTCATTGATGATCTGGGGGGCGCCGAATTTCTTCTCGAGCACCACATTGCGGCCCTTGGGGCCAAGGGTTACGGCAACTGCCTCAGCAAGGATGTCGATGCCGCGTTCGAGGGCCCTACGGGCTTGCTCGTTATAAATAATGCGCTTGGCCATGGGTTAAGTACCTACGGATTGGAGTTAGTGGGAAAAAGCAAATAACTGAGGGCTGTTGCCTCAGGAAACAACTGCGAGGATGTCCTTTTCGCTGAGCAACACAAATTCGTCTCCACCGAGCTTGATGTCGGTGCCGGCGTATTTGGAATAGAGCACCTTGTCGCCAATGCTCACCTCAGGGGTTTGGCGGGTGCCGTCATCGTTGTGCTTACCGGGGCCCACCTGCACCACTTCACCCACTTGGGGCTTTTCTTGGGCGGTGTCTGGCAACAGAATGCCACCTGCGGTTTTTTCGTCGGAGGCGGAAACTTTGATAAAAATGCGGTCACCGAGGGGTTTCACGGTGGACACGCTGAGGGATACAGCAGCCATGACGTCTGGTTTTTTGTCTCAGGGCGTGGGGTTTGAGCAGAGGCGAAGGGCAATTAGCACTCGCACCGCTTGACTGCCAATTTAGTAGCGATAGTTGGTGGGACGCAATTGGGACAGCGGGACGGATCACCGAACCACTAACCGAACCACTGATCTGCGAACCAAGCCGAGCTTGCGCCGCCCCGGTGGTAATGTTGCCCCGCCCGAAAGGCCTAGCCTTTCCGCCCTAACGCTTCAAACCATGGCCGCTGCAGCAACCGCCACAACCGGCGCCAAAGGAATCGTCCGCCAGGTAATCGGACCTGTGCTCGATGTTGAATTCCCCGCCGGCAAGTTGCCGCGCATCTTTAACGCCTTAGAAATCAAAGGTACTAATAGTGCGGGGCAAGCCATTGCCCTCACTGCAGAAGTTCAGCAATTGCTCGGCGACCATCGCGTAAGGGCGGTTGCCATGAGCACCACCGATGGCCTTGTGCGCGGCATGGAAGCCCTCGATACGGGCGCTTCGATTTCAGTGCCCGTTGGCGAAGCAACCCTGGGCAGGATTTTCAATGTTCTTGGCGAACCCGTTGACGAGCAAGGTCCTGTTGCCACAGACCTGAGATCTCCCATCCACAGGCAGGCTCCAAAACTCACCGATCTTGAAACCAAGCCCAAGGTTTTTGAAACCGGCATCAAAGTTATCGATCTGTTAGCCCCCTACCGCCAAGGCGGCAAGGTTGGCCTCTTCGGCGGTGCTGGGGTTGGTAAAACCGTGTTGATTCAGGAACTGATCAACAACATCGCTAAAGAGCACGGCGGCGTATCCGTATTTGGTGGTGTTGGCGAACGCACTCGCGAAGGAAACGACCTGTATCAAGAATTCAAAGATTCAGGCGTTATCAACGAAGAAGATCTGAGCAAATCGAAAGTAGCCCTCTGCTACGGCCAAATGAACGAGCCCCCAGGCGCTCGCATGCGCGTGGGCCTTTCAGCTCTCACCATGGCTGAACACTTCCGCGATGTGAACAAGCAAGACGTGCTGCTGTTCATCGACAATATTTTCCGTTTTGTGCAGGCCGGTTCAGAAGTGAGCGCCCTATTGGGCCGCATGCCATCGGCCGTGGGTTACCAGCCCACCCTGGGCACCGACGTGGGCGAACTGCAGGAGCGCATTACCTCCACCCTCGAGGGTTCAATCACCTCGATTCAGGCGGTTTACGTACCAGCAGACGACCTCACCGATCCAGCCCCTGCCACCACCTTTGCCCACCTTGATGCCACCACGGTATTGAGCCGCGGCCTCGCTTCAAAGGGCATCTATCCAGCCGTGGATCCCCTTGATTCCACCAGCACCATGCTTCAACCAGCCGTGGTTGGAGATGAGCACTACCGCACGGCAAGGGCAGTGCAGTCCACCCTGCAGCGCTACAAAGAACTGCAAGACATCATCGCCATTCTTGGCCTTGATGAGCTTTCCGAGGAGGACCGTCGCACCGTTGATCGGGCCCGCAAGATTGAAAAATTCCTTTCCCAACCCTTCTTTGTGGCTGAGGTATTCACTGGTCAATCCGGTGAATACGTAAAACTTGCCGACACCATCAAGGGTTTCCAGATGATCTTGGCTGGTGAGCTAGATGATCTTCCCGAGCAAGCCTTCTACCTCGTTGGCAACATCGAGCAAGTGCGCGCTAAGGCCGAAAAGCTTCGTGCCCAATCCAAGGGTTGATCCCCGCTCCCATCCCTGAGGCTTAATTTCAATGCCCTTAACCCTGCGTGTGCTCTGCCCCGACCAGAGCGTGTTCGACGGCTCTGCCGATGAGGTAATCCTGCCCAGCACCACTGGTCAACTGGGGGTGCTGCCGGGCCATATTTCCCTGCTAACGGCCCTCGAGGTAGGAGTGCTTAGGCTGCGGGAAGGTAGCCGCTGGACCTCCATTGCCTTGATGGGAGGCTTTGCCGAAGTGGAGGCAGATGAAGTAAATGTGCTGGTTAATGGAGCCGAACCAGCCAGTTCGATAAATGCGAGCACAGTTCAACAGGAACTGGAAGCAGCTCAACAGGCAGCAGCCAGCTTTGAAGGAAAAGCCAATAGCCCTGAAAAATTCAAAGCTAATCAGGCTTTCCAGATTGCAAAGGCAAGGCTACAAGCAACAAAGTAAAAAATAATAAGCAATAAACAATAAAAAACCCGGGCAGTTAGTAAATTAACTGCCCGGGTTTTTTATCAGGCGGTACCGCAGAAAGTAACTTCAGGGAATTTCAGTTTCGCTTCATCCAAGCCCTTACCTTTACCCTCTTCCTGCCAGTAGTTAATAACTTCAGTGGCCTTATTCAGGATTTCAACCCTTTCGTTTTCTGTTATCCAACTCTTAGATTCAATTACCCCCTTTAGGGTTTCCCATGCATCCTCCCGGGGCCAAAAGAAGTAAGCGGTGAGAGGGCTTGGGCCGCCACCAACTATTTGATCAACCGCCAAAGCAACGTTATCGGGCAACCAAAGGATTTTGAGCAAGAACCTCCCTTCATCGGCCTTTGGCGTATATCCAGAGGGCACCCCATCCGCATCAATTGTTGCCTTGGCCAGCACCGCATTGGCGCTCTTCATGCCGCTGGGCTTTTCAATAACCTCTTCAGCTACAGCTTCAGGTGATGCCTCAGTTGTTGAAAGCTCAGTTGTTGGAAGAACGGCTGCCGGATTGGCTTCAGTGGTGTCGGGATCTGTCACGGTGATGGTTTCTAGGCTCAAAAGTTGAGGGGCAACAAACCTGACGCTGCAGGTAATCAACTATTTTACCAGCCACTCTCCTTGCTCCCATCGCCACCACCGCCCTACTGCTCTTCGATATAGATGGGGTAATCCGCGATGTTGGCGGCAGCTACCGCAGGTCCTTAGCTGAAACCGTTCACCACTACAGCGGTTGGCGCCCTGAGCCCCATTGCATTGATGCCTTAAAAAGCGAAGGGGCCTGGAATAACGATTGGGATGCCAGCTTGGAATTGCTGCGTCGCAACAACAGCTCGCTACCAACGCGAGAAGAATTAATTGGCGTCTTTAGTGATTTTTACTTCGGCGGGGATCCCGATGGCCCAGCTCAGCAGTGGCATGGCTTCATCGGCAGTGAGCCATTGCTGTTGGATGCTGATTTTTTTAAAGCCCTCAGCGCCGCAGGCCTGGTTTGGGGATTTGTTAGCGGAGCTGAACCCCCATCGGCCCGTTATGTGCTCGAACAACGCCTTGGCCTAATAAATCCACCACTGGTAGCCATGGGGGATGCCCCAGATAAACCCAATCCCCAGGGCTTAATCCAGCTAGCCAGCCAGCTTTTGGCTAGGCATGGCTGTAGCCCCCTAGGGCATGGAGCACCTCCGGTGGCCTACCTGGGCGACACCGTTGCCGATGTACGCACGCTGCTCAATGCCAAAAAGCTAGTTCCAAACCAGCGCTGGCTAAGTTTGGCCGTGGCACCACCCCATCTGCATTCAGCTGAAAACCAACTAGCCCGCAACAGCTATGGGCAAGCACTTATGGAGGCAGGAGCTGATCGCCTACTGCTCCATCCCAGGGAAAGCCTCGAGGTGATGCTCGAGCTGAGCTAAACCATTTGAGCTGAAAATTAGCCCTGTTTTTCCATATCGGCTGGTGCTTTGAGGGCAGCGGCTGTTAACACTTCACAACCGGTTGCCGTTACAGCAACGTCATCTTCTATGCGGATGCCAATACCTTTCCAGCGGCTTTCAATCTGGGGTTGTCCATCAGGCACCGGCAATCGATCGCTCACATACAAACCCGGCTCAACAGTTAGCACCATCGACTCCTCCAGCTCCACCGGATGTTCCCCCAAGCGATAGGCGCCCACATCGTGCACATCAAGGCCAAGCCAGTGGCCAGTGCGGTGCATATAAAGATGGCGATAGGCACCCTGCTCGATCAAGCCATCCACATCACCTTTCAGCAAGCCAAGGCTGCGCAACCCAGTAACAAGGACGCGCACTGCGGTTTCATGCACATGTTCAGCGCTGTTGCCAGGTTTCACCTGATCCACCGCAGCCAGTTGGGCTGATAAAACAACCTCGTAAAGGGCCCTTTGTTCAGGGCTAAAACGGCCATTGATCGGAAAGGTGCGGGTGATATCACCGTTGTAATGGTCTTGAAGGCTGCAACCGGCATCGATTAAAAGCAAATCACCATCCTTCAAAACCGCGTTGTTGGCGGTGTAATGAAGGATGCAGGCGTTATCGCCGCCGGCCACAATCGAGGGATAGGCGCAGCCGCGACAGCCATTGGCAACAAAATGCTGCTCTATTAGGGCCCGCACCTGGGTTTCATTCATGCCAGGTTGCACCGCCGAACGTGCCAATTCATGGGCCTCGGCGCTGATGCGCGCAGCGTCCCGCAGCTGAACCAATTCCTCCGCTTCCTTACGCAGGCGCATGTAGTGCAAGATCGGGCAGGGGGCCACCAAGCGATCCGCTCCCTGGCCCCGCCTGGGGGCCCGATCAAGCTGCTGGGCCCAAGATTTCAACACCAATGCTTCGATGGCCGCATGGCGCCCCACTCGAAAACAAAGGCCCTCTGCCCCTTCCAAATACTGGGGCAATAATTCAGCTAATTGCTCCAATGGATGGGCAAGATCAGCGCCAAAACGCCCTACCGCCCCATCAACGCCCCAACGGAAACCATCCCACACCTCAGCCAAGGGATCCTTAGCTGGCACAAACAAAACAAAAGGATTTTCAGGCCGGTGGGGCAAGAAAAGAGCCACTGCACCGGGCTCGTCAAATCCAGTGAGGTACCAAAAATCGCTGTCTTGTCGAAATGGAAATTCCACATCGGCATGGTGCCGCTGGGCCTCAGCCCCAGGGATTACCGCGGCCAGGCCGCCTAGGGCAGAAATGAACTTTTCACGCCGCTTGGCGTAGTTAATCGGCACAGTGAATCTGTCGCCCCTTGGGGCAGGCGGTTAAATGAGTGTGTCAGGTTGGCTCGCCCTTTGGGTTTCTGTGAGCGATTTCCTAGTTCTGGCTGGTTTGGTAGTGCTGGTGGTGGGTGGTTCTGCCCTTTCTTCCGCTGTGGAAGCAGCACTGCTAACGGTGAACCCCCTGAGGGTTCACGACATGGTGGCCAAAGGGGTGCCTGGGGCATTGCTGCTGCAAAAGCTCAAAGGCCGACTGCCCAGAGTGCTGGCAACGGTGGTAATCGCCAATAACCTTTTCAATATTTTTGGCAGCCTCATGCTCGGTGGCTTTGCCGCTGTGGTTTTCAAAAACCAAAAGATGGGTGGAGAAGCCCTAACAATTTTTTCCTTTGCCCTCACCTTGGTGGTGATCCTGCTGGGCGAAATCCTGCCTAAGGCCCTGGGCACACGCATGGCTGTTTCCATCTCCCTAATCAGTGCCCCAGCCCTCGCCCTAATGGTGCGTTTAGGCACGCCATTAATACTTTTGCTGGAAACTTTGATGCCAGCCCTCACCGCCGAAAGTGAACTCACAACGGACGAAGAGGAAATTCGCCTACTGGCCAGGCTCGGTTCCCAAAAGGGTTTGATCGAAGCGGATGAGGCCGCGATGATCGCCAAGGTATTTCAATTAAACGACCTCACAGCAAGGGATTTAATGCTGCCAAGGGTGTCGGCCCCGAGTCTTAACGGCAATTGCCGCATCGAAGAGCTAAGGGACACCCTGTTAAACCAGGAAGCGCCTTGGTGGGTGGTTTTAGGCGAAGAGGTGGATGAGGTTTTAGGGGTTGCAAGCCGCAATGAACTGCTTACCGCCTTGCTTCAAGGCCGCGGTAATGCCAGTGCTGCAAGCCTGTCGCAACCTGTGGAATTTGTTCCGGAAATGATCCGAGCTGATCGACTGCTCACCAGTTTTCGGCGCCGCAGCGATTCTGTTCGCGTAGTGGTGGATGAATTCGGTGCCTTTGTGGGTTTGATTGGTGCCGATGCAGTGCTGGCTGTTTTAGCCGGCTGGTGGCGCCCCCGCCATGAAGCCAGCGGCAGCAGATGAAGCGCGAAAGATGACTCCCGAAAACCTTGCTGCCATCGCATCACCCCTCCAGCGTTGGCGTGCCCAACTGCAACTGAGTGGCCGTGAACAGGCCGTGCTTGGGCCCGAACTGAGGAGCTTGGATAAACAATTGCAGCGCTTCAAGCAAGGCACCCTGCGGCTATCGGTGTTTGGCCGGGTTGGAGTGGGAAAAAGCAGCCTGCTCAATGCCCTACTAGGAGAAGCAAAATTTGCCACCGATGTGGCCCACGGCTGCACCAGGGAACAAAAAACAACCCCCTGGCCCCAGCAAATCCCTGGCTTGGGTTCCCTGTTACTTGTAGACACCCCAGGCATTGATGAAATTGCTGGCCCCGCTCGCCAACGGCTCGCCACCAAGGTGGCCAATGGCAGCGATTTGATTTTATTTGTGCTTGATGCCCATCTCACCAGCCCTGAATTAGAAGCGCTCCAGCTATTGCGGCGCTGTGGCAAACCGCTGTTTCTTGTGGCGAACGGGGCCGACCGATGGAGCCCAGAGCAGCGCCACAGCCTCCAGCTTGCAATCAAACAGCGGGCGGGCAGAGAATTAGAGCTGGTTTGGGTTGCTGCTGCCCCCCGCCAGGCTGAATTGCTTGCCGATGGCAGGGTGCGCAGCAGGGAGCTTGCACCCCAGGTGGAAGCCTTAAAAATTCAGTTGCTTGATTTTCTGCAAAGTTATGGGCCATTGCTGTTAACGGTTAACAGCCTGCATCGGGCCGAAGGCTTTAGCCGTCATCTCTTGGAGCAGCGCCTTAAGCAAAGACAAAAAGCCGCCCAGAATCTGATCGGTCGTTTTGCCACCCTAAAAGCGGCTGGATTAGCGATTAATCCAATGGCAATGCTTGATCTTGCTGGCAGTGCAGCTGCTGATGGGGCCCTAGTGCTGCAGCTTTGCCAGCTCTATGAATTACCGCTCCACAGCCCTCAAACCAAAAAGCTGTTGCAACACATCGGCCAGAACAGTGCCCTAGTGGGGGGGGTGCAGTGGGGTTTACAGGGTTTATTGGGTTTGCTCAAACAGCTGCTTTTGCTAGCCGCCCCAGCCAGTGGTGGGCTCAGCCTTGCCCCTGCGGCACCTGTTGCCCTAGCCCAAGTGGCCCTAGCGGTTCATGGCACCCGTAGAACAGGGCGCGAAACCACTAAACAGTTGCTGCTGGCAGCCCACCGCGGCCGCAGTAGACCAGCAGCCCTGTTGCGGCGCCTTACGCAACTGGAACCAAAGGCAAATAGCTGGCTTATGCAGCATCCCCCCTGGTCCCCCAGTCCGCTGCCATGAGCAAAACGATTGCCCTGTTTGGCACCAGCGCCGATCCACCAACCGTTGGACACCGAGCCGTGCTCGAAGGACTAATCGAGCTATACCCGCTTGTTTGCACCTGGGCGAGCGAGAACCCCTTCAAGCAACACGGCGCTCCATTGGAGGTGCGCGCTGCCCTATTGGGGGCTGTAGTGCAGGAATTGTCTGCAAAACATCCGCCTAACAGTTTGCAATTGCGCCAGGATTTCAGCGCTAGCAGGGCCATTAACAGCTTGGAGATAGCCCGCGCCCAATTTCCAAGCCATGAAGCGGTAATGGTGGTGGGCAGCGATCTATTGGCTCAAATCCCCAGTTGGTATGCAGTTGAAAAATGGTTGCCCCAGTGCCAACTGGCGGTGGTTCCACGTTGCGGCTGGCCAGTGTTAGCAAGCCAATTGGCGCCCCTTGAAAAACTAGGAGCGAAGCTCAGCCATCTGCCATTGCAGATTCCAGAATCCGCCAGCTCCAGTGTGCGGCGCCATCCCAACCCAGAACTGGTACCCGCCGCCCTCCTACCCCAACTGGTAGAGCAGAATCTGTATGGATTCACCGCTGCCGACCTTCCCTCCCCGTGCGGATCGCCCTGATCCAATGCAATCCCTTGATTGGGGATCTGGCCGGTAACCGCGCTGCATTGGCGACCCATTGCCTTGAGGCGATTGCCGCAGGGGCCAGCCTTGGCCTAGCGCCTGAATTAGTGCTTTGGGGGTATCCCCCCCGCGACCTGTTGCTGCGCTCGGCTTTGGTGGAGGAGCAGCAAAACCAACTCAATATTCTTGCCAGCAGCTTGCCCGCTGGGTTCAGCCTGTTAGCTGGGGTAGTTGAACCCGTTGCTGAGCATCTTTACAACGGAATGGCCCTGATTCAAAAAGATAAATGGCAGGTGGTAGCCCGCAAACAACTACTGCCCAACTACGACGTTTTTGATGAGCAGCGTTACTTTCTATGCGGTAATCAACCCTGCTGGATCAACATAAATGAACCAGAAACAAGTGCTTCACTGCGTTTAGGGCTCACCCTCTGCGAAGACCTTTGGGTAGATGAAAACCAAACCAACTGCAAACCAAATCCAATTACTGCATTAAAAAGTTTTAAGCCTCAGTTACTAATAAACCTTTCCGCTTCCCCCTACGGCCGCGGTAAACAACAGCAGCGCCTAATGCTGGCAGCAGCAGCAGCAGAGCAGCTGCAATGCCCGGTGATTTATGTGAATCAGGTGGGGGGCAACGACGAATTGATCTTTGATGGCAACAGTTTTGTGATGGCAACCTCTGGCGCCCTGGAACTGCAGCTTCCCTGCGCTCAAAGCTCAGTTCAATGCTGGGATAGCAATGCAAGTGCCACAGGTAGTTATTTAGAGATAACGCCAGCGCCAAGCACCAGTTCAGAACTTGAGGAGCTTTGGCAGGTTTTGGTGTTGGGTTTGCGCGACTACGCCCATAAATGTGGCTTTCGCACTGCTCTATTGGGCCTTAGCGGCGGGATTGATTCCGCCCTGGTGGCATGTTTAGCGGTGGCCGCCCTGGGGGCTGCCCAGGTGCGCAGCCTTTTGATGCCCTCCCCCTACAGCTCCGAAGGTTCAGTGCGTGATGCTGAAGCTTTGGCAAATCGCCTTGGCATAGCTCACAGCTTGGTGGCCATTGAAACCCTTATGGATGCCTACAACCAGGGCCTAACCCCTGCCCTTGGTGGTGCCCCTCAGGGCATCAGCGCTGAAAATTTGCAATCGCGCATTCGCGGCACGCTTTTGATGGCAATAGCAAATCAAGAGGGTCAATTACTGCTGGCAACAGGCAATAAATCTGAGTTGGCGGTGGGTTATTGCACCCTTTATGGCGACATGAATGGGGGCTTGGCCGTAATTGGTGATCTATTTAAAACGGATGTTTTTGCCTTGGCCGCTTGGCTAGATAGCCCCGCCAGCGCTAGGCAAAGAAAATTATCTGGCTTAACAAGTGAAGGCCCCCTGATCGGTGCAGCAATCCTGGAAAAAGCGCCAAGCGCCGAATTGCGCCCTGATCAAAAAGACAGCGATTCCTTGCCCGATTACCCCTTGCTCGACCCCTTGCTACGGGAGCTGGTGGAACACCATGCAAGCCCTGAACAGCTGATAAATGCAGGCCAAAACAAAGCTCTCGTAAATCATGTGTGGCAACTGTTGCGGCGGGCTGAGTTCAAACGCCGCCAAGCAGCACCGGTTTTAAAAGTGAGTAGCCGCTCCTTTGGCAGTGGTTGGCGCATGCCAATTGCCTCAGGTGGCTGAAATCTTTACTGGCGCATAGGCCAATAAGTAGCCAGGCTAAGGAGAGCAAAACCTCACCATGGCATCCATCAGCAGCATCGGCATCCCGCGGGAAATAAAGCGGGATGAGAAACGGGTTGCCCTTACCCCAGATGGAGTGAGGGAGTTGGTTTCTGTTGGTTTAGAAGTGCGGGTAGAACATGGCGCCGGTGCCGGCGCCGGCATCCACGACGAAGCTTTTACCCAAGCTGGTGCCCAACTGGTGGATTGTGAAACCGCCTGGGCTGCCCATCTGGTTGTGAAGGTAAAGGAACCCCAGGAACAGGAATTTCAATATTTGCGCTCTGATCTAGTGCTGTTTACCTACCTGCACCTAGCTGCCTACCCAGCGGTGGGGAAAGCCCTGCTAAACGCTGGATGCACCTCAATTGCCTATGAAACGGTGCAACTCGAAGATGGCAGCTTGCCCCTGTTAGCGCCAATGAGCGAAATTGCTGGGCGGCTAGCCACCCAAGCCGGGGCCTACCTATTGGAGAAACCCCATGGCGGCAGGGGGGTGCTTTTGGGTGGTTGCACCGGAGTAAAACCAGCGCGGGTGGTGGTTTTAGGGGCAGGCACCGTGGGTTGGAATGCGGCCCGCATAGCCGCGGCCATGGATGCAGAGGTGTTGCTTTTAGATCGCTCCCCCCAACGGCTGCGCAGCCTTGAGGCCCAGCGGCGCGGCAGGCTTGTGAGCTTGGTTAGCAGCCGCGGCCTCATTGAGCGGGTGGTTCCCACCGCCGACCTCCTGATTGGCGCTGTTTTAACCCCAGGAGGCAGGGCGCCCACCTTGGTGGATGAACAGTTGGTAAAGCAAATGCGTCCGGGTTCAGTGATCGTGGATGTGGCAATTGATCAAGGCGGCTGCATTGCCACCAGCGAAGAAACCACCCACACCGAGCCTGTGCTTGAAAAATTTGGCGTTCAGCACTACGCCGTTGGCAATATGCCAGGGGCTGTGCCATTCACTTCAACGGAAGCATTAGTAAGCGTTACCCTCCCTTACATTGTTACAATTGCAGGCAGAGGATTGAGCGAAGCAGTTACTGAAAGGCCTGAACTTTTGTCTGGGCTTAATACTATTGAAGGTTCTGTTTGCCATCCAGGTGTAGCTAAAGCACTTGGCTTAACTCCCAGGCACCCTATGGCTTGTTTGCGATAGGCAATGGCCTGTATAAACTTCCAGGGTTGAGGCCTTCCCTTAGTGCTACCACTAAACCTGCTGCCTCGCAATATGTTTCCACTTGCCATAGGGGTGCTTCAAGGGCCTCAAAACCCAAGGCAGCCGCAGACACATTCATCAAACTGCTGTTACTTTGCACCGCAATAACGGGAATACAACGTTTGATTGCCTCTAGAAGTGTTTCACCACCCATGGCAGCAGCAGGCACCACCACAGCGCCCACCTGATCGATCGAAAGTTCGCCGCTTTGCCATGGATTAATGGCTGGTTGCAAATTGGGGGCGCGGCTCAAACCCACGAGCACACAAGGTAGAAACGTATGGCCTAATTCTTCAGCGGCGGCACGGGGATCTAATTCATTTAGTAGTGGTAGGGCGGCCAAGGCAGGGGCATGGGCGCAGGGAATACCTAGCTGGCGCACTAAAAGATGGCTAATTATTGCCTCTGCCCCTGCCAGGGCGTCTACACCAACGCCACAGCGATAGGCCTGCAATTCGCTGCTATCGGGTTCATCGGGGAAACGGGCCACCACTGCAATGGCAGTGGCACCGGCCGCTTTTAACTTTTCTCCCGCCTGCAACAAGCGATCTGGATGCTTCAGGCTGCCCCAACTGCTGCCACTTGAACCCTGGGAAAGGCTCACCCCAAGCGGGCCATCGCTGATCAAAACCGGGCCAATATCCAAGCCAAGGGTGGCGCGGGCCGCGTCGAGCACCTGTTGATGGCGCAACAATAAATTTGCTTCGATGGCAGCATCAAACAACACACCGATGCGCTGCCGTCTGCAGGGGCTTAAGCGCCAATCACCTCGGGCAAAACCATCAAGGGCCCAGCCCTCCACGTAATGAATACGTTGATCGCTCCAATACAGGGAAGCGCCATTCAACACATTGGGATGGCTGATCAAACACCCACTGGCTGCAGCTAATAAACGGGCCGCCGGCAGGGCATCCCCGGCAAATCCACCCTGCTCACAGGCGATACCGGTGGGAATTATCAACAAAGTTGGCAGGGGATTCATCAAACCAGCAACACCGCCTCCAGCTGCAGCCATTGCAAATCAGCGCGTAATTCAGCTGCGGTAATCGCCCAGCGCAGGGGTTCCCCATGGGCACTGAGCGCATGCCTACACGCACCGGCTGGATCATTTAGCCATTGCTGCCGCGGCAATTCAAAGTCAACTTGGATCGCTATCAATTTCAGCTCAACCAATTTTTTATATTCATTTTTAGATTCGTTCACTTTTGATACTTACCAAACTGAGCTTCATATAGAGCATCTTCTTGGCATGCCAATAACTGCAAATCACTGCGGGGATAGGCCACACACATCAAAGCAAAACCCTGATTTCGCAGTTCCTGTTTCACACCCATTGCATCGGGTTGATCAACGCTGCCCGCTTCGATGCGAGCTGCGCAGGTGGTGCATACCCCCGAACAGCAGGAGCTTGGCAAGGCTAAATCCGCCGCCTCAGCCGCCGAAAGCAGGGTTTGATCAGCGGCGCAATTAAAACTGTGCAACTGATCATTGATGCGGATAGATACCGCGTATACCTGGGCCATAGCTCGCCTTAGGGCATCAGATTGCCATCTTGCCGCAGGGGGTCCCACAGGCTGGGATGAGGGGGGAGATATTCAGCGCTGGTGGGCCCTGGCGGTGCGGTTAGCACAAGGTCGAAACTAATTGAGAAACGAGTGTTATCACTGCAATTCTCAAGTACTGCATGGTCAAGGCGGGCGGGGAACAGGAGCAATAATCCAGCGTGGGCGGCAACGTCATGGTGGGAAATACTGCGGGCTGCAGATGCTTCAAGGGGGCCCTGGCCACCAACTGCCATGCCAGGAATCAATTCATTAAGGGGATTTGGATTAAATAAACGGAGGGCTCCACATTTACCGCTGCCATTACCACTTAAGTAATAAACAGCACTCAAATGGGCATTGGGATGATGATGGCGGCCAATCAATTGACCAGGCTCACTAATCACCGGCCAACTGCGTTGAATATGCACACAAACGCTGCCAGGCTTAAATCCCAAGCCAAGCAAATAATCAGCTACGTGCCTATCAAGTTGCTCAACCAACCAAGCTGTATCCTGGCAGCGATGTATTTGATGCTGGCCGTGTAAATCACCGGTCCATGCGCAACCCGGCTCTGAGTTGCCTTCGGCGCTGCCCCGCATAGTAAGGAATTGCTGCAGTAAACAGGCAGTATCTATGGGATCGGGCTTAAGTTGAACAGCGGCTAACGCCACTGAAAACAAGTTATTTATCAGCGGTAATTGCTGTTCACCCACCTCAAGCCATTGCCGATGCTCCGCCCACAACTTCAAGAATTTCTTGGGTAATTGCAGCCTGGCGCGCCTTGTTGTAGTCAAGGGTTAGAGACTTTGCTAAAGCCTTGGCATTATCACTTGCATTATTCATGGCAGTCATCCGGCTGGCCAATTCACTAGCAGAGGCTTCCTGCAAAGAGCGCAAGATTTGATTCTGCAAATACAATGGCAATAGAGAATCAAGCAACTCGCTGGGGCTTTGCTCAAAAACAATATCGGATTGTAATTTAGGTTGAGTATTAGCTGATGATGAGCGCTCTACCGAGAACGAACCTTCCTTGGATGTAAGCCGGAAGATTTCATCATCGGGCTTTGCAATTCCCTGGGGGTCGAGGGGAAGAAGTGTTTGGTAAACAGGGTTAGTGCTCACCAAGTTAATGAACTTGGTGAAAATTAGCTCCACGCGATCGGTGCCACCGCCTATGAATTCAGCAAGTAACACCTGGGCGATTTCATCTGCCTCAGCTGCATTTGGAACTTGGTTTAGGCCAATGAAACTATTCACAATAGGATATTTCCGGTTGCGGAAATAAACATCAACCTTGCGGCCAATAGTAATTAGTGAAAGCTCATGACCAGCCGCCTTCAATTCAGCAAAACGTTGTTCGGTGCGTTTGATTATGTTTGCGTTGTAGCCACCGCACAAACCACGGTCGCCTGTGATTGCCACCAGGGTGATGTGGCGAGGTTCACGGGTTTGCAATAGGGGGGTATCGGCCACCTCAAAACCCATGCGGGCTTGCAAACTTTCTAAAACCCGAGCCAAGCGATCAGCAAAGGGTCTAGTGCGCAATACCTGTTCTTGAGCCCTGCGCACTTTCGCCGCAGCCACTAGGCGCATTGCTTCTGTGATCTTGCGGGTGTTTTTAACCGAACTGATGCGGTCGCGTATCTCTTTAAGGTTGGCCATGTTTTAAACCTCAGGCTGCGACCATAAGGCCAGCCACAACTTCCTTGATCGCTGTTTTGAGCGTTGCTTCAGAGGCATCACTCAGCACTTTTTCAGTTTGCACTGCCTTGATGTATTCAGGCTGGCTGCTCTTGAGATACTCGCGAAGTTCACGCACAAATTCTGCAACCTTTTCAACGGGCAGTTCATCCAGGTAACCCTTAGTGCCCGCATACACAATTGCCACCTGCTCAGCAAGAATCAGGGGGCTGAACTGGGGCTGTTTTAGCAATTCCCGCAGGCGCTTACCCCTGCCAAGTTGGGCTTGGGTAGCTGCATCCAAGTCGGAGGCAAACTGGGAGAAGGCCGCCAGTTCATCGAATTGGGCGAGCTCTAATTTCAAGGTGCCGGCAATTTTCTTAATCGCCTTGGTTTGAGCTGCACCACCCACCCGGCTCACCGAGATACCAACGTTGATGGCTGGTCGCAAACCTGAGTTGAAAAGGTCTGAACTCAGGAACACCTGGCCATCGGTGATTGAAATCACGTTTGTTGGGATGTATGCAGACACATCACCCGCCTGGGTTTCAATGATGGGAAGGGCGGTCATGCTGCCCTTGCCCATGGCATCAGACAACTTGGCAGCGCGCTCAAGCAAACGGCTGTGGCAATAGAAAACATCTCCTGGATATGCCTCTCTGCCTGGGGGACGACGCAGCAATAGCGACATTTGGCGATAGGCCTGGGCCTGTTTTGTTAGGTCGTCGTAGATAACCAAGGTTGCTTTGCCCTGATACATGAAGTGCTCAGCAATGGCAGCTCCTGTGTAAGGGGCTAGGTATTGCAGTGAAGCGGGTTCAGAAGCACTAGCCGCAACAATCACGGTGTAATCAAGGGCTCCCTTTTCGCGGAGTACATCCACAAGGTTTGCAACGGAGGCAGCCTTTTGACCAATGGCGACATAAACACAAACCACATCTTCACCCTTTTGGTTGATGATGGTGTCGATGGCGATAGCACTCTTACCGGTTTGGCGGTCGCCGATTATCAATTCTCGTTGGCCCCTGCCGATGGGGATCATTGCATCGATGGCGGTGATCCCGGTTTGCATCGGTTCATGCACCGATTTGCGTTGAATGATTCCAGGGGCCATGGATTCAATCAAACGAGAGTCGCTAGTTGCTATCTCGCCCTTGCCATCAAGGGGTAAACCAAGGGGATTAACAACCCTGCCCAACATCGCTTGGCCAACGGGCACTGAAGCGATTTTTCCCGTGGCCTTAACTGTGCCGCCCTCTTGGATACCAACACCTTCCCCCATTAACACAACGCCAACGTTGTCGTCTTCCAAGTTGAGGGCCAAGCCTTCGGTGCCATCTTCAAAAACCACCAACTCACCGGCCATCACCTGTTCGAGGCCGTAGATGCGAGCGATGCCATCGCCAACTTGCAACACGGTGCCAACATTGCTCACCGAAATAGATTTGTCGTAGTCCTCAATTTGCTGTTTGAGGATGGCGCTGATCTCGTCGGGACGGATGGAAACCATGGCAGGAAAGCGGTGTTAGGGGAGGAGAGGGAACGGGTAATTGAAAATCAGGCGGCCCGTGCCAGGGACAGGCCAAGACGCTTCACCTGCCCAAGCAGGCTGGCATCTACTACCTGGGAGCCAAGTTGCACAACAAAACCACCAATCAAGGTGGGATCCACACTCAACTCAATATCCACTGAGTTGGTGCCGGCCATGGCCTTTACCTTCTCGGTGAGCTTGAGCTGCTGCTCCTTAGAAAGGGCAGTGGCGGAGATCACCTTCGCAAGGGTGATGCCCCGCAGCTCCCTGTAGAGCTCGAGAAAACGATTAAGCACGGCATCAAGAATGCCGATGCGCTGTCTATCAACCAACACTTTGAGCAGATTCAGCATGGAAGGGCTGATGCTGGCTCCAAACATTGCCACAAGGGCACTTTTCTTAGCATTCAGGGCCAACACGGGGGAGCGCATTGCCCCTTGCAGATCAGCGGAGCTGTGCCAAGCATCAAGTAAGGCCTTTGCTTCAACGGCTAATGCGTCGGCACCATGAGCAGCTTCACCCACTTGAAGCAGGGCGTCGGCATAGGGGGTAGCTAGGGAATTAAGTAGTGGCATGGTTCTATCCGAGTGCCTCGATGGAACGATCTATCAATTGAGCCTGCTTGGCGGCGGTGAGTTTTGCAGGTAGAGCCTCAATGGCCTTTTCCATGGCAGACCTGGCGGTTTCAAGCCTCAGAGCTTCCACAACCCTTGCGGCTTCGGCGCTCAAATTAGAAACTGCATCCTGCTTGATGCGGGCCATTTCCTCAATTGTGCGCCTTTCGCTGTCTTCCCTAATGGCCATGGCCCTTTGCTTGCCATCGCTAATGATTTTCAATGCGGTGGCTTGGGCTTGAGAAAGTTCTAAACGGCCTTCTTCGAGGGCTTTAGAAGCAATCAGTAGGCGCTCTTCTGCATCCTTTAGGTCGGCCAGGATCGATTCACGCCGGCGTTCCAGGATTCCTCCCAAAAAGCCCTTGAGAAACCACACCAAAACCGCGATCACAATGATCAGGTTGATGATGTTGGTATCAAAAATATCTGTGTTTAAGCCAAACCCTTCGGTGGCAAGCAACAGTGGGGAAGTAGTTGTCATCAGGCTGCAAGCAAGCGGTCAACTATCAACGACCCGAGCTTGGTGGCTTGGGTATCGATGCCGGCAAAAGCTTCTGCTTTTTGGGCTTCGATTTGCACTCGAGATTTTTCCCGAGTGGCATTGGCATCTGCTTGGGCCAGGGCTAGGGCATCGCGAAAAAGGCGATCCACCTCCACTTCAGCCTCTTGAACCAAGGCTTGGGATTGCTTTCTGGCATCAACCAACTGGGCTTTTAATTCCAGTTCTAGGCGTTCTGCTTGAAGAAGTTTTTCCTTTGCCTCAGCGCGGCTAGAGCTGATGTAGCCCTCCCGCTCTTCCACCGCCTTACCAACGGGTCGGAAAAACAGGGCGTTGAGAATAAAAGTGAGCAGCACCACTTGCACTGCCATCAAAGGCAGGGTGGCATCTAAATCAAACAGACCGCCCTTGGGGGCAGCTGCTTCGGCCAGCATTAGCCAGCTATGCATGGAACCGGAGGCGCTGGGACAGGGGAATGGTGCTTAGGGGGCGTTCAAACGCCCCCTGGGGCCAATGATCAGCCGGCGAATGGGTTCGCAAACAGAAGCACTAGGGAAACCACCAAGCCGTAGATGGTTAGAGCTTCCATGAAGGCCAGGGAAAGCAGCAGGGTGCCGCGGATTTTGCCTTCGGCTTCGGGCTGGCGGGCAATGCCCTCAACAGCACCACCGGCAGCGGTGCCCTGGCCAATACCAGGACCGATGGCACCAAGGCCGACAGCGAGACCAGCGGCCAATACGGACGCAGCGGAGGTGATGGAATCCATGGTGGAACAGATGGGGTGGTGCGCTAGAAGCGCGGGACTAACTGGGAAGCGATCCCTGCGACTGGGACGTTGGCCGGAGAGCTAACGGGTGCGGAAAAAACCGAACCTGCGCGCAGGAGGTCTAGCAGATCGTGGGTACGATCCTTAGTGATGCTCTTCGTGCACGGCTTCACCGATGTAATAAGCGGCGAGGGTGGCGAAGATCAAAGCTTGGATGGCACTGGTAAACAAGCCCAGAAACATTGCTGGTAGGGGTACCACCAATGGCACAAGGAAAGCGAGAACAGCTACTACCAATTCGTCGGCAAGAATATTGCCAAATAAACGGAAAGATAGTGATAAAGGTTTAGTGAAATCCTCAACAATCTTGAACGGAAGCATGATTGGAGTTGGTTCCACGTAGTACTCGAAGTACCGCAAACCCTTCCTACTTAAACCAGCGTAGAAATATGCAAGGGAAACCAACAAAGCCAAGGCGATGGTGGTGTTGATATCGGCGGTTGGAGCACCCAATTCTCCACTGGGGAGATGAACGAGTTTCCAGGGGATTAAAGCCCCTCCCCAATTGCTTACAAAAATGAATAGGAACAGGGTGCCAATGAAAGGCAGCCAATCCCGGTAAGCCTTTTCGCCGATTTGATCTCTAGCCAAATCACGCAAGTAATCCCAGAGAAATTCCAGGAGGTTCTGCACACCGCGGGGGTCGCGCTCCATCTTGCGGGTACCCGCTACCACGAGGGCAAGCAGGGCACCAATAACAATCCAGGAACTGAGAAAAACCTGACCATGCAGGTTTAGTTGGCCAACTTTCCAGTAAAGGTGTTGACCAACCTCGAGTTCGGCAAGGGGGAGGTTAAAAGGCACCGGAACCTAGGCGTTTGAGGAGGGTGAAGGAGAATTAGCAGCTGGCTTAACGATCCAGAGATCAAGGGCCGTACTGATAATCACCGCCGGCTTGTAGATCAGAAAACCGATCAGGGCCGGAAGGAGCTGCAAAAGGGGCCAGCGGGTGGAGAGCAGCACCAAAGTTACGGGTACGAGCAGCTGGACTTTGCCCACCTGCTTATTGGTTCCACCCAATTTTTGCACCGATCGTGAGAGCAGAAACAGGTAAACCAAACCACCCATAGACCCGATGGCCACACTCAAGGCTGTGGGACCGTTGAATCGCCATCCAGCCACCAACACCGCTAGGGCAGAAAGCCCCAAAGTGAACAGCAGCAGGCGCCTTTGCAGGCTGCGATATTCAGCCATTGGATCAATTACTAGGCCGGTGACAAGCACCTCGCCAGGGGATGAAACAACGGGTGAGCTCGTAACCAAATCCTGCTCCAAAGGGGCAGGCAGAAGGGGCGATTCATCCCTACCGGAAAGCTGATGAAGAATCGAATCCCGCAGCGATCCTCCCTCGGCCGAGGCAGATGGAGAGGATGCCGTTGACGACACGATCGTTTCAGCGTCCAAGGCCCGCGGAATCTATCACGTGCCTTCAGTTATCCAAGCCGAGCAAAAGCACTCCAGATCCCCATAGTTGGCGGGCAATTTCAGATGTTTGGCTCGCCTCCCAGCCCAAATTGAGGTTGGAAAGCCTTGTTGGCATTGCTGAGGTGGCTTCTAAACACTCCATAAAAGTGAGCTGCAACGGGCTCAAATTCAGGGGGCGCAGCTCTTGATCCAAAAGACTTGCTCCCGGCCAACCCCAAAGGCAAGGGTTGCGCTCCAAGGTGGCTTGCCAAAGGAGTTCGTTGTTGTTCCAGGTTTGCCTTGGCAGCTGTTTGTTAGAGAGAAAAAACTCAAAATGGCTGATATCAGGATCGAGGGCTTCCATCAACAGCCATTGCTGCTCCTGGGGCAAGGCCTGGGCCCGTTCCAGCAATTCGCCCCCAAGTAGGCGCTTGGGATCCCATTGATCGGGGTTACTGAAACCAAGGAAGGTGAGCTCAGCCCCCTCCACAAATCGCCAAAGCCCCTGCAGGTTGTAGCTGGTTTCTTGGGGGTGGAGATACATGTCAGCAAAATTTGCATCTGCGCTTGTGTCGATCAACCAACGCTGTTCGTGCCTTTGTTTAAGCCTGTTGTCAGCCGGCAAGTTCTGGAACAATTGCCTTCCCAAGCGCAAACCATCCCCATCGCTTTTTGCCCCCAATAGGGCAAGCGAACGCTGAATTCGATGGATTTCCCAGCGGCCCCCATCCGCATACAAAAACAGGTGCAGCAATCCCCCTGGTGCCAGTAGGGGCGCTAGGGCCTTCAGACCATTTAGGGGATTTTCGAGGTGATGCAGCACCCCAACACTGTTGATGTGTTCAAAGGGTCCCTCCCCCGCCAGATCCAGCAAACTGCGCTGTTCAAAGCGCACCTGAGCCAGGCCACCGGAACGCCGCAATCTTTCACGGGCCACCTCAAGGGCACCACCGCTGATGTCTATGGCAAGGATTTCTGCCCCTGGATTGAGATGGGCGAGGTAGTCGGTGCTAACGCCCGTACCGCAGCCCGCATCAAGAATGCGCAGGGATTTGCCAGCCGCTGGGGTTGTGCCGGTGCAATGGCTATGGGCAGCCCGATGGCACCAACGCCAGTTGTAGCCAGGGGGTGGACCGTCCTGGAGGGGATCACCTGGGTAGGGGAAGCGGTCGTAGAAAGCACCCACCACAGGGGTGGCCCCATCGGTAGCTGGGGGAACGGGTATGGCCATCAAATCCACGGATCAGCGGAAGATCTGAGCCTCTCATTCACCGGGCTGGGCTGCAAACATTTGTTCATCTGAATGCCGTTGGCTCCGGCCGCAGCCGTAATCTGCACAACAGAGGAGCTCATTCATGTCTGTAACCGCCAGCAGCGGCAGCCCCAGGGTTAGCCCCCAGCTTTACGACACCCTCCCACTCGCCAATGTTCGTCAAGCGGAACAGCAGGACCGCTTTCCGGATAAGGGCGAGCTAGATAGCCTCATAACCTTTTTCCAAAGCGGCCAAAACCGGGTTGAAGCCGCTCGCCGCCTGAGCGCCAATGCCAACGCCATCGTTGCCAAGGCGGCCAATCGCATTTTTGTGGGAGGCACCCCCCTTTCCTACTTAGATAAACCATTGGTTCCCGTTGCAGTTGGCGCTGCTGGGGAGGTGGCACTTGCAGCAGACCAAGCTGCTTTTGCTAGTTCGGTTCAAACCTTTGCCCAAGGCAGTGGCGGCAGCGGGCTGCTGGGGCGGATTCGGGAGGGTTTCCAAGCGGCAGCTGATGTGCAGGTGGTTATTCCATCTGGATTTACGCCAATCAATGTTTCGCGCTATGGCAACTCCAGGATGCGCAAGTCGTTGCGGGATCTGGGTTGGTTTCTGCGCTATGTGGGCTACGCCTTGGTGGCCGGCGATCCCAGCATTCTTGCGGTGAATGCAAGGGGCCTTAGGGATCTGCTTGAGAAGGGCTGCTCCCTGCCAGCCACAAACCTGGCGCTCCAGGAGATGCGGGCGGCCTCAGCTGATTTGTTTGTTGATAACCCAACGGCTCGGGAGCTGGTTATCGCTTGCTTCAATGTGCTCATTGATGAGTTGGCGGTTTCCACCCCCTCCACCCGTCAAAGGCTTGGCAGCCCTCAGCAGCAGGGATTGCAGCTTCCTGCGATCTATGCGCTGGCGGCGGAAGGGGCCCAGCGCTTTGTGATGCGTCCAGGTTTATCCGGTAGCGAAAAAGCAGAAATTATCCGCGCTGCCCAACGCCAGGTATTTGAACGGGACATCGCTAAGGCATATTCCCAAGAACCCTGTTCTGTGGAGGCAAGCCAAGTGCGCCAGGGGCAAATTTCCATGCGGGAATTCATCCGTGCCCTTGGCAAAAGTAAGGAATATCGCACCCAATTCTTCGGCCGCTTTTCAAATAGCCGCGCCGTTGAACTGGCATTTCGCCATTTCCTTGGCAGAGGCCCTAGCTCCCTTGAAGAATTCCGCAAATACTTCGCAATCGTTAGCGCCCAAGGGCTAGGTGGCTTGGTTGATTCCCTGATCAACAGCATGGAATACGCCAGGGTATTTGGCGAAGAAACCGTTCCTTACTTGCGTGATCTTGGTGAAGAGGCCCAAGAGAGTGCTGGCTGGGGCTCAAATCGCAAACTTTTCCAATTCAGCGCACCCTTTGAGGGGGCACCCCAATACGTAACTCTTTATGCCGCCTACCGCCAACCCCTAGCTGATCAACATGTTTACGGTGGCGGTAATGATCCAATTGGCTTGCAATACGGGGCAATCTTCCCTTCCGCCACCGCTTCAGTAGCCACTAGGCCTGCCCCCCATGGCTACCGCACCAGGCGGCTTTTGGTTGGTAATGGCATGGAAAGCCCAGGGCAAATGGATAGCCCTGGATTTAGATCATCCCAACCGCGGCGGGTGGGCCCCAAAGTGGTGCGGTTGCAACAAATCGCCACCGGTGGCAGCTCAAAACCAAAGCGTGGTGGTTTAGCCAATATCCGCAACACAGAATCAAGCACCCAAGCAGTTATCAATGCTGTTTATGTGCAGATCCTTGGCAATAGCGGCTACGCCGGTGATCGAATCAGCTCAGAGGAAAATAAACTTGAGAATGGCAACATTAGCCTGCGGGAATTCATCCGAATGGTGGCGCGCTCCAAGGCTTTCCGCCGCCGTTATTGGAGTGGTTTATATATCACTAAAGCCATTGAAGTGATGCACCGGCGCTTACTGGGGCGCCCCAGCTTTGGCCGTTGGGAGATCAATAGCTATTTCGACATCGCAGCCCGCAAAGGCTTCTATGGCGTTGTAGATGCATTAATAAATAGCAAGGAATATATTGAAGCCTTCGGGGAAGACACGGTTCCCTACGAGCGCTTCATCACCGCCAATGATCTAAACGGCCGCAGGGTACCGGCCCTGCGTATACCTTTAGATTTTGCTTCAATTAAGGAACCACAAAAAAGCTTCAGCCAGCAAAAACGTCCGGATATTTATTCAAGCTCGTTGATGAATACCCCGGGTAGCATCACCCCCCGTAATTTCCTTGGCCAATCAAACGCAAATGCGGGGCTCTGGCGGGCTGATGTTGGCGGGCAAATTGTTGAAGCTCAACCCCGCTGGATCCAAAGCCAAAACAACAGCATTAGGCAACTGCCAAACCCAAATCGTGGCTGGAGTGCACCCCGTTGGCAAAGCGATAGCAGCCAATCCGGCAAAGGGGTACAAGCCAAGGGGCTTAAGCAAGCTTTGGGCCTGCAATCTGAAAATGCAGCTTCAAAAGTATTTAGCCTCAGCAAGGGGGCCAGTGTCGCTGAAAAAGAGGAGTTGATCTGCGCCGTTTATCGCCAGCTTTTAAATCGAATTCCCTTCGCTTCAGAACGCTTAATTGAAGCCGAATCAAAATTTTGCAACGGCCAAATCGACGTTGCCAAATTTGTAGCCCAAGTGGCCGCTAACGATTTATTTCAACAAAGGCTCTGGTTGATGACCCCAATGGCAGCTGCAAGTGCAGCCCACATGGCCCTACTTGGTAGAGCTCCAGAGGCCGCTGAGGCAACTGCATTTCTTAGCGGTCGGGCCCAAATGGGGCAGGTAAAAGCAATTGAAGCAGTGCTCAATTCAGCTAGCTATAAAACAAGTTTTGGTGCAAACACCGTTCCCTACCTCAAGGGTCTCGGCAGCCAGCCAGGAATGGCCCTGAGCAGCCTTGTGCGCACAGCAACCCTCTACGGCGGCAACGGGGGGCTAACCCCTGCAATTAAGCCAAACTAAAAATAATACTAAATCTCCTCAACTAGATTGGCTCATTTGTTTTCAACAATAATAGGGAAATAGTATCAATAACTTCCTTCAAAGCTCCTGCGAGCAAAGGGATCTACGTGGCTATTTGGGCGCCAAGGGCCGTGAAGAACTGTTACCGCAATCCAGGAAATCTTCAATAACTGCCGCAGAATGCATTGGTGATCAGGCACACTGATCCAGCAACCGGCTAAGGCTGGAAGCACCCAAACCCACAGGATCCCGGCCTCCGCTTTGGTGGCCGCTTGCTTCGAGGCAGAACTGCATGAGCATCGTCTCCAACTCGATTATCAACGCGGACGCTGAGGCCCGCTATCTCAGCCCTGGCGAACTCGACCAGATCAAGGCTTTCGTGACCGGCGGCCAACGCCGTCTTCGCGTCGCCCAGGTCTTGGCCGAAGGTCGCGAGCGGATTGTGAAGCAGGCCGGCGGCGCGTTGTTCCAACGTCGTCCCGACGTCATTTCCCCAGGCGGAAACGCCTATGGCGAGGAGATGACTGCTACCTGTCTACGCGACATGGACTACTACCTTCGCCTTGTCACCTATGGAGTGGTGGCAGGTGATGTCACACCGATTGAAGAAATCGGGGTGATTGGCGCCAAAGAAATGTACAAAGCCCTTGGCACTCCCCTTGAGGCCATGGCCCTTGCCGTGCGGGAGATGAAGAGTGCCGCCATGGGTCTGCTCAGCGGAGCCGATGCCGAAGAAGCTGGCTCTTACTTCGACTACGTAATCGGCGCCCTCTCCTGAGGCCCGAACGCTTTCACCACTTCACCCTCAGGGATCCATGCAAGACGCGATCACTAACGTCATCAACCAATCCGATGTTCAGGGCCTTTACCTGGACACCAACGCCATGGGGCGCCTTGAGCAGTACTTCACCAGTGGTGAACTGCGGGTGCGTGCTGCCACCACCATCAGCGCTAATTCCGCCGCCATCATCCGTGATGCGGTAGCAAAGGCCCTGCTTTATTCAGACATCACCCGTCCCGGCGGGAACATGTACACCACCCGTCGCTATGCAGCTTGCATCCGCGACATGGATTACTACCTCCGCTATGCCACCTACGCCATGTTGGCTGGCGACACATCAATCCTTGATGAGCGGGTTCTGAATGGCCTCAAGGAAACCTATAACTCCTTAGGTGTTCCCATTGGAGCAACGGTTCAGGCAATCCAAGCCATGAAGGAAGCCACAGCATCCTTAGTGGGCTCAGATGCTGGCCGTGAAATGGCCGTTTATCTCGATTACATCTGCTCCGGCCTCGGAAACTGAGCAGGAGCTCCCCCTCACCTAGGAGCCCCATGCGCCTCTTTAAAATCACTGCCTGCATCCCCTCTCCCGAGAAGGTGAGAACCCAAAGGGAATTGCAAAACACCTACTTCACCAAGTGGGTGCCCTACGAAAGCTGGTTTGCTGAACAGCAGCGAATCATGAAACAGGGTGGAAAAATACTCAAAGTTGAATTGGTTACCGGTAAGCGGCAAACCAATGTGGGCAACTAAAGAAGCTGCCTCAACCCCTAAAAAAGCCCGGTTCAGCCGGGCTTTTTTTTGTCCCTAATCAATGGCTAAAAAGCCACAGCGGCGGCTGAATGGATCATCAAGCAATTAACAGGCATGGCCAGGGTTAGCAGCCATTCATCTGCGGGGTTATTGCCTTTACAACTCAATCTTTGGCCAGCTGAAACGCGTTTGTTATTTGGCCTCATAGTGGCCTGGAGCGCTTTTGGCTTAATGGTGCTGGCATCTGCCAGTTGGTGGATTTCTGCCCGAGAGATGGGCGATGCCCTCTACACGATTAAGCGTCAATTGATTTGGTTGGTGGCTGGTTGGGGCTTGTTTTTTGTGATCATTCGTTCGCCCCTAAGGCGTTGGTTGCGTTTAGCGGCCCCTGCCCTCCTGGTGGGAGGAGCCATGATCGCCCTCACTTTGGTAACGGGAACAACCGTTAATGGTGCCAGCCGCTGGTTGGTGATCGGCCCGATTCAGTTGCAACCCACTGAACTGATCAAACCCTTTGTGGTGCTGCAAGGGGCCACTTTATTTGCCCATTGGCGCCGTTTAGGGGTGGAACAGCGGCTGCTTTGGCTTGCCGTATTTGGCGGTTTAATTCTGCTAATTCTCAAACAACCAAATCTCAGCACCGCTGCCCTCACAGGCCTTTTGCTTTGGTTAATCGCCTTGGCATCGGGTTTACCTTTGCCTTGGCTGTTGGGCAGCGCCGGTTTAGGCGGGGTGGTTGGCACCATAAGCATCCTGGCCAATGAATACCAACGCCTCCGGGTTACATCTTTTCTTGATCCCTGGAAAGATCCCCAGGGCAATGGTTATCAGCTAGTTCAAAGCCTTTTGGCGATTGGCTCCGGTGGCGTAACAGGCACTGGCTATGGCCTTAGCACCCAGAAACTTATGTATTTGCCGATCCAAACTACAGATTTCATCTTTGCTGTTTATGCGGAGGAATTTGGTTTTGTTGGTTCTTTAGTGCTGTTGTTATTTCTTGCAATATTTGCAGTGGTTGGTTTACAAGTTGCCATGCGGGCTAGAAGCAACCAAACCCGTTTGGTTGCAATTGGCTGCACCGCCCTATTGGTGGGGCAGTCGCTTATGAACATCGCCGTAGCGAGTGGAGCAATGCCCACCACTGGCTTACCGCTTCCCTTGGTTAGCTACGGCGGCAACTCTCTACTGGCAAGCCTGGCAACGGCAGGTTTATTGATCCGTTGTTCGCTGGAATCAAGCGATCAACATGCCTGATGGCCCAATGGATAGGCTGAAGGGGTGGATTTATCCCTCGCCATTTCTGATCTAGCTCGCGCTAGCGAGCAGCTGTTGAAAGGTGGCTTGCAAAATCCAGGACCTGGAACTTTTGCCTTGGTTTTTGGCGCTGGCCTACTCACCAGCCTTGGCCCCTGCAGTTTGTCTTTATTGCCTGTGAGCCTTGCCTACTTGGCTGGATTTGGCACTGAAGATTCAGAAGCAGCGCCTCGCAGCCCCTGGCAACGCAGTTTTGGCTTTTGCTTTGGGGTGGTGGCAGCCTTGGTTTTGCTTGGCACTGCGAGCGCCCTACTGGGCAGTCTTTATGGCCAAACACCAGAGGGCATATCTGTTTTGGTAGCCCTGCTGGCTGTGTTGATGGGACTCAATCTGCTCGGCATAGTGCCCTTGCGCTTACCAGCGGGCCCTGATCCGGAACGCTGGCGCAAACGGGTTCCCCCATTAATTGCGCCCGTAGCAGCGGGCCTTGCCTTTGGCTTAGCGGCCTCACCATGCACCACCCCTGTGCTGGCTGTTTTGCTCGCTTGGATTGCAGAAACTGGCAGGCCCCTGCTGGGTATGGCTTTACTAGCTTGTTTTGGCAGCGGCCAGGTGTTGCCCCTACTCCTGGCGGGTACCCTTGCTGCTTCGCTACCAAAACTATTGGCGCTGCGCTCAGTTAGCAGATGGGTTCCGCCCATTAGTGGTGCAGTGCTGGTGGCCCTAGGGGGATTGAGCCTGCTGGCACGCCTTTAATGAATTTAGGAATGCTTGAACTGCTTAAAAAATGGGCCAACAAGTTCGCGGCAGGGCTTTCAGATCTGCGGGTGGCAATTATTTTGCTGTTGGTGATAGCTAGCAGCAGCGGCCTTGGCACCGCCATACCCCAGGGGGAGCCAAACAGTTTTTATCTGGAGCGCTACAACCCCCACCCTTGGCTTGGGTTTTTGGGTGGTGAGCAACTGCTCAATTTGGAATTAGACCATCTCTACACCAGTAATTGGTTTTTATTTTTGCTGGCCTGGCTTGCCGTTGCTCTGCTGCTTTGCAGTTTGCGGCGCCAATGGCCGGCCCTAAAAGCTGGTTTGCGCTGGCTTGATTACAGCCAACCGCGGCAACTGAGCAAATTAGCTGTTGCCACAAGCATCAACAATTCAAATGGCGATCAAGCCCTGCTTGATCTAGCTATCCACCTAAGGCAAAAGGGTTGGGCTGTTAAACCGGGCCCCCAGCGTTTAGCTGCCCGCCGCGGTCTCGTGGGTCGGGTGGGGCCACTGCTGGTGCATGCCGGTTTGATCGTGTTCATGGTGGGGGCCGTGGTGGGGGCCTTCGGCGGCCAAAGGTTGGAGCGCTACCTGGCGCCGGGCCGTTCTTTGGAGCTCCTCAACCGCCAGGGTGAAACCCAATTGGAATTATCGCTGAGCAAATTTGCCATCGATCGCGACCCCGCCGGACGGCCTGAACAATTCAGCTCCAGTATTGAATTAAATGATAGCGATGCAAATAAACCCCTAGCTACAAAAGTAAGCGTTAATCATCCAATCAGGCATCGGGGTATCACTATTTACCAAGCCGATTGGTCGTTAGCTGCAATCACATTGCAACTGGGCAACAGCCCCATACTGCAATTGCCATTGCAAACCTTCCCAGAACTGGGCGAGCAGGTTTGGGGGATAGTTCTACCAACAAAACCCGATGGAACCAATCCCGTTTTAATCGCGCTGCAAACCGAGATCGGCCCTGCCCAAGTTTTTGCTGCTGGCAGTGAATTATTGGGCTTATTGCCGGTGGGAGGTGAAGCAGTTGAAATCTATGGCATACCAATTCGCCTGGTGGATGTGTTACCCGCAAGTGGCTTGCTAATTAAACGCGACCCGGGTGTGCCTCTGGTTTACACCGGTTTTGCAATTCTGCTACTCGGAGGCGGGCTTAGCCTTATCGCCACTCGCCAGCTTTGGGCCATCGCAGAGGGGGATACGCTACATATAGGTGGCTTATGCAATCGCAATCTCACTGCTTTTGCCGATGAACTACCACTAATTGCTAATGCTGCTCTACACCATGGTGCACCGTAATTACGGTATGTACGTTGCCCCTTGGGTTGAAATCAGCCACTAATTCCATCCAGATTGGTGCAGCAGCTGCCACAAAATCATCCAGGATGCGATTCACAACCTCCTCATGGGAAATAGTGCAATCGCGCCAACTATTAACGTAAAGCTTAAGTGCCTTCAACTCCAGAACCCTTGGGCCAGGTTGATAGTTAAGTTGCAGTTTTGCAAAGTCTGGATAACCAGAGAATGGGCATTTACAAGTGAATTCCGGTAATGAAATTGCAATGTTATATGGCCTTTGCTGTTGGGGGTTATCAAAACAGATCAGTTCAGCGGCTGCGATATTGCGTTCGCCATAGGCGGGGCTTTGGGTGCTTGGAACAGTCACGAAATAAAAGTGGATGGGGGAAAAATGAATTAACCGTAACTATCGCTACGCAAAAATGGGCCGGCGGTTCCTGAAATGGATCTGCAGCCATAATTCTGGCAAAGCACTCCCCATGGCATAGCCACCAAAACAATGAAAAAAATAGAAGCAGTGATCCGCCCCTTCAAGCTCGACGACGTGAAGATGGCCCTAGTGAATGCTGGCATAGTTGGCATGACCGTTACGGAAGTGCGTGGTTTTGGCCGCCAGAAAGGCCAGGTGGAGCGCTACCGCGGCTCAGAATTCACCGTTGAATTTCTGCAGAAACTAAAACTGGAAATCGTTGTAGACGACGGCCAGGTGGATACGGTTGTGAGCGCTGTGCAGGAAGCAGCCCGCACAGGTGAGATCGGTGATGGCAAGATTTTTGTAACGCCAGTGGAATCGGTAATTCGCATCCGCACTGGCGACCGCGACACCAGCGCCATCTAGCTCAAGGCCCATTGGCCCTATCCACCACCTGGGCCACTAAATCCGCCCATTTATCTAGCTCAAAGTGGGGCTTTGGCCCCAACCAAAGCAGATATTCATGGTTGCCAGCGGGGCCGGTGATGGGGGATGCAACCAATCCCTGGGGCACCCAGCCCAGGCCAGCTGCCGCCACGGCCACAGCCAACACGGCATCCCCTTGCGCCTTGAGATCCCGCACCACCCCGCCTTTTCCCACCCTCTGGCGCCCCACTTCAAATTGGGGTTTCACCAGCAAAATCGCTTCTGCAGCAGCAGCGCCCGCCAGCAATCCCTGCAAAGCTGGCAGCACCAAGCCAAGGGAAATAAAGGAAAGATCCGCCACCGCAAGGGTGGGCAATGGATCATCGGGTTTGTAAAGATCTTCGGCTTTTAGATGCCTCACATTGGTGCGTTCCTTGAGCACAATTCGGGGGTTGGTGCGCAGGCTCCAGGCAATTTGTCCGTAGCCAACGTCGATGCCATAAATTCGCGCCGCACCGTGTTGAAGCAAACAATCGCTAAAACCACCTGTTGAAATTCCGGCATCAAGGCAACAGCGGCCATCCACTTGAATTGGTAACTGGCTTAGGGCTGCCTCTAACTTTTCACCGCCCCTAGAAACAAATCGAGGTGGCAGCTCCACTTGAGGTAGGGCGTCAAGATCGATCTCACGGCCTGGTTTATCGAGAATTTCCGCACCTAAACGCACCCGCCCGGCTCGAATCAATTGTTGGGCCTGTTGCCGGCTTGCCACTAAGCCAAGTTCCAGCAAGCGCAGGTCTAGGCGTTGGCGATTGGCCATGGCGCTGGCAATTGCTGTATTGAACTACGTAACAGAAAAGCATCCCAAATCCGAGGAAATCCGAACGCAGCTCGCGTTTAAGCAAAAACCTGCCTGAGAATGAATAAAAGTTTTTTGGAGGAAAATGGCTCAGGCCATTAGCCAACCTGAGCTCAGGCCCTGCGAGAGCCCTAGGGCAAAAGTGTTGATGTTTCCACAACGCTTGCAACCTGGCAGTTTTGTGAAATTGCTCCACCATCCCCACGACCTACCTGCCTTTGAGCTGATCCATTGCAATGGCCGCCGCTGTTGGGTGAGGCAACAGGCTTGGGGGTCTGCCGTTTTTTGGGAAGTGTCGCGGCTAAGTATCACAGCCGACGCTAGTTAGATTGATAGTTGACTGAATAATCGCCTTGATCGAGCGTTATACCTTGCCCGAGATGGGCGGGATCTGGACAGAACAGGCCAAATTCCAAAGTTGGCTGGATGTGGAAATTGCCGCCTGCGAGGCCCAGGCCCAGTTAGGCAAGGTGCCTGCTGAGGCGCTAGCGGAGATCAAAAGCAAAGCCAGCTTTAGCCCTGAGCGCATCCTTGAAATAGAAGCTGAGGTGCGCCACGACGTAATCGCCTTCCTCACCAACGTTAATGAAAACGTGGGTGATGCTGGTCGTTATATCCATGTGGGGATGACCAGCTCCGATGTGCTCGACACCGGCCTAGCCCTGCAGCTCAAGGCCTCGGTGGCACTGCTGCGCCAGGAACTCGACAAGCTGGCCGACGCCATCCGCCAGCAGGCCCGGGCCCACAAGCACACGGTGATGATTGGCCGCTCCCATGCCATCCATGGGGAGCCGATCACCTTTGGTTTCAAATTGGCCGGCTGGCTGGCGGAAACCGAACGCAACCAGGAGCGGCTGGAAAGGCTTGAGCAGGTGGTGGCCGTAGGCCAGATCAGTGGCGCCATGGGCACCTACGCCAACACCAATCCTGAGGTGGAGGCAATTGCCTGCGCCCTTTTAGGCCTCACCCCAGACATCGCCAGCACCCAGGTGATCGGCCGCGACCGCCACGCCGAATACGTGCAAACCCTGGCCCTGGTGGGCACCTCCCTGGAAAGGTTCTCCACGGAAATCCGCAACCTGCAGCGCAGTGATGTGCTGGAGGTGGAGGAGGAATTTGCCAAGGGTCAAAAGGGCAGTTCCGCCATGCCCCATAAGCGCAATCCAATCCGCAGTGAACGGATCAGCGGCCTAGCCCGGGTGCTGCGCAGCTACACGGTGGCGGCTCTTGAGAATGTGGCCCTTTGGCATGAGCGCGACATCAGCCATAGTTCCGTGGAGCGAATGATGCTGCCGGATGTGAGCGTTACGCTCCATTTCATCCTGCGGGAGATGACCAAAGTTATTGCTGGCCTGCAGGTTTATCCAGCCAACATGGCCCGCAACCTCAACCTTTACGGCGGAGTGGTGTTTAGCCAGCGGGTGCTGCTGGCCCTGGTTGATAGGGGCCTGGCTCGCGAGGAGGCCTACCGCCTGGTGCAGGGCCATGCCCACAGCGCTTGGAATGTGGAGGGGGGTGATTTCCGCGCCAAGCTAGAGGCCGATCTGGCCATAACCAGCCACCTGAATGCCGCCCAGCTGGCTGAATGTTTCAGCACTGAATTGCACCAGGCCCAGCTGGATACGATTTATAAAAGACTCGATATCTAGGCGTTACGCATCCAGAAGTGATGCCCTAAGGGTGGCTGGATTAAGGGAATCGTCGATAACCCCAGGCAGCTCTTCTTTAACCGGGAAACGGTTGATCATCTGCAGGGCGCGGCGGCCATTGCGGCGCAGCTCTTCACTTACGGCCTGGCAATAGGGCAATTGGGCTAGGAGATCCACCGTGCGGCGCATCAGGCGCACCACATCGCCTTCATCCAAGGAGGTGTTGGCAATCAGATCACTCCAGCTTTCGCCCTCAGCCCAGGCCTTCACCAAACCCATCAGATCCGGTTCCCACCAGAGCGGAAACAACACCCCATGGCGTTCCTGCAGGCGCGCCAATTCCCGCCGCAGGCCGCGCAGGTCGTGGAGTGCCTCCTCTGCTTTTGGGGGAGGTGGGTAAGCACACCAAAGATCGGGACGGCTCACCTCCGTAGATATTGCCTCAAGGGCAGCAGCTAAATCAGCTGGTGGTAATTCATCAAAATGACCACTCATTAAAGATAAACCAAGCCAGAGCTCGTTATCACCCCTAAGGGCCGCCACTGTTAAACCAACTTCCGTGGGTTCAAGTTCATCAAGGCAGCCAAAGTGTTGGAGTATTTCAATTAAATCAAGAAATGTTTCCCAATGGCGATTAGCGCGGTGATGCAATAAACGCTGACGTTCAGCAATCTCTTCTTCTAATTCCTCCATCCGCCGCCGCTGCTTCTTTAATTGCTTGCGATCACCCCAACGGTGGGCTGGGTGTAATTCCAAATCGTGTTCTAAATTATTTACTAATTCCGCTTGATCGCGCACCTCACCAGCCAGGTCGTATTGGGGGGTGTGCATGTCGTGGCGGCGAGCCATAGCAACCACAGCAAGGGCTAAACCACCACTGTGCTGATCGCCATGGCGCAATTCCCCAACCCGATCTAATTCCGGTACGGGAATATTTTGCACCTGTAAACAACTCAATTCAGCATGGATACAAACCACGGCATGGCATGGCACCACAATCCAAATGTTTTCATCCGTAAGGCAAAGCAACAGGGGAAATTGAGCGGCCCCTTGTAATTTCTCCACAATAACTGCTGGCGACACACCACCACGCAATTGAGGTGCCTTAATACTCACCAATGTGCCGGGGCTTGCAAATTGCAAGGCAAGGGTTAGTTCGTGGGCTAATGTTTCCTCTGCCTGCTGCTGAAGAATGCGCAGCAATCTTCTTTCCTCCCTCAAGCGACTACGTTGCTTTTCATAGTCTTCGAAATCTTCCCATGGCACATCGGTGGAGGTTTCTCCTAGTTGTTCCAACTGCTGCCGCAGGGAAGTTATGCGCGCTTGATCATCAGCTAAATCCAAAGTAGCCAAGTAGCGACCAAAACTGCGTTCCACCAATTCCTTAGCTTTTGGTAATGCATAACGCTGCAATAGGTTGAGCACCATGCCGTAGCTAGGGGTGAATTGACTCACCAATGGATCAGCTGGGCTTGTGGCAAGTTGGCCAGCTTCCTTAACACCTTCAAACCTACTTTGCATTGCCACCACATATCCCTGCACATCCAGTCCGCGGCGGCCAGCCCTACCAGACATCTGTAGAAATTCACTGGCCATTAAAGGCCTATGGCCATTTTCAGTGCGCTTTGAAAGGGATGAAATAACAGTGGTGCGGGCAGGCATATTGATACCAGCAGCTAGGGTTTCTGTGGCAAAAACCACTTTCACCAAACCCTGCTGGAATAATTCTTCTATCAATTCCTTCCAGGCCGGTAAAACACCAGCATGGTGAGATGCCACACCACGAAGTAGGGCCTCTGCGTGATAACCATCGCGCACAGCCTCAGGACATTTTAAAGCAAAGGCTTCTAATTGCCGTTGTATGGAAGCAGCCTCTTCTTTGTTTAGCAAAGAAGCCTTAACAAGATCGCGCACTGCTTTATCACAACCCCTACGGCTGAATACAAAAATAATTGCAGGCAGCATTTGCCTTTCTGCCAATTGTGCAACCACAAAACCCATGCTGGGCGCCTCCGGTTGGGGTGGCTTAGCCGATTTCCCCTTGCGTTGATGGCCCTTAGGAGCGCGCCAAACCTTGCAGTTGGGATGAAGGCCGGTGCCGGCCTCGTTTAGCAATGGATGCAAACCTTTTGCACTACAAAAATTAAATTGCAGTGGCACTGGCCTGAAATCGCTAAGGATTAAATCGGTGGGGCCGTGCACCTGCTCAATCCAATCCGTTAATTGACCTGCATTGGCAACCGTTGCAGATAAAGCAACCAACTGAATTGCAGAAGGGCAGTGGATGATTGATTCTTCCCAAACGGTGCCCCGCTGGGAATCATTCATGTAGTGGCATTCATCAAGCACCACCGCCTCAACGCCATCTAGGGGGTCTTCGCTGTTATCGATCTCCGCATAGAGCATGTTGCGAAAAATCTCAGTGGTCATCACCACAATTGGGGCCTCCCGGTTTGCGGTGAGGTCACCGGTCATCAGGCCAACATTGCTGGCGCCAAAACGCTCCCTAAAATCACGCAATTTCTGATTGGAGAGGGCCTTGAGCGGGGTGGTGTAGAACACTCTCTGGCCATGGGCCAAAGCGCGATGGATGGCGTATTCACCAATCAATGTTTTACCGGAACCTGTGGGGGCACTCACCACCACCGAATGGCCCTGGTTCAAAGCGCCGATGGCTTCCAACTGGAATTCATCCAGGGGGAATGGGAAAAGTTGCCCGGGATCCAGGGGGGCAGCACCGTTGGCAGGAGAGCTAGCGGTGGCATTCATCATTGAATCTTATGGCTGAATTGAAACCAGAAAGGCGCCGGCAGCTGCGCACTTTCATTAGCAAAGCTGCTGGACACCTAGAAACCCCTAGTGGCAACAGTCTGCTAGACCTCGCCAGTAATGACACCCTTGGCTTGGGTAGAAATCCCAAAATCGGCAGGGCAGCCATTGCAAGCATTGAAAAGGGAGGTGTTGGAGCTGGTGCTTCAAGGCTGGTGAGCGGCAGCCGCCCTGAACATGAACAGCTGGAAATAGCATTAGCCAAATGGTTAAACCGGGGTCGGGTATTGCTTTTCCCCAGTGGCTTTCAGGCAAATATTGCAGCTGTTGCAGCCCTTGCTGGGAGGCATAGCCTGGTGCTAGCCGATCAACTAATCCACCACTCATTACTGGTGGGCATTAAAGCAACAGGAGCAAAACTGCAAAGGTTTAAACACAACAACCTTGACGATTTAAAGCAGAAATTAGAGCAAATACGAGTTGGTGATGTTGAAAAAGAATTGCTTGTAATTAGCGAAAGCCTATTCAGCATGGAAGGCTCTAGCCCAGATGTAAAAGCGCTAGCAATGCTATGTACAAAATACAATGCAAGTCTATTACTTGATGAAGCCCATGCCCTTGGAATCATGGGAATGGAGGGCAAGGGGCTAGGCCATGGCATTGAAGGAATAACTTTGATTAGTGGCACCTTTGGCAAGGCCTTTGCCAGCGGTGGCGCCTTCTTGGCAGCGGATGGGGGAGTAGCGGAGAAATTGGTTCAAACCAGTGGTGCCTTTCGCTATAGCACCGCCTTAGCACCTCCATTGGCAGCAGCGGCGCTGGAGGCCCTGGAATTGATAGGTTCAGCGGATGGGGAGCAAATGAGGCAACAATTAAGTGCAAGCGCAAATGAATGGCGCAACACGCTCGAGCAGCATGGCTGGCCCCGCCCCCCTGGCAATGGGCCGATCCTGGCCATAAAACTGGGAGGGGATAAGAAAGCGCTTGGAATACAAAAACAACTTGAACAGGCGGGGCTGCTGGTGATAGCAATCAGGCCGCCAACGGTGCCAGAGGGCCAAGCGCAACTAAGGGTGAGCTTGCGGCCAAACATGCCAAAAGATTGCCTTAAAAGATTCATGGCCATCCTTGGGAAAGGAGGCCACAAAGAATGAAAATGACATGGCAATTAATAGCCGTTCATGGCTGGGGCAGTGATCAACGCTGCTGGCAATCATGGCGCGAACCATGCAAGAAAAGAGGCTGGCTTCTTGAGTGCTTTGAGAGAGGTTATGGCGTATTCAAAGAAAACTCACCTGAATGGAAAAGCAGCTACAAGCATGCATTAATTGTTAACTCCTTAGGGCTACATCTCACACCAAGCAAAATTCTAGCAAATTCAGATGCCGTGATTCTGTTAGCTAGTTTCGGCAAATTTGTGCCAGAAGGAAGCGATGGCAGGAACACGCAAATTGCCCTCAAAGCAATGGCGCAAAAAATAGAAATAGGCAAAATAAGGGAATTATTTGAAGAGTTCAGGGAAAAAGTAGCGGCACCACAGCCGGTGGATTATCTACCTGCAGGAGTGGAAGATCAGGAGATATCAGAAAAAGGTAAAAAAAAATTACTAGATGATTTAATTTTACTTTCTAGCTGCAAAGGGATACCAGAAACCTTCCCACTGAAAGCACCGGTTTTGATAGTGGAAGCTGGCGATGATCAAATTGTGAACGAGGCCAGCAAAGCAAAACTGCGTTTAGAGCTAAAAAATGCAGAAACCATCAAACTTGATGGGATAGGCCATGGATTATTGCTGCCAACATTGGCTGAAACAATGCTCAACTGGCTAGCGAAACAATAAGCAATGGAAATAAAACCATGCCAAGCTTTTAAAAAAGCAGCAAAACATTATGCAAAGAATGCCAAACTGCAACAAGCAGTGGCATGGAGATTAGCAAAACATTGCCAAAACCTAGAGGTGCCCGATGGAACGATATGGGATTTTGGCGCAGGAAGTGGACATCTAGCTAGAGCTTTGGAAAATCAGAAAAAGAAGTTTTGCGCACTATTAGTAGATGAATGCAAAGAACTACTAGCAGAATCAAAATTCATAAGCATGAGAAAAATGGAATGGGATTTAAATCAAGGAGTGCCACCTATGGCAAAGGGTGCTGCATTAATAGCAAGCAGTTTTGCATTGCATTGGTTAGATAATCCAGTAGAAAAAATAAAACAATGGGGAGAAGCAATAGGCCCAGGAGGCTGGCTAGCAATAACAGTACCCGTAGAGGGAAGTTTTACAAGCTGGCAGATCGCCGCCGAAAAAGCCGGAGTTAAATGCACAGCTATCAAGCTACCAAATTGGAATGAATTAACAAAAAGCCTCAGCGAAGTAGCCGAAATAAAGAAGCACAAAATAATTAGATATAGCAAACAATATAGTTCAGGCATAGAATTCCTAAAAGAAATGAAATCAATGGGAACAAATGGAGGTGCTATTCACACACTAGATCAGAAAGAATTAAAAAAACTAAACAGCTGTTGGCCGCAAGAAATAAACAAAGAAATGCAACAAAAAAGGCAGAGCTGTGGGGAAGGCAAGATAACGATAAACTGGAATATTATGCTAGTAATAGCACAAAAGCCAATGGCAAAGGATTAAGCAAATGGACACACCTAGCCGCATAATTGTTGCAGGAACAGACACAAATGTGGGTAAAACGATAGTAAGCAGCTTGCTTGTAAGTAAATTAGATGCCCACTACTGGAAACCAGTGCAATGCGGCGATTTAGATACAGGTGGCGATAGCGCAACTGTAAAAAAACTAAGCGGTATGAAAGCAAACCGGATTATCCCGGAAGCCTATAGATTAAAACTGCCGGCATCGCCAAACCAAGCAGCAGCTGCTGAAGGAATAACAATAGATAAAGAAAATTTAAAGCTACCTAACCATGAAGGTGCCTTAGTGGTTGAACTAGCGGGAGGATTAATGGTACCCCTAAGAGATGACTGGCTTCAAATTGATCAAGTTAAAGTATGGAATTTACCAGTAGTGCTTGTTGCACGATCTGGGCTTGGCACCTTAAACCACACACTACTGTCAATAGAGGCGCTGGAAAATAGAAATATAAAAGTAGCAACACTAATACTTAATGGAGAGAAGCACGAAGAGAACTACAACATATTACGAAGGATATTAAAATCAAAAATAATGGTAGAAGAACTAAGTGAGAGAATAAAAATAAAAAACAAATATAACAACTCAGAGACCGGGACTTGATTGCATAATTCCACCGTCAGCAAAAATAGATGTGGCAGTTATGTAGCTTGCGGCATCACTGGCCAAGAAAGCAACAACTGCAGCGATTTCACTGGGCTCAGCCATCCGACCCATAGGTATGGCAGAGTTTAATTTAGCTAAAAGCTCGGGATTATTAATTGTTGGAGCGTTGATAGGTGTATTAACGGCGCCAGGGCCCACATTCACAACCGTAACACCATGGGGCGCTAGTTCAACACCTGCGGTGCGGGCGAGCATCCGAACACCACCCTTAGCCAAGCAATAGGCTGTGTTATTTGGCATGGGCCAATCTTCATGAACAGAAGAAATATTTATCACCCTGCCACCACCTCCCTGGGAAATCATCTGCTTGGCAGCAAATTGTGTACCAAAGAAGGCGCTTTTCAAGTTAACATCTAAAACCTTGTCGTAGTCTTCAGGATTAGTATCTAAGATAGAGGTACGCGTTTCAAGACCTGCATTATTAACCATAACATCAAGGCGGCCATAGGTTGCAACAGCGAGATCCACAACTCCCTGAAGCGAATCTAGGTGAGTAACATCAGCCTGAGCGCCAATAGCAACTCCACCTGAGGCAGAAATCTCAGACAAAATGACTTCAGTAAGTTCAGGATGAGATCTATAATTAATAACTACACTAGCCCCACGAGCAGCAAGCTCTATTGCGACCGATTTACCAATACCACTGTTAGCACCGGTAATAATTGCAACTTTGCCTTTCAAAAATTGATCAGCCATGGGGTAAGCACGCTAATTGCAAAATTTACTATACTATAGTAGCACAAATAGCCAAGGATAATTTAAAAAAAATTTGTCTGTCAGCAAATGAGCATACATCACAAGGAAGACCAAGAAATGCAGCAAACAGTTTATTATAGATAGGAGTTTTTTTTGATGCCACAGCATGTCAAACAAGATAGTAAGCATCGCGCAAACAACAAAAAACCTAGATGAACAAGTTAAATGGTACTGCGAAAATCTTGGTTTTCAGGCTGGCAAACGAGAAATACTGAAGGGCAATTGGTTTGACGAACTTTTGGGTATGCAGAACGCAGTTGTTGATAAAGCTAAATTGCACCTTGGGGAGGAAGAACTTGAACTTTGGGAATTCCAAAACATAGAGAGTTTAAAACGAAATAATTATCAAGGTGCAACGATACCAGCAGACTCAAAAAGCAATGATCTCTGGTTTCAACACATTTGCATAGTTGTAAGTGATATTGAAGAAGCATTTAACAAAGGAGCAAATAAAGCGGTCCAAATTTCAAGCAGACCTCAAACACTACCAGAATGGAATACTGGTGCGGCAAATATTAAAGCCGTAAAATTCAAAGGTATTCATGGACATCCGTTGGAACTTCTAAATTTCCCAAAAGACAAAGGAGATGTTAGATGGCATAATAATAATAACGGTGATTTATATTTAGGTATAGACCACACCGCCATTGGCGTATCAGATACAAAGAGAAGTTTGCAATTTTACAGCGGAATACTTGGACTTGATATTCTTGGGCAAGGCACTAACTATGGAACAGAACAGGATGAAATGGATGGCTTAGAGAATACAAAGGTTTTAATAAGTACTCTTAGGCCAAACCCTCATGGAATGGGGATTGAACTACTTGACTATCAATTACCAAACCAAGAACGAAGACCCAGAATTAACCCGAAACCAACTGATTTAATTGAGTGGAGGATAATATTGTCAGTAAATAACCTAACTGAACTATATGGGAGAATAGCAACAAGCAATTTAACGCAATCATTTAGCTCTATAATATCAATACCTGCTAGTATTTGGGGAGCAAGAAAAGCTTGCAGAGTAAGAGATCCAGACGGACATGCATTAATACTAATTGAAGAATAAATGAGATTCTCAATCTCCGTATGCCGGATCAGAACCAGTTAAACGAATAATACGTGTTCCATTATTGCCAACAGGTCCAGCATATGAACCAAGTATTTGAGGATTTATGGGAGATCCCAAACTAGGCGCTACAGGTACATTAGGACGCCAAAATAACTCTAGTGCACCTCCTGAGCCTGATAAACTATCATAACTCGTAGATAACGAAAGTTTTAAACGAGGGTTAAAGTGATAATTTAGTTGCAATTGACCGCCGGGAGCAGAAGCACCATCGTAATCATATATATAATAAAACCTAGGCAAAAAAACCAAGGCGTTGATACCCGTAGGCACTGAAACTTGTATGTTAAAAGGTGATAGGATAGATTTTCCAGGAGAAGGGTAAGCTCGATTGCCAATTGGGGCCGCAAAAGTACTAACTAATTGGAAATTAGGTGACGTAACCTCAAAGCCAACACCAAGTTGTTGGTAGTAAAGCCCAGCCTGCAAAGCATTATCATAACCAAAATTGACTCCCCAAAAACTATCAGCTCCGGTTAAAAGCTTCCTATACCCTATTCGCAAGCTATCACCGATAGAATCAAAATATGAACTATTGATATTGTCAGTTTCGATTGGTCGCTGCTTAACATAAGTTGTATTGTCAATAAATATTTGAAAATTTGTGTCAATTAACAAAGGAAGATAATGATTATATTCGATCCGATTGGAAGACTGTAAAGGCGCCAAAAGAAATTTAAAAGTATCATTAGGAATAACAAGCGAGGAGATTTCTACAACATCTTGTTTGGAGTCTTGTTGAGGTTGAGCAAATACTCCAGACGAAAAGAAAGCGGATAGGGGCAATGAGAAAAAAAAGATAAGCAGGAAATAGTGATTATTCATAAATGTAAAAGGATTTTAATTAACAAACCGATTAAAGTCAAGGGAGATTAATTGTTTTTAAACTCCATGAGCTCAAAATAATTTCCAAATGGATCGGGAATGAAGAAACGATTACGGTCTGGCAATAAAACCTGATCTTCAACAATATGACCACTGGTTTCCAACTTACTCCTCAAAGCAAAAACATCTTCAACCTCTAAACAAATATGCCTACCAACAGGCGAAGCAACAAAATCATTAGTAAAACTCAAATGTATCATCATATCTAAGAATCTGAACCACATCAAATCGAAATCCTTGAGAAGCTCGGGTGGAAGAACAACCTCTTGCATCTCAAGGATATCAACATAAAATGCCCTAGCTAGATCGTGACCACCAGGTTTAGCCATCAAAGCGATGTGGTTAAGGCGGGTAATGCGCCTGTGCATTCTTAAGGCTTCAGACATGGAAATAGTTAAAAGCATTCTATTGTAGCAGTTCTCAAAAAATAGGCCATAACTCGAGATGGCCTTGCCTAGGGGTTGGCATTTGTGCTGCCTCTGATAGAGTAAGAAAAAAAACCTATGGCATCAACTCAATTTAGAACAAAATTTCTGGCTGACCTCATAGACAAAGATAAATACAAATGGTATGCGCTGCTAGTTGTTCAGATGAGTATCCTGCTAGTTGGGGTTGATTCAACAATATCAAACCTAGCTCTCCCAAATATTACTAAGGATTTAATTACAACTGCAAGCACATCGGCATGGGTAATATCTGCATTCTTCATATCTGTAGCTGTTTCCTTACCAGCTGCAGGACGACTCTCAGATTTATATGGAATGAGAACTATATTTATAACAGGATTCTTTATCTACACCTTAGCCACTGCATTCTGCGGCCTGGCCCCATCAATAGAAATTTTGATACTAATGCGCATTCTTCAAGGAATGGGTGGGGCTGCACTATTGGCGAACAGTAATGTAATATCATTAACAGTATTTCCTCTAAAACAACATGGGCTTGCACTGGGAATAAATGGAACGGTATTTTCTATTGGCTATGCCCTTGGTTTCACATTAGGTGGTCAATTAATCGGTAGTTTTGGATGGAGATCTATTTATTATGTAAACGTGCCTATTGGTATAATAGCAATCCTAATAGGACTATTTATACTTAAAGATCAATATCTTCAAAATGTTATTGCAGACAAATCAGACAAGAGCTTTGATTTTGCTGGTTTTGCCCTATCTGCATTTGGGATAGGGGCTACAATGTTATCGGTTGTAAAAATATCATCTGGAAAAACCATTACTCAGCAGAGTATAATTTTGTTTGTACTTGGAATAACATCTATTGTTATGTTTGTTAAAACTGAACTACGCATGAAAAAGCCACTTCTTGACATACATTTATTTTCGATCGGAGAATTTGCCAGAGGAACATTCACCCGTCTATTAAATAACTCAATAGTAGCCGCATGTACATTTGCCATACCTTTTTTTACGCAACAAGTTTTAAAATTTAGCCCTTTGCAAAGTGGCCTTGTTATGATGCCTTATGCTTTTGGCCTGGCAATCGTTGGCCCAATTGCAGGAAAATTAAGTGATAAATACGGAGCCCGATGGCTAACAACATCAGGTTTCGTATGCGGCGGGATTGCGTTAATAGGACTTGAGAGCATTAGTGAAGCTCCTAGTAATGCTACAGGAATAGAAGAAATAGTTGTTAAGCTAAGTATTGCTATGTTCTTGGTTGGAAGCGCCGCAGGGTTGTTTGTATCTCCCAACAATAGTTCAGCACTTGATTCGGTTCCTTTAAAAAGTACTGGCTCAGCCTCTGGAGTCATATGGGCTGTGAGCTTCATAGGCTCAGCTTTTGGTACTGCATATGCAGCATCAATGCTCCGTGAGGTTCTGAAGGTTGGTACAGCATCAATCGCTTATTTAAATGCTCAATCATTGCTCTTCAACACTTTAACTGTATTTAGTTTTGTTGGCGGCTATCTATGCTTTACGAGAAGAAAAACAAAAATAGTACATCACGAGTAATTTAACTAAAATACTAAAAAATTTACACGCATCCTAATCAATTGGGTCAACCAATTTCTCTATGAGTTGCTGAATTTCAATAGAAGACAAACATACATCAGATGGAAACCGCTTTACTAATGAGCCCTGCCTATCAATGAAAAACTTCTCGAAATTCCAAGTCACTGGTGATGAATCATCAGTGAGCACCTTGAAAAGGGGGTGAATATTAGGTGCAACACAACTAATCTTTGAAAAGAGCGGAATATTCAATCTAAATGTAGAAGCAAGAAATAGCATAACTTCATCAACACTCTTGGGCTCCTGAGCACCAAAATCATTACAAGGAAATGCAAGAATCTTTAGCCCCCTGGGCCCATAGAGAATATCAAGTAAACGCAATGATTCATACTGAACAGTGTAACGGCACTCACTTGCAACATTAATTATAAGAAGAGGTGAGCCCAAAAAACTGCTCATTGGAAGCAATGAACCATCAACAGCAGGAACAGAAACGGATGAGATGTTCATGGTAGAAACACTAGAATAAAATGGATACAAATAAATAATAGATAGTTAATCACCACCAAATCCCCAGCGATGCAATAGCATTCTCCTTACCATAGCTGTCCATCCGGTTTGATGGCTAGCACCAACACCGGTGCCATCATCACCATTAAAATATTCGTGGAAATTATATAAATTCTCGGTATTAGTTAAGTTATCCAGGTATGAATTTGGCTTAATGAAAGGAGCTTGTTTATCTTCATCAGATTGAAACAGCGAGATCAATCTAGCCTCCAAATCATTTGCTATATGGCCAAGATGTAGATTACAGCCAGAAAAAGTGGGGTATTCAATAAGAAAGTCGTCACCTAAAACTCGATGATATTCCCTTAGTGCTTCAATTAATAAGTAGTTGATGGGCATCCAAACAGGGCCGCGCCAATTTGAATTGCCTCCAAACATAGCAACAGGGCTATCAGCAGGTGAATACTGAAGAGATGCGGTAATCCCAGAAACAGTCATTGAGAAAGGATTTGATTCATGAAACTTAGAAAGGCTACGTATACCATAATCAGAAAGAAATTCAGATTCATCAAACAACCATCTGCACACTTTTCTAAGCCGATAGGGGGAAACCATCGCAAAAAGGTATCTACCAGTTGAGTAGCAACCAAGATGGGCAATAGATAGGCTGTAATCATCAATACCATGAACTTGTACATAGGACAAGATTGCATTATCCATATTTAAATTCCTATCAACTTCCAAATCACTTCTGCTAAAAGATTGCACAGCTAGTAGAGGAATAATTCCAGTTAGTGACCTAACTCTTATATATTCAGCCGTTCCATCAGGCCTTCTTAAAAGATCATAGTAAAATCCATCTTGGCAATCCCAGTTCAAATAACCACGCTCTTCCTTACTATTAAGAGAGGATACAGAATGCATAAAGCTAATAACAAACCGCTGAACCAATTCACCACTATAATCAGCACTACTGTTATGTTGCACATTTATAGCCCGTTGTTTTAAGGCAACTACTATCTTCAACATATAAATCGTAAGCAACCCCATCCAAGCTGTGCCATCAGCCTGCTCAATACGGCTTCCATCACTAAGTGGATATCTACGGTCGAAAGGGGAGATATTATCTAAACCAAGGAATCCGCCATCAAATAAGTCGGAATCAGTGCGGGCATTACGATTACTCCACCATCCATATTCAAGCAGTAATGTTTTTATCGATTCCTGGAGGAATCCATAGTCTGGAATACCGGTGTGATTTCTATCAATAGTAAAAATTCTCCATGTTGCCCATGACGCAAGCGGTGGATCAACATCAGAAAATGCCCATTCATAGGCCGGAACCTGCGCCTGTGGCGACACATAACGAGAGGTGCGCAAAATACCACTTTGATTCTTAGCAAATGCGGGATCTAAATCAGCAAAGGCAACAGCATGGAACATCAAATCCCACTTGCAAAAATAAGGATATTCCCAGGCATCTGGCATAATAAAAATATCATGGGCATGCAGATATTTCCAATTACGATAGTCACTATGCCAACGAGATTGAGGGGGGGCTAGCTGACCTGGATCACCTTTTAACCAACGGTATAAATTCAACTCATAATACTTACAAGACCATAAAAGCCCAGAAGACGCGGCCGCAAATAAGCTGAGATCTTCACTTGATTTAAAATTCTTTATTCTTTGATATGAAGCGTAGAAATCTTGTGCCTCCTCCTCTCTTCTCGCAAGAATCATTGAAGAATCAGAAAATGGGTTGGTATGGGATTTAGAGGATAATCTACAATTAACAACCCAAGTATCACCTGCTAAAATAGTATTTTCGCAAATCATTGCAGCCTTTGTACCTTCTAGCGCTGGATTAACTGCTTGCTTCTCTCCATTAACCAAATAGCGATGGAATGCGTCTTTAGTATATTTTTCACCATCAGCAGTTGCAAATAAAAGTTCACAATTAGTTTCGTTATCGGTAAATAGCCACTGATTAGCTTGATCGCAGTAAAAATAATGGGCAGGAAACTTATCCTGAGAAAAACGTTGAACCCCTGGGCCTAACAACTCAGGCACAAACAAAGAGCCATCAGAATTGACGGTTATATTCCTTTTGCTAATTCCTGGATAACCCCACTTCCATGAATTGCGGATCCAGAGCGTTGGCAACACGGCTATGTATGCCGGATCAGCGGAAAGATTCTTAACACTAATTCGAATAAATATATCATCGAAATAATCTTTTGCATATTCAATAGTACAGTGGAAAACGTTATTATTACTCAAAACACCTGTTTGTTCAATTTCAAATTCATGATCATTGCGAGTTAGTTTTGCATTTTCCGCTATGAGCTGCTTGTATGGGAATTGACTAATTGGATATACATATAAAGCTTTTGCGTAGCTGTAGGTTGGCGTATTTAAAATATGATAATAGGCCTCTTTTACATCTTCACCATGGTTCCCCTCATGATTTGCTAAACCAAATAGGCGCTCCTTAAGAATTGGATCCTTACCATTCCAAAAAGCTGGAGCAAAGCACAAATGACAATTACGATCAGTCCAACCAAATAATCCATCCTCACCCCAACGATAAACGCGCGATCGAGCATGATCATGGGGGAATGCTTTCCAAGCATTCCCATCCTCGGCGTAGCATTCACGCACCGTTCCCCATTGACGGTCGGGAAGATAGGTTCCCCAAAGATGCCAATCAACAGCATCAACTGAGGAGCTATGCAATCGGCTGTATTCAGCAGACTGGGTGAAGGTGGAGGAATTCATTGTTTGTTTGTCAAGTTGAGTTGATTAATGCTTAGCCAAGCCTTTCAAGCAAATGCTCCGACACCCTGATCGCATTTGCAATAGCTGTTAAAGAAGGATTAACCGCACCAATACTAGGGAAAAAGCTTGTATCAACAACATATAAATTATCTAAGTCGTGGGCCTTACAATTCAAATCAAGCACAGAATCTTCAGGATTGGTGCCAAACCTACAGGTTCCTGCTTGGTGGCCAACAGCAGCTATTGCCATATCAGAAGCAAAATAAATTTGCCTCTCCGCCAAATGATCCTGTTGATACAGTTTATCAAGCAAACGCTCAAGCCGAACCATCAACTCACTTGAGGCCCGATCGTTTGTAGGCAGATAGCTCAGGGTTATTTGACCGCTTGAATCAACAGTTACACGGTTATCTGGCCTAGGTAAATCTTCAGTTTGCAACCAAAAATCAAGGGATCTTTCAGCCAGCTTATCCATGCTCCAGGTGGGTGCTAAAGCTGTGAGCTTAGGCTTGTAGCCCTTCATCATTGCACCATTAGTTTTACCCGTCATCTGAATATTACCAATGGGAAAATCAAAATCATTGTCGCCAAAATACCAATCATTAACGGCTATGGTTTTTTGAAAAATGGTATCATTAGGCTCCCGACCCAAAGCAACAACTGCCTTGCAATTATGATACATATAATTACGGCCCACCTGGTCTGATCGATTAGCTAAACCATTGGGGTGCTTATCATTTGCAGACATAAGAAGCAGCCTGGCAGAATTAGCGGCTCCACAGCTAACAACAACAATATCAGCACTAAATTTTAGCTTTTCCCCGTCTCTATCAACGAGCACCTCTGTGATAGTGTCGCCGGCAGAATTGGAGATTAACTTCAATACGTGGCAGCGGGTAAGAAGAGTTAGAGAACTGTTAGCTAAGCTCAAACCCGCCCTTATTCCCATTACCTCAGCATCCCCTTTGGCATGGAGCAGGCAGGGAAAACCGTCGCACCTATTGCATTTCACACAGGCGCTAAAAGGAAGATTGGCCTCATCTAGATTCACCCCGGTAGGTGCATGGAAGGGATGTAATCCCGCAGCTTTAAAACCATCAACCAATTGCTGCATGCGCGGCTCATGTTTAATGGGTGGATAGGGATAGGGAGCACTGGCCCTTGGTTCAGTGGGATCTTCACCCCGTTCGCCATGAACGTGGTACATGGCCTCAGCCCTTGTGTAGTAAGGCTCAAAATCGTTGTAGCGAAGGGGCCAAGCAGGAGAAATTCCATCAACATGAATTAACTCCTCAAAATCTCTCTCCCGCAATCTGAAGTGAGCTGCGCCATATAGCTTTGTTGCACCACCCACAAAATAATGGCTACCCGGCTGAAACTGTTTATTATTTCGATCCTTCCAGGGGTCAACAGATACATAGCGGTTATTTTGAAATACCTCAGTGGGATCCCAATTCTGGGGCTCGCGAGGCAGCCAATCGCCACGTTCTAAAACCAATACTTTTTTACCTGCTTCGGCTAGGCAGCGGGCAAGGGTACCTCCGCCAGCACCACTGCCAATAATAACCACCTCATAATGGTTCGTCATGATCAGCTCCACGCAAAGAAACCACTACATGGGGTTGTAGCGGTTTAGTTGGGTAATCATTTTCAAAACAATCGCGGTCCAACCTGTTTGATGGCTAGCGCCAACCCCCGAGCCATTGTCGCCGTGAAAATATTCATTAAAAAGAATCAAATCGCGCCAATATGGGTCGTACTGGAACAAACTATTGCCACCGTTAAAAGGTCGCTCATTTTTATCATTTCGCCTAAAGATACTAGCCAACCTCTTTTCAAGTTCTAACGATGCATCCCACAAAGTAATGAAATTACCGGAGCCCGTGGGGAATTCAACCATGAAACTATCTCCATAATAATGACCAAATTTCTGCAAGGCCTCAATTAATAGGTAATTAATTGGCATCCACACAGGTCCGCGCCAATTGGAATTGCCTCCAAACATAGCTACAGGGCTGTCTGCTGGGCTATAGGTAAGCGTTTGTTCTTGATCACCTTCCCTAAAAGTGTAGGGAGATTTTTCATACACTTTCGAGAGGGAACGGATGCCATAGGGAGATAAAAATTCATCTTCGTTAAACAAATACCAACAAATTCTTCTCAAATTAGCCTCTGGCACAAGGCTGAATAAGGTTCTATCTTGATGCCAAGTGCCAAGATTTTCCGACAACCATGTAGTGCAAGTACGTTCGGAAAAATGCCATTCAAATGATTGAAGCACATCCAAGCAAGGAAGCCTTTCAACAGTTGCAATATCAAAACTTGCAACCGCCAAAAGTGGAATAAGGCCAGACACAGATCGTGTTTTTAGATATGTCCAAGAGCCATCAGGCCGCTTAATTACATCATAGTAAAAACCATCTTTTTCATCCCAATTAACATAGCTACGCCCACTGATGGAAGGGGTATTCAAAGTTATGGCTAATTGGGCAAAGTCAAACACAAAGCGCTTAGAAATATCCTCATACTCAGGTTCTTGAACGCTTAGTTCAACGGCAATTTGCAAGAGATTTAAACTTAACATTGCCATCCAAGCAGTGCCATCGCATTGCTCAATCCTGCTGCCATCAGCTAAGGGGAATCGCCTATCAAAAACAGCAATATTATCTAAACCAAGGAAGCCACCTTCAAACACATTATCGCCAGATCTATCATTTCTATTTGCCCACCAACCATATTCTAAAAGTAGCTTGCGCATCGCCGATCGAAGAAACACAAAATCGCCATGCTCCCTTTCCCTACGTTCAATTTGAAAAATTCTTAATGCTGCCCATGCCCCAATTGGCGGATTCGGATCAGATAAAGCCCATTCATAGGCTGGAGTTTGGGCATTAGGTGCCGTGTAATTTGGCGAGCGTAAAAGCATGCATTGCTTTTTAGCTATGGCTGGATCAATAACAGCAAATGCCACCGAATGGAACATTAAATCCCATTGACAAAAATATGGGTATTCCCAGCTATCAGGCATTGAAATAACATCATCAGCAAACAAACGGCTCCAATAAGCATTTTCAGTATGTTTACGTGATTCTGGTGGAGAGGGCTGATTAGGATCACCACTCAACCAGCGAATAACACTCCAATGGTAAAACTTTTTGCACCAAAGTAAGCCGCTAGCAGCTGCTTTAAATATATGGGCATCATCAGCCTTTAATCCTTCCGCTGCATGATTAAGGTATTCAATACATTCCTTTTCTCGCAACTCAAAAGTGCTGTTGAATGAACTGGAAAACGGCTCGGTTAAGGCTTGATTACTAAGACGCAAGTTAATAATCCACTCCTCACCAGAATTAAGTTGTTTTGATAGAACTAAGCTAGCCTTGCTTCCAACATTTGCCGGATTTACGGCAGACAGATCAGAATCGACCACATAGCGATGAAAAGCATCCTTTACATATGGTTGTGCATTCGGCTGATTAAATAACAGCTCCGTATTTGTTTCATTTTCGGTGAAAATCCACTCACCCTGATGGTTACAGGAAAGTTGGTAGGCACCTAATTCATGAATATCATCCGTAGAAATTGAATTGCCACAAAGTTTGATCTGCTTTTTTTGGCGCCATTCCTCACGATATCCCCAAGACCATTGATTGCGGAGCCAGAGGCTTGGTAAAACAGTTAAAGGCGCAGAGTCAGGGCCGCGATTAATAATCTTAATTCGTATCAATATATCAGTTGGACTAGCTTTTGCGTAATCAACAAAAACATCAAAATAGCGATTTTCAGCAAAAACACCAGTATCGATTAGCTCGTATTCTGGCTCTTCTCTAGTGCGCCTTGAATTTTCTTCAATTAAATGTTGATAGGGAAATTCAGGTTGCGGGTATTTATATAAGCCCCGCATAAAACTATGAGTGGGGCTGTTAAGTAGATGATAAAAATAATCTTTTAAGTCTTCACCATGGTTACCCTCACCATTACCAAGGCCAAATGGTCTTTCCTTTAAAATTGGGTCTCGGCCATTCCATAGGGCGATGCCAAAACATAGCCGGCCATGTTCATCGCTAATTCCAAGTAAACCGTCCTCTCCCCAGCGATAGGCCCTTGATCTTGCTTGTTGATGGGGAAACGAATTCCATGCATTGCCATCAGCAGAATAATCCTCTCTAACCGTTCCCCATTGCCTATCACTCAAATAGCTGCCCCAGAGATCCCATTGTTGATGCGCTTCATTTCGCTCTGCAATGCGACGCTGCTCTGAACTAAATCCAACCTGATCGCCAATAGTGGAATTCAAAGCTCTGCCTCCAGATGTTCAGCCACCCGCAGTGCATTGGCAATAACGGTTAAACCTGGTCCAATACTTGGGCAACTGGGAAATATGCTTGCGTCAATAATATATAAATTTTGAATCTCGTGGCTTCTGCCTTGTAAATCAACCACCGATGTTGCGGGATTACTACCCATTCGAGTGGTGCCGCAGGCATAACCCATCACGCTTATTGGTGCTTCTCCCCTCGGGTGGGTGGGCGCTTGACGCACCACATGGGTTAAAGGGTCGGCCTCGATAGCTTTTAGAGTGTCTATCCAGCGATAGACCAAACGGTCATGGGCCTCTCGATTGTTAGGTATGTAGTTAAGACGAATCTGCTCACCCTGAAGGCTGATTTTGTTATGGGGATCTGGTAAAACCTCACTCATCGCCCACCAGGCAACCGATCGGGCGGCAAGCTCCTCAAGGCCAAAATTTGGCAGTAATTTAGATACTAATGATAAAACTGGTGGTGATTCAGCAAACAATGCATCCTGCAAAACCCCACCACAACTTTGAATATGGCCAAGGGGGAATTGAACATTTTTATCACCCCAATAATAATCATTAATCCCAAATGAGCGCTGATAGCGACCGGAATTTGGTGCGGCGGCTAATTGCAATATCGATGAAAGTTGCAATTTCATTAAATTGCGTCCAACCTGATCCGATCCGTTGCTCAAGCCGCGGGGATGGGCATCACTGGATGATCGCAACAAAATAGCTGGGGTATTCACTGCACCCGCCGCCAGCACCACAAAATTAGCCTGAAAAAGCCAAGCTTGATTTTGAATTAATGCCTCAACACCTTTAACTTCATTACCGGAGGCATTTACATGTAAACAAGTAACCTTAGCCTCTATCCTTAAATGAAAAGATGGGTCTTCAATAGCGGTTGCCACACCGAAAACTTCTGAATCGCCACTGGGATCATCTTGATTATTAGACCAACTTATTGGTAAATCATAGGGTTTAACTCCCTGGCGCTGGAGGGCAGCACGCAAAGGTTCAAAAAAGGGTTCCAATGGTTTTGGCTTACCAACAAATTCATTCTTTCTCGCCGGCTCGGTTGGATCTACTCCCGCCATCCCATGAACGTGATATAACTTCTCTGCCTTTTCGTAATATGGTGCAAAATCTGAATAGTTGAGTTCCCAGCTTGGGGAAATACCAGTTTGCAAATGTAGCTCTTCAAAATCTTTTTCTCGCATCCGCTCAAGCACAGCACCCCAGATTTTGGTATTGCCGCCTAGGCCATAAATAGTTTGAGGGGCAAATGGATCACCATCTGGGCCAAACCAACGCTCAGCTGGATGATAACGATCCTTGCGAAATAGATCTACATCAGCAACGTTTTGATCAGCGAGCGCCATCTGGCGCCCCCTCTCAAGTAGCAGCACCCTATGGCCCTTAGAGGCAAGGGCGCCTGCCATGGTTCCCCCAGCAGCACCACTGCCAACGATGATCACGTCGTAATGCTGGTCGTCAATGATCATTGGAGTGCCTCCTCAAGAACGTTGCCACACGTATATGAGCACAAAGAGGATGATCCAAATCACATCCACAAAGTGCCAAAACAGGGAGGTGGCCTGAATGCCCTGTTCCCCGCCTTTGTAATTATTAGGTATAAATGATTTACCTAACATTAAGGCCATCAACAATACACCAGTTAAAACATGTAAGCCGTGAAAACCAGTGAGCAGGTAAAAAGTGCCGCCAAATGTACCTGAGGTAAAACCGAACTTCAAACCGCTCCATTCCACCGCTTGCCCCCAGAGGAAATAGCCCCCCAGGGCCATGGTTGCCAGCCACCAACCACGAAAACCCCAAACATTGTGGCGGGCCATCTGCCGCTCAGCCAAATAAATAGTTCCTGAACTAGAAACCAGCACAAAGGTGTTAATCAGTGGTGTTTGCCATTCCAAACCCTCTACCCCGTGGGGTAACCAATCAAGGGCGTTTAACTTAAGCAAGGCATAGCCTGAGAAAAAGGCGAGGAATATTACACTTTCCGAACAGAGAAAAATTATAAATCCAGTGAGATTGTGGTTGGCATGCATGCCTTGATTGTGGTTGTTGCCTGTACTTTCCATTGCTTATGCCTCTAAAAGAGATTGGTTTTCGTAAGCACTTTGATTTTCCACAAGAGGCTTTCCAGTGCCATAGCCATAGGGCCCACTGATAACAGTAGGTACGTTTTCCTCAAAATTCTCTGCAGGCGGTGGCGAGGGCAAAAGCCATTCCAAACCAATGGCATTCCAAGGATTTTGGGGTGCTTGTGGCCCCCGAACCCAAGAGCTGATCATATTGATAAGAAAAGGAATTATCGAAACACCGAGCAAAAAACTACCTAAGCTTGCCACCACATTCCAAAAAGTAAACTCAGGGTCGTAGGAAGAAACACGCCTTGGCATTCCCATTAAGCCAAGGGGATGCATTGGAAAGAAATTCAAGTTTGTTCCAATAAATGTTAAGAAAAAATGCAATTTCCCCAAACCCTCATAATACATGCGCCCGGTAAATTTAGGGAACCAATGATATATTGCCGCATATATGCCCATCACTGCGGCGCCATAGATTACATAGTGAAAGTGCCCAACAACAAAGTAGGTGTTATTAACGTGAATATCTATGGGCACAGTGGCCAACATAATTCCTGTTACCCCAGCAAAAACAAAATTAAACAAACCTCCGAGGCTGAAAAGCATCGGTGTATTTAGGCGTAACTTACCGCCCCAAATTGTTGCAAGCCAGGCAAATACCTTCACTCCGGTTGGCACAGAAATCAACATGGTTGTAACCATGAAAAGATTTCTCATCCACTCAGGCACGCCACTGGGGAAAAAGTGGTGCACCCAAACGATCAAGCCCAAGAACACGATTGCAAATGATGCCAAAGCAACAAAGGCATAGCCAAACAATGGTTTGCGAGAATGGGCACTGAATAGCTCAGAAAAAATACCAAATACAGGCAAAATGATCACATAAACCGCTGGGTGGGAATAGAACCAGAAAAAATGTTGATAAAGCACGGGATCTCCGCCACCCTCAGGCTGAAAGAAGCTTGTTCCAACCACCAAATCGAATAGAAGCATTATTGCTCCACCGGTGAGGGCCGGTAAGCCAATCAACTGGAGCGATTGGGCCGCCCAGGCCGTCCAAATAAATATCGGCATGCGGAAAAAAGTCATTCCAGGGGCCCGCATTCTTATGATCGTAGTAACAAAATTTACGGCTCCCATAATCGATGAAACGCCCGAAAGTGCCACGGCTGTAAGCCACATCCCCTCACCGCTAACCAAATTACCTAGGGGATTTTGAGTACTCACAGGTGGGTAAGACCACCAGCCTGAGTTGGCCGGGCCTCCGGGAAGTAGGAAGCTGGAAATTAAAATCACACCAAAAATTGGAACCAACCAAAAGGCCACTGCATTGAGCCTTGGGAAAGCCATATCTGGGGCGCCAATCATCGTGGGGATCAATAAATTATTTAAACCATTCAACACAGGAAAAATAAACATAAACAGCATGATAGTTCCATGCATTGTGTAGAGGCCGTTATACACAGTACGGTCTACTAAATCATTTTCCGGGGTGATTAATTCGCCCCGCATTATCATTGCAAGCAAACCGCCAATCAGAAGAAAAAATATCGCTACTGTGATGTATTGAATACCAATCACCTTGGCATCGGTATTGAAACTAAAAAAGCGTTTCCAATTATCAGGTGCCCCTGGCACGGGGGCATTTGATTTCAGCACGCGGGGATCGTAGGAAGCGAGGGTCATGATTTAACCGTTATGGGGGAGTTGATTGGAGCCGGGCACATTCACCATCGGGGCGGGAGCTGGCACAACGGTGGGCCATCCCCTTGCACCTTCTGCCTGGCGTTGTTTGTATTCAGCCACCGCATCACTTAAACCCGGCTGGAGTGGTTGGCTGGCAGCTTGTTGGAGCCAACTATTGTATTCGGCCTCAGATTCAACCACCACATCGGCTTGATTGGTGGAAAACCAAGTGCCGCTATACATCGAATCGCGTAAGCGATAACGCCCTTCGCGGGTGGGGGTGAGATTTAAATTGATTGCCCGGCCTGGAATAATGTCTTGTTTTAATCTAAATGCTGGCACATAAAATCCATGGATTACATCTTCACTAACCAATCTGAAGGTTACTGGCTTATCAACAGGTAAATGCAATTCAGTAGAGCTAACTTTGGCCGCCGGATAGTTGAATTGCCAAGACCATTGCCTAGCAGTTACCTCCACCTGCTCAGCCGGTAGACGATCCCCCAAGAAACCACCCACCTCTTCAATTGGATCACCGCGATGGATGTGCTCCATCGGCCCTAACACTGCAAGCTTTTGATTAACACGCACTGAATAGAAGGCAATGCCAAAAACAATTAGTGCTGGAATAACCGTCCAGATGATTTCCAAGCGGGTATTGCCTTCAATTGGTTCTGCATCACTCATATCGTATTTCTCAGCCCGATTAAATATCACAACCCAAGCCATTACTGAGATAACACCAAAAAACACAAAAGTTGCCAAAGCGGTTTCAAAGCTGAACAAGCCATCCACCAGAGGCGCAGCTGTTGAAGCTTGAACAGGTAACCAGTGATATGCCTGGCGACTCATCCAGAAACTAAATACCACCAATACACCGGTCCAGGCGCTAACCAAGGCCAAGGCGTAATAATTAATGCGAGTTGAGGAGCTATTCATGGCAGTGCCTCCTTGAGATCAGCGCCAGCGGCCAGCAGCTGATCTGCGGTTATGTGAACGCCAAACTCAGCAGCTAACTGAGCACCAAGGGTGCCGTGAAGCCCTAAAACGCCCATCATCACCACCCCAGCAAATAAATAGGGCCATTGCACCTGCCTACCCATATCTTTGCGCCAAACAAAGCGTTGATAACCTCTCCAAATAGTCATCAGTACGATCACCAAAAGAATCAACACCCCACCAACCCCATGCCAGGTCATCGTTACAAAACTTTCGAGGCCAAAGGTACTTTTAACGCCTGCCAATGGCACCGCCGTGAGCATCTCATAAAAGCCAGCAGTAACTGTAAAAAAACTAATCACTGCGCAAGCAAGCAGATTATACCAACCCACATCATGTAAACCCGGCCTAGTTACCGGCAATGCTAAGAAGCGAAAAATACGCTTCTCCAATGGATAAAAAGCTCCTGCGAAGTCGAACGCTATGGCTATAACAAATAAGCCAATGGTTAGATGAACTAAATTAGGGTGAATCGGCAGGCTATAGGGCAGATCATTGGGCCCTAAGCCGGCTGCAATTTGATTTAAGGGGCTTTCTGATGGTAGCACCACATTAAAAAACTGCATTACACCAACCCCGCCCGCATTGCTTCCACCACCTTCACCGTGTGTAGCCCATATATCCATATCAATTTATCGCCAAGGAAAACCTGCACAACCACCAAAGCAGCCAATAAAGAATCAGCGCCAAGGAAGGCCAGCGGCAAGCTGAGCGGATCCTTGGCTCTCAATACATAGCGCCAGCCGGTAAGCACAGATAGAACCCCCGCTAAAGACCAGCCTATGGTGCTATGGATATTTAAAATGTTGCGCGCATCACCATAGGGGTTGGCCAAGCCGGCCTCCACTTGGCCAAACATGATCGCCACAAAGATGGCGCTAGTGGCAAATAACAGATTCCACCAACTCACTTCAAACAAAGCGCGCCTACCTGTAACCACACCGATAAAATCAAACAGCACTGAAATCAATGCCATCGCAATAACGAAGTGCACAACTATTGGATGAATAGTGTCCATCCAAGGCAGGTTGTGGTCGTTTAGGGGGGGAAGCAGATGCTCAAGCATTAGCAAACCCAAGAGCTAGCTTTCCCTCTACTGATAGCGCCCATGGATTAAGGGTGCCCATTTCTCCCCTATTCCTTCATGACTGATCACTCCTCAAGCCCTTGGCGCCTCGAAGCAGACAGCCTTGGCCAGGTGCAGGTGCCCGCTGAGCGCTATTGGGGTGCCCAAACCGAACGGGCGAGGTTGATGTTTCAGCTTGGGCAAGATCCGATGCCTCTGCCATTAATCCATGCAATCGCCCGCATAAAAAGGGCCGCTGCTGCTGCTAATTCCCAGCTAGGGCTCCTAGATGGCGAGCGCTGCAACTGGATCAGCCTGGCCGCCATGGAGGTGGAGCAAGGCCGGTGGGATCAAGAATTTCCCCTCTCCACTTGGCAGAGCGGTAGCGGCACTCAAACAAACATGAACCTGAATGAAGTAATCGCCAATCGCGCCTGCGAATTAGCAGGGCAACCCCTTGGCAGTAAAAGCTGCGTGCATCCAAACGACCATGTGAACAAAGGCCAAAGCACTAACGATGTATTTCCCAGTGGGATCCACATCGCTAGCGAGCGCCAGCAGAGGCTCCAACTTTTGCCGGCCATAGGGGATCTAGCTGCCAGTTTTGAAGCAAAGGCAAGCGCTTGGAGCGATGTGGTGAAGATCGGCCGCACCCATCTGCAAGATGCAGTACCACTTACTTTTGGCCAGGAAATCAGCGGTTGGGCGGCCCAATTGCGCAGCACTGCCGCAAGAATTGAAGCTGGATTTGAAGAGCTGCGCCAAATCCCCCTAGGCGGCACTGCCGTTGGCACTGGTTTAGGTGCAAAAGCTGGTTTCGCAGAAGCCACCTGCCAGTTACTTAGCGAATGGGAGGGGGTTAGCTGGCAGTGCAGTGGTAATCGCTTTGCCCTAATGGGCAGCCACGATGGCCTGGTTCAGCAAATGACCCGACTCAGGCTTTTGGCGGGGGCTTTACACAAGATCGTTAATGACATTCGCCTTTTAGCCTGCGGACCTAGGGCCGGCCTGGGGGAACTGCTGCTGCCAGCCAATGAACCCGGCAGTTCGATCATGCCGGGAAAAGTAAATCCCACCCAATGCGAAGCCGTAGCAATGGCCACAGCCCAAGTGATGGGCCTTGATCAAGCAGTGGCTATCGGTGGCAGTGGCGGCCACCTACAAATGAATGTATACAAGCCATTATTAGCGCTAAATTTAATTCGCAGCGGCGAATTACTTAGCAACTGTTGTTACTCTTTGCGGGTGCACCTGGTGGAGGGAATGGAATTAAATATCAGTAAAATAGAACATTTTCGTGATCAATCGCTAATGCTAGTAACGGCTTTAGCTCCTGTGATCGGCTACGACAAAGCAGCAAAAATCGCCCAACATGCCCATAGGGAAGGGCTTAGCTTGCGGGAGGCAGCCATCGCCCTTGATGCCATCAGCGCAGAAGCCTTCGACCACAGCGTTAACCCTAAAAAGATGACCTCTATTCAAGATTAATTACTTCTTAGGTATGCCAGGCCCACACCAATAATCAAACTAAAAATAAGCGCCCCCGCCAACAGCAAAAGGACAAACCATTCGCCACCAGAGAGTGGCCGCCGCTCCGGTAGCAATATTTCTTGGCTGGCGGGAGCAGGCGAAGTTGAATTATTTATAGCAAGATCATATTTACGCCTTAATTCTGGATCACCCAAAACCTCTATGGCCTCCTGCAAAGCGCAAAATTGCACACTCGCCTCAGCGGGTTCTAATTCGGTGGTATCCGGGTGGAAGCGTTTGCTAAGCCGCCGGAATGCCGCCCTCAATTCTTCAGGGCTTGCCCCTGCCTGCACACCAAGGCGCTCATAAAGATTGGCAGTGGTGCTGGAGTTAACCAAGCCGATCGGGCTCTATGGCTTGCGATCCTAGGGAAACCTACTTGCCCTGCCCTGAGCAACGATTTCCCCTGGGACCTGCTGGCTTGGCAGCCCAACAGCCAACAGCTGCAACAACTGCAGGAGCTGCAGCTGTTGTTGCGCCATTGGAACCAACAACTAAATCTCACCAGGTTGGTGGAGGGGCCCGACTATTGGATTGGCCAAGTATTCGACAGCCTTTGGCCGCTTCAGCCCTGGTTAACAGGTGAGCTAAGCGGCGCTAACTGCGCTCAGAAATTTTCGGTGGTTGATGTGGGCACCGGCGGCGGTTTTCCAGGGCTTGCCATCGCTATTGCCCTGCCCAATGCCCAATTAACCCTGGTGGATTCCGTGGGTCGCAAACTTGAGGCCGTGGGCGCCATGGCCAAGGAGCTTGGGCTAGGCGAAAGGCTTAACTTGCGATGCGAGCGGGCCGAAAAAAGTGGACGCGAACGCAGCTGCAGGGGCCAATTTCAATTGGCGGTAGCTCGCGCTGTGGCCCCAGCTGCTGTGGTTGCTGAATACCTGGTGCCGCTGCTCGCTCCTAACGGCACAGCCCTGCTTTATCGAGGCCAATGGAGCGCCGCGAATCAAGCCGAATTAATTGAAATTGCACGCCAGCTCAAGGCAGAAGCTGGGGAACCACGGGCCATTGAACTTCCAGAGGGCAAAGGTCAACGGCATGTAATTCCACTTACCCCTGTAGCGGCATGCCCAACAACCTATCCAAGGGCCGTTGGAATCCCAGCAAAACAACCTCTGCGCCCCGCTCCCTAGGAGCCAAGTCGTTGTAAAACGCTGCCGCCAAGGGCTTGTTTTAAGTGCCTCAAAATTGCTGGAATCTCTGCCCGCCAGGGGCTTTCAGCCAGTGCTGCCAGTAATTCCGCTTCGCTTACTGCCCCTTCACTGCCGGCTGGCGCCTCGAAAAAGTCGGCATTGCAACCTGGGAACCAATGGTTGGCTTGGCCTAAAAGACCATATCTAGCTTTGGCATAGCTCTGCAGATCCCATCCCTCCAGCAGGTTATGGAGCCACAAAAGGATCTGTAAATTGATCTGCCCTGGGGTGGCTTGCCATGGGGGCAACCCCTGCTGCCAGCTGTTAAGCCAGGCATCACCCAACTTTTGCTGCAGGGCAGCTTGCAATCGAGCTGATATCAGTGGCAATAATTCTTCGGCCTTGGGAAGCAGGCTCACTGCCTGCAGATGTAAATCCAAATCTGCAGCAGTGGCAGCACCAACGCTGATCGTGTGCACCCGCGGATCACTTAAACAAAACAGATCGTTAAATACAATCGGATGCAATGGATCACAGAGCTGCTTTAATCGCTTAGAAGGTGAATGAAGATGGCCGCCTTTATCGGTGGGACTAATTATAAAAACACCCATATCTTGATCAATCGCTGCACTTAAGGCGGGGCTATTATCTTGGCGAATATAATACCAATGGATATTAACGAAATCAAAAGAGCCACTGTTAATCGCCGCCTCAATTAAAGCTAGCGGCCCATGGGTGGAAAAGCCCACATGGCCGATGCAGCCATCACTTTGCCAGCGCTTAACTATCTCTAAGCAGCCCCCTGGACGCAAGCATTGCTCTAAATGTTCGGGAAGATTAATTCCGTGCAAAGTTAGTAGATCAAGCCGTTCCACTTGCAATAATTCAAAGCTGCGCTCCAGCATTGATTCAAATTCTTTGCTATTTGTATAGGGCGCAATTTTGGTTTGCAGAATCCGTTTTGGATCTGGATATGTAGCTAGTAATTTGCCCAGCTGCAATTCTGAGCTGCCATAAAAACGCGCTGTTTCAATGTGATGCATGCCAGCCCCAATGGCTGCCTTCAAGATCGATTCCAGATTTACCTGGCTTTCAACTGTTATTTCTTCCGCTGGAAGATCGCTCCAGCTTTGCTGAAAGCGCATGCCACCAAGGCTTAACAGGGGCATCTGTAATTCAGTTCTGCCAAAACGACGGCAGGGAATAAAGGCCAAATCAAGCTCCGCTGGGGGAGGATTCAGCTGATGGCAGTTGCTCAAATGGCAGCCAATGGATGCAATCAACCGGGCAGGTATCTATGGCCTCCTGAACCCGTTCAAGGCTGTCGCCGTTTTGACGTATTACCCGCGATCTGCCCCGATTTGGCTCCACCAAAAAGGTATTACATGCAACATGGGCGCAATACCTACAACCAATACAAACCTCTTCATCAACCCAAATCGCCTCCTGGCGCAAGCTGCCCCCCAGCAGGGGTTCTTTACCTGTGTTTCCTTGGCCAGGATCCGCCAGTGGCGGCGCTGCAAAGGCAATTGAAGGGTCGATTTTCAAAGCAACCAGGGGGCTTTCAACCCTGCCAGCGGGTAACTACCAGCTCGATGCTGCCATCGGCACTTAACTGTTGTTCTCCCACAACAAAACCTTCAGAGGAAGCGCTATTAAGGATGCTGTGCAAGGCATAACGCTGGGTTAGTTGCGACAAAAACCGCTCAATGGGTATTGGTAAACGCCATAGATCAAGGTCAGTTACCAATTCATAACGACCTTCACTGCTATTCCAGCGAAAACCAATGTCGCCACCTTCAGCCTGGGGACAACATAGATCTGCCTCTTGGGTTTGGCCTTGATAACCGCGCAGTAATTGGGCCGCTTCACTTGGTGTTTGGCCTAGATCCTTGAGGGCTGCCACCAGGGCGACAGGATCGCGCAATTCAGTTTTAATCGTGCTGAAGTGAGACATTGCTGGCTTGATTTTGGTGGATTTCCGCAGGGGCGGATTGGTAGTGATTAGAGGTGGGGGTGCAGCGCTGAACGGTGCCCAACCTGGCTTCAATCGATCTAGTGAGCTCTAAACAACCCTCACCTTGAACGCCCTCAACAAGCTCCTCCACTACGCCATTTGGGCGAATACAGAAGCGGATGGTTTGCTGGGGCACGGCAGAACCGATTTGGATCAGTTTACTTAGTTTTACTTGCAAGCTGCGTTAAGCCCAGTCGTTTTGTAAACGGGAAAGCAGGGCTGGATTTTGAAGTTGCTCTAGGGCATTGCGGGCATCATCCCGCACCCCTGAATCTGCATCATCTATGCAAGCAGCCACAAGAGCTTCCCCTAGGGACAAGGCCAAATCAGGCTCCAAATAGGCGTAAAGCCTCCCTAAACCCCAAGCGCTATTGCTGCGCACAGCTGGTTCCGAATCGATGCGCAGGCTTAAAAGCAGTTGTTGCGCCACCGTTTCCCGCTGATTTGAGTTGTTCAAGCTGCTATCTACAAGCGAACTCGTGGCCCAAAGGCGCACCGCTGCGATATCGCTGCCCAGGGCCTTTAGCAGGGCTGGAATCACCTCAAAACTTGGGTAGTTACCGAGGGTCCAAGCCAAGGCTTTACGCACAAAGCCGTTGCTGTCTTGTTGCAATTTTGGCAGCAATAGCGGTAGAGCCTCGGGATGGGGATTACGTCCAAGGGCATAAACGGCGCTCATCCGCAGAATTGGGCAGCTGCTATCGAGCAACGGCAGCAGCAACGGCAGCGCACGGGGATCACGGTGCTCACAAAAAAACTTCAACCCTTGCAATTGCTGCTCATGGTTGCCTTGCAGTTCAACCAGGGCCTGATCTACCAGTTCCTGTTGCGCGGCTATGTCTTGGGTTTGATCCGATAGTTCGCTGATCAGATCTAGGGGGTCTTGGGCCGCCTCCGCCTCCAATTCCTCCTCTAATAGGGCGAGTTCCAGGGTTAATTCATCGTGGTTGGTCATGGAACTCAACCCAAAGGCGCCGGAGCAGCCATGTCACCAGGCAACCAAATGCGAGCACTCACGGCAAATAGGGCAGCTGAAAATAGCAGCACTATGAGGGCTGGCAGCAGCTTAGATCTAAAAAACGCCATTAATTTCCAGCGGAACAGCACATACCTATTGTTGCCTCTTCGCTGCCCCTGGTGTAACTCCCCATGAACAATCGCGCCAGCAGCAGGCGGATCATCACGGTGGGGATGGAAGGGGTAGCCAGCGGCGCTCCCTACATGGTGGGCAGCAAATTACTTCAGGGCTGGCTAACCGCCAGCAATATTCCGCTGCCATTGATTGGCCTATTGCCCCTGGCGGAATTGCCATACACCTTGAAGCTGTTTTGGGCCCCCTTATTAGACCGCTGGCCCATTCCCTGGCCCGATCGCCGTAGGGGTTGGATCCTTTTAATGCAATTACTGCTGGTGCTGGTAATTGCATCGATGGCACTGCTGCAACCCAGCACTAACCCCGGCGCCCTAACTGCCATTGGCTTAATTGCCTTAATTCTGGCAATTTGTAGCGCCAGCCAAGACATCGTTATTGATGCCTATCGCACCGATTTATTAGCAGAGGAGGAGCGGGGCGCTGGAGCGGCAAGTGCCTCCCTTGGTTATCGAGCTGCTGGCTTAGTGATCAGTTCTGGTGGTTTTTTATTGGCGGGCACCTATGGCTGGCCTGCGGCCTTTGCCGCTGCCGCTGGCCTAATGCTTTTGGTGGTGCCATTCACTATTAATGCCCCAAGTATTTCGCCCCTAAGCCAACCGGTTGTGAGCTTGCGCCAAGCGGTGCTTGGCCCAGCCAGGGAATTTTTAAAAAGAAGCGGCTCTAGCAAAGCGCCGGTGTTGCTGCTGCTGGTGTTGTTTTACCGCTGGCCGGATGGATTGCTAAATGCAATGGCAATTCCCTTCCTAAGCCTCAATGGGTTTGATGAAGCAACAATTGGATTAGTGCAGGGGGCATGGGGAATTGGAGCAACGATGCTGGGAACGATATTAGGTGGTGTTTTATTTAGTTATCTGGGCATGAATCGATCCCTGTGGATTTTTAGTTTGGTGGGGGCAACTGGAAATTTAAGTTATTGGGCAATCGCACAATTCAAGGGGGGGATTTTCGCTTTGATGCTCGCTGCTGGTTTTGAAAATATTGGCGGTGGAATGGTTGGGGCCGTATTTGTAGCCCTATTAATGAGCCTATGTAATCCACGCTATTCAGCAACCCAATACGCGCTCCTATCCGGTATTTACGCCCTAAGCCGTTCACTACTATCGGCACCTGCTGGATTGCTGGCGGAAAGGTTGGGCTGGTCGGAATTCTTTCTACTCAGTGCAGCGGCTTCAATTCCTGCTTTTATTTTGCTCGCCTTTGTGGCCCCTTGGCATGAAAGGGAGGCGCGGGGAGCATTTGATCCATCAAAGGATTTGAATTAAACCTATGCAGATGTGGAAGTAGCCAATCGGCGCCTTAGCTGACCGCAGGCTGCATCTGCATCAAGGCCTCGGCTGGCTCGAACACTCACGGCAATCCCCCTGCCTTCGAGGTTGCTGCGAAATGCCTCAACTGCAGCTGGGCTAGGCCTTTGAAATTCTTCTTCTTCAATTGGATTGTAGGCAATTAAATTCACATGGCTCTGAAAACCACTCACCAAATCAGCCAGGGCTAATGCCTGGGCAGGATGATCATTTAGACCACCCAAGAGAATGTATTCAAAACTTAAACGCCTACCTGTTGTTAATACATATTGCTTGCAATCTTCTAATAAAATCTCAAGGGGATAGGCATGGGCAGTGGGAATTAATTGCTCCCTTAGCTGTTGATCTGGAGCATGCAAACTAACCGCTAGGGTGAACTGAGTTCGCCCTAGGCGCTCCTGGGCTAGGGCCGCAAGTTTTGGCAGGGTTTTGGGTACACCAACTGTGCTGATCGTGATCTGACGCTGAGCCATTCCCAAGTCACTACAGAGACAATCAATAGAAGCAAGTACTGCGTCGATATTGAGAAGCGGTTCTCCCATACCCATAAAAACCACGTGGCTTGGGCGCTGTTGCATCACCTCCCGCACGCTTAAAACCTGATCAACAATTTCATGTAACGCAAGCGAGCGTTGAAAGCCCCCCTTACCGGTGGCGCAAAAACGGCAGGCCATGGCACAACCAACTTGGCTGCTAACGCAAACGGTTAAGCGATTTGGATTAGGGATACCTACGGTTTCAATACTGAGGCCATCGTGGGTGGCAAGCAGCAATTTGGTAGTGCCATCAAGGGCAACACTGCGTTGCAGCTCACGGGATCTACCAATCCAATCAAACGCATCAGCAGGTGGCTCCGCCAACAATTGCTGCCGAAATTGCTTCGGCAGCACTGAAACCTGATCTAGATCTCGAACACCTTTGCTGTAAAGCCAATCATGCAGTTGTCTGCCTCGAAAAGCCGCCTGCCCCCGTTGCTGAACCCATTGCTCAAGGGCAGGGCGACCAAGACCTAAAAGTGGTGCGTTTAGGGCCAAACCAATAGGCCATGCCCCAACCAAATCTCAACAGCTAGCAGAGCAATGAAACCAAGCATTGCAGCGCGACCATTCGTTAATTCGCAATGGGTATGAAAACCAAAGCGCGGCAGTTGGCGCCTAGGCACCAGGGAAGGTTGCAGGGGTTGAGTTGTTGTAGACATCTATCAGCTGTCCTCGCTGAGTAAACCTTCTTCCTGCAAACCCTCAAGTGCCTCTAAATCAGGCAGCAATTGCTCTTGATCCAAATCGTCACCTACAGGACGGGCAAAGGCAGCAAAATTACTACCTTCAGCTATGCCATGGCGACTGCGGGTGGCTTGGAGTTCATCGTCGGAGGGATCATCCAGCACTGCAGCGGTGGGCTGGGGCAGAGGCATCTCAACTGTGTAGTCGGGGCGGAGGGCACTAGCTCTGCGGTAACTAGCATTTTCCTCATCGAGAATATCTGGATGGGGACCGGCCTCTGCCCTCAACTCCTCTTCAAAGCCACTGAAGCCTGTACCCGCTGGTATCAGACGACCGATGATTACGTTCTCCTTCAGGCCGCGTAACCAATCGCTCTTACCTTCGATCGCCGCCTCAGTTAACACGCGAGTTGTTTCTTGGAAGGAAGCAGCCGAGATGAAGCTATCGGTGTTCAGAGATGCTTTGGTAATACCAAGTAGTACTGGGGTGAATTCAGCAGGGGCACCACCGGTAATGGCAATGGCCTGATTGACTTGATCCACCTGACGCAATTCAATCAATTCACCTGGAAGCAGGGTTGTATCACCGGCGTCCTCAACACGAACCTTATTGGTCATCTGGCGAACAATCACCTCGATGTGTTTATCGTCGATGGTTACGCCCTGGGATTTGTAAACGTTTTGCACCTCTTGAACAAGCGCCGTTTGCAAGCGTGAAATGGCTTGATTAGCAGCATCCATAGATGCGTTGCGCGAGCGTAAATCCTCAAATAGAACTTCAAGTAGTTCATGGGGATTGATGGGGCCATCGGTTAGGAGATCACCAGATTCAACCAATTGACCATCGCTCACCATCACAGTGCGTCCTAACAAAATGGGATATTCAGTGCTCAATTCATCACCTTCAATCACTGAAACAGTGGGGGCGTCTTCATCCTCTTTCTGTTCGATCTTCACGCTGCCAGCCTTGCGGCACAGCACAGCTGAATCCCTGGGGCGACGGGCTTCCAGCAATTCTTCAATACGGGGCAAACCCTGAACAATATCGCCAGTTTTGGCCCTCTCAAACACCAGCTGAGCAAGGGTATCGCCGCGAAGCACCAAGTCGCCATCGCGCACGTGCAGGATGGAATCGGGTGAAACCATATAGGGGCGGCCCACCCTTAGGGAAATCGAATCAGGCCCAATCGATTCAACCTGACCGCTATGGGGGGCGATTAGATCTGAAGCGAGTTGCTCACCTTCAACAATGCGTTGACCAATGGCTGCGCTGGGCTTCTCATTTTGCAATTTAACTACCAACAAATCATCTGGCCTTTCAACTATCAAACGCCTAATTGGCTCCCCTTCAACGCTATCTGGAAGTTGCACAACACCATCTTCTTTGCAAAGGATTTGAACAGTTGCAACAACATCTCCTCGCTTAATTGAATCCCCATCAGCCACCTTTACTTCGGTGTGGGTGGAGCCATGGCTGGCATCTGAAAGGGTGTCCCGCCTCACCAGGTGAGATTCAAGGATCACAAGCTGGAGGCGATCGATGGTTTTTGCCCGCTTATCAGGCACCATCTCAACGTCTACCGTCATTTGTGGCGTGGTATCAAAAGTTTCAAGAATTAGTTGGGTACGCAGAAGCTCAACGCCCTCAACTGATTTAACTAATTCTGCATCTTTAAAGGTAAGCCGTTGCACAGCCTTTAGGCCGAGGGAAGGACCATTGGCTTGTTTAACGGTGCCAAGTTCAGGCAGGTGAGCCTCATCAGGAATCGCGTATTCCTCCACAGGACGGAGCAGCAATGCACCACCTTCTGGTGTATCAACGGATTCCACAAATAGCATTGATTCAGCCACCAATCCAGCTGCAATTTCTTCGCCCGGGTTTACCATCTTGCCCTCGTCAGCAAAACGGCTTAACACCTTGCTATCAGTTACTAAATGCAGGGTTCCAGAACGAACAATAATTTCACGTAGAATGTCATTCTTCTGGGTAACAGTAACAATGCCTGCGGTTTGGCTGAATATATCTTTAACCACCTCTGTACCAGCTTCAATCCACTGGCCATCCTCAATCATCAGAAGGGATATATCTTTATTTATTTCATGGGTTTCCTGGGGAATCCAGAGCAGGGTTCCACCTTTAGAAACCTCATATCCGTGTTTTGCGCTACGGGCTTTTTTAATACCAAGGCCAGGGGCAAATTTAATCAAACCGCCTGTTTGAGTGCGGAAGCGATCGTCGGTAAGTTCTGCAATCACCTCGCCATTAGCTATCTTTGTGCCAGGCTCAGTATTTAAGCGATATCTAATGTTGTCTTTACCTTCAAGGTGCCAGATCTGGCCGCTGTGGGTAGTGGTTGCAATAAGCTTGCAATCCTTTAATAACAAGCTGGAAGTAACAATTTCAACTTCCCTTGAATCGCCTTGAGATTCCCTTAGTCTTACGCTGCCGCCATATTCACTGATCTGCCTGCTTTCGGCTAGAACATCGCCATTGTGCACATTGCTAGCACCTTTAACAACCGGGAATGCATTGGGGGGCAAGTTATAAACGTCGCCGCCAAAAACCCAAAGCCTTCCTAAGCGCTGGGCCTTCAAAGTGATATTGCCCTGACGGTCGGGAACCTCCTTGGGTTGAATTACATCTTCATAGCGAACTTGACCAGCCAAATCACAAATAACATCCTTACTTGCCTTCTCAATACTCTTCTTAACAGCAGCGCCACTAGAAATCTGAGCCAGAATTATGTCGTTCGGAACACTTGCACCATCAGCAACAAAAAGAATAGAACCCGTGGTGATGTCTAATTTCTGTGCTTTACCTTTTGTGGTTGGTTTTAAGGTGAGGCTGAAATCAACTTCTGCAATCTGAGCTTCCACACCATGGGGAGTGCGGTGGGGGCGAACCTTAGCCTTTGAATCAAATTCAACAATTCCATCCACCAAAGAGCGAACCACACCAGTTTCAGCAGTTGACACACCACCGGTGTGGAAAGTGCGCATAGTTAACTGAGTGCCAGGCTCACCAATGGATTGGGCTGCGATAATGCCAACCGCCTCACCAAGATCAACTAATTCGTTGTGTGCTAGGGCCCAGCCATAGCATTTGCGGCAAACTGATCGAGCGGCTTCGCAGGTAAGTGGTGAACGCACACGAACTTCTTTGATGGCAGCTTTTTCAATCTGCTTACTTAAGATGGGATCAATCTCTGTGTCCCGTTCAGCTATCACGGTGCCTTCGGAATCAATAACGGGTTCAGCCACCAATCGGCCGAGCAAACGATTGCGATAACGGCCATTATCTTCTGCCGCAACGATAATGCTGCGCACAGTGCCGCAATCGTCTTCCCGAACGATTACATCTTGGGCAACATCAACTAAACGCCTGGTGAGATAACCGGAATCAGCGGTGCGCAGGGCGGTATCCACCAAACCCTTGCGCGCTCCATAGGAGGAGATCACATATTCAGTAACGGTTAAACCTTCGCGGAAATTGGTGCGAATCGGCAGGTCGATAATCTCCCCTTGGGGGTTGGCCATCAGGCCACGCATGCCAACCAACTGACGCACCTGGGACATGTTGCCCCGGGCGCCAGAGTTAGCCATCATCCATACGGAATTCAGGGGAAAATTATCATCAAAGTTCCGCTTAACTGAATTCACCAAACGTTCGTTTGTTTCAGTCCAGGTGTCAATAACCTTGGTGTGCCTTTCAACTTCAGTTATTTCACCTAAACGATATCTTTCCTCTGTTTGGGTAATCTGCTTTTCAGCATCCTCGAGCAACTGGGGCTTGTCGTCGGGAACTTTCAAATCATCTACCGATATGGAAACCGCCGCCTGGGTAGCAAAGCGAAAGCCCAAATCTTTTAGATCGTCTGCCATCGCGGCCGTAGCTGCGGTGCCATGGTGTTTGTAGGCCCAAGCCACTAAGCCACGCAAACCTTTCTTATCGATAATTCGATTTCGGAAGGGGGGTGGAATCCTGGATGGCTCACGTTTTGCGGCGGCTTCTGCAGCCGCAAGAGCAGCGGCTTCTGCGGCCTTAGCTGCCTTCGACTTACTTGAAGATTTACGGGCGGCGGGCTTGGAGGTGCTGGTCATGACCTTTAACAGGAGGGGGGGTAGGAAGATTTGGCTGAATTCAAGCAAGCAGGGGCGTATTACCTGGTGGCCACCGCATCGATGATTGTGCGATTCATAACCACACGACCTGTAGTTGTTAGAAGATAGCGACTAATCAGCGCACCATCTTCATCTAAACGATCGCGGCGGTATTTCCATTGCTCAACCCTGGTGCCATCGCTAAGGGTTTCGCTCTTTAAGGGTTCCGTTGCTTCGTCATCGTCTTCCACCTCACCGCTAAATCGAACCCACAGCCAATCATGCAAGCTGATACGTTTTTCAGCAAACGCATTACAAACATCACTCAAGCTGGCAAAACTCCATGCTCGATCACCAAATTCAGGAATTGGGTTCTCTTTACGGGTTGCGGTGAGGTAGTAGGAACCCAAAACCATATCTTGCGATGGAGTGATGATTGGTTCACCTGTAGCCGGCGAAAGAATGTTGTTGCTTGCCAGCATCAACATTCGGGCTTCGGTTTGAGCCTCAAGGGATAGGGGAACATGGACGGCCATTTGGTCACCGTCGAAGTCTGCGTTGAAAGCAGGGCACACCAGGGGGTGCAGCTGAATAGCCCTACCATCAACAAGTTTTGGTTCAAATGCTTGGATACCTAAACGGTGCAGGGTGGGGGCGCGATTCAACATGATTGGATGGCCATCAATAACCTCCTGCAATACCTGCATAACCTCATCGTCTGCCCTTTGAATCATCTTCTTGGCAGCTTTTATGTTGTTAACTATATTTTGACGAATTAAACGGTGAATAACAAAAGGTTGGAATAGCTCGATTGCCATTTCCTTAGGCAAACCGCACTGATTCATTTTAAGTTTAGGGCCCACAACGATTACAGATCGGCCAGAATAATCAACCCTTTTACCAAGAAGATTCTGACGGAAGCGACCCTGTTTACCTTCAATGATGTCGCTCAGGGATTTAAGTGGCCTGTTGTTAGCACCAACTACTGTTCTGCCCCGGCGACCATTATCAATCAGGGCGTCAACTGCTTCCTGAAGCATTCTTTTTTCATTGCGCACAATGATTTCAGGCGCAAGAATTTCCTGAAGCCTTGCTAAACGGTTGTTGCGATTGATAACGCGGCGGTAGAGGTCGTTTAGATCTGAAGTGGCAAATCGACCACCATCAAGCTGCACCATTGGTCGCAGGTCGGGCGGGATCACAGGGATGGCATCGAGAACCATCCATTCAGGACGCGCGCCGGTTGCGATAAAATTATCAATTACCCTCAAGCGTTTGATAAGTTTGGCGCGTTTCTGCCCCTTGCTGCCATTAATATCCTCGCGCAATTCTTCCGCAATTTTCACTAGTTCAAGATCTTCTAAAAGCCGCTTGAGGGCTTCTGCACCGATGCCAACTTCTGGCTCATTTTCGATTTCAGAATCTTCAGCAAAAATCTCATCCTCTATCTCAAGCCACTCGTCCTCAGTGAGAAGTTGTTTATATTTGAGTGTTTTATGATCACCGGGTTCAAGCACTACGTAACAGTTGAAATAAACAATCTGCTCCACATCCCGAAGGGGCATATCTAAAAGAATTGCCACATAGCTTGGGATACCCTTCAAATACCAAACATGGGATACGGGGGCAGCGAGCTTAATAAAGCCCATGCGATGGCGGCGCACGCGGCTTTCGGTAACTTCCACACCACAGCGTTCACAAACAATGCCCCGGTGCCTCACGCGTTTGTACTTGCCGCAATGGCACTCCCAATCCTTGGAAGGGCCAAAAATCTTCTCACAAAACAGCCCATCCATCTCCGGCTTAAGGGTGCGGTAATTGATGGTTTCCGGCTTGGTAACTTCGCCCACCACCTGGCCGTTAGGAAGGGTGCGCTGGCCCCAATCCATGATGCGCTCTGGGGAAGCGAGCGTGATTTTGACGTAGTCGAAGTGACTTTCGGTACGGGTGTTGCTGTTGGTCATGGCCGGAGGGCAAAGGGGGGCTTCAGGTCAATTTTTAAGCGGGTGGATTAATCCTCGTCGTAGTCGGCTACGCCAAGGGATTCATAGGTAGGCCGGCTGGGGGTGCTGCGACGGGGGTTGACGTCTTGCATCAAATCCACCTCAGCTCCTTCATCTGTGTAAACAGCAATATCAAGGCCGAGGGATTGCAGCTCTCGCATCAACACCTTGAACGATTCAGGTGTGCCTGGGCGGGGGATTGGTTTGCCCTTAACGATCGCATTGAGCGCTTCGTTTCTACCTTGCATGTCGTCGGATTTAACCGTGAGCAATTCCTGCAGGGTGTAGGCGGCGCCATAGGCCTCAAGGGCCCAAACCTCCATCTCACCAAGGCGCTGGCCGCCCTGTTGAGCTTTGCCCCCCAGAGGTTGCTGGGTAACCAAGGAGTAGGGACCGGTGGAGCGGGCGTGGATTTTGTCGTCTACCAGGTGCACAAGCTTGAGGATGTATGCCCTGCCAACGGTTACCGGCTGATCAAAGGGCTCGCCGGTGCGGCCATCAACCAATTGAATTTTGCCGGGATTATCGGGGTTATAAACCCAGTCTTTGCCAGGCTGGTTCCTGGCTTCCTCCAGATACATCTGAACGGTTTCCCGCGATTTTTCTGCGCCGTGCATTTCATCAAAAGGCACGATCTTGAATCGGGAATGGAGGTTATCTGCAGCCCAACCCATTAGGCATTCGAAAACCTGGCCCACATTCATGCGGCTAGGTACGCCAAGGGGATTGAGCACGATGTCTATGGGGGTGCCATCGGGCAGATAAGGCATATCTTCAAGGGGAAGAATGCGGCTGATGATGCCTTTATTGCCATGGCGACCGGCCATTTTATCGCCAACTTGAATCTTGCGGCGCTGGGCAACGTAAACGCGCACCACCATGTTTGCCCCCGGAGGCAACTCGTCACCCTGTTCGCGGGTGTAGATGCGAACGTCTACAACCCTACCTCTTTCTGTATTAGGAACCCTCAGGGAATTATCACGAACATCACGGGCTTTTTCGCCAAATATGGCCCTTAGAAGTTTCTCCTCAGGGGGTTGATCCGATTCACCTTTAGGGGTAACTTTACCCACCAAAATGTCACCACTTTCAACGAAAGCACCAATTCTAATAATACCCATTTCATCCAAGTTGCCAAGGCTTTCCTCAGCCACATTAGGAATCTCCCTGGTTATTTCCTCAGGTCCCAGCTTTGTTTGGCGAGCCTCAATTTCATACTTTTCAATGTGTACAGATGTGTATAAATCTTCGCGTACTAATCGCTGGCTTACAAGGATTGCATCCTCATAGTTGTAGCCTTCCCATGGCATATACGCCACCAATACATTCTGACCAAGGGCAATTTCACCACCTTCGCAAGCGGAGCCATTTGCTAAAACCTGACCAGCTATAACCTTATCGCCCTGGCCAACGATTGGCCTTTGGTTTAAACAAGTATCTTGATTTGAACGCTGATACTTTTGAAGCAGGTGATAGTGATCATTTCCCTGATCATCACGAACAATGATTTGGGTTGAATCAACAAATACAACTTCACCATTAACATTGGTGATCGGCACCATTCCCGAATCCCTCGCCACTTGGGTTTCTAAGCCAGTGCCAACAAGAGGTCGCTCGGGCCTAAGTAAAGGCACTGCCTGCCTTTGCATGTTTGAGCCCATCAGAGCCCGGTTGGCGTCATCGTGCTCCAAGAAAGGAATCAGGGAAGTAGCAACTGAAATCACCTGAACAGGTGACAACTGCACATAGTCCACCTGATTTGGGGGCACCGTTTCAAAATCTTGGCGATAACGAACAGGCACCAACTCAGCGGTAATTTTTCCATTTGAATCAGTTGCCACATCGCCGGGGGCAACCCTGCATTCATCTTCTAAATCGGCGGCAATATAAATTGGGTCGCCGGTTTTAATTACATGGCCATTTTCCACCCGCCAAAATGGTGTTTCAATAAATCCATATTCATTAACCCTTGCATGGGTAGCCAATGAACCAATAAGGCCAGCATTAGGACCTTCCGGTGTTTCAATTGGACAAATGCGCCCGTAGTGGGAAGGGTGAATATCACGTACGGCAAAGCCAGCTCTCTCTCTAGTAAGTCCCCCGGGGCCAAGGGCGCTAATACGCCTTTTGTGGGTAAGTTCTGCCAGGGGATTTGTTTGATCCATAAACTGACTTAGCTGGCTAGAACCAAAGAATTCTTTGATCGCTGCCACTAGAGGCTTAGGATTAACCAATTGGGCGGGTGTTAATGAATCGGTTTCACCAACAGTCATCCTCTCTTTAATAATTCGCTCGAGTCGGTTTAAGCCAACCCTCACCTGATTTTGAAGTAATTCACCAACGGAACGAACGCGGCGGTTACCAAGGTGATCAATGTCGTCGAGGGTGGCGCCACCCACATCTAATTCTAGATTGATTAAGTAATCAATCGTTGAAAGCACATCCTCAGGGGTGAGTGTTCTTACCGCATCGGGGATTGTGAGGCGTAATTTTTTATTGATTTTGTATCTGCCAACCCTACCAAGGTCGTAACGCTTGGGGTCGAAAAAGCGACTGTGCAATAGCTGTTGACCACCACTAACAGAGGGTGGTTCCCCCGGCCTTAGCTTTTTATAAAGCTCGAGAAGCGCTTGATCCTCAGAGGAAATTCCTTCTTCGTTAGCCGCTTCAATAGACTTACGGTAATACTCAGGATGGCGTAATTTATCGAGAACATCGTTATCAGATAGGCCGATAGCCCGCATCATTACATGGGCATTAATTTTGCGGGTTTTATCAACACGCACATGCAACAAATCGTTTTTATCAGTTTCAAACTTGAGCCACGCCCCACGATTAGGTATTAAACTAGCATTGTAGGTTTTACGACCATTCTTATCCTGTTCATCCTTAAAATATACGCCGGGACTGCGTACAATTTGATTAACGATTACCCTTTCGGCACCGTTAATAATAAACGTACCCCTTTCAGTCATCAGAGGCAACTCTCCAATGAAAACCTCTTGCTCTTTGATTTCGCCAGTTTCCTTATTAACCAATCGACAGGTTACATACATCTGGGAAGCAAAAGTTGCATCCCTACGCTTCGCCTCTTCCACATCATGGCGAGGACGCTTTAGACGATACTCCGTGCCAACAAAATGGAGCTCAAGTTTGCCGGTGTAGTCGGTTATTGGCGAAAAGCTGTCAAGCTCCTCGATCAAACCTTTCTCTAAAAACCATTTAAAACTCCCGCGTTGTACCTCCACGAGATCAGGGAGGTAGGTGGCAGTCTTGGCGACTTGAATCGCGCTGCTCATGCGTAGACCTGCAGAACGGAAGTGGAATAAAAACTGTTGATAAAAGCCCTTGCTCTCACATCTGCGCATCGCCAAGCCAAGGGCCGCCCCCCACGTGAGCAGGGGGCGGCCTTGATCAGCAATTGCTCAATGGATGGAGACCAGGGGAACCTTCGGCAACAAAGCCCGCGAAGTCGGAGGCCAATGGTTGATCTTACCCAGATGCCCCCCGGTTCTGTCAAGGAAGATGTCGGGAAAGCGAAACCTAGGCAGGAGCCTGATAAGGCAATGCAAAAAGCTGGGCCGCATTGGCACTGCTTTGTAGGCACACCTGCTCAAGGCTCTCACCCCTTAATTCAGCTACCCGCTCAGCCACATGGAGCACCATTGCCGGTTCATTTCGTTTGCCGCGCCTGGGCACGGGCGACAGGAATGGGCAGTCGGTTTCCACTAGGTAACGCGTTGCCGGCACCTGGCGGGCGCATTGGTGGGTTTCTTGGGCTTTTGGAAAGGTAACTGTGCCGCTGAAGCTGATAAATAAACCGAATTCCAGGAACAACTCCATCTCCGCGGCTGTTCCTCCCCAGCAGTGCATCACCCCGGATATTTGATGGCCCTTGCTTTTGCGGGATTGCAGTAAATCCACCATTTCCGCTGCCGCATCGCGGCAATGGATGATCACCGGCAACTGCAACTCTTCAGCCAAATTCAATTGAGCCGTGAGCATCTGCAACTGATCTTGCAAATTCGTAGCTCGATATAAATCAAGTCCTAGTTCGCCTATGGCCACCACCCTGCTATCAGCAAGGGCTGCTTCCCTCAAAACATCAACCGTATTGCTTGCCCAATGCTGGGGATCGAGGGGATGAACGCCAACTGAATAGCGTAATTCAGGGAAACGATCAGCTAGGGCTCTAATGCCAGAGATTTCAGCCGGTTCAACGCAGGCATGCAGCAGAGCGCAAACCCCAGCCTTGCGCCATCGCTCAGCCACTACCGCTAGGTCGTCGTCAAATTCCCTAAAAACGATGTGACAGTGGCTGTCGATTAGTGGCAGCAGGGGTTGGACCGTCACTTTTAAGGATCAAGAAATATCAGATCCGATTATGGAATCAAACCGCTGTTGTTGGCGCAGCGAGTTCTTGTGTTGCTTTTTTTACCGCTGCACTCAAGCGTGATTTTTGATTTGCACCGGTATTGCGATGCATCACACCCACTTTCACAGCCTTATCGATTTTACTGAAGGCAGCGCTCAGAGAATCCTGCACAACCACTTTGGATTCAGCCCCGGGCTTGCTGCCATAGGCCTCACAGGCGCTGAAGCAACGCTTCATCAGGGTGCGCAACGCAGATTTGTAGGTGCGGTTTTGCAACCTGTTGCGCTCTGCAATCTGGATGCGCTTCTCAGCAGACTTGTTATTGGCCACAGGGGGTTCTCGGCGCGGAACGGCAAACGAAGATCCTAGCGCCTTGCATACCCATCAAACGGTAACTTGATTTAAACAGCTCAATTACGCAGCCATGTTGCTGAAGCTACTAAGCGATCCAAGGGCAGCAGCCCCATTGCTGGTGGCCATTGAAAACCGCACAGAAAGCCCCAAGTTGCAGAAGGTGCGTTTCACAGTTGATTCGATCATCGAACGGGTTAAACGAGAGGGCGACAAGGCGCTTAGGGATTACACCGAACGTTTTGATGGGGTAGCCATCAATGAATTGCGGGTGCCCCCAGAGGCCCTTGAGCGGGCATGGCAACTCACTCCCGCCCCTCTACAACAGGCGCTGCAGCTTGCAAATGAAAGGATCCGCGCTTTTCATCTTAAACAATTGCCAAACAACCTGGAGATAAATGGCCCCTACGGCGAAACGCTTAAACGTCGTTGGCGGCCGGTGCATCGGGCGGGCCTATACGTGCCAGGTGGCCGAGCCTCCTACCCAAGCACCGTATTGATGAACGCCATCCCTGCCCTCGTGGCTGGGGTAAAGCAGAGGGTGATGGTTACCCCACCGGGCGCCGATGGTGAAATCAATCAAACGGTTCTAGCGGCCGCCCACTTGGCCGGCATTGATGAGATCTACCGAATTGGGGGCGCCCAGGCAATTGCAGCCCTTGCCTTTGGCACCGAGAGCATTGCTCAGGTTGATGTGATTACTGGGCCGGGCAACTTATATGTAACCCTGGCCAAAAAAGCAGTATTTGGGCGGGTTGGCATCGACTCCCTAGCGGGCCCAAGCGAGGTTTTAATCATTGCCGACGACAGTGCAGACCCAGTTTTGGTGGCCGCAGATCTACTAGCCCAAGCGGAACACGATCCCCTCGCAGCTGCCATCTTGCTAACCACCAGCCCGCAGCTGGCCCAAGCCGTGCCGCTTGAAGTTGAAAGGCAACTAGAAAACCACCCTAGAAAGGAACTAACCAGTGCTTCGATTCGCGATTGGGGCTTAGTAGTGCTCTGCAACAGCATTGAAGAGGCGGCAGAGTTATCCGATCGCTTCGCACCTGAACATTTAGAGCTACAAGTTAAAGATCCTGAAGCTCTGGCAGATCGCATTCAACAAGCTGGCGCCATCTTTTTGGGTAAATACACACCTGAAGCAGCTGGGGATTATTTAGCGGGGCCAAATCACACCCTGCCCACCTCCGGTACTGCTCGCTTTAGCGGTGCCCTAAGTGTTGAAACATTTATGCATCACACTAGTTTAATCGGCTTTAATCAGAGGGCATTGCAAGCAACCGGGCCAGCAATAATGGAGCTTGCCGCCAGCGAGGGGTTGCACAGCCACAGGGAATCCGTGCGGTTACGTTTAGAGATTAACCCTTAGCCAAATCTCTAACTCTCGGCATTCCATCAATAATTTCACCTACTAAAACTTGATCGGCAAGATTAATAAATAGGCCATTTTCCAGAACCCCTGGCAAGTTATTTATTGCTAATTCTAAATCTGCCGGTTCATTAATACCGCCTGCAAACTTAACGTCCAACACTAAATTACCCTGGTCGGTAACCACGGGGCCCGCCTTTTTTACAGCCATGCGCAGCTGAGCCTCCCCGCCCATGCTGTTCAACTGGGCTTGCACCTGACGCCACGCCCCAGGCAACACCTCCACAGGCAATGGGAACTCAAGATTGAGGGTTTGCACAAGTTTGCTGGCATCAACCACCACCACAAATCGCTCAGCCCTAACGGCTACCAGCTTTTCCTGCACATGGCAGGCACCACCACCCTTAATTAATTGAAAACCAGGATCTACTTCATCTGCGCCATCTATGGCTAGATCAATGCGATCAACAGCATTTAGAGCCTGGAGCGGAATGCCTAACTCAGCGGCAAGCACCTCCCCCTGAAACGAGGTGGTAACACCAACTAAATCCTTTAAGCGGCCATCTTTCAGGCGGGCTCCCAGTTCTTTAATCATTAAAGCCGCGGTAGAGCCAGAGCCAAGCCCAAGCACCATTCCACTGCTGATTTGATCCACCGCGGCCAGAGCCACGGCCTGCTTCATCTGATCTTGCAGAGTTGTCATCGCTTCTTCTTTGGTTGGGCCGAACCTAGCAATGGAAGCCATTAGGCACCTCTTATCCCTGGGCCGCTGCTTCCGGCAGGGGTGCAGGACGAATGGGCAATTTCAGGCTTTCTTCACCGCGCAATACTTCTAAGTCCAACGCTTCACCAACCTTTGAACCCTCCACCACCGCCAATAAATCAGCGGGTGCATGAACTGGTTTTTGGCCGGCAGAGATAACCAAATCACCCCGATGAAGGCCCGCTTTTGCTGCAGGACTCTGGGGTAATACCTGTTGAACTAAGGCGCCATCCCGCTCAGGTAGCTGCAGGAGAGCATTGGGATCGGAATTATGGTCTCTGGCTTTGCTAGCCGTTAAGGGCACCAGCTGCAAGCCCAAATAGGGATGCACAACGGGAGTGCCCGTTGCCAAGCTTTGAGCCACCCCGCGGGCCAAATTAATCGGTATGGCAAAGCCCAATCCAGCACCAGGCCCAGCCCGCACAAGAGTATTGAGGCCAATCACTTCCCCTGCCTCATTTAATAGCGGCCCCCCTGAATTCCCTGGATTGATGGCGGCATCAGTTTGGATTAACTCCAATCTTTTATCGGTAAAGCCAAGGCTTGAAATATTGCGGTGCAAACTGCTAACAATGCCGAGGGTCACTGTGCTGTCTAGGCCGTAGGGATTACCCAAAGCGATGGCCCAATCCCCTGGAGCCAAATCATTCGAATCACCCAATGCAGCTGGTTTAAGACCTTTCGTGCCATCTGGAAGCCGCACTACTGCCAAATCAGTTACGGGGTCTGTACCCACAACAGCGCCATCGAGTTGACGTCCATCAGCAAGCGTTACCTGTACGCGGTCAGCCCCATCAACTACATGGTTATTGGTTAATACCAAGCCATCGGCTGAAATCAACACTCCAGAACCCTGACCATTTTCCCGGTGGCTACTGGGTAGATCTCCGAATAATTCCCGCAGCAAGGGATCTTCCAAACCTGGCTCAAAGCCGCGATTGCGAACCTCACGCTCGGTATCAATGCGAACCACCGCAGGGGCGGTTCTGGCAACAGCTTGGGCCACAAAACCATGCTCAGCAAAAGCTGGAGCAGGCTTCACCAAGGCAATCCCAAGGCAATAAATAATCGCTAAACAAACCCGCAGCAATTGTTTTAAAGCCAATACTGCATGAGCCTAGTTAGGCCAGCGCAGCAGTGTTTCACGCCAACTGCCATCGCCTTCCAATTCTAAAAAACGGCCCCCACATTGATGAGGCAAACCCAAAGGGCACATTTGGGTGGGATTGAACTGGATCAAGCTTGATGGGCAACCAAGCAAAACGGTTTCAGCCCAAAGGTTGCGGCGATGCTGATGGATATGTCCCATCAAGACGATTTTAAGTGGTGCAAGATCGGCCAATGCAGTGAGCAAAGCCTCACCCTCCCGCTGATCTTCAGGGGGATGATGCAAAGCCACAATCAAGGGATTTTTTTGTTTGCACAAGGCTGGTTTCTGTTTGCTCAAGGCAGTTGTTGCCCATTGCAGCTGGCTTTGCGAAACCCAACCATCAACCGCCCCAGGCCAGTGGCTATCCAAGATCAACAGGTTCCACTCGCCTAAAGAAATCAAAGCCGGAGCAACCTGGGCCGTTCGTGCTAAGCAACACCTCAATAACTGGGGATGGTCGTGGTTGCCGGCAAGGAGGGCCGTTGGCAAGGCAAATGCTTCTAAAACATCCCGCAGCATTCCATAGCCAGCCCAGCTTTCGTCTTGACACAAATCACCAGTTAGCAGCAATAAATCAGGTGGGCGTGGGATCTGGCTTAGGGCCATTTGTAAACCACGCTTAAAGTTCACCAAGGGCTGCACACCTCGATACCAGCCGCTGGGATTGGCCAGCAGGTGGGGATCGCTGAGCTGAAGCAAAGAAACGGTCATAAAAAAACCGTTATGGCCTGATAGGGGACTTAACCTTTAGGGATCAGCTTTTAAATCTTGGCTAACCCTGCCCAAGTCTGCCCTTTGTGTAATGCAACGATCGACCCAGCCTTGGGGTCGGCCAATGAAGTGCGCTTTAGCGCCGGTGCCAACGGCAGCCGAGCAAAACTATGGGCACGGGTATGCCAATACGCCCAGGAAAGGGGGGGATGCATTAATTCAAACCCCGCCTTACGCAGTGAGCCAAACCCCACAGACTTCTACGGTGAAGCCCCTCCCATTGAGCTCAACCCTTAAGATCTTGATGTGCCCGGCAGGCATTCCAAAACCTTGAGCCCCTTGGCTGAAGGTTTTGGGCAATCGTTAACAACTTGCGATTGCGGGGCCGGGAGGCCCCTCGAGTTCCCTGCCCTTGGCCCATCCCCTAATTACCCCCCTTGAAAAGCTCGCGTCTAGCGTTGCTTTTCCAATGGGGTTTTGCATCGAAACCGTTGCTCTACATAGCCATCGCAACCCCCAAGCTTTAGTTATTGCATTGGCTAGAAGCAATGGCACTGGCATCAGCCTCGATGATTGCGCCACTTTTAGTGGTGCTTTTAGCGAAGCGTTGGAATTGGAATCCCTAATCCCTGGGGCCTATGTTCTTGAAATAACCAGCCCTGGGGTGGGGGAAGTGCTTCAAGATGATCGGGATTTCCGCAGTTTTCGCGGTTTTCCTGTGAGTGTTCTGCATCGGGACAGCTCCGGCACTGAACTTCGCCGCGAGGGCTCCTTACTCGGCCGTGATGCCGAAGCAGTGGAGATCAATCTTCGGGGCCGAATTGTGCGAATTCCAATACCAGAGGTACTCGAAGTTCGCCTGAGTAGCCCCGAGACCTAAGCCCCTTTACATACCAATTTTTCTTTTCTTCCCACACTCCGAGAATTTTAGTTATGGCGCTCGTAATGTTGCCGGGTTTATCAACCCTAATCGACGACATCAGCGAAGAGAAAAAGCTACCTCCAAACGTTGTGGAAGCAGCATTGCGCGAAGCGCTATTGAAAGGCTATGAACGTTATCGACGCACGCTTTATTTGGGCATTAGTGAAGATCCATTTGACGAGGAATATTTTAGCAACTTCGACGTTGGTCTAGATCTAGACGAAGAGGGTTTTCGCGTTCTTGCTTCTAAAATAATTGTGGAAGAAGTTGAAAGTGAAGATCATCAAATAGCACTTGAAGAAGTTCAACAGGTTGCAGATGACGCTCAACTTGGCGACACGGTTGTATTAGATGTAACCCCGGAAAAAGATGAATTCGGCCGCATGGCAGCCGCTGCCACCAAACAGGTATTAGCCCAAAAGCTTAGGGATCAACAAAGACGAATGATCCAGGAAGAATTTGCAGACCTGGAGGATCCAGTACTCACTGCACGGGTTATACGTTTTGAACGACAGAGCGTAATTATGGCTGTTAGCAGCGGCCTTGGCAGACCTGAAGTAGAGGCAGAACTCCCCCGCAGAGATCAACTGCCAAATGATAACTATCGTGCTAATGCCACTTTTAAGGTATTTCTTAAAGAGGTTTCAGAAATTGCAAGGCGTGGCCCTCAAATGTTTGTAAGCCGCTCCAATGCAGGCCTTGTGGTTTATTTATTTGAGAATGAAGTACCTGAAATCCAAGAGGGTTCAGTGCGAATAGTCGCCGTTGCCAGAGAAGCTAATCCACCATCAAGAGCTGTGGGCCCTCGCACAAAGGTTGCTGTTGACAGCGTTGAGCGCGAGGTAGACCCGGTTGGTGCTTGTATTGGTGCCCGCGGCTCTCGAATTCAACAGGTTGTAAACGAATTGCGGGGTGAAAAAATTGATGTGATTCGTTGGTCTGCTGATCCAGCTCAATATCTTGCCAATTCGCTCAGCCCTGCACGGGTGGAAATGGTGCGATTAGTAGATCCAGAAGGGCAACATGCCCATGTGCTTGTGCCGCCCGATCAACTCAGTTTGGCGATCGGCAGGGAGGGGCAAAATGTGCGGCTTGCCGCTCGCTTAACCGGCTGGAAAATAGATATTAAAAATTCAACTGAATACGACCAACCCTCCGAGGACGAAAAAGTTGCTGAACTTATCGAATTGCGTCAAGAGGATGAACGTCAACAAGCTGAAGCTGAAGCGCGTTTAGAGGCGGAGCAAGCAACCCGCGCCGAAGAGGATGCACGTTTGCGTGAGCTCTATCCCATCGAAGAAGATTATCTCGAAGATGACAATGGCGAAGAACAATCAACTGAGGTTCGGTGAACCTAATGGCCACTCTCCGACGCTGCATTTCCTGTCGTAGCCTGGTTGATCGCCAGCACCTATGGCGAGTGGTGCGACTAGCGGGGGGCGCAGGTGTGCAGCTTGACCAGGGCATGGGCCGTTCGGCCTATCTCTGCCCAACGCAGCCATGCCTGGAAGATGCACGCAAACGGCGAAAATTACAACGGGCCCTACGGGTGAACGTTGAGGACGCCGTTTACAGCACCCTCGCCGCAAGGCTGGGGCAGAGGGATTCGGCCTTTTCGGCAACCCTTCAGGCAATATGAATACCGTCCCGTCATTGTGACGGGCACGGAGGCACATGGTGCCCCGTCCATTGGAGACCTGCATGACGAGCGGCGGCAAAGTCCGGATCTATGAGCTATCGCGAGACCTTGGTCTCGACAACCGAGATGTGCTCGAGGCTGCGGAGAAGCTGTCGATTGCGGCGAAAAGCCACAGCAGCTCCATCAGCGATAGCGAAGCAGCCAAAATTCGCACCCTTTTAAAGGGCCAAGCGGCTCCAGCAGCCAGCAAAATCCTCACGGTTAAAAAAGCAACTGCCGATGGCCCCTCAGCACCAGTGGCTGTTGTGAGTGCCCCAGCCAAGCCAGTGGTGGTTGCCAAGCCAGTGGTGCCTGCCAAACCGGTGGTGGTCGCCAAGCCAGTGGTGCCTGCCAAACCGGTGGTGCCTGCCAAACCGGTAGTGGTCGCCAAGCCAGTGGTGGTCGCCAAGCCAGTGGTGCCTGCCAAACCGGTGGTGCCTGCCAAACCGGTAGTGGTCGCCAAGCCAGTGGTGCTCGCCAAGCCAGTGGTGCCTGCCAAGCCGGTGGTGCCTGCCAAACCGGTGGTGGTCGCCAAGCCAGTGGTGGTCGCCAAGCCAGTGGTGCCTGCCAAACCGGTAGTGGTCGCCAAGCCAGTGGTGGTCGCCAAGCCAGTGGTGCCCGCCAAGCCAGTGGTGCCCGCCAAGCCAGTG
>Ga0214921_10000224_pt1 | contig 112518 bp, 105 predicted proteins | sample LL1505_MetaG_FD_177992 | JGI IMG/M metagenome (GOLD analysis project Ga0214921, IMG submission 177992) | Freshwater microbial communities from Lake Lanier, Atlanta, Georgia, United States - LL-1505 | ecosystem: Environmental > Aquatic > Freshwater > Lake | place: USA: Georgia | collected... | reverse complement strand
TATACGAATACAAAAACTTAAGAAAATCAATTTTTTTACGCGGTTCATATGTGAAATCTTATTTCTTCATAACTGGATTCTCTTTTTCTTTCAATAAACCAGTTAAACACGTCATTGTTATATTCTTGTATCGATATGCGCTCTCATGAAATCAAGTCCCTAGTTTATACTACATTACAGGATTCCATAAAAATGTCCGTGTTCTCTTTTTTGAAAACCAACAACCCTATTCTAGACACGATTCTATCTACCATTTTCATAAGCACAATGACATACATGTTCGGCTATGTTTATTACAAAGATTGGAACATACATCAAGGAATCCATCTAGCCGAGACCATAAAAGGCGTTTTTTACAGAAAATATAAAGTGAGTTATGAGGGAAAACACTCGTTCGCCATTTCGAAATTCGACAATCTACCAACGATCACTTCTTGTTTTTCCGACTCCTTCAAAGCCATATTCTACGATATTGTTCAAAACATGGATAAAAATAAAGACGTATACGACATTCAAGAATACATTACGTGCAAACAGTATAACAGCGACATTGAATCCGACATGTATATACTCAAACAATCCACACCTATCCTATATAACAACGACCTTCAAATTTATGCGATTACCGAATTCCAGATGGACGATGAAAAAGACGACAAAAAAAACTGTTCGTTAAAAACAGAAAAAATAACAATCACTCTATATTCTTACAAAAACGATACGCATGCGATTCGAAAGTATGTAGAAACGGTAAAACAAAAGTATATGAAATCCATAGAAGATGCCCGGCACCAAAAAAGATTTATTTATACATTGAAAAAAGTTGCGTATGAAATAAACACATGTGAATGTTGGGATGAATATCCATTTGAAAGCACACGCACCTTCGAGAATATGTATTTCGAACGAAAACAGGATATTCTCTCAAAAATCGACTTTTTCATGCAAAATAAAGACTGGTATTGCAAAAACGGGATTCCGTATACCTTGGGAATTGGGTTACATGGACCACCAGGAACTGGCAAAACGTCATTTTTCAAGAGTCTTGCGAACTATACCGGTCGACATGTCGTGATACTTTCACTGAAAGTCATTAAAACAAAGACGCAACTCGAATCGTTTTTTTATGAAAGTCGGTATAATGAAAAGAATAAAAACAATAGTGTCGGATTCGATAAAAAGATTGTTGTGATAGAAGACATTGACTGTATTGGTGATATCATATTGAAACGGGATAAAACATTGAAAAAGAAGAAGGCGCAGATAGAACGCATGGACACCGTGGGATCGGTTCTCCAAAAAATCATGGAAAATGAATCCACATCATCCGAAATATCCAGTTGTAGCACAAGCGCGGTGGCCGACGACCCAATTACATTAGATGACATATTGAATTTATGGGATGGGTTGAAAGAAACACCGGGTCGCATACTCGGAATAAGTAGTAATCATTACGACAAATTGGACCCTGCTCTTATTCGACCGGGACGCATTGACATGACATTGCATCTCGACAATTGCAGTCATGCCATTCTCCAAGAAATGTATTTACATTATTACAAGCAGGACCTTTCCGACAAACTCGTGAAAAAAATAAGGGATCGTTTTTATTCCCCTGCCGAAATCATAAACTGCTATATTTTACACAAAGATGACCCTGGTGCGTTTCTTGGTCGACTGTCGAAAAATCAAAAGTTTTAACGGGCATTATAATTGGGTAAATGCCTATGTTTCGCGCGAAATCGGCACCAAATATTTCGCGATCCAGGTGCCGAATATCAACCACATGGCATTGATGCTATTTCCGCCTTGATGTATTACCCATCGCAATGCTTGGCAGTGTTGCGATGTGGCAATGAACGGCGATGCTAGAAATCCTAGAATAGATGCCGGCACGCAGAAATAGATGTAGAAATGCGATGCTCCATAATGAATTATAATCCAGGCGATATAAATGCCAAACGCTGTCAAAAATATGCGCAACGATTCCTTAAGTTTTAGGTCACCTAGAAATGTATAGATTTTTGACACGATCAGATGCATGATTGATATTTTCGAATCCAAAATATCAATAAGGTTCAATTTTTTATGACCACAGTATGTGTTTACATAGATTTACTATGGTTGGTGAAGTTTCGGCATCTATAGATTCCAATTTGTTTTGTAACCAGCCAAACTCGTATTCTTTTGCATCATCGTCTTCATAAAATGCAATCATGACCATGGCCATAGCTTTGCCCATATCTTTTTTGTCAAAGTGATAGGTGAATTCGACTTGATTCGCATGATTTCGAACATGGTCTTCGTGAAATGTCCATCCGAAATCCAATATCCAAACGAACGGATTTTGCACAAGACCCTCTTCTTCCTGTTTTCTCCGCGTAAAGTCCTCCTTCTTTTTCCCCAAATGGAAATTATAATGATGCGAATGGTGTCCCGCGTGGTATTCCAATAATGTGTGAAATGTCAACGTGGTTTGGTTGGACAACGATAGTGGTTCTCCGTATTCATCCAAAAATAAACACAATACTTTACGGATGAGCCGACCATCTTCGTTGTGGGAGATGTCCCTGTCCAAATTCACCGTTGTTTTATGTTCGTGCGCGGGAATATTTATTTGGGAAACCGAATAATTACAACTGCATTTTGGCATTTACACTAGTAAAATATTAAAAATTATACGAATATTTTTATTTATCGGTATAAAATATAAAGTACCGCATAAAAATATGAACCCAATAAAGTAGTTAGTAGAAGCATTCTCAAATTCTCTCTTGCAAAATAAAAAGGCGTCGTAATTATTTTGAAATGGTTCCGTTCAAAAAGAATCGCATCCTTTCCACACTTTTCCTCATTTTCTCTTGCAGACCGAGCAGAATCATAGGTTGTTTTTCCAGTGATTATATTTGTATCACCAAATTTTCTACACTCTATATTGTCGCCAATAAAATGCCTACAATCTCTACATATCTTTTTTGTCGGCACGAATGACGGGCGAACCTGGGAAAAAAATTGGGTGAATATACATAGATGGAATAACTTCATTATGTTATAATCACACAATACGCTTTATTATCTTTCCACTTCTATCTTATTGCAAGTTGTCATATCCAATGGCCTAGACCGAACGCATTTCGATTTTATCTGAAAAGCACAACGTTTTACAAGAATACGCCTTCCCAATATCTCGCAAACAATTATTTACATACACAACAATCACGCTTATTTCGTCCAATATGGGAAGAATATCGTCCAGCGGCTCAGTGTTTGTCAATCGCGTTTGGAATCGAAACACAATTTCCGTAATTGTATTCGAAAGCACTTCCAGCACATGATAAATCTCCTGATGTTTATTGTATTTCTTTTCGTTTCTTTGAAGGGTAGTTTTGAAGTCATCTTCAGATACATTATGTAACATGTATTGGACTCTCAATTCTTCATTTCGTTGAACTCGGTCCACGGGTGCATATCTTGTCAAAATAGTCAATCGCAGATGAATCGTGTTTCGAATGACGAAGGTTAAAAGATCAATCGTCGAGTTACATTTTGGATGAGTTGTATAGTTTTCTGTAAGCAAACTACGTATGTTTATGTATACACGATGCGTAAGGTCCTGTTGACAAGGGATGTCACCCGGATTGCGGGGAATAGCATTGCCGTTTCTACGAAGCCATTCGAAATAGTGTGGGTTATGTACGACTTGTTCCACGCGTCCTGTTCGCCAATTGAATGCCGTATGGCATTGTGTGCACCACATTTGATCACAATTTCTTGCTACTGTATAATCTCCTAACAAAAACCTCTTGTTTTTATCTACTTCCCATCCATAATACTTCCCCCTGCCTAGTTTTACCACGTGAATAGACGTCATTGATGCGCCTACGTATAAATGTGAAAAGGGGTTTCCTGTTTTGGCGATAATGGATTGTATTTCATCCAAGTTCTCGGGTTTATATCCCGAGAGCATGTGTTTGTCGATGTGGCTTAAATTCATGTAATCATCCACCGCAATCTCAACCACTTCCTCCGAATCAAATGCCTCATATAATTCATCACTTATTTCTTCACATGCAGGCCCATATTTTAACACCAATTTGTGCTTACTACTTACAATATAGTTTTCCGCCTCATCCTGTTGCACTTCATATAAATCATCTTCACCGGTTACCGTGCGTTCTACTCGACGAGGCCTTCCGTCGTCGCCAATAAGAATATCCCCAACAACAATGTCTTGTGACATTTTCGTTTCTCTGCTCCAAAGTAAAATCGGCACATTTTCACCAAAACAACCGTCGATTTTGAAAATCCCCGTCCTACAGTTCGGACACGGCTTCGTGTCATTCGACAATAGTCTCGCGGTAGCCAATGTATCCGGGTTACAGACATGCGCAACATCTCGCGTAAATCCCTTGACTTCGTGGCAATCCGGACAAGACCATTTTTCGCATACGCCACACTTCCATTGTGTGCTTAAATATCCACGGCAGTCTGGATCTGGACAGGCGCGAATAAACTCGGCGCGCTCCGCGGATCGCACTCTCCCAACCTCATATTGTCTACGCATAACATCGTTTCGTTCACGCACCATAGCGGTGATGCGTTTTTGCAATTCGTCAATCTGATCTTGATATCTTCTACGTTGTATTACATTTTCAACAAGAGGTTGCGTGGCGGGCATGAGTGCGCGTTCCTGTTCGAAAAGCACGTGTTCACGTCGATCTCTTAATTTTTTATTAAGAAACGTGGCGGGAAACAATTCGCTAATATGTTGTCGCGTCCATTCTCTACCACACGTCGTATTCATGCATTTTACTGCAGATTCCCCCAAAATGTAGGTTTCACAACAGGTTCGACAAGCATCGAACTCACAATAGGGGCATTTTATGGAACGACGGGTGGTTTTATTTACGGAATAGTCGCAAATTTGACAAACGGCGGTCATTTATAGGTCTGGATACAAACTTTGAATGGATACAAACGCGTTTCAATTTTTTCCACCTTTTGGTGCAAAAAATTGGCTAAACTGCACGCTGGTCCTGGTGCATACGAAATTGCGTGTCCCACTGTTTCAATAGTTCTAGTGGAATGTCTGGCAAATCGGGGTGTGCTTCCCATAGATATCTACAAAATGCCCATTGCAAGTCATAGGTTTCGGGATACAAGTCTTCGTAGTTCGTGGTTAAAAACGCTTCTATTTTTTTAGGAAGTAAATTCAAATCTTTCGCCGGCAAAACATAGGCCAGTTGTGTTTGTGGTAAAAATGATGCATTGGAGTGCGCGTGTTCTTGAATAAATTTCATCTCAAAATGGGGGATGTAGTTACGCAAGTCTGAAAAAAGAGGGGGGTAATGAGAATTGTATTTCCAATGCCAATCTGGGCAATGGGATGTATAGTATGCAAATACCCACTCGAGTCCTTCCATGTAGTTCACGCAAATATTTTTTATTGTATCTGGTGTTTTTTCAATATGGAACAAGGTCTTATAATAGCGCTCTTCCCAATAGGGTTCATCTGGACAAATATACTTTTCTTGTTGGCGATAAATCACAGGTGCATTCAACAATAGGTCTTCCTTTTCCGCATCTGTTGTTTCTGGCCACCTGCGTTTATCAAATTTATTTCGCACCTCATACTCCTGTTTCAGGAACTCGCGTTCGGACTTTGCAATTTGTTCCACAAATAGGCCGACATTTTTCCACTGTATTTTTTCGCCTGCTTTTTGTCCGCCTGCTTTTGAAATAAAAAATCGGTCTGGGTGATTTCCGATATGAAGTCGATAGATCTCCAACAAGGCTTGAATGCCATGTGTTCGTATATTCATCGCCGGAAAATGTGGCAAAAAATCGTTACCTAAAAAGAAGCACAAAAACACATAATCATAAATGCGTTGCGGATCGTTCATTTTGCAATTCATTTCCGCCAAAATGGACGAAGACAAATGCTTTATGTCCAAAAAATAAGGGGCATTGTCATCCGATTTTGTCTCTATGGGAATCGAACTTTTCATAAATTCAGGAGCCTCGCGGAATACATAAATGTTATTGCAATAACGTAGATGAAAAATCGAAAGCATGATTAAATCCGCATCGAGACCATATACCGCAACAGAGTCCGCAGTCATTTCATGGGACCGCATATATTCATATAATTTGTGCTCTCCTTCGCCGGGTTGGTTTGAACAAGAAACAAGAATGGATTTAACACCATATTCGACCTCCTTATTTTGAAATGCGTATTCCATGTGATAGGATAATTTTTCCATAAACGCCGTTCCTGGTGTAATATTCGATGTATTCCAAGTAGACCCCGCGTCCTTCTTTTGCATGGCCATGAATCTCGATTTGTAGCGCCGAGTTCGTTGTTGTTCCATTTTTGCGAACGGGGCCACCCCGTCAAATGCAATATACACCGTAGTAGTGGGCTTTATCATACGAATATAGGATTTTATCTTTTCAATGGTTTTGGATATGATTTCCGTTTCCATAGATTCTTGTGGAATCCCCTCTTTTTGAAGAGAATATACCGCGTCGTAGATAATCGAATTGCAATCCATAAATAAGTGGTGGAATGGTGTTTTTTGTGAATTTACAAAAAAGGCCAAATTTCGCAGTATGTTCGGGTAATTGCGAATGATATGGGAAAAATAACTTGGGATACCCATGGTTGGAGCGACGGTTGATACTAGTTTTTCGAAGAATGTGGATACAGTATAACCGGTGATGCATTTATATCATTTCCGTTTATGCTTTCGTCATTGCCCCTGGATGTGAGGTTGTGTCAACCATTATAATTTTGTAATGCACAGTCCTGATATTATGAAACCATACCATAGTAAAATATATGGGGAGTCATTAAGTTCTCTTTATAGAATAGAGGAGCATATATGAATCGAAATAAGAAAACAAATCCCGAAAAAAAATCTATATCTATAAACCCCATTGCGTTCGACAACGGCACACATGACATTTATAAATTCATGGAAGAAAAAATAGAGTATATTCAAGAAATCATACGAAACACGATTCTATCCACAAAATACAACAAACAAATTCACATATTTAGCAATAATGACGCCAATCTGTCGATTTCACTATTGAATGATTTATATGAAAAAACCGCAGAAATCACATCCCAAATGAAGCAGGGTTCTCCACAACCAAATTATGATGCGTTGATAGAACAACTTCAAAAAATCATTGACAAATTGTCTATGATCATATGCGGGTTTGGCACAAAAAATGTGGATGATTTGTTGTTTATTAGTTTTGGTTCTGAATATAAAAATATGAGGTTTGAAAACACAGTGAAACAATCCAAATATGAACTCATTAAAAGACACATTCACCCCATTGGTTATAAAATTATACCATGGAAGCAAAACAAGCCGTCGCTTTTACTACACCAAACCATGTGTGAGAACAAAATCACCGAAACGAATTTTGTCATTGAAGACGCTCCCATGTTGGAATGTGTGGATGCGGAATCCTCGATTACGAATTTCCACCAAAAAATATATGGCATTCGCGTCGTCATTCAAAATGAAAACTTGCATAAAACACTTATTATTCATGGAATCATAGATGACATACCTATTGACTGTTTTACAAATACGTATATAGACACGCGTCGCAAAGAAATATTACAATCGGCTGCCACATGCATAAAACAAGAGGGGGAAATTATTCATCGCATTGTGGAAACCATGACATTCAAAGATATACTGATATGGGGAAACGAAGATATACATAAAAAAATGTTTTCTATATTGAAAGAGGTGAATTCGATTAAACAAAACAAATTGGACGTTACGATTAAAAAGTTTTTAGACATGGAAGCATTCGATCAACGAAATATGTTGATTCACCTTCTTACGTATAATGCCGACAGTGAAATTAAATACATAAGTTATTTACTATACGATTTAATCACGGTTCATTCCACAGAAACGCCCGAATCCACAGAACACCTGAATATTTATGAAAGTCTCCCCTGTAAAATAAAACATTCGTTCAAAGATGTTGTCAAATATACTGTAAAATATACGAATGACATGATACAAAAATATGACGTGCAAAGAATTTCCCTGGAACAACAAATCTATGCGTTAAAGGCACCTGAATACATAAAAGAAAAGGCCATGACCAAATTAAAAGAGATCAAGGGGAAACCTGACGAAATGGGGACAAAAGCGAAGTCGTATTTGGAAGGATTGATTAAAATACCGTTTTGTGTATATCGGGAAGAACCGATCCTCAAAAAAATGAAGGAAAATAACGCATTGTTTCAAAAAATCGTTCAGTCTGTAACAGGCATGTTTGGTAACATAGAGTTCTCGAAAAAAAATAAATACGCCAACCTTGAATTGATGAAACTATCGCAACTCATACATAATCATATTTATAGAAACATTCCCGTGTCTATTGAAAATGAATTATATAGTCAATCCGTGAAACAAATCACGAAAGTCATTCAACACATAAACTCCGTCCAAAAAAATAAAAAGGAAAAAGCAATTTCTGTATATTCGCCAAAACCCGGCTTGATTCAACATGTGATCGATCATGTATCTAGTGTAGAAACTGTCGCGGAAACAAACATTATTGATATCTATGACATTGTTCACGCCAATACTGGTGCATCTTCGTTAAAAAAAACGATTACCGACCTTACCACATTAAGTTCCAATATTTCCTCTATGGAAAACATTATGAAATCAATAAGCGATGCATTAGACGAATCCATATATAGCCACCGTCATGCGAAAAATCAAATATTAAAAATCATTGGACAGTGGATAAATGGTGAACAAACCGGGTATTGTTTTGGGTTCGAAGGTTCTCCCGGAATCGGTAAAACTTCGCTTGCGAAAAAAGGGTTGGCGAATTGTCTCAAAGATGAAGCCGGGGAACCGAGACCGTTTTCGTTTATCGCCATTGGTGGTTCAAGCAGTGGTTCTTCTCTTGAAGGGCATGGATATACCTATGTGAACTCATCGTGGGGAAAAATTGTGGATATCTTAATGGAAGCAAAATGCATGAACCCTATCATTTACGTAGATGAATTGGATAAGGTGAGTAAAACCGAAAACGGAAAAGAAATCATTGGCATATTCACACATTTAATTGATTCTACACAAAATGATTCTTTTCAGGATAAGTATTTCAATGGAATAAATATTGATTTGTCCAAAGCACTCTTTATATTTTCCTACAACGATCCCGACCAAATTGACAGAATTTTATTAGACCGAATTCACAGAATCCGATTTGACAATTTGACATTGGAAGACAAAATGGTGATTGTGCGAAAATATATTTTGCCCGAGATCAATAAAAAGATGGGGTTTGAGAACATTGTAGAAATGTCGGACGAAATCATTGAATATATCATCGAAAGTTATACCATTGAACCGGGTGTTCGAAAGTTGAAGGAATTATTATTTGATTTATATGGTGAAATCAATTTGGATATATTAAAGTGTGATGTAAATAGCGCGATCGACTTGCCAATTCAGATGACAAAAGAACTACTTGAGACCAAATACTTGAAAAAATACCGAAAAATACAAGAGCATAAGATTCATATGAATGCGGAAGTGGGCATCATCAATGGTTTATGGGCAAATGCGCTCGGTAGAGGAGGCATTATTCCCATTCAAACCATGTTTTATCCCACAGCCTCCTTTTTGGAACTACGTTTGACCGGATTACAAGGTGACGTAATGAAAGAGAGCATGAACGTAGCCAAGTCTTTAGCCTGGAATTTAACACCTATGGAAACGAAAAAATCCCGAGTTACCGAGTTTGAAGTTACCAAATGCCAGGGGCTACATATACACTGCCCAGAAGGTGCCGTTTCCAAAGATGGACCATCCGCCGGCACCGCAATTACAGTAGCAATCTATAGTCTATTCAATAATAAAAAAATTAGAAATGATGTTGCAATTACTGGCGAAATCAATTTGCAAGGGGAAGTTACCGCGATTGGTGGTTTGGATGTAAAAATTATGGGGGGAATCCGAGCGGGCATAAAAACGTTCCTTTATCCTTCTGAAAATGAACGCGATTTTATAGAGTGGAAGCAAAAAAGCCCGAAAAATAGGGAAATCGCCGAAAATATCCAATTTTTTGCCGTGTCCAAGATCAATGATGTATTCGAACTTGTATTTGCATAGATACCTGAAGAAATTTCTATATATACTATAACAAAGTCGTATATATAGAATTCAATGAATTTAGATGTTGTAGCATTTGGATATTTATTTTTACGTTTAGCACCCTTTATTCTCGTTTGTTTTTTCTCATTGGCTTCCATTTTTAACCAAGATTTAAGAGGACTTATTTATTTAATTGGTCTGTTATTGGCATGTTCCAGTGTGGCTATGGTTGGCAAATATGCAAATAGTTATAATATTCTGTTACCTGAGCCTACGCAACCCGAATTATGTAAATTGATCACGGTTGGTGATTCCGACATGTTTGCGGCATTGCCATTAAGCCAAACCACGTTCGGTTATACATTCGCTTATCTTATGTTCTTTATACTCAAATCCAAGAACAATTTGGTGCAACAGAACATTGCCACGATTGTGTTTTTCCCGCTGTTAATACTTGCAGATTTAGCATGGAATAAAAAAAATAATTGTTATCGTATATCCAGTAGCATGGTGGCGCTTTTTGTGTCGGGTTTGATTGGTGTAATTTGGGCAGCGATCATCGAATCTACGAACTCACCCAATTTACCTTATTTTTCAGGGATGAGCAATGGCGAAGTTTGTAGCCGACCTACGAAACAATCATTCAAATGCAATGTGTATAAAAATGGCAAATTGATTTCCAAAAACATTGGCGGATAAACGTGGTCAAGGATCAAAATATGGAAGATTGGATTGGAACCACTCTTTCAATTTCTTCGAAATTCTGGCGCGATGCATATCGTTTGCGATCATATGAATGCTTTTGTGTTTATCCTCGAATGCATTTATGAAATATTGAATAATATTTATGGTGTTTGCCTTTGAATATTTTTCGTCCAATTGGTCGTAGGGAAATACATCGAACCCTTTGCGTTTATTGACTTCATTGTGAAATACGTAGAGCATGTTTTTCAAATCTTGTTTTGTGCGTATCGCAGCGGGTTGAATTTTTTTCATATATTCCATTGCGTGATCCGCACATGCTGGGCAAGGCAAATTGCCACATATAGTCATAATATTGTTTAACAACTCATCTTTGATATCATTGAAATATTCATCTTTCACTTTTTGAGCCAACGTATGAAATAAAAACCACGTCGGTTCTCCCCATTTCATTTTTTTCAATGTTGGAAGTTCTGGTGCAACCTCTTTTTGCGCGGGTTTTATTGGGCGCGGAACAGATGCGTAAGGTGCGATAGGTAACGGTGATGCAGAGACAAAATAGGACGGGGCATTATTGTTAGGCGAATGTGATTTTCGATAATGCGTGAATGACATATTCATGATTTTGGTTTTTGATTTTTATGCGCTCCTAATACTATATCACAATAAATAAAATAACAATAGTTTACCTTTTGAAAATAAATATGGTGTTTGCGTGAAGATGGTTCGCGCCCTAAATATTTAGAATACGAAATGAATACAAACACAAAATTTTATAGAGACTAATAATATACTATATCCCAACATGGAAAACACAAAAGAATATCTTGTTCAAACCATTCGAGATTGGGTTCGTTTGGATAATGAGATGCGGACACTACAAAATGAACTAAAAGAGAGAAAAAATGAGAAAAAGCGGGTTTCTATGTCCTTGATTGATATGATGAAACAACACGAAATCGACTGTTTTGATATCAAAGATGGCCAAATTTGTTATACGCGTAAAAATGTCAAAAAACCCATTACAAAAAAAGTGTTGATGGACACCTTATCCAAATATTTCAAAGGAGATCTTCTAAAAGCGGGGGAATTGAACACATATATCATTGAAAATCGCGAAGAAGTTGTGAAAGAAAGCATTGTTCTCAAACTTGACAAATAGTTGGGTCAATGCTCTAAATTCCAAACTCGGGAATAGAACAAGTCCCATTGTTCTTCACATATTGCGCAATGATCTTCGGGTCCGTTTTTCCCTCCAAAATGTCCTCCGTTTTATAGACATTCTTTACGGAATCGATATAATAAACGATACCTCCTATTTCTTCTGCGAATACATCCATACGTTGCGCGGGTTGCTGTTGGTCAGCAGAGGTTACCACTAGACCATGAGGCGTTCCCTTGGAATGCGTTCCACAAAATTCACAGCTTTCCTTTCGCCTACGCGTGCATTGTTCACCGTTCGCGCGCTTCGCGCAACAACGATTCATATTTGGAATTGAATTTTTAACACGCTTTCGCTTATTCATGTCGTCCTTTCCAACAACAAGTCGTTCGTAATCATATACAAACTCAAGAAACTCATTCAATTTCGACTTGTCGGCAATATCTAAACTCGTAATCTTTTCCTTGATCTTATCCTTAAACGTAGTTACATATGTCTCAATGCGTTTATTCAAATGCTTCTCCATTTCAGTGGCAACGATTTGCTCTTTATTGACACCATAAATTTAAGTCAATTTTTTACACTACTGTGAAAACTATATAAACATGTGAGTCTATGCATATGTTTATAGTATACCACTCATGAACGCCGCTCTTTGTTTGCTTACAAAAAATCCACATCAAATATGGCTTGATTTCTTGGAAACGTTTTCTAATTATGACATATATGTTGTCATCGATGATAATTCCGTAGATTACGTGAAACAATATGATGGAATATATAACAACATCAAATTTATACAAATTAACAATGATTTATGTAGAGAACATGGATATACAAATTGCAATTCGGCGGTTGGATTTCCCGATATTATTGCGTGGGACAAGGCGATGTATTTGTTTTGTGAACTCGAAACTCGATATGATCAAGTTTGGTTTATCGAAGACGATGTGTTTTTTCAGGGGGAAGACGTGTTGATTCGTATGGATCGAGATTACCAACATAGTTGTGCCGATCTATTGACCTCGTTTCATGAACTGAATGCCGACGGAAATGTTTGGGTAGGTTGGAATCATTGGGTAAATGTGGTGGATCGCATCCCACCGCCTTGGGCACATAGCATGGTATGTGCATGTCGCGTCTCGAAACCCCTGCTTAAAAAAATAAGGGAATATAAACAATCTAGGGGCCATTTGTTTTTCATAGAAGCCATGTTTAATACGATTGCACACCAGTCCGGTCTCCATATACAGAATCCCGGGGAATTGGCCACCATACATTGGAATACGAACTGGGATATCCAGGCCATAGACAAACGATTTTTTTACCATCCTATCAAATGCATAGATGACCATCTTTATATACGAGGGTTAGCACCAGCGTTAGCGTTCGCGGAAGCATTAGAGCCAATGTGAGTGGTCGTTTCGTCCCATTCCGATGGCCGATGCTTCGTCCCGCCATCATAAGGAACTGCATACTTATGTTCAAGCATCCATGCGTTCAAATGAAGATCTTCGAGATAAACGTCGGCCAACAATCGTCCGTATTTTTCCGTGGATAAGTTTTTCAATACGACAATTTTATTTAATATCATCTTGGATAGCGCATCCCGCGCGAGGATCGCTTGTTCTTTTTCCGCAAACGTCTTCCCCTTTATTTCTGCCGAATCAATGCCATTCAAACGCACCGAAAACCGATACATCGGCGAATCCGGTGCTCCCGGATATTTGGAAGCAATCGTAATTGTGTCTCCGTCATATACTTTTATAACTTTTCCGACGTGGATCGGTGGGACAAACGCATGTGTGTCATGATACTGCACGTTTTGCAATTCGGCTAAACTCGCTGGCGGAATTGGGTAGGAAAACGTGCTTTTTCTACAACAATTCGGAGTAATACTACATATCGTGTCGTTTTTCACCGATTCACGCTTTCCGCGAAAGCAACATTTATAAAAACGATTTAGCATTGAACACGAAGACGGGAACGCAAGTAGAAACACTGTTGAAAAAAAAGAGGAGAAACGCATGCCTTCAATTTTTCGAGGGTGTGTTCTACAATAGTGGTGGATTATTTAGAGCAACGCGTATTTTTTGAAGAAGATTATGGTGCTTTTCATTACAAATACAACGCATTTGAAACGGCATTCTCAAAAACATCAGCACCTTTTCTTTCTGCCTAGCGGTTCTAGTGAATTCAGAATAATATTTCCTCTCAGCAAGCGCATCATATTCAAATAAACTATGATCTTTATAGAATCTACGAAGTTCTCCCACACATAGATCAATAAAATGACGACGAGTTTTGTAATTATTACAAGATTCGTCGTTATAGTTATATGAGTCACTTCGTTTGTAATCCCCACACTTTCTACAGTTTTCACCATTCATACGAAAATCTCCAGATAAGATGTAGTCATACGGTCCTCGCCGGATTGGAGAATAAGAATTTTTATAATAATTCGCGCCAAACCATCCAATCTTCTCCCAATGTTCAGGTTGTTCGTCGTCATTGTCGTCCGTGCTATCTCCGTAATCCGTTTCATATCCACTTTCATCGTCGCTTTCACTTCCAATATAATACCTGTAATTTTTTATACACATCTCGCCCACTTCTTCTAGAACCAATTTATGACAATCTTTGCTTGTCATAAACACAAAATCTTGTATAATATTCAATACATCCATGGGCAAAGGTAAAGAATGTATAGTGTGTCGCATATCATGTAATTTGTTTCGAAATGTGGATCGCGAAAGTCTTGTCATTTTTGGTGATTTTGCAATCGTTAAAAAATAAAAACAAGCCTCAATTTTTTTTATGATTTCGATGCATCTCTCTTACAATTGGAAGAACGTCCGAATCTTTCCGAAAATATCTCTTGCCTCGCCGGCCACCGTTCTTAGATGCTGCGCCAACATGTGTTTGTCGGTGGGGTTTTCATAAGCAATTCGAATCGTGCTATCGTCATTATGGGGATGAAACTTCTTGAAACCACAAAACGTAAAGATCTTTTCATTTTCATAATACTTTTTATACAACAAATACTCCAATACCTTACCTAACGTGTAATCTTCGTTCTCCAATACAATGTCATAACAATTCTCCATCGTGGTTTCACTGTGTAGAATTGGAATGATATCGGAGTCCAGGGCCTGCATGAAAGCAGCCAACTTGTCTTGTAAAATAACACATGCTTTGTTCATAATTTCAACATTGGTGTATATGCCCACCGTTTGCAACACGAAATCAAAACTATCGGTCACAAAATGACGTTGCGCATCCAATACATAGAAATTGTCCTTCTGAAATTGAATATCCTCCTTTGTCGCGCCTTCCGTTTGCTTCAATTTATCCTCTTGTTCCTGCCAAGCAGTTTGTGATTTCTCTGTATCGAGGGTGTTTCCATACGCGCACTTACAAACAACATTATACATAGAATTTTCTTTGGCGGTGCGAATGGAAAATTCGGCACTGAACGTCAACTGTTCTCCTGGTATGTTATCGCCAATTCTGGGACGAAGTCTTGCGAAATCAATATACGTGTTGATTTTGGGGTGAGGCGGAAAGATCTTTCGCACCTCCTCTTTTGTTAAATAATTGTCATTGGACTTGTTTTTAATACGAAAATTCTCCGTGGTAACAATAATCATGTTGTCCGTATCGTTTTGCATATCCAATTCCAGTGTGTATTTCCCGGGCAACACATCTAGATCTTTCATGTGAATTGGAATGCAACTCAAACGATGTTTCAAAATTTCATTATGCAAACGGGTCGTGTTCGTTTTCATGTTACACTGGGTCTTGTCATTATTTTCTGTATAAATACCGACGATGGGAATGTCTGACAATATCGTTCTTCGAATGGCGTTTGCTAAACTCACATTTACACCGGATAGTGTGAATTTATAAACATCTCCCTCTTCGGAGTATTTTGATACAGACGGATTCATATTCTAGTCGAAAAGGATAATTTGTATATATTTTTAGACAGTTATTATTTTTCAATTTTGTGCGAGATGATTAGAAATGCGGAACTCCGGAATAGCGTCCCCAATGTCTTCCCCATCTTCTACGAAAATGTATTGGTTTGACAGGATGCATCGGAACAGGATGATGTCCAGTGGACGGGTGCGCGGATTGAGAATACACAATGGTATTTTGTTTCGGAGGACGTGGCATGGGGTGATGCGGTTTTGTTATCGAAAATGGTTTTGGCAGAGAGATCTTTGGTGGAAGTTCTCGCGCGCGGGGTGCAGTGCTACAAGATAAATCTCGGAATAAAAGTCCATAAGGATAATCGTGGTAGTAATCATATGAATAATAATAAGGATAGTCATCGTGAAACCTATAGGGATACCTATATGGATACCCATATGGATACCCATAAGGATAGCCATAATAAAGATTGTCGTCATACAGACCACGATTTTTATGCCTGGGTGAAGCCGACGATAACATTTCATTCATAGGTGGTAATACGCAGGGTAAAATGGTTCCACTACTATCGAATTCCATGCATGGAATGAAATTCCCACAACAGTCTGTCGTCACACACGACACCACATTTCCGGAATTATCATACACTTGAATGCGAACAAAACTTGACAAGTTCCCAGAAACATCAAATGTGTTCTCGATAACATTGTTTAACATGTCGATGTTGAACTGTAGTGTTTGCAACAATTCCGAGGTTTGAGAACACTGTGTTTTTAAACAACTGTTCTCACATAACAAATAATCAATAAACAACTGTTTTGTTGTATCGTCTGACATGAAATAGAAGATTTTTCTATTTATAATATAGCGCACCATAAATTTATTCCTAAAAAATATTATTCTTAGCATATATGCAGTTGTAAATCAGTGTATTAATTAATACTTTATGTTTTTGGGGGTTTGAATAAGAATTGTGCATTCGCATGTAGTGTTTCAAGTTCAGAAGAAGAACGGTGTAATCCGTCACGAGTTTTCTATATGTGAAATTCTTGATACTCTTCGATAATCATTTTGTTTATGAAATCCGTTCGTTCCGTGGGCGTAAGCAGTCCCCATAAAAACTTTATTTTTTGCGCATCTGTCCCGGAATTCGACCGGTCGTGAATATACTGAATCGTTTTTATAATCGCATCGTCTTTCTTACACATGACGTGTCGAGCCACTATGGTTCTAGCGTAAGGTCGGCGCGAAAAAATAACGCAAAACGAACAAAGATCATTATAAAGAACGCTATAGTTGTATTCATACAAGTAAACATTTTGCAAAATATTATAATCCACCACATAACTACGAATATCTTGAAGAAGTTCTTTGGACTGAGGTTGAACGAGATAGGGGAGAATATGATGAATCACAATCTCCATGGGCAATGTTGCGAATTTGGGTGATAATGTCATTTTGTTTTTGGTTTCGATTAGAATAGAACGACGGACGGTTTTATACTGTTTTATGTATTTGGACATTCGTCAATTGGTCGGGTCATTTTACACCAATTGTAATATGAAAAAATACATTCTTTTACACCGTTTACAGATTCGTATATATACAATTATTTCAAATGCACAATACAAAGATAGTATGGAATGTTGTTTTCATCTTTATACAACAACTTAAAATACCCGACTCTTTCAAATTCAAACACAACATCGTCACTGCATTCCAATGCATATCTTTCAACAAATCCGTCACGCACATCTTTTAAAAGCGGATTTTCCATGTTTATGAATATGAATTTTGCTGGAACGGCATGATTCACAGAAAGCCAATGAATGGTTGATTTCACGGATTTGTCTTTTTTCAAATTACAAGCAGATACATGAACAATATTGTCAACAATGTTTTCATAGCGCACAATATCAAAGAACTTGAATCGGACCATTTTATTTTTTGGAGATAGGCGATAATAATCGTCGTCGTGTTCCAATCGAAAATCGTCATTTTCGATATAAATTTCTTTATTTATTGGCGTAGTGTGGTAATGGTCGGGTTTGTTCGGAATATGCGGATGATTGCAAATTTTTTCTTCGTTCAGGTTTGTAATTATACATTTTATCGGATTTATTACAGCAAAACAGCGTATTGCGATAGGGTTGTAGTGATGAATTAATAAATGATATACAAGTTTCATTGACACAATTGTTTTCACTTTACCAAGCCCCGAACATCTTGCAATGGCTTTTATTATTTCTGGTGTATATCCACGATTACGCATGCCTCTTACTGTAAGCAATGATGGATCGTCATAACCCGATACTGCACTTTCGTCAATTAGTTTTTTTATATTCCTTTTAGATAGGGTATTGTTTTCGACAGTAAGTTTTCCAAATTCATGAACATTTGCTGGAGACAATTCGCACCCGAATCTATTCAATGTGTTTATAGTCCAATAATATAGATCACGCCGAATATAGAATTCGTCTGTGCAATATGATGTCGTTATATTTTCAAGAGCATCTACAATGCCATGGCTATAATCGTAAGATGGATATATACACCATGTTTCCCCTGTTTTGAAATGCGGAGAATGAATTATCCTATATGCGATCGGATCTCTTAATGTATGATTATCGTTCGTCATATCTATTTTTAACCGCAAAACGGCAACGCCCGATGCGTATTTTTTGTTTTTCATGTTTTCAAATTCCATCATATGAATGTCTGGATGCATCGGTCTATAAACATTTTCAATTCCACCATGTCTTTCTAGTTTCAGTTTCTCTGGTGAGGAAAAATCAACATATGCACACCCGTTTTTTATCAAAATACATGCAAAATCAAACAATTTATCAAAATAATCTGATGTGCATGTAATGTTACCTGGATCATATCCAAGCCATTTCATGTCGTGGATTATTTCATTAACAAATAATTCACTTTCATTTAATGGATTCGTGTCGTCCAAACGTAAATGACACAGGTTTCCTTCGTCGTAATTTACAAGTAGCGACTTACAATGACCAATATGTAAATATCCGTTGGGTTCTGGAGGAAAACGAGTGATTGTCGTCATTGTTGTATTGATTCTTGAAAATAATGCGATGGAAGAAAAAAGATTCAATTTTCCAGTTTTTATTTATCAAGGGTTTACACTATGTCGTTTCACAGTTGACGTGAAACCATGAAAAATGGCTGTTCATTTGTTTACACACAGTTATTTCAAAAAATTGATTTTCAGTTCTTGATATCAAGTGTGAAAAACTACCCGCGATGGAGAAACGTGTCAGACGAAAAAAGTGTAGCGGTGGGTTACCGGCTTGTAAAAATTTTGTCGGCGATTATAAGGATGTAGATGGCGTAGGCTGTTGCGAACAATGTGATAAATATGTTGATGATAATCCATATGATCCATATTGGGAACAAATGGATATTGCGTTTTCCGATTCCAAAGAATACGAAGAACTCGAAAAACAGGGGTTAGTAGAGGATTGTGACGCGTATGAAAAAGCATTTGAAAAATATCAGGAGGAGTATGAGCCGTGGCCGATTATGAGAAGGCGAATGGCCAAGGCCAGGACCGTGGGCCGAAAGTCTTAACCCAAAGGCCAGGACCGTGGGCCGAAAGTCTTAACCCAAAGGCCAGGACCATGGGCCATGCATCCTGACTCTATTTTTCGATCATGGTCCAATCGTAAGAAGGAACATCAGAAAGCACCTTTGCCCAGTGCTTATATTCCGGTGCTTTTTTGATATAATCATCCAAATCAAACGCTCTCCCGCATGCTGAACCAAATCTACCCACAAATTTCATTTGTTTTGCCATCTCGGTATTCACTACCTTTGCATCTGTGCAACCAAATGGAAAATAGGGTGGTCGTCTACAATGTTCAGGGTTTTCTTCTGTATGGTTACAAATGCTCCGCCCGTTGCGAACATTGCGGTCTAAATATACATCATAATGATCCGCCATTATTTTTTTCGCATTTGATAGGTTTATTTTCCCCTTGTGTGTATGGTTCAATAATTCATCCAATCTTGCATTTCTTGCACCCGACGATGTCGTAATATTTGTATGATCTATATCTGTCGTTTCTTTTTCTCGAAGTTCGGTTCCTATGGCACTATTCATACCATAAAAAACCCCAGATGTTGTCGTTTTTACATTTTTATAACGTAATCCCAATTCGAACAGCATGATTTTGTTCGTATGTATATCACCAAATAACCAAGAACATGCATAATCACCGGCATTGCGATGAGACATGATTTTTTCATAGTCGTTCAGCGATTTTCCATATTGCATCGCTTTTCGAATTCTGCAAAAATAGGGGTCTCCGAATTTGGGTTTATAGTTTATTTGGGATATGGTTGTTTCACAACCTATGATTCCACTGGAACAAAGAAACCAGTCCGTAGAACTCGCTATATACCCCGGAAGTGTTTGCATAACAAAGGCATTTCCTTTGTGGGGGGTGACATAAAGAATAATATTCCCTAACCAACCCGTCAAAAAATCGGAGTGTGTATCATGTGCCATTATAATATCACCATGTTCAGTGGCGTTTCCTGTGGCTATAAACGCGCTACATCGGTCGGGTGGTCCATCTCGAAAATGGGAATACAAACTAATATAGGAATTCCATGCAATTAATAAGGGCAAGGAAATCGCTGAACCACGCGAAATACCCCGCAATTCTTCATAAAATTCGGGGTAACGTCGTTTCAGAATAGGCGTTATGATTTTCCGCGATGCAGTCATAAATTCTGTTTTGGATATTTTCATGTCATGTTCGAATAAAAAGTCGAGTTGAGTTTCTATGTTTGATAATTGGTCTCGCAATAAGTGCCCATGTGCATATCCTCGTTCAAAAGGTTCTCCATGAATATGAAGAATGATCCATCCTTCCGACGAAGGTCGGATTTCACCACAAATCGTTTGTGGCGTCACCTGTTTCCTGGTTTTATTTTTTGCATTGCATGTATATGCAGTTTTTTTTATTGTTTTCTTCATATCGTATATAGTATATCTATATGAAAATTTGCACTGTTGAAGTTTCGATGTGTTCTGGTTTATACAAGCGAACATTTCAAACCGTTACTGGAATCTGACCTTTGAGGCATAATTCTTCAACTGTTTACGCTATCATCATGAGTCCCAAAAGCACAAACATCAAAAGAAAAGGAAACAATACCAAAAACCAGGAGAGAGGGGTGGCTCCGGCACGGCAAATCAAGTTCAATACCCATGTCCAAAACAGGACGTAGATCAACTTAATGATAAACACCAGGGTAACGCTTGTCACATCACATTCGTATGTTCCTAAACAATACACACTCGACCCTCCAATGTTTTGGAAAAGCATAATTACCATTGCAATTAGTGAAATTACTAAGTAAACATACGCGGGCGTGCATAAGTTACGTAAACCTGCTACCGACATTTTTCAAAGAGTATAGTAAATCCACAGAAAATAAGCGGGGAACCAAGGTTCCCACGCGTCCCCTCCTTTTCGCAAAAAATAGTCATTTCGATCATTTGCGTAATGTGCAATGTATTTATACCAGAGTTGGATAATTGGGGTTGTAATGCATCGATGTTTGTGTTGGAAATGGGCCACCTGCGCCCGGCGTTTGGCCATTCGCCATTTGGGCTGCATGTTGTGCAGCATTGGACGTGCCAGTCGAACTATAAAAATCAGAGCCACTGCTTTTTCCCAACAAATCGGGAAATATACCACCTCCTATTCGTTTGCGTCGCAATTTACTCCCCCCCGATAAATTTCGCGCATTTGTTACATTCGATGGGGCGATAGGATCATTGTCGTGTGTGTTATACGCATATGTATATTTGCTCGGATCTCCTTGAAAACTTGCCACGCCATACCCACCTACGAAATGCTTTTGATTACATCCACACTCCCCACCCTTTTGCGTTCTCTTCTTTGACATTTTGCGCGACATTGTTTTCGACAATTTGCGTTTTGACCCACCTTGTTTTTTTGTTGCTCTCTTCTTTTGTATTGATTTTTTGGATGACATAACACAGCGTATATATACTATATAGTGTGAAAAAAGGTTTTGGTATACACCGATGAACATTTAAAATGGGACAAACCGCCGCGGGCGGTTTGCCTTTTAATTGATTTATCGGCAACGTTGCCCTTAAATCCCATTATAAATCTTCAAGGCTGTAAATATTATTCAGACAATTGCGATGACAGTGCATTTATTCCACGTCCACGTGTGTCAACATATGTCTTCTGCAACAGACATTCGTGAGTCCTAAATCGTCCAATACGTTGCCTTCGGGGGTTTTTTCCACATTATTTTTTGTTAAATACACCACCTTTTCCACATTTAGTCCCTTTGCCAATTTCACCGCACGCACTTCTGCTTGAAAATAACGATATTTATCTGCTAAAACCTGACCACATGTAAAACACTTAATGGGTATAATCATTCTGGATGGACTATATGTTCTAGAAACAAATTTATTTATGTTATTATATGCGCTTATAATTTTATTCAATTTTTTGGAACCATTTCGGCGTTTGACACACAAAAAGGTCCAAGATAAAATCTATCTTCAATATAGATATGAAAAAAAACATTGTTGTAGTATTGCTTTTTCTTTTTATTTTGTTCCTTTTTACATATACATTCTATTTGCCAATGCAAGAAAACTATAAAGACATAAACACTGTATTTTCGGCATCGAAGGGAGGAGGAAAACCGTCAAACGACGACGGCCTTCGCTATAATAGCGATAACTACAACGTGGAATATCATGACGCCGTTTCCGATATTGCTACACAAACCGGGATGTATGACTCTGATTCCGGCATTGCATGGGTAGTTGACGCGTATGGGAATAAAATTGGTATTCCCAAATTAAAAGGGCAAGAATATATTACCTATTATGATCCAGGAACGTATACATACGGTGCGTCCACTTATGTTCCCAATTACGAAGATAGTATTTACTTGAGCAAAACATATCGCAAAACATAAATGACCGGCTATATTGGCGAAAGTTTTCGTATCGAATACCCTTTTGTCGTCCGTTTCTTCGCCATCGTCAACGTTTCTTCTCCTTTTTCATGAAATTTTTTATGACAACTTTCACATACTGCCGCCAAATTCGCAGGATGATTTTTATGAAATGTCCCTATAAACCCCTTTTCATCCGCAATTTGCTGCGGTTGTAAATGATGTATCTCTTCTCCAATGTTTTCCTTACATATTTCACAACGCCCGCGAATCTTTTTTGCGTTATACGGCGTTATCGGGTGTGACAATTCCCCGCGCGATCCCGGAAAATATTTATTACGTATCGCATATGCAGTTTCCAAAAACTCTTCCCCCAAATAAAGAGATTTGCAAACCTCGAGTCCATAAATGCGTGGGCCAGAGCCGTCTTTTAATTTTCTATCATATACCAAACAATCGTTTTCAGGTTCATAATGAACCGTCATATGCTTCATGCAGAGTCGTTGTAGGGATTGAATTTCTTCGTAGTCTACAATTTCATGGAAATGTGTGGCAAATATGTAGGTCGACTGTTTTTCATTCAAATTCATCAATCCCGCCACAAATATGCTGAGGGCTGACTCTGTTTCTGTTCCGGAACACAATTCATCCCCCAATATCAAACTGTTAGAATCGGCCATTTTTAATATGATTCGTAATTCCGACATTTCCACCGCAAACGTCGATAGACCTTTAAATAAATTGTCATTCCCCAATATTCTCGAGTAAATTGCAGTATATGGCTTATACTTGAACTCAGTGCAGGGGACAAACATTCCCGCTTGCGCCATGATAACACAGACGCCAAGTGCGCGTATAAAACTTGTTTTTCCAACAGCATTTGTTCCGTATAATAACATGCCATCGCTGGTCTCTTCATTTGCGTTGTGTCCAAGCGCAATATCGTTGGTGACATAAATTTCATTCTGTTGCAAATGCTCGATTAAACAATGGCGCAATTCTTTTGCGTCTACGAATGATTTGGGGGCGGACGAAACAATATGGGGAGCGCAATAATGGTATTCATTGGCCACATAGGCCTTGGTTTGTAAAACATCGAGTTTGGCGATGTATTGGGCGAATTGCTCCAGTATCTCAAACGACGTGGATTCAAGCTTCTCCAAAAATTCATGATACGCCTTCGTAATACAGGTATTCATTTGATCTTTGTAAACGATGAGGTTTTTACATATATCATTGAGTAGAGGAAACTCGATCTCGGAAGAACTCCCGGATGCTTTTGTAAACGCAATTTGCTGTAGTGGCAAGTGCAACTCCGCATCCAACTCGAAAACCCCATTTTTATGTGTTTTCGCAAGTTCTGTGAGCAGGCTTTTTAATGACAGCGCGCGTTTCGTGGTCAACTGTAAACTCGACCCGGATTTCTCTGTATCGTGCTTTTTTATGTATTCCGTATCATAATTGTTCTCCTTCTTTTGCATGAGATCATTGAAGAACTTTTGGATTTTATAAAATTGGGTTTCGCATTTTGTATAGGTGGCAATTGTGGCATCCAATTCTTCCGAAATACCCTGTTTAAAAATATTCTCTTCAAAATAGGTCATGGACGAAATGGTCTTGCATTTTTCCATATAAAAACAGTCTTCCAAAAATTGTAAGAGCAGGGTTGCTTTGTCTTGGATATAATCGAACCCGGAATTGGTGGTTGTGTTCAAAAATTCATCGCATAAATATCCCGTGATCGACGAGGATTCGAATAAACACGTGTTGATCTGATGAATGATTTGGATCGATTTATAAAGATGATAGATCGACGATGGATATAGCTTTCGCAGAATCAATTGTCGAGATATTTTTTCGATGTCGCGCATTTGCGTGAGTTGTTTACGAAATACGTCGATAAAAAACACGTTGTTCTCTGATAAAAGTGTAGAAATCATGTCATATTCTTTGGTCAACCATGCCTCGTCAAATGTGGGGTTCGTCAACTGATCCTGTAATTTACGTTTTCCCATCGCCGAACAGCATTTGTTCAACAAGGACAAAACCGATGACAAATGACCACTTTTTTGTGAGTCCTGTGACATGTCACCAATAATATTCAATTGAGACAGCGTATGGTTTGCCAATATCATGCGATAGGATGTGTTGTTGAAGTCGGGCGTGGCGATTTTACGTATTAAATCGGGGTTGTGTTCTTGTATGAAATTCAACAAATAACAAAATGCTTGTGTGGCGTTGATTTGCGTTTGAAACTCACTGCATTGGTTGAACAATTCTTCGTCAAAAAACGTGGATAGGATTTGTTTTATGTATTTTTGGTTCGCACAGTTCACGACCTTTTTGTTTTCTTTGTCTCTGCAATCAATGCGATGTATCCTTGGTGATTGTATTCCAACGAATTTAATAAATGTTTTCAAATCCTCTTTTTCAAAGGGGGATAAGATAAGCACTTCGCTCGGAGCATAGACCGAAACATATCGTTCCAGTTCGTCGAATGTAGTTGTATTCATATAAAAGGGGGTTTCGTATTGAAACATGGATGATTTTCCTGTGAAAATGTTGACCACGGAAACGCCGTATACAATTGTGGGTCTTATCTTTTCGGCGACGGAATTATGCAATTCAATCCATATGCACATGATGTTATTGGTGATCACTGGTGAACTATCGGTCTCACCTGTCAAGTAGGTTCCTGCAGAATAAATACGGTCAAGTTTACGGAGGATATCCCTTCCCTGTTTTTCCTGTATATAGACGGGAATCGTATACCCGGCATCTGTCAATTTCGGCAAATATTTATCCAATTGGTAATCGCGAAACCCCGCCATCATGATTTGGCCGGTTTTATGGGATACCTTTTTTTCCGAAATATTCAGTTGGCATATCTCAGAAAATTCGGAGATGTGACTGCCTGAAATGGTGCCGGTTTCTTGTTCCTTTATTCCATAAACTTCGAAAAATGCGCCGACTTGTAGGAGAACAATGACTTGATTCCCGTATTTTTTTTGGTGTTCTTTTGTGTAATTCAAATAATCATCATGAATATTTGCATCGGTTTCGATTTTTAGGGGCGTTTGTTTCTTTGACATCTATGATGTAGTATGGTTTTCTGTTTATGTTTTTTATTCGAAAAATTGAATAAAGAGTTGTTTGGATTGTTGGATAGGAAAAAACCAACCAATGTTACGTGAAATGTTGCCCGATGAAGTTCCGTATGACATTTACTCCGAATATGGCTATTTTGTAGATACCGAGAACAATGCGTTTTATCATGGTTTTGATGGTGTATCGAATCGTCTATCCGTTGTGGATCGAGAGGAACCCAGTTTACGAGAACCGGTCGTGAATGGGGATGACAAACAGAAAAATGTTCGGGCGAGGGGGATATTGGTTTGTTTACATGCCTTATCTTGCATTTGTGTGTCGTTGGTTGCGTATCAAATGTGGTGTATTTGAACCAATGGAAAAATAAAACGGGAAGGCTCGTTTTATTTTTCCATGGTCATTGCTCATTTGCAGATTCGAAACGCGACAAAGTTCCGTTTCGCAACTGCAATGGTTTGAGTTTGAGATGGTTACAAATATTTGAGGTTTCGACAAACGGATGGTATCGGATAATCCAGACAAATTGCCGTGTCCGGGACATAGTTTTTTTTTCGAATCGTATCTGGTATCCTTTCAAACGGAATTGGCGTAAATTGTAACCGATTCGCGTCGATACACCAGGTTTCAGGCATTGCGTATCCATTCATCAATACATTCGCTGCCCTATAATACCAAGGATACGCTTTTTGACAAATGTTGGGAAGGTCTTTTATTTTATGGATAAACTCTTTCCATGTTTTTGTTTCGTGCCATAGGGGTGAAAACAGTTGGGAAAGGTCGTCATTGTTGAAACAAAACGTTGGTGGTTTCATGTTGGGATCGGTGAAATTCTTTACGTAGGACTCATATCGCTTTCGATCTTCGGTGTGAAATGGATACGCACCCAATTTGTCATGATACCACGTTTTTCCATTGTGAAATAGAAAATAATAGTGGGCCAAATGCGTTTTTACCTTGGAATTATCGGGTAATATGCATAAAAAATGGGAATTGTCTACAAACGTGATATGGTTGACCGGCGTGTAAAGTTTTAGGATTTGAACCGCGACATAAAACAAGTTCGTTGTGCATTCGTCCTCATCGTTTTCTGTGTATGTTTGTTCATCATTATGAAACCATTGCAGTTCGACCAAGGTGGGATTGAGTTTATTGTATTTGAATTCCACGCTTATATCGTCTCCCCCAATGTTCAGAATCTCATCCGCCGGGCCCTTACCGAAATGGTACATGAATACTGATTTTTGAACGACAAAATTTGCACCGCCCGCCTTTATGGTATAGGTCTCTGTTTCTGGTAATTCCATTTGTGTATATAGTAGATTCGTAGTTTTATGTATTTTAGTGTCGCAAACCATATAAAGAATTTGCGATATGTAGTATTGTCGGGTTATCCCGGCCCATTTTTGCGATATTTTTGGTAGAAATATTCGCGACATTTTGCTTCCGTAGCTCAGTTGGTAGAGCATACGGCTGTTATCCACTGCATTTATGGTAAGGAACCGTAGGGTACCAGGTTCGATCCCTGGCGGGAGCGAAGTTTTATGTTTTAGGTGACTAAAACACAAAACAAAACTAAAACACAAAATATGTTAATCTTCCCAATGATCTATGACCCATTTACGAGCAAATGTTTTTTCATCATAGGAAGCGTGTTTCGACATGTTATCAAAAGCCCAGAGAGGTTGCAAGTTTGTATAATGAAAACACATATGACGTTCTATTTCGTTGTCAAGGTTGAAACTCGCACACGGTCGGATATGATCGACGTGCCATTTTCCCTGGTTTTCCCAGGACATTCCATCCGTAAATTGTTTTTCCAAATGTTCACGCAACGCGTCGATGGTGCACCCAACGTATTCCATAGAATGTTTTCGGTTATTTATGGTATAATTTTTTAACCGATCAGCAACACGGTGTCTCACTATGTATGCTATATAATTGGTTGGATTGCAGTCTTTACACTGAACCCTTCTTTTTTTATGTTCGCATATTGCACTTCCTTCGCATTCTATGCATCTACGTTTTAATTTGTTATGTTGACAAAAGGCATTTCCGCCACATGCTTTACATTCATAGCGAGCAATTTTATGTTCACAAATTTGACTTCCGCCACATTGTCTACAAAGTTCTCTAGATCGTTTATGTTCACACAAACTGCCACCATCACAGTCTTTACAGGTAGTCCGCTTTTTTCCATGTTCACATATTCCACAACCACCACATTCTTTGCACGTGTGTTTTATGCGTTTATGCTCACAGATTTGACTCCCACCGCATTCGGCACATTCTGATGGATTTTTCAAATGTTGGCACTTCAACTTCTTACCATTCCATATGACGATTTTCCCGTTACACATGTATGTTGTATCGACAGTTCTATCCGCTTTCCATCTCGGTAATTCAGTTGCCATTCTATAAAGTAGCCGGAGATTTTTATTCTATAATATTTACGAAGTAATTCGAGAAACGCCTACATGTGTTCGGCCACGGTCGCCTCCTTTTTTTCAATTTTCTCGTAAAAACTACCGGTCTGCATATCTAAACCACCAGTATAGTTTATGCAAAATTCTTTATATTTTGACCCCAATGTGTTCGATGAAATCATGGAACATCTTTTTGTCGGCGGAGCAGAAGCCGTGAAAAATGACTATGGATTTTCATTGGTAGTCAATTGCACAAGAAACACAGATATCACTTTCCCAACCGAATGTAAGCATTGTATTCGTATTGAAATCGACGATTCTCCAAAAGACCATGATAAACTATTTAGTTATATCGAGGAGTCTCGAGTTCTAGATGAAATTCACTCTGCATTACAGAAAGGCGATAAAGTTCTGGTTCATTGTTTTACCGGAGCACAGCGTTCATGTGCAGTTGTTGCGTGTTATCTACTGAAATATCACGCCATGACAGTGAACGGCGTGATAGAATACATAAAAAATAAGAGACCCATTGCGTTTTTTGGCGATGTGCATTTTATACAGGCTATGGAAGAGTGTTTTTCCAAGTATAGGAACGTTGTGCGGTAAAGACAGTTACACTTGCGCCACTGTCGCCTCCTGTTCCTTTCTCAATTTTTCCTTCTTATTCAAATACGCTGTTCTCGCGTATTGCTTCTTCTTTTCCGCCGAAATCGTAGCATAATAATTCGTTGCCTCCTTATATTCCTTCGTCTTTTTTATGATTTCCTCCTTATGGTTTGCGTAATACGTCTTACACCTTGCCGGACAGGTATATCGCTTCAAATGCTCCTTTGTTTCATTCAGTTCGGCCTTCAACTTTACAATCTCTTCTTCGGCGAGTTGCAATTTCGCCAACACTTCGTCCATTTCTATATATTATACGTAACATTTTTTTATATAATTTTACGAATAAAATATATCGGGGGTATATATTATACTATATAGATCAAGTCACATGAAAAAAAGTAACAAAAACATATCTAGGAAAAATAAAAAGACTACAAAAAAACGTGGTGGCTCCATATTATCACGCATATCAAAATTCATGTCAAGTTTGCGTAAAAACAAACTGTGGACCAAAAAAGAACTCGAATCTTTCAAATCCATGATGAAACCTGTCGACACATATGCTATGAAAAAAGGAAACCGGTATTTCATCGAACGACAAGACGGATGCACTTTTGAAACCGGAGTGTTTGACGAAATGATTTATGAGGGTATACAGGAAGGCCCTTCTTTTCGAAAGATGAGACTTTTATACAAGAACAAGGTGGCCGAGTGCGAAGATTTCCCAGCGTCATGGACACTCCCCAAGTATAGCCAAGATGGCGACACGGAAATTGGCCGAACAGGAGAAATCCGCACCTCTCATGAAAACATCTTTTATGAATGGAGCAGGTCCACGGAATCCATTCTGGTCGAAAAAGTAGAACGAAGCAAAACCTTGAAAAAACTTCCCGAAGAAGTTGTTTCGCATGAAATACGGTCGTATATTTAGATATGACGTCAAAAAATTGAATTCCTTTTTTATTTATTTATAGTATAAATAAAAACTCCCCGAGAATGAGCGTTTCTAAGCAATTGGCCATGAATTTTTCTGTACATGGTGTGTTCTTACCCATAGAGGTGATTGATATCATTAAAAGTTTTACATTTGAAGATAGGATTGTGGCGTCTGTAAAAAAACAGATGAAAGACATTGTCAAAGCCATCGATGGCGCTACGATTTCAAGAAAAAATTCTTGTCGATATGTGGACGATACCACTGAAAGTTGGGAATTTCGCATCTGTGACAATAAAACCTCACAATTTCTTAGCATTAAAAGCATGAACTGTCGCGTGTGTGGTGGGTATTCGCCGTTATGCAACGATACATTCGTTTGCAATTGTCCCCAAAACGATGATGAAGACGAAGACATGTATTACGACGAAGGCGATGACGATGATCCATGGCATTGGCAATATTGAGTCTGGACATCTTTCCGAAAACATCTATTACAAATGCCCACTTTTGTCGTTCAAATAATTATACAACAAGTTCTCCGGGTTGTGATTTTGGACTTCGCCGCATATTAACGATGCACTTTCATACATTTTTCGCAACACATCATTGGGTGCCATGGACCCTACTTTGATAAGCCCGCGTTTTATAAGATACGATTTCACTTCGTGAATTGGAACCTGTTTTAATTGTTGTGTTTTTGTCGTAATGTTATTACGTAATGTGCGGTTCGAGACCAGCACCGACACGCGGGGAAACACTTTGGATCTCCCGATTTTATACGTTCGCCGCAACGTCTTTTTGCGTTTCATCTTTTTTGGCACTTTCAATGCCTGGTTCATTTGTTTCATCAATGAACCTGTTTGTTGTGACTGTTCTACGCGGCTCAAACTCTCCTTTATTTTATCCTCCATGCGTTTTTGTGCGGCACCGGCATCCATCACTGGTGCCGGATTTGGGAAAGATTTTTGTTGGGTGGGTATGGTGGACAAGGATGTGTTTTGTGGCACCGGTGCTTGTCCTATCGTTGGGTAATTCTTTCGCGTTTGATTCGCATAGGTTCGATAGGTTGGCAATGCACCACCCTTTAAACATCCCCATGCCGGGGCACGATTAATCTCCATGGTTGAAATAGGAAGTGAGGGCATTGCGAAATTGGCATTTGGTATTTCAGTCATGGAAGGCAATGTTGGCAACGACAATGACGGCATTGTTGTGGAATGGCGTTTCAATGTGGAATTCTGTCTGCGATCGTCATTCTTTTGTGTCAATTCTTGTAAAAATTCTTTCGCTTCTTGAAATTCCGTTTTGATCGAACCAGGCGCATCAGTCGATTTGGAAGCACCGCGTTCTGTATTATCCCCCACAAACATTTTTTTGAGTTTCTCTTCTTGATGTTCTCGGATCATTTTCAATATCGACTTCTTTTTCAATGTGTCCTCTCTTTTTTTCGACAATTCAGATTTTATTTTAATTTTCCCATCGGGTGGTTTTTCCCTCCTTTTTCGTGTTTTATTATTTGAAAAAGAGAACAAGTCCGGGTTTACTGTCAATATTCTTTTTTCACTCATACCATTATATAGAGTTGGACGAAAAGAAATAATGAAAAACTACGTCTTTTCCTAAATTTGTGGCGGTTTACGTATATAGACCATGCATGTAATGCGGGGGCGGGGTTTTCGCCTTTCTATTTTTCACTAGAATATCGTAACCACCATTTATGTCATCCAACGTAATTTTTCGTCGAAGTTCCGTATCTTTTCCATAAATACGTCGCCCATGAAAAATTTTCGTATAGGTCAATAATAACTCCATATCACGACCATAATGTTTAAATGCATCCTTCTTTTGTTCAAACCAGGACTCCTGTAACACGGTCGGTTCGATCACCCAACCCTGTTCCTCCACTTTTTTGATAAAAATTTGTCGTAGTTCCTTTGCATTATAGGGTTCCATGGTAAATCGCCATATAAATCGCGACTCCAAACCCTGATTGGCTTTAAAAAACGTGTGGGTGAGTTCATCTTCATATCCTGCAATAATGACCATCAAGTCATTTTTATGATCACTTAACGATTCGCATAAAATGTCCAAACACTCTTTGGAATAACTATCATTTTCATTACTGCTTGCTAAAGAATAGGCTTCGTCAATAAACAATACTCCGCCCAGACACTCTTCGATCACTTTTTTCGTCTTGATCGCCGTCTGACCCAAATACCCTGCAATCAAATCGTTTCGGGTGACTTTTTTAAATGTATTGTTTTTCAATAGACCCATTTTTGAATACATTTTCCCGATAATTTTTGCGATTTCCGTCTTTCCCGTTCCTGGTGGGCCATAAAACACAGTATGTTTGAAATCACTCGTATCTTTTCCAATGTGTAATTCTTGAATGAAATACAAGAGTTGATTCAATATCGATTGTTTCATGGATTCTAAACCCACCATGTCATTCAGTGTTGTCAATTCCACTTTAATATTGTGCAATGACTTCAAATCTATGTTGTATTCTACCGTTTCTTCATATTCATGTTGTTGAATAATATCCAACAAGTCCGAAATTGTGTTCACAGATACGTCGATTGTTTTTTTCGTTTTCGGCACAATAATCGGTTTGAATAAAAACGTAGCATCGTGCTCTTTTTGCCATGTAGAATATGCAGACTCGACCTGCGTTTGTGTCGATATTGTGTTCCAAATCGATTTTGAATAGTTATCGTAAAAAAAATTATGAGACAGATCGATCGTCGTTACTGATGGCGATTTTCCAGTAAACGGTTTATCTTGTAACTTGTTTTGCAAAAAATGTTTCTCAATGATGCTATTCGTAATAATGAAATCGATATGTTGGTTGTTTTTTTGCTTGCTATGTAAATCCAAATATTCCACAAACTTTTTGGATTTTGGTTTTTTGGACATGTTTGATACTCTAAGGAAACGTATGCGAGTATATATAGACCATTGTTTATTACAATTACAAATGTAATTATTTGAACGGAATTTTGCGGTCTGTGAATATCTCTTGGACAAACCGCAAAAAATTGAAATGAGAATAATCTTATCGTATTGTTGCAATTTTTATACAATACAATGGATGTTTCTGAGTTTAAGGAGGAATATGAAATGAAGGCAACCGTCCATGCGGATGAACACTGGGCAAAGACAATGGGCGTGATTGACGAAAAGGGTGCGTCACACGATTTGTTGAACCCGCCGTTGAAAATAAAACGCAAGTTGAAACTTTCCACGAAGGACACGGTTCCGGTGCCGGCACTAGCGCCAGTGCACGCATTTTCATTGAAAGAGGAGTTGCTAGGAAAAAAGGAGGTTGAACAAATGGATCCGGCCGCACCCGATGAGAAGGCTCTACTTGAACATTTGGGCGAATACATTGAAGAACCATTCCATATTATTGAATCCTATTTCGAAGGGCAACATTTGGAACGGCTGGTCCGCCACCAGATCGAATCTTATAACCATTTTGTGAATTATCAAATCCAGCGCACGATCCAAATGTTCAACCCTGTAGTCATTCGCTCGGAGAACGATTTCATTGCCGAGAAAAACAAGTATTTCCTTGAAGTGTTCATTTCATTTACCAATTTCAAATTGTATCCGCCGCAAATCCATGAAAACAATGGTGCCACCAAAATGATGTTGCCACAAGAAGCAAAACTCAGAAACTTCACCTATGCGTCAACCATGAGCGTCGATGTGAATATCCAATATGTTGTTCGAAACACCGAAACCATGGAGACACCCAAGATTATCGAAAAGGTTCTACCGAAGATCAATATTGGGAAACTGCCAATCATGTTAAAATCGGCGATTTGTGTGCTTACGCAAAACAAGCATATCCAACATGAATACACAGGAGAATGTTCGATGGATTCTGGTGGATATTTCATTATCAAGGGATCCGAAAAGACGGTATTGGGACAAGAGCGTGCCGCGGAAAACAAGATTTATTGCTTTGATGGAAAAAACACTACCAAGTGGAATTGGATGGCCGAAATCAAATCTGTCCCTGATTTCAAGTGTATTTCGCCAAAACAGATTGAAATGATGATTGCGAATAAAAATAACGGGTTCGGACATGGTATCTTTGTAAATATTCCTCGTATCAAACAACCCATTGAACTCTTCGTTTTATTTCGCGCATTGGGCGTGATGACGGACAAGAAAATTTGCGAATATATTCTGTTGGATATTTCAGACAAGCAACAAACGGATTTGTTGCAAGCATTGCAAGCGTCGGTCATAGATTCGAATAAGTATATTACACAAGAAGATGCTCTTCGGCATATTACGGCAGCCGTTGCGTATACCCCGCTCAATATGGATAAAGAAACCGGAGCGCGTAAAAAGCGCGAATTTACGATTGATGTCTTGAACAATGACCTCTTTCCACACTGTCAAACATTGGAGCAAAAGTTGTATTTGCTTGGTTATATGGTAAAAAAACTGTTGTTTACCAGCCTCGGATGGATGCCTCCGGATGACCGTGATTCCTATTTGAACAAGCGCATTGAACTCACCGGCACGCTATTGAATAATCTTTTCCGTAATTATTTCAACAAACTCGTGAAGGAAATGCAAAAACAGATTGTTCGTGAGATCAACAATGGCTCCTGGCGTTCCATGGAAGACTATGAAAATATTGTCAATATGACGAACATTTATAAAATTATGAAGTCGACCACCATTGAAAACGGCATCAATCGTGCACTCGCCACCGGTGATTTCAGTATCAAACAGTCAAATAGCAGTAAGGTGGGTGTGGCGCAAGTGTTGAATCGACTTACATATGTCTCGAGTTTAAGTCATTTGAGACGCATCAATACACCACTTGAAAAGAGTGGTGAATTAATTGCTCCGCGCAAACTACATACCACGACGTGGGGCTTCTTGTGTTTAACCGGAGACACAGATGTTCTCATGTCAGACAGATTGACCACGAAAAAGATAAAAGATATTGTGGACGGCGAATGGGTGACCACTATTCACCCGAAAACATTGACGCATGAACCGTCAGATATACATTCCTTCTTTTGCAAGATGCCAGATCGATTGTTTGAAATCACGACAATCAATGGCAGAAAGGCGAAGGCCACTGCAAATCACCCATTTCTTGTGAATAAGGACGGAACACCCGAATGGCTAAATTTGGAAGATCTAAAGGAAAACGACAAATTGATTATCCGTCATACTGTGAAACATATTGTAGATACAAACACAACATTGATAAACATAAACAGCAAAGATGTTCTCGACCATTATAAGATGGAATTGATGGAACATAATTTGCTCGACAAGAACATTCCTGTTTGCAAATTGAAGATCCTGGCTCGTTTAATTGGTGCATTAAATACAGACGGCCATTTGCACGAAAGGATAGATAAGGATAAAAAGTATTACGCATCGTCGTTCTTCGTTGGCGAAGAACATGACGTGTTTCAACTCGCAGATGATATTGCAAAATTGGGGTTCGGAAACGTGTCTATTCACCGAAGAATATCTAATTTTGAAGACAAAATTGCAGGCAGAACTACTGTGTACAGAACTTGGGAAGTAACCAAAAGCGGAGCATTCTCCTATTTACTATTCCTACTTGGAGGGTTTTCTGGGAAAAAGACGAATCGGGAACGATCTATTCCTGCCTGGCTAACGAGCGCGGAATTGTCTGTGAAGCGCGAGTTTCTGTCTGCATTTCAAGGAGGCGATGGATCGAGGCTTTCGTATCAATCTAAAAATAAACGGTTTACGCCTAGAATTTCCGTAACTTGCCAGACCACTGACAATGAATATTTGCAAGACACCATTCACTATATGACACAAATTATAAATATGTTCCAGGAATTTGGGATACAATCAAACATCAACACAGTAGACGCGGGTGAGAATAAAACTAGAGTGTGCATTGTCTTTGATAACAGTTCGGAAAATTTGGAAAAATATGCAGATACAATTAACTATACGTATTGCGACGAAAAACGTAGAGCATCGGCGCCTGTTGTTGAACATCTAAAAACAAAGGAGTTTCTCAAAACTCTGGGTCGACCGGAAACCAATGCGTCCATCTATGAAAACTATATGAAAGACAACATATTGGACAATGGCTGCATAAGCGTCCCGATTTTGTCGATTCGCGAAATTGAACCGGAATTGGTCTATGACTTTACCACGCGGAGTGACAATCATTCGTTCGTCGCTTCATCTTTCGTCTGCCATAATTGCTGCGCGGAAACTCCCGAGGGGCAGTCCATTGGTGTAGTCAAAAACATCAGTTACATGGCGCATGTTACAATTCCCACAAATAGTTCTTCCCTCTATGATTATGTCAACCCCCAAATCATTCCGCTAGCGGGAGTCGACCCGCGGGATCTTCACAATAAAGTCAAGGTTTTTGTAAATGGTTGTTGGCTCGGTGTCACGAACGACCCGTTCGCATTATATCGTGACATGAAGGATAAAAAGTATAGGGGGATTGTGAATATCTATACCTCTATTGTGTTCGATATCAAAAATATGGAGATTCGCATCTGCAACGACGGTGGTCGCCTGACAAGACCCGTGTTGAAAGTTCGTGATAACAAGGCGATCATCACCAAGGACATTATTAAAATGCTCGAAAATAAGGAAATTAGTTGGAATGATTTGCTCACGAATTGCAAATTGGACGAATCTGTCGTGGAGTATATTGATCCCGAAGAGCAAAACTTTGCGATGATTGCCATGAAATGCAAGCATGGCTATTTGCAAGATGACTCCTATAAATTTCAATATACCCACTGCGAAATCCACCCCAGCACAATTTTCGGCGTTTTGGCATCCTGTATTCCTTACCCTGACCATAATCAAGCACCTAGAAATACTTATCAATGTCTGGGCCCAGATGAACTCGTCTGGATGGCTGACGGATCGAGAAAGGCGATTCGCGACGTTCAAATTGGCGAAAAGGTCTTGACTTTCCACCCCGAAACCCTAGAAATAACGGAAACGGATGTCATCAACCAATTTGTTCGTCCCAATGAATACCCTATCTATAAACTAACAACTGTAACTGGTCGTGAAATTATTGCAACAGAAGATCACAAATTCATGACAGACCAAGGTTGGAAGACGGTTGGTGAGATGAGAAACGATGCTTCGTTAAAAATTGGGTGCGAATTCAACCCAACAGATAAAAAGTTTTCGTTTATGAATATTGAATCCTTTGAAAGGATGCCCGATGGAGAAATTTCAGATATCGAAGTAGAAAGCGAAAACCACTCCTTCATTGCAGCCAACGGTGGATTCGCTAGCGCTAATTGCGCTATGGCCAAGCAAGCCATGGGTATCTACGCCACCAATTACGATCAACGCATGGATAAAACAGCGTATGTATTGAATTACCCAACTCGACCCCTCGTCGACACTCGACTCATGAACTTTATTCATCTCAATCGCATTCCTTCTGGCACACAGATTCATGTTGCGATTATGACACACACCGGATATAATCAAGAGGATAGTGTCCTTATCAATAAGGGTTCGCTCGATCGTGGCCTATTTCTAGCCACAATTTACCACACCGAAAAGGATGAGGATAAGAATATTATTCGCGACGAAATTATTCGTTGCAACCCCGATAAGACCAAGACCAAGGGGATTAAATTCGGCAACTACAGCAAACTCGACGTGAATGGGTTTATTCCCGAGAATGAACTCGTGGAAAATCGCGATGTTATCATTGCGAAGATTATTCCGATCAAGGAGAATCGCAACGATCCCACCAAAGTGATTAAATATGAAGACCAAAGTAAGACGTTTCGCACTACCGAAGAAACCTATATTGATAAGAATTACACAGGTCGAAATGGCGATGGATATAATTTCGCCAAGGTTCGTGTCCGCATTTTGCGTAAGCCGGTGTTGGGTGACAAGTTCAGTTCACGCCATGGGCAAAAGGGTACGGCTGGCAACATCATTCCGGAGTGCGACATGCCCTTCACGAAAAATGGGCTCCGCCCGGACATTATTATTAATCCACATGCGATTCCATCCCGCATGACGATCGGACAGTTGAAGGAGACACTTCTCGGTAAAGTGTTGATTGAACTCGGACTGTTTGGTGATGGCACCAGTTTTGGTAATTTGGACGTAAAGACCATATCCGAAGAACTACAAAAGTTGGGGTATGAGAGTTATGGAAACGAACTCATGTATAATGGTCTCACCGGCGAACAATTGGAAACGAACATCTTCCTTGGGCCCGTGTTTTACCAGCGATTGAAACACATGGTGAATGACAAGCAACACAGTCGCTCCATTGGTCCGATGGTGAATCTTACGCGCCAGCCCGCCGAGGGCAGATCACGCGATGGTGGTTTCCGCATTGGTGAGATGGAGAGAGATGTTATGATAGCACACGGAATGTCGAGATTTTGCAGGGAGCGTCTCTATGATGTGTCGGATAAATATAGCGCGCATGTTTGCAAAAAGTGTGGCATGATCGCCGCCTATAACGATGGTAATAAAAACAAAATGTATGCCAACGCCGACTTTTCGATTCATTTGTGCAACACGTGTGGAAATAAGACGGATTTCGCCAAGGTGGATATCCCGTATGCGTATAAGTTGCTATCCCAGGAACTCCAAACGATCAATGTGGTTCCTCGTATTATTACGGAATAGGTTTAGCGATGGAATTTGTAATTACAAATGTAATATTTTTATTTACAAATTATATCCGAATATATGTATACAATGACCGATTTTTTTTCGAAACACATTCTCAATGAAAACAATAACAAAATTATTGGCTTAGCACATCTTTTATTCGCAATATTCATTGCGTTTTATGGAATTGTATTTAAAAAAATGTGGTTTGATTATGTTTATATCATATATGCGATTTTAGTATTAATAAGTTGGACTTATTATAATGGCGAATGTCCTCTTACTTATTACATAAAAAAACAACAGGATAATTCTTACATTGCGGGTGAAGAATCAACGGATATTAACGACATGTATTTATTGTTTGGTTCCAAAGATATTATTTATACTATTATTACTATTACTATAATTTTCAACGTAATATCCGAATTTATCGTATTGAAACGAAACAATTACCCCGCTTATATTTATTTTGCATTGCCGTTCTTTCATTTTTTATACACACTATTGCTGAGAACTCAATCGAAATTATATGAAAACCCAACCTTTTTATTTTTACAAAATGGGTTCAGGTATATTTTTATTGTAGTTTTCATATTTGTTTTTTCAAAAATTATATACAAATAATATATAGAATGGAAACGTTAGATAAAATCGTTTGCATAAATTTAAAGGAAAGAACGGACAAATACAATGTTGTAAAAAAAGTATTTGAAAAAATAAATTTAAACGTAGATTTTTTTTTCGCAGAAAAACATAAAACATCGGGAAGAATCGGCTGTTTCGAGTCGCATATTGAAGTAATTCAACAATGTTATAATAACAACTTCAAAAATGTTCTCATTTTCGAAGACGATGTTGTGGATACACCCGATTATGATGAAAAAAATTTACAGAATGTTTTATTGTTTTTGAAAAACAACAATTGGTGTGAATATTTTCAATTAGGATACACTATTTTGCCTCATGAAATTGTTTCTTATTTTTCGTCTAATAATTTATATAGACAAAACATTATTCAATATAATGGGAACTGCACACATGCCTATATATTAACTCGCCCTGGGATGGAAAGAATACTTCACACGTGGAAAACTTGTTGTTACGAAAAAGAATTGGATTTGGATATTTATTATAAAGAAATTTTTGCAAAACACGGAGCATCCGTGTGTCCTATTTTATTTGACCAAAATTTCTGCCTCGACAATAATAACGAGAAACCAACCACTTCATATTACAGCATAATGAGAAGCGTCTCTTGTTTTCAATACAAATATTCTTTTTTGTATGTTTTATCTTACATACGATGCTATATAAAATACATTGTTTTCTTATTTTTATTATTTTTTTGCACATGCATTGTGAGACAATTTCCTCGTTTTTTTGAAAAAGCAAAATTGCTCGCTACAAAAAATCTGGTGAAAATTGTTTAATCACAATCGTTTTTTCATATTCGGATAAATATCCCAAAACACATGCCATGTCCATTCAAAATAAAACCCGGGCATGCGGCCATATTCCGATTCCAGTATCCATGTGTAAAGTCGATTATAAAAATCAAGCGGGTATTGTAAAATACGGTGTTTATGAATCAAAAACTGTGCTCCGCCTCGATATCCATAGAACCAATTCGCACGCGGAAGATTCTTCATAGGACAATAGTCTTCCAAATACGTTTCCCACCATTCACATAACTGCTCATACCGTTCATGATCCGTGATGTCACTGTCGAAATAGGCGTATTCATTTACATTGTAATATTCCAAATTTGAATCCAATGCCTCCTGTAAAAGATCTACGACGGAACCTCGGTGATGCCAAGCAAATTCTTCGTCATGTATAAAATAATTCCATTCGGGAAGCGTGTCGTAATGATCCAAAATATATTTCAAATACGTGCTTGCCTCATTTCCTTTGTTTACAGGCACATTATATGGGTTTTCGGGGTTTTCTTTGTCATATACAAGCACGCTTACGTCCTTGTAAGATCGTTGAAACTTTTCCGTCCAATCCGTGTTTCTTTGATATCTACTTACAATGATATTTATATTGGATTGCATCTTCGACATGGTTTATGTATTCTTTTGCCGAAATATTTTATATCTATTTTCTCCGATACAATATAAAACTATATACAAATGTCCAAACCCGAATCCTTTACAGAAATTAATGATGTTCGGCTGGCTGTCGATTTTAAAAGTGTGACGTTCTCCAAGTTCAAAAAAACCGATGTCCGCTCTCAACTGATTCAGAGTATGAAAAACGGGAAGCTTGAGCCAGCCTGTTATTGGTGCGCCGAATTGGTTTGCGCTGGCCACTTCATGGAAATCTGGGAAATTATATTGCACTATGCCGGGAAACACATTCATTTAGGAAACCCCAAAATTGTCAGTTATTTGGAAATGCGGTTTACGATATTCAAAAACATTGTCACCCAAGGACAATTTTTGAATGAATTACAGTTACGTAATAATGCCACCATTCGCAAATTATTCGCCGAAATTGTCACTGTATTAACATTATCGAATCGCAAACACAGTTTTGAACCTCTTAAAATTAACCGCGAAGAAGAGTTTGACATGACGCAAATGCCGGAACGATTGAAAGCGCCTTCGGTCGAATATGCTATGCCAATCATTAAAAAGGAAGATCCGAGAGAACTCTTTATTGCTGTCAATGAATTCTGTTACCATTTGTCTCCAGAAACAACAACAACGATCGGTGCCTGTTACTGGATCGAATGGATGATCGATTTTGAAGCCATCTGTAAAAAGAAGAAAACCCCGTGCGTTTGCGATAGGCGAGTTGATGTTCCCGTTGAAAAAAAATTGCAGGGCGATGTCATCTGGATTTTATGGGATGCCCTTTTTTATTATTGCGAACAAAAAAACAACCCGTTTATTGACAAACTTATGCGCGGTTTGCGTGCCATTTTTTGCATAAAATATACGACGGCGTCTTGTAAAAAACGCCGTTTTTTGTTGTATTTCGCTGTTGCATTATTAAAAGAACCCGTTCCGACGAATATTGATTTGATATCTGTGCCGAATAAACAGGTTCTCGAGAATATTCTATCAAAAATTGATCATGTATACAAACAAATTAAGAAAAATGAGGAAACGCCGAGAACCGAGTATTTGTTTTCGGGGTTAGAACGCGAGAATAATTTCGATAAATCGATGCGGAGATTGGATGCGTTGAACGCCGCCGACAATTTATTTTCGAAAACGAATTCGTAAATCTCTGTATCCGCGCATAGAAACTACATAAATATATTGTTGTATACACAGCATATATTTATGGCTATACCCGATTGCACCTTAACCACAGCATGTTTTTGTTTAAAAAATGAACATGATGGTGCACGTTCTCTTTCTGAAACGATAGATTCCACCAATTCCCTCTTGAAACTCCCCCTTTATTTGGTCATTTACGGCGATGCACAAACAATTCCTTTGTTGAAAGAACGCCGCATCGCATATGGATTCGCGTCCTTGACCGTATTTATCGAAACCACATTGTCGTCCTTGTGGAGTTTTCAATACTTGGAAAAAGTCCGTCGAAATAGAGAACTTTACTTTCCATCTCGAGATGCGAGAACAAGCGCCGAAACACATTTGGTAACGTGTAATAAATTCACGTTCGTATTGGAAACGATAGAAACCAATCCATTTCAAACTACTCGATTCGGATGGATCGATGCTTTTCTGGGGAAAGATACCGTGAAAATATGTGAAAATTACGAACCTCGCATTATTCCGTGGACATTATCCAACATTTCCGAGATGTTTCATATCCAGGTTCTCAATGTGTGTGATAAAAAATACAAACTGGTGGAGAACAAACACGAATTTTATAGTCAATATCAATGGGTTGTGTGCGGTGGTTTTTTTACCTGCGGAATGGAGATCGGTCACAAGATATTGTCACGATTGAATCAAATCTTTGTAGAAACTACGAACATGGGATATGGGCATGGTGAAGAAATGTTTTATCTGGAAGTTCTCGATGAATTTCCCAACGAGATCTCCACGTCCTATGGTGATTATGGGCAGATGCTGAATAATTTTATATACCCTTCGCGCAATCTACATTATATTTACTATTTTATATTGAAAAAATATATGGAACGGGAGTATTGGCGGGAAGCATATACTTGTTCGACCGCATTGGTAGATGCGATAGAAAACCATCTTGTGAATGAAACGCCCGAACTTATTGCGCATATTCTTATCGATCATTATATTTCTGCGTATTATTATGTTCCCGCGCAATGCAATGCCATTTCTAAAAAAATAGAGTCTGTGTTTCTAAAAAATCCAGAGTTGAAACGCGTCTTTGATGCCGAACATTATCGCATCGAATGGTATCGTAACTCAATACGAGAAATCTATGGACAAGCGTGCGACCAAGCGTGCGACCAAGCGTGCGACCAAGCTGGCGACCAATCAAATAAGCCGAAACCTTAATGTTTGTAATTACATTTCAACGGTTGTGATCGCAACTGCATTTATGCAGTCGTTTATATAATGAAATTTAAGAAAAATCTATCAGTCATGTATATATGGCATCGCTTGTCCCCCAAACCTTTGTGCTCTATAGCAAACCGCGGTTCATATCCTTTCCTGATGTAAGCGCAGTTAGCACTACTTTTGAAACAACAAGTGATGTTTTAGTTCCTCCGTTATCGGACGGCGAATACACAGCGGTTCTTAATGACACAAACACGGTTCTCCATTCCGCAGGAGAAGTGAAAATGAGTTTGTATACAGATGCAAGCGGCACTGTTTTTGCAGTCGACTCGAGTGGAAACCCGATTGATAATAAATCTGTTATCACCACGATATATACCTATCCCTATACCGACGCAAGCGGAAATGCACAGGCCGGTTATTTGACAACGTATTTCAGTGATGGCACTTATTTTGGTAATAATGATTTAAATAACGCGGCATATTGGTATACATTTTATGGTCTGGATCAACCGCCAAAGCAATATACGTAGTCAGGTCGGCGACTATCAATAAAAATGAAATAGACGTGTGTTCGATTTCATTTTTCATAATATGGTCTCTTTTTCTAAAACGATCCAAAACTGCTACCCAACATGGCATTTGCAGGAGCAGGTCCCATCGACATCATCTCTCCCATTCCACCGTTACGACCCATCATATTGTCGTATCCTTCCAATGGCCCGGATTGACGACTTGTGGCAACCGGCCCCGGTGGGAAAATTCCAGTTTGCACATGGCTATTATCTAAATAATCGGCTTGGCTAGGTGTGTGTCTAGAAACAGGTTGGCTCACGCGAACACCATTTTTGACAACTTCTTTCTTTTCACTCGGGCCATTCCATAATTCATTCAATCGATCCACTAAAATGTTCACTTTTATGCCTAATTTCGTTTGTATGCTTAATACAAGAATCAAAAACGCTAAAATCACGTTTGTAAGACTCAAACTTTCGTATTTAAACCCGCTATACGTGGGAAAATAAGTAATCGCGCGATGAATCAATATAATTCCACAAAACATCATGGTGAGTTGAATAAAGATTTCGACTAAAAGTTCCAAACTCGATTTCTCGGGATCAGCCTCTGGTAAAAAGCGTTGAATCAACTTATTCAATCCGACCACGGGGAGAACACCCATCAAAGAATATTGGACGACATTTAATATTTCGGCTTTCCCTTCTTCTGTGGTTGAAAATACGTGGTTTAAAAATGATTTCTTTGTAATATCTTTTGTTTCTTGTAAAACTTCCATGATATAGAAATTGATTAGAAAAAATAATTTCAATACAATGATTTAGAGAAATGGTGATACTAAATGTATTCTATAGAGTTTGATACGAATGAGCCAAGCCATTGCATCTGCCAGAAATAGACGCGCGTTCAATACACCCAACACCACTGTGCCTGTATCGGCACCGTCTTCCCAAGGACAAGCCCAGCCGAATGTCAACACGCAAGGTTTGACGTTGCCACAAGTCATCGCGTTAGTCGACAAGCGTTTAATTACGCTAGAAACGTTCATGAAGGAAACAAAGACACAACCCGTGGCTACTTCGGATGACAATATCACATTGACAAACTCGATTCCCATCCCCGAAATTCTGGACGAATTTAACAGTCGTTTCGAGATTTTGGCGCAGGAACTTGAGACCATTAAGGATGTTGTTCTGAAACTCCAGTCTTATACCATGGAGGTAAATAAGATGCTAGTGGATGAGCGTGTTCATGTTTTTTCTGAACTTGGGAATCATAGTTCGAATCTTACTGGAGAGAGATCCATTACCATCGATCGTGAGATTGCGATCGATAACTCCAGTCAGAGAGAATCCACCAGCATGGACCTACGCGGGCTTGTCAGTGAAGAATTGCAGTCGACGCTTTCGTCCTTATAAAAAATAAATTCGGTAAAACTATACAAACAAACATCACATTATAGAGTAGACAATATGGAAAACAACGCGGAATTAAAAAACAAAATACATGAAATTAAAAACGCTTTTTACGAAACATCGGGTAAAAATTTGTTGTTTAAAAAGAATCAAAAATTTGAATGCGCAGACACGATATCAAAATCGATTGGTCTAGACGAAATGATCAAGAAAACGTTTTATGTTTTACCCAATACGAATAAAGTATATGCCGACTATTCGGTTTTCAAGCTCTATGCCACGCCCGATACATTCGATTATATTTCCACAACATTGCTTGATTTGTTGAACATGGTTTCTTTGTCTGGAAGTTATGAATTGCATATTAATTTAGAATCATTTACAATATCCGCTTATGAAAGATACAAACAATTTATTACTATCTACTGCAATAAATGTTTGTCTTATGAATCCTCGCGATCTATTTCTATGTCAAAGATGATTATTTATAATACGCCAGTGTTTATAGATTCTATTTCCAGAATTTTACGGCCAATGATGCACCCCGATGTGCCGAATCGAATTACGTATTATAAAAAAAGCGAAAGCCCTCTTCTTTTATTGCAATTGTTGACTACGCCACCATGACCACGTTCAATTCACAGATTGAACCAAGACAACGAAGAAACATAGATCAATATATCCGATTCAAATGTCATCGACGGCGAACTGTCCTTTCCGCAATACATTTCGTTTGGATCAGGCCCGATATATGGTTTCTCCATACCATTCTCTGTGTTCGACAATAGTCGCCATGTCATTGTTCGAAATGGATAATCGGGCGGAAGTTCCAGAGCATATACCAGGTTTCGTTCTACCAACAGATCGGGGATGTCTACGTCATTGTGTATCGCCGTAATCGTTAGTTTCATTTTTGTATAAAATTCTTCGTCGCGTTCCAACCGAATATTTCGGAGAACATAGCGATCTGATTTTGTATATCCAAAATATTCATGCATTTTGGATATATCACAGCCCATGCTGTCAAATGCCGCAAATAGGCGTTTCATATAGGAAATAAACCTCATTGTTTTGTTTGTTGTCGGGAAAGACATGTCGATGTTTTCGTTCAATTTTTTACACCTTTTTCATTTGCAATGAAAAAAATGGATTGTCGATCACAATGTGGATATGGGATGTGTTTCTCTATATGATAATTTCGCCGCCACATTTCAATGCATATTTGTGCATTTTTTTCACCACTCTTGACATAAATTTTTCGTAACTTTTCTTAATACACTCGAACTCGGTAGACGATGTCATTGTTCCGATTTTGAATCCGAAAAACTCACGCCGAGCATTAATTCGATATTTTAAGAATTTTGCATGAATTTTTCTCTCGATCTCACAACAGTGTTTCGACTTCACAACGCAAATGGGTTTAAAATTTTCCGGCACACTTGTGCAATTCAAGCCCTTTACCCTGTTTTCGATATCAAACGATTTATGATGTTCTCCAATTTTCAATTGAAACGGCAGAGATTCATTTTCCATGACATAGGTCAAACCTTCTTGTTCGGGAACCGCGGTTTCTTTCTTTGCGGGGATGGTTTTCTTTTTTTGTAAAAACTCGGGGATCGTCTTTTGGATCGTTTTTTTTACGCTCGATGCCGCCTTTTTAACTCGGTCTATGAATCGGCCCATATTTCAGCGACTGTTCGTTTTATTCAAAACGTTGAATTTGTGACGACTCAATTTTTTATCCGAAATGCTACACGTTTTGAAAAAAATTGATTTACACAGTTCCGGAGTTGTTCAGTATAACCCAATCCAAAATGAGAATTGTTTTGAAAAACGCAGCAAAGGCCGAATGTTTCTGCAGTCTGTTTCAACATATCAAGTTGTTTTCAGATCATATCAATATTATGTTTGAGCGTAGTCGTGTATATATTCAATCCATGGATTCAAGTAGAGTGAGTATATTTGAAATCGACTTGCCGGCCACATGGTTCGATACCTACGAACTAGAAAATCCAGCAACGATTGGTATTAGTTCGTCCATGCTATTTAAAGTGTTGAATACGAGAGACAAAGCGCAAGAGATGTGTTTTATGGTGCAAAATGAGGATCCAGACAAGTTGGAAGTTCATTTTACATCCGATAACAAAAGCGTATTTGATAAGCATTTTGAATTGCCATTGATGGAATTAGAGTGTGATGTCATGGATATCCCGGTCACCGATTCGCAGGCCGAACTGACATTGCCATCTATGAACTTTGCAAATCTAATTGCGCAATTGAGACTGTTTGGAGAAACATTGGAAATCAAATGCGATGAAGAAAAAATAGAGATGTATTCTCTAAGTTCTGAACTCGGCAAAATGACTGTGGATATTGACATCGACGATCTCACGGAATATTCGATCAACGAAGGAGAGAGCATCAAACTCTCCTTTAGTCTAACCATTTTACAAAACATTTGTATGTATTCAAAGATCACAAAGGAAATTGAGTTAAAACTGACAGAAAATTTCCCATTGAGTCTTACCTATAAGTTAGGTGAGGGTGGGGGTCGTATGTCCTTTTATTTGGCGCCCAAACTACAAGACGATTAGAGTTGCGTTACAAAAAACATAAATATATAGATGACATATGTATATGTCCGCCATTTTCAACATCGTATTGTTTTTTATTGTATTTTTTATTTATACACATGTCGTCCATCAACTCAAAAAAAGCGAGGATTTAGAGATATATGAAATGGATTATGTTTCGAATGCGCATTTACAAGAAGTATGTGATGTAAAACAACCTGTCTTGTTTGAATACCAATCTATCGCGCCATCTTTTTTTGAACAATTGACCCTAGACCACATTTCGGAGGTTGGTGGGGCGTATGACATAAAAATAAAAGATGTTCAGGATTATTGGAAGTCCGATGAGAGCGTGGATTACGCCATTCTTCCGTTTCACGCGGCGGCCACACTGATGTCGTCCGATACTCAAGCGAATTATTTCACAGAAAAAAACGAAGATTTTGTAGACGAATCCGGCCTGGCACCCTTGTTTCAGGAAAGCAATGAATTTTTGAAACCCTATATGACCCTGCAAACCAAATACGATGTTTTGATGGGATCACGAAATGTTCATACGCCATTGCGGTATCACACGGAATACCGTAAATTTTTATTCGTAATGTCTGGAAAAATAAAGGTGAAAATGACACCATGGAAAAGTGGGAAATATCTCTATCCCATTCATGATTATGACAACTATGAATTCAAAAGCCCGGTTGATGTATGGAAGCCACAGCGCAAATATTTACATGAAATGGATAAGATTCGATTTTTAGAATTTGATATTTCCGCTGGACACGCGTTTTATATCCCCCCCTATTGGTGGTATAGCATCAAATATTCGGATAGCACAGACAATCTGTTGTGTGGAATCACCTACAACTCGATCATGAATTGCGCCGTAAACATTCCCAATTGGGGGCTTTATTTTTTGCAACAGCAAAATATTCATAAAAAACTTGTCAAAACAATTGATCTTGCGCAAACCATAGTCGACGCGTCGGCACAAGAGTTGGATATCGACGAGAACTCCACCGAAAAAACGGTGGCTGGGATAAAAATTATTGATTCCGCGATAATAGAACAACCTGTCTCGGTAGAATAGAGAGAGAACTTTTAGTCATTTGATAACCGCTCCTGGTGTTTATCAATTGTCACCGATTTTAATACATTGCTCACCACCTTTTCTATATTTTTTTCCTGTTGTTCCACTGTTCCGCCCGTAGAATTCATTCCAATTTGAATATATTCATTGTATGCCTTAGAATCCAAGATTAAAAAATCTGGGTTCTCCTCTGCCCATCGCGACAATTGCGCCAGGTTTTTTCGGGCAACAATATTTACCAAGCGCTTCATATTCGCTTTATCATCACTCTCTTTTTCCCATGTATTCGCATTCTTTACATATATAATCTCGCGCTTCGCGTCCGTGCAGTGTAATGGTCGTTTATATATATCCACTTCTCTCAATTTGTCCAATAAAATGGTTGTAATCCCTTCCACAAACCCCACTTTCCCCGTATGCACAAGGTCACTTACCTGCACATGTAACGTATTAATAAAATCAGCCAAGTTGAGTGCATTTTTGCACTTTTCATTCAAGAAAACATTCAGATTAAATTGATTGTTCACTGTATTATTATTGGTGGTATTGTTCGTGATTGTAGGTGTCGTTTGTTTCGACATTTCCATGAACTTTTCCATGAACTTTTCGGTGAAATTTTCGGTAAAGTTCTCAATAAATGCGGCATTTTGTTGATTGTTTTGACGAATGACCTCGGACAATATCTCTTTCATCGATTCTTTCCCCGTAAGTTTATATTCGGCGGGAGAGTCTGTTTTCGCAACCGGAACCTCTGTGCAACATTGTTTGTGTTTCCATAATGCCGCTCTATTTTGAAATAGTTTATCACAATGAGAACACGTCGCGCTTTTTGATATGTTTGTTTTGTGTTTTGCAGTCAATTCGTGTTTTTTAAAATCCGTCCGATTATTTGTATTGTATTTGCATGCGTCGCAGTAATATTTCGATGTTTGTATTGTATTTGCATCGACACTCGATACCTGTTCATCTTCCGAACCCATACTTTCCTGCGCGGACAAATCACTCTGATTGTCCCAATCTTCTTCATTTCTTTGAGAACCTTCTGTGTGTTCTCGATATTCTTGCTCTTTTTGAAGAGCGTCTTTTTTATCATTACACACACATCTTGCAATTTCAATCATGTCCCAGTTCTCCCAGCCTCCATGATTAAGAATGGTTGAGTATATTTCGACCAAGTCCGCGGACGTTGTTGATGCATTCCACCCCTTTGTGCAGGCTGTTTTATGCGTATATTTACGTTGCACAAAATTGGTAGTATGTCCAATATATGTCTCTTTTATAGTATCGTCTTTACATATAAATTTATAGATAATCGTATTTGAATAGTCAATCTCACGCTTTGGCATATCGTATACTATAGGGCGACAGATAAATCTTGTGATCTTATCGCATTATAAGATTTTTTGGGATCTTATCGGCGATTTTTGGAAACAACTGCATATTTTCTCTCATATGTGTCAGATGAAACCATTTATGCGGTGATGGTTGGCATGAATGAGTCTAAAAATGGGAAAAAAAGTCGCTAAACGAGGGGAGATTGCGACAAATCTTATAGCGGGTCTGATTTTCAGATATTTCTTGAAAAAAATTATGCAGTCACGTGAAAATTATTTTTTCTGATTTTACTGCATTATCGAGTAAAATCGATTTTTCATATTTTTCTGTTTAGAGAAAGTCCTTGAGATTTTGAAAATGGACATTTATAAATGTCCAAAATCGGATTCCTCGGACACTTTCTTGTTTTCGATTTTTTGATGTCTCTAGAAAATACGTAAAAATTGTGTAAATATAATTACGCCGAACCTCTCATATTCGGAGCGACAGTGATTTGATCCGCGGTATTACGGATGACTCGCAGCATAAGTATAATCAGTCCAATGACCATAATATAGTTGAAAATAAAGCCCAGAAGCATGGTAATTGTGTGTGAATGGATAGGATGTATACATTCTACAGGCATTCAATTTTTTCTCCATATACTATATATTGGTTTCGATATAGTATACGATGTATAAATTCACAAAACAAATTTTGGTTGCTGCGTTTGTTATGCTTGCATTGGACTTCTTGTATTTGTCCATCAATAAGGCGAATTTTGAGAACCAGGTGATTGGTATTCAAAAAGTGGTCATACAACTCCGCTATACGCCCATGATCCTCTGTTATGCATTTTTGATTAGTGGGTTGGCTTATTTCATACTCCGCCCACATCGCTCCGTTACGGATGCGTTTTTATTAGGGGTATTTGTCTATGGTGTGTTCGATTTGACCAACAGTGCCATCTTCAAAAAATGGTCGCCCTATTTAGCAATGATGGATACCTTATGGGGTGGCATATTGATGGCGGCAACTACACAAGCGGTCTATACATTGGTATAGAGTAGTGCACGTAACTATAACATAGTTCATTTCTATAAATTCATATCCATCATATATCGTATCACGAATGTAAACAATACAACATGGATACCAAACCCAAATAGAGTAGGGCACCCATTTTTAGAGACAGTCGGTCCGACTAAACTTTCCAAAAGAAAATAGGCCCATGGGTTGAAAAACAGCAATGCCACAACTGTGGTGTAAAGAGTAAATCTCCACTTGTCATAATAGGTAGGAGACGCCATTATGTATATATAATAGCATAGTAATATAATATTTATACAAGTGCCATGGATTCCTTCTTTTTATCGATCACCACTGCTTTCAGAATATTGGTAACCACCTTATCAATGTTCTTCTCCTGTTGTTCTACGGTTCCGCCCGTAGAATGTAACCCGATTTGAATATATTCATTATAGGCTTTCGAATCTAACACCATAAAATCGGGGTTCTCCTCGGCCCATTTTACAATCTGATCCAAATTCTTTTTCGCAATGCGATTCACCATACATCTCACCCTCGACTTATCGTCGTTTTCCTTTTCCCATGCGTCCTCGTTTTTTATATATACCACTTCGCGTTTCGCATCCGTGCAATGTAATGGCCGTTGATAGACATCCAGTTCTCCCATTTTATTCAACAAAATGGCAGTAATCCCTTCCACAAACCCCACCTTTCCTGTATGTACCAGGTCGCTCACTTGGACTTCCAATGAATCTATAAATTCCACCATATTCAACGCATTTTTACACTTCTCATTCAAGAACACATTCAAATTGAATTGATTGTTGACTGTATTGTTATTCGTGGTATTATTGGTTATCGTAAGGGATGGTGCAGTAGACATCTCCATAAATTTCTCCATAAATTTCTCCGTGAATTGTTCAATAAATGCCACATTTTGATGGGTGTTTTGTTTCGCAACTTCAGATAAAAAATCATGTATCAAAACCGTGTTTTCGGCGGGAGGGTCGTTTGTCGCAGACGGTGTATCCAGTGGATGTGATTCTTTGCACTTCTTTTTATGTCGCCAAAGGGTTACTCTGGAAGAAAAAACCCCACTGCATCTTATGCAGGCATGTCGGATTGACACTGATTGATGGTCACTTTGAATATGGTCAGGGGTTTTTTTGGGGTTTTTTTGAAACAAAAGTGAAACATTTCTCCCATGTTTCAGAGTTTTCTCATGACGTATAAAATCTTTCTTGTTACCAGTTATGAAGCCACATGCTTCGCAATTATATCCGGAATTTTCCGATGCAGTGGGGTTTTTTGAAACAAAGTGAAACATCTGAGATATCTAAAGATAAATGTCCAAGAGATCTGGCCGCCCCCTCAAAATTGTTGAAAAATTTATGCAGTCACTCTAAAATTATTTTTTCTGAATTTACTGCATTATCGAGTAAAATGAAAAAACACGATTTTTCTGTTTAGAGAAAGTCCTTGGGATTTTCATTTTGGACATTTATAAATGTCCATTTTGGAATTCCTCGGACACTTTCTTGTTTTCGTGTTTTTGATGTCTCTAGAAAATACGTGAAAATTATATAACCAAATGACAATTTTTCGAATATATAATAGGTAAACACCCCCACAATACTCAAACCTCCATCTTCAATACCAGCCGTTTCTTAGGCCGCGGTGGAACCTCAATTTCAACGCCAAATCGGTCGCAAAATTCCACGATGCTAAGTTGACTCACACTTGGGTCACCAATACATCGCATTTTTACATCGATTGACTGTTCATCGGGATTGTATGCCCATTGGTCATAAAAGTTTTCTTCGGCATCTTCATTTGGAAACGTCACTTGTTTTGTTTCGTGACATAGTTCACCAACCAAGCGGTCTTCCCATATGGGAGAACGAGAAGCATAATATAACCAATGCTTTACATAATACTCATGCATGATGTCGTAGGACAATTCAAATTCAAACAATCTTGATATATTACTACGGATTGGATATCTACATGCAGACGACAAAATACGATAAGAGGGCATGCACCCCGGCACCAATGTTTTATATTTTTCAATATAGTCATCGTTAACTACAATGTTCATTGTTTTTTTTATAGACGTATTCGGCTGTTCCAGTGGTTTGCATTTTACCTGACATATGGTCTCGACAAACGTGGATACGTCATACGACTTGTGTATTAAGGACACGACAATCGACGCAAAACACCAATCTAGATTCGGGTCTAGAGTCCATTGATTCATCATTTTACGAAGAAACACCGAGAACGTAGGATTTTGCCCCCGATAAAACATCTCGTATATGGATTCTATAAACTGCATAGACTCTTCTTGAAATCCCGAATGATAGAGTTCATACCCCCAAAACAATGCTTCGTCGAGTTGTCGCTCCAACATTGCAAATAAGAACGAGTGTTTCACGTTATATTTTGGATAAAGATAACGGGTGAATACCAACGTGGATTCGTCGACCGTCATGTTGTGGGTATAATTTTTTATCAAGACGTAGATCCTGATAAAAAACATTCAATTTTTTGTAGGTTTTCGCAAGCCCAATGTTATATAACAAATAATGTAAACCCTTCATTCTCATTCGGTTGTTCATAATTTTTTGAATACACTGAATACGCTATTTTCGGGACATACTTTTCGTAATTTCTTAATTTGTTTCGTTTATACGCTATTTCTAATGGCGTAGACACATGAACGCATACAACTTTATAATTGTATTTTTTACCAAGTTCAATATATTCTTTCCTTTTTTTTGAAGAACTATTTGTGGCATCAAATACAATAGATTTATTATTTTCAATATGGCCGAGAGACGCTTTTATCATTTTTGTGGACGACTTATAGAGATCACCTTCAATATAAATAAAACATTCGTTTTTACATATATTTTTTGCAATCGTGCTTTTGCCCGACCCAGGATAACCCATCATGATAATGATTTGTTTCTCATCTGTTAAAGGTATTGTCGGTATTTCTGTAATTTCATGTTTCACATGAAATACCTGTTCTGGGCAGTAACATGGAACACCTATATTTTCGGCGAACACTTTATCGCTATCTGAAAAGTCAGATTTTCTACCAATTGCGTCTCCAATAAAGAAGGACTTTTCCTTGTTCAGTTTATGATCCCTAATGAAAATGTTAAATAATGTAGGGTTTGGTTTATAATCACATTTATCTATCGCAATAACTATGAAAATAGGAATACACAAAGAAGTAGCAACAAGTTTTATCTGTTCATGTTTCCACGCTTTCGATTGGTTTGTAAATATCACTATCATAAACCCATCTTCATAGTATTTTTTAATCTTTTCGGGAATGGTAGGATATAACCATTCCCAGTCATCAATCGTGGACGGAAAGGTTTTCCCATCTTTTGGGCTCACAAGTGTCCAATCATAATCAAATGCTGCCATTTTTTCTCTGTGAACAGCATTGTTTACGTTATAAATTGTCGGGAACATGTTTTTTTGTTCTTATAATAATACTAAAAAGTTGTTCAATTTTTTATTTTACTCCAAATCTTTCATATCGTTATTGTTTTGATCCGAAAAATTATGCACGAACCGCTTATAAAACGACTTGTATGTATTTTGTAACTTGTCAAATCGCATATTAAATTTCCCGTCCATATATCTCATATCAATGTTTTCAACAATGATTTTATCTTGCAACATCGTCTTATACATCATATTCTCAGTAACCATATCTCCAAGCGGATTATTCCAAAAATTACGATACGTCTTGACGAACAATTTGCTCTTGGTTTCGGTAATGGGTAGCGCAAACGTAATCACAGTGCTGACCAGATCGCCAAACATGACACGTGCAACAGTAGTATGGGGCAAAATGAACTCGTTTTCGATACGGAGTTCTTTATATCCAAATGCCTTTCGGGCAATAGATTCGTCGCCCGCCTCATACAGATACGATGTTTTATAATGGTAGGGACCAACCAATCGTGGGGGATGTTGCTCCGTAGGCGCAGGACGCTTGGCGTTCCCAAAGGTATGAACGAAACCGATGTGCATAACATCCAATGAATTTTCGCTTAAAATCCGCGAGTAGCAATTGAAATCCATATTTAAAAACACCACGGAATCATTTCGCGCAATTTCTTCTTCTACAAAAAAGGTTTCGACAAATGGGTTTCCAGTAACATTATCGATTTTGTTCAGACCACTATATGTGTTTAAATATACCCACCCATTTTTCTCAACCACATTATATTTGGTAACATCGTAAACAGGAGATGGGCGAAAACAAATACCAGGCACTTTTGTTAAAATACCGTTCTCATCAAATTCGTATCCATGGTAAGGACAAACAACTTGATTGTTACATACCTTTCCTTTCGATAATGACGCGCCCTTGTGAGAACATACGTCATCGAGTCCAACATAAGATTGATTTTCGTTTTTCCAAACCACATAGTTTTTATTCCAGATCGTTGCTTTTATTGGTTTATTGATTACAAAATCTGAACTTTCACCAATAACATACCACTGTAAATCATATTTGTTCTGTTCTGTCAATTCGCGATAATCGAGTTTAGGGTAATCAATGATTTTGGAAGAAGGCGCCTGATTCGACCTGTCAAATATATTGATTCCTGACTTTGAAAATTTATGCAGGAACGGAATAAACCCATGAGAGAACCCACAAACAAAAATAGCAAAAAAGAAAGAGATTTGGTGCATAATGGATAGATGTTTTGTAAAATAATCTCTATATATATTATAGAGATTATTTCCATAACAGCCTTCTATAGTATGACAAGTAAAACAAAGCGAAACGCGGGACGTAATCAACGTAAAACAAGAAGAGTGCGGGGTGGTGAAAAGGGGGGTCTCATGGAGAAAGAAGGCGCGAGCAATGCCAGAAAATCTTATATTGTGAAAATGTTCCTCGAATTGTTAACCATGGTAAAATTGTATCATTGGAAAACAAAGTCCTATGCTCAACATAAAGCAACGGATGAGTTATATAGTAAATTAAACGAGAACATTGACACATTTGTCGAGATTTTATTAGGAAAAGATGAGTCGCGTATAAAAATGGTGGAAAAAAAATTGCGACTTTTGGACATGGAAAACCTTTCGGATTTTAAATCACGCATTTACGAATATCGTAATTTTTTGGTAAAAATTAGCACCTTTTTTCATGGGAAAAAAGACAGCGATCTATTGAATGTTCGCGATGAAATATTGGGCGATTTGAACCAATTTTTATACTTATTGACATTTAACAAATAGGTGACCATCCCTTCCCCTCTGTTTTTACGTGGCATAGTTGGACAACATCCCATGTATCGTAGGAAGATACCTAAGATCCGAGGGATATTTTCCGTGACATTGATTGTAAAGTTGAGAACCAGGTAACCCTCGCTTTCGAAATATAAGTTTCCGAGAGGCAAACACTTTTTTCCAATGTCTCTGGACAAGGCGTAACCAATGTGTTTTCACCAATGCGGTATAGGTGCCAGTCGGTAAAATATTCAACTTCATAATTTCAATCTTGGGCCGAGAACAATGAAAGATGCTATATTCTTTTAAATACGTCAATACATTTTGGAAAGGGTGACGAAAGAACGACCGGTTCGATATAGAATTCACAAAAAGAATCGTGTTTCGAGACAGATGTAGGTTACATAAGCCAATATAATACGTTTGGTTTGTTTTTGTGCTCTCCATGTGAAAGTCATCTTCTCTATAAATATTGTCGATCTCGTATTCGATGTCATCGTCCAATTCAAACTCTTCTTCGCTGTCAGTTTCTACGTCGGAATCCATAATTGCGAGCCGGTCATTGTCATCCATTTCTACCACGCGATTGTCCTATATGCATGTTTTTGTATATATACATAAAACCCCGCCGAGGTTCAATTTTCTACACCTTCAAAAAATCCAGCGATGGATTTGAAATCCGTTTCGCAAACCATATCTGAGCCGTATGTGAACAATAATGTCCAAAAACGCAATAGGCTGTCATGATATATTTTTCCAATCGCGTCCATTTGCTCGGGCAAAGACAGATGGGGTTTTGCGGTCCAATGTCCTTTGTTCGGATAAAATGTGTCCAATAACGTTTCATAGGTGGATTTTGGGTGACGATGGATAAGTTCTCGGCATACGCGGAAACAAGGTCCGTGTCCGAATTCGACACCTACCCATGTATCTGGCATTTTCGCCCCATTTCCATAGACCATTTCGAAAAAGTCCATAATACCATAGGCATTCATGTCACCTTCTGTGTGAAACCGTTTATAGGAATTACCTTGGTATTCGATGTCTTCCGGAAAAACCTTGGGCAACCCCACAAAATCCGGGTTCTCCCCATACACTTGTAATTTTAAATGCTGTCCTATATTCAAATATTTGTATTTGTCCAAAAACAAAGGGAAATTTATACTGTCATCTAAAATGCGGTCGTTAATATTCGATTTCGTGAAATAAATATGGTCCGGCAATTGATCATAGTGTTTCACAATATGATATAAAAATGCATAATCGCACCGACCAATATCCGGAACTTCAATCAATCTATATTTCGGTGTATCTTCGACCACACGTTCTTCGGCATCCAAAGGCATTTCCGGTTTTTTTGAATAAATATGTATTTTTAAATCATATTGTAACGCGAAACGTTTTAAGATGTCGATATCATAATGAAAAGAATTGGGGGAATTCGATGCGGTATCATTGAATTTTACAGAGGTTACGATTTCCATGAAAAAATTTATAATCTATCTTTTTTATAAAATCAATGTGGTTTTATATATTTTACTCTATATAATGAGTTTGAAATTGTTTCAGAGTGTAAAAATCATTGAACGTTGGATCGCATATTTTAGACAATATGAAATAAAAATATCCCCCCTATAATATAAAGAATGTCATCCTATGATGCGGCAATTTTGAACAATAGTCAGGGACCTTTTCACCGCAGTAGAATTGAGACGGAACGTCGCGCAAATCTAATGAAAGAAATGCAGGAACGCGAAGACCGGAAAAAACAACTGGAGGAAAAATGGGCAGCAGAAGATGCAATAAAAAAGGGGGAGAAAGATACCTGGAAGACGGTGGGTAAATCGTGGTGGGAAAAGGGCGGAAAAAGTAAAAAATTGTCTCAAACGAAAAAAGGAAAAACTTTACGTAAAAAACGCAAGCCCTGTAAGAAATAATTGACGAGTATAGCACAGTTAGTTCCGTCGAATCTATATACAAACATTTTACCATAATAATTATAGCAAAATGTCGAATCATTTTTCTATAGGATAAAAAATATCGGCGCCGCGCAACATGCCCGCATTAGACATACAAACTTTGCGAAGTGGCCACATATTTCAAGACCAACCCTTCAATTTCGTTTAATTTATATAACACATCTACCCTGCCTGCTTGCTCACAAACAGAGACCAATTCTCTGGATATAGTAACGAGTTTCAACATGGCCTTTGTAAAGTCCCCAATCGAAATTGACTTCTCTGCAACTGCAGTCTGAATAAAATATTTACATTCTGCTTCCGTGGAACATCTACACCATTGCATAGATAATTCAATCATGTCAAATAAAATGGCATCTTCGTATTTTAATCCAGATCGGATATCTCGTTCCAGTTCATGGCGTTCATAGTTTTCATAGAGGACCACGATTTGTTCGATGTTACGTTTCAACTGTAAGTCGGAGATCAAGGGACGGCTCATCTTTTCATCCTCCGGTATCTTGATATCTGTGAAACAGGACAACAGCCCCACGAATTGTATCGAGGACAATCCTTCGAAATAATTGGATTCTACCATGAATCTGGAGAGAACCAAGGGATGGACCTCTGCAATATTGGAGGCGATTTTCCCAAGCGTTGATAATGCATACACATCCTCCTCTCCAACATTCTTTGTTATAAATCCATCCTCTGTTAAGAGATCGCAGACCAATTCCGTTTGGTTACGAATATAAGACTCCATATAGGATACGGTAGCGTCGCATTTTTTTTCAGCGACTTCCAGCTCCAAATACTCCTTTACAGTTGCCAAATCTTGCGACAACGACCGGTATTCGTCGCGTATGGCCTGCATTTCTTTTTCCGCATCCTTTCGCTTTTTATTCACACTTGTTTTTGCAAGGGTTTCGAGTTCCAAATAGCGAACGCAGATCGACTCTGGAGTTCTGTTCATACGTATACCTTCGCGCTTTTTTGATATTTTTTCACGAACAGTCACCAATTCGGCGTGTTCCACCTGTATCGATTTCTGGATTTCATTATAGACCATGCTTTTCTCAGAGAATCGATGAAACCCGGTGGTCTGCCCGTTTTTCAAAAGATTCAGTATCAATCCATAAGATATATGATATTTGGAAACGAGGGTCTGTGGAATGCCCGACATCACGGATTTATAATCCGTAATCGAAGATAGGTCAAATAGGTTGTTACAATGCACGACATAACCAATGGTATCTAGTCCGCGACGACCAGCACGCCCTGCTGCCTGCGAATACTCATGTGCATGCAAGAACCGCTCACCTTGTTTATCATATTTTTTCAGATTGGTGAAAATCGTGGTTCGAATCGGACAGTCTAGACCGATACTGAAACTATCTGTGGCAAACAACAGTTTAATGACGTTTTTTGATATCATCAATTCTACGATTTCGCGAAGGATCGGAATCATACCCGAATGGTGAATGCCGATACCGCGTTCTAAAAGAGCCACCAATCGATTGTATTCCGGTAACTGCAAATACTCTTGGTAATTCGGGAGTTTTCGAACAATGGACTCACATTCCCTACGCACTGTATATCCAACCTTACTATCATCTTCTAGCAAGGGCACTGTGATTTCTTCAGCACATAATTCAACATGCTTTCTTGAAAATACAAAGGCAAGTGCCGGTAACATGTCACGATCTCTCAAATATAGGGCCAATTGGTTCAATACATGTTTTCGTTTGGATTCTGCTCGGTTTGTATCGAATAACCCCTTTATTTTTTGGATCGTCCGAAACCCGGGTTCTTGGAACTCATGCGTAGCCGTTTGAAGCGGAATCAGCGTGTTCGTGTTTTCTCGGATATAGGCTTGAACTTGTTTGTCTTTTATGGATTTGAATATAGATTCCGTGGTGGTCAAAAACCCATAATGCGAAAGCGGAACGACACGTGTTGTGGTATACGCCCAATATACTTTTTTTAACTCAGAACCCGAACCTTGTTTTTCGCACCACTCCGCAAACCCCACTGGATTATCAATGGTGGCAGACATCATTAACAATTGGACATGGGATGGTAACATCAATATGGCACGTTCCCATGCTTCGCCGCGATCCTTATCATTGATATAATGCGCCTCATCCATAATTAACACGGACAATTCATTCTGCACGTCGATTTGAAACTGAAGTTGCGCCGTTTCCGATGCGGATTTGTCCATGGCGGTAAATAGATAATTGGTCATAATTTCCATGGTGCAAATTACGACATCGGCGGACGGATTTGTTTTAATATCTCCGGTGCAAAGACCGAATGAAATATGAGGAAACTTTTTGGTAAATTCATAGAATTTTTGGTTGGACAATGCTTTTACGGGTGTGGTATATACGACACGTTTCCCTTTCCCCACAAAATATTGGATGGCAAATTCGGCAGGAAGAGTTTTTCCGGAACCTGTGGGCGCGGTTACCAATACATGATTCCCTGAAACAATACCTTCAATGGCATATTTTTGGAAATCACTAAGTGGGTAGGGAAAGGTTTCAAAATGGCTGTCATAGTCCGATTCCGCAGGATAAGGTTTGTCGCAAATTACGACCATATTACGAGATTCTCTAGATGGAATACATAACTCGGTGGCGTGGACATTCAATTTTTCAACGTTTTGTCCAATAACCCAAACAATTTTTGCAAAAAGAAAAACGGGAAATTCTTATCAATCAAGTCGTCATAACTTACGGTGCCGAACCATACGGCCGTAAAAAAAGGCGTATAACAAAAGGCGTCTTGCAAATCTTGTTCGTAGTCATCATACGAATACTGTGCAACACCATATTCCATGAGTTTACAATAGTAATAATTTTTAAATATAGGGTAAAATAGGTCGAGTTTGTCCATGTCAAAACTTTCGATGATAAAAAACGCCAGGTCTTGTGCCCCTTTTCCGATCATACAGTGTTGCCAATCTAAAAATATGGGTTCATTATCGTTATCAACATCATAAAAAATATTCGGCGATTTGATGTCTCCATGAACAAGCGTTGTGTTTTTTAGAGACAATCGTTCCTGAATATCCAAAAAACGATTTTTGACTTGTAATCCGAGTTCAAGTTGTCGCGGCGTTAACAATCGTTCCCATTTCATTACAAAGGCATCCCAGCATGCGCATATATGATCATAACAAAAGGGACGAAACGTGGGGTCCATCGACGTTTTCAATTGTGGAAACCCAGATTGCAGGGGGCGATTCCAAAACTTGGCGTGAAATTTGGCCATGTGATCAATAATTTTCAACGAAACATTGATATCGGACGTATTTAAATTTAGGTTCGGAACAGAATTTCCAGTAGCATACAAATTTTCTAACAATACACCCACAGTTTGCATATCCGAATTCTTTACCATACTAATGCATTTGGGTATACGAATCGATTTGACATACTTGGCTACATTTTCATAAAAATAATATTCCCGTTGATAGAGTTGAAGCCGAGTCGCCATTTGTGCCAAGGATGTTTCGTTCGGGTTTTCAAGTTTTAATACACAATCGACCCTATCACCGTTTGTTTGGGTAAGTGTTACGCGGAGAACATCGGCAATATATCCACCTTTTAATTTATCGGAATCGATGTGAATCGACGCGCAAACAAAATCAACAGATTGCCGAATATAATCCTCCAATTTTTCACTTGTGAGTCCGGCATATTGAATCAAATCTTGCATATCTATTCCAATGTAATTGGGAACTGACATGTCTACACCGGAACTCAGCAATTCATCATGTGAATACATTGTTTCTATGCCAAGTAAACATTTGGGGTATGCCGATTTGCCACTTAAAATACCGGTTTTGGAATCCTCGAAAATAATGGAGCGGGAATTTGGAATATCCAACTTTTTCATCGCAGTAACATAGGGGTCGGGCAAAGGTTTCCGTTGCGAACAGTCATCCGCCGATAAAATAAACTCAATATACCTGTCTACACCAATATTACGGACAATAGCCTCTGCTACGCCACGGTTACAATTTGTTACAATGGCGATCTTGTGCCCATCCCCCCAAATGGTTTTAAAAAACTCGAGAACTCCGTCTACCACCCTGATTTTATCTACATGTTTCAAAAAAAACGCGTCTTTTGTTTCCGATAAGGCGTGTAAATCAATAGATACATTTGGCAATAATGCGCTTACTACATAATGATCATTGTTTCCTTGTATGTATTTCGCAAACATGTCTCGAGAAAGATCGATTTCGTATGTTTTTAGTATCTGATGCCATACTTCAAAATAAATATCATCTGTAATGACCAATGTTCCGTCCAAGTCAAACAAAAACGCATAGGATCGATCTTGATATGCCCTTAATTCCAATGGTGTTCCTATGGAAAAAACAGATCGGGGGTTACAGGGCGACCCCATAAACCGATGTCCCGCGCCTAACATTTCATGTATCACACATGATGTGTAGGGCTCGCCATTATATACTATGTTGTTTTCGATAACATATTTACAATAGGTCATCAATTCGCGAATGTCCGCAAACCCATATGCACCTGTGTTTGCAAAATTCGAAATCTTTTGTTTTTCTGCGATATCTAGGATCGTGTGTGAAGCATCCATCTGAATATAGGAATAGATAGGTGGTTCATTTATTTTTTCCGTGTAAAATACCATAGAATGCTCGGTATTACGAAAGGTGTCGACGATGTTCTCGGTGTATATCGTATCACAGTCTAACAATAATGTTTTTGAATGAATTCGATGGGCGGGCCACTTTTGGAAAATAGTGGATATCCCAAAATATACCGTTTCTGCTGCACCTTTAGTCTGTTCATCGAGACGAATAAGGATCGCACTTGGATACCGACCTAAGATATCTTCTCGGAATTGATAGTCGTCCAAACATTTATTGTAAATGAAGACCAAGTTATCATCGGCACCTATCGATAAATGATCGATGACATTTGCGATCATCGGTTTTCCATGAATCGGAATCATCGCTTTTGGCAAGGTATACCCTTCTTTTGTGAATCGTTCTCCTTTTCCACCCAAGGGGATGATAATGTTCATTTTATATATTGTATTCTATATAAAAAATATAGAATAAAACATATGCAGTATTTATGTTGTTTTTTGCGCACACCAGTTTTGTTTTGTTAATCCTGCTTCGCCAAATAGTCTTGTAAATAAAACCAAATATCCGAGCAACCCGGTTTCCAGTTCACCAAATCACACATATCTCGATTCAATAAATACACGGAATTCATGATGCTTTGATCTTTCCCGATGAAACGCCCGATCGATATAAAATATTCCAACATTTCATAATATTTGTCATGCCATTGTAGCAACACCTCTTTTCCACCACCAAACATCGTCCCGCCAATGCGATTGGCATATTGAAAAAGAGGAAGGTCCTCCAAACGTTCACATCTTAATTCATCGGGCGTAAAGGGTTGGACGGAAAGCATGAGCACTTTGTTGACATCCATATCGGCAACGCGACCGGGGTCGGGCCAATGAATATATTTCGTATTGGGAACACGGAAACATCCGATGTCTACCCATAAAAAATAGTCGCTTTGAAATGGGTCGAGTTCGATCGCGCGCTTCAAAAAATGCGATTTTTCACTCCAAATCATATATAAAAACATATTATGACCGACACGTTGCTCCGCATCGAGTTTGTAATGCTCCATAAATGCGCGCGAATAACGGTAGGTATAAAAATCGGTGAACGTGGTTTCGATAATACGGGTGATTGCCAGTTTGTCGGTGCGCATGGCTTGTATCATGGGAACGGACCGGGATTCACAAAAGATCACCATTGGATTATCAATCGCCAGCATATTTTTCATCCAGGATACGTAGGTTTCATGAGATGCTTTGGCGATTTTCAATTGAAAATACCCGGTGACGATTGTTGTTTTTGACATGTCTCGCCCGGTTTTATAAAATCTATAGAGAACCTATCCCCTCGATTTTATGTCTTTTTTGGGCAAAAAGTATAGAAGGTTCTCCCCTAAGGTCTTCAGAAACCATGAAACTTGTTCTTGTCGCCCCCGGGTATAAATCTTTTCCTCCACAGGGGTGGGGAGCCGTCGAAAGCATTGTGTGGGATTATTATCAAAACCTGAAAAAACGATGTGTCGACGTTCACATTGTAAACACGACAAATCCGAACCAAATGATATCCGAATGCAACACCCTTTCTCCAGACATCGTTCATATTATGTATGATGACCATATCATCATCGCGCCTTATCTTCAATGTAAAAAAATATATTACACCAGCCATTATGCATATATTACACACCCGACATTTCAAACCAGTTACCCCTGGTATTATAACAATATTTTTAAAAAGGTGATTGAATACCAAGATCGGATTGTAATCCATGCGATTAGCGCACAAATCGCCGACGTATATAGACAGCATGGATTTCGCGGAACTATCAACATTGTCCGCAATGGAGCGCGCGAAGATTGTTTCCGATATGCTAAGGTGCCCGCGTATCCACAGAAATCCGTATATGTTGCCAAGGTCGAATTTCGCAAGGGCCAACATTTGTATCAGGGTATCCCAAACATCGATTTCGTAGGAAATTACCACGATTCCCCCTTCGATACCCACGCCAAAAATTACCTGGGTGAATGGGACAAACCGACCCTTTATGCAAATCTAACGGATTATGCAAACCTTGTTTTATTGTCGGATGGCGAGGCCGATCCCTTAGTAGTAAAAGAGGCACTGATTGCCGGCCTGGGTGTAGTCATCAGTGAATGTGCCAGTGCGAATTTGGATTTGACCAAGCCTTATATTACAGTCGTGCCAAATGAAAAACGAACAGACCTAGACTATGTAAAACGCGCGATTATTCATAACCGCATACAAAGTCTATATAATCGAAGCGCAATCCGGGAATATGGATTGACCACATTTGCGTGGGATAAAGTGATCGATAAATATATTGAAATAGTATCGATATAAAATTTTGCATATATAGGAGAACATAGATATGCAAACCGGAAAAACCATGAAAATCGCGCTGATTGGACCCGGTATAATGCCTATACCACCGCCAGGATGGGGAGCCGTCGAAATTCTCATTTGGGATTATTATCAAGAACTTACGAAGCGAGGGCATGATGTTGTGATTATAAACACGAAGGACACGGTGGATATTATAAATCAAGTCAACGCCGGCGAATTCGATTTTGTTCACTTGCATTATGACGTGTATTATCACATATTACCAAAACTGAAATGTCAGAAAATCGCCGTTACGAGTCATTATCCGTATATCGACCAGCCCGAAAAACACCGACAAGACGGGTATAGCGCCGTCTTCGAATTTCTGGTAAAACAAACCCAGTTTTACAATTTCGTATTGGCGGACAAAGACTATGCCATGTTTTTGAAACATGGCGCGAATCCAGCGCGCTTAAAAAAAATTAAAAATGGCATCGATAGTTCTCAATTCGCGTTCTCGATTTCACCGCGTCTTCAAAAATCGGTGTATTTGGGAAAAATTACGGTTCGGAAAAACCAGAAAAAATATCAGTCGATCCCGCAGTTGGATTTTATCGGAAACTTGGAAGATTATAGTTTTGATATTGCGAATGACAATTATTTGGGAGAGTGGACCCGGGATCAAATTCATAGGCATCTCACTCAATATACGAACCTATTATTGATCAGCCAAGGGGAAGCCGATCCCTTGGTTGTGAAAGAAGCGTTGATTGCGGGGTTGGGTGTGGTTGTGAATAAGTCATCGAGTGAGAACTTGGATACGTCGTTGGATTTTATTACGGTGTTGGAGGAAGATAAGTTGGAGGATTTGGTGTATGTTCAAAACAATTTGGAAGAGAACAGGAGGATTTGTCTCTCGAAACGGCATGAAATTCGGGACTATGGTGTTCGCACGTTTGATATTTCCAATGAGGCGAATCGATACATAGAAACAATTGAAGCGGTCGAGTCGTCAAATGTCTAAAACTTTTTATTTAACAATATCTTTGTGAAATAAAAACTATTATACACCCTTGAAGATTTATAATGGGACGCCCGACGGGCGTCTCAATAGAGATTTAAGGGCAACGTTGCCGATAAATCAATTAAAAGGCAAACCGCCACAAGGAACGGTGGCGGTTTGTCCCATTTTAAATGTTCATCGGTGTAAATCATTTGAAATGATCAACGGTGCAATATTTCAACGGATGAAATATATTCTCGATTCAAAATGTCGGGCATATGACCTCCATTTGGGCCTTTTCCGTATTTGGGGGTTTTGTAAATTTTTTCAACATCATTTATATTTTTTATTGCGAAAAAACTTTCCGTCAATACATCATTATTTATAAAAAACAAATTAACACCTTTTTCATTTGCATAAACCAAGGAGTAATTATATTTTTTACCCAAATTATAAAATGCCAATATGCTTGCTCCAAAATAATTACCATTGAAATTAGTAGCAGTTTTTAAGACAACCTTGTCTTCATTTGGTAAATGTGTTGCATTATATTCACATACAAATACGCGAGGTTTATAATTCATCAATATTTTTTCAAGAACATAAAAATCATGCGAATCGATATCCACAGATAATAAATCTAAATTTGTCGGCACATTGTAAAACTCAAATAGTTCGATTACATTTTCAGTTGTTACTGTATGTTTGAACAAATTAATATGTTTATTCTCGCAATTCATATCAAATAAAATGCCGTTGAAATTGGCGTATTCTCGCAATGCTCGTGTATTGCACTGTGTTCCATTTTCAGCACCAAACTCTAAATAAAACCGATTTGTTGTTCCGAATACATTGAATATTTCAAACAGAATACCATCTTCACCGGATTCTGAATACACAGTTCTCTCTTTGTGTGATAAATCAATTTCCAATTTGTGTTTATTATCAAAAAAAGCAAGCGTGTTTCCATCGTTTAATTTATAAAAACGATATCCTAATTTTGATAAGTAATCTGATACACTTGGTGTTTCAAAATCTATAAGCAAACTTTCTTTCATTTCTTCAGAAACTGTCTTGTCTGTTTGTTCGAACCAAATTAATGGCTTAAATTTTTGTATGGTTTCATTTGCCCCCATAAGAACTAATATTTCAGCACCTTCGACATCCATTTTAATGTAATCACACTTTGTTAAATTCAAACTATCAATGCTTATCATATCTACAGATTCTCCGTTTTTCCCCAATCCAATTCCGCCATAATTTAAAATTTTATCTGTATCATATTCTACTTTACAGTTATACCCATCATATAACATTTCACTCATAGTTGTATTTAAAATTTTATGACCAACGGCACAATTATAAAGGGTGCAATTCAACAAACCATTATCGTTGACGTTTTTGTTCAACAAATGATAGATTTTTTTCTGAGGTTCAAATGTGAATATTTTGCAGTTTAATAATTTGGAATATAAAACGGTATGCGTTCCAATATGACCTCCTATATCAAGTATAGTAATTTCTTCATCGTTTTTTTTTAATACAGGAATAATATAATCCACGATAAGATTCTCCTCGTATATTTGACCATTCTTCAACATGGACTCGAAAACAACGTCGTTTTTATAACATGTAAAGTTTCCATATTTTGTTGAATATGTATTCATGGTCGTTTTTCAAAACTCCAATACTTTACAGCCTTGAACATGTAAAGTAATGCGTATTTAAGTAGTTTAATCCGTTTAATATTGTAAAACACAGTTTACGGCGGACTTACACAGATGAAGATTTATACCATTGATCACTATAATTTTTTTGGAAATGTTTTTTATTGTAAAAGGAATACAAAATAGTCACGTAACTTTCACGAGATATTTCAATTCCTCTGGCATGGGTAGTCCATAAAAATTTTTATATTGATGTTGCACGGCTACTATCATGTTTTCAATAAAAAAATCTTGGTGTCCCATGTATGGGCCAACGTTTTTTTTATTGAGAGTCAATAATAGCGAAAAAAACACATCTTGACACAGTTCATAAAATCCAATTTCTAACCAATCACGAAGCAGTTCTTCCACCCTAGTTTTGTTCTCAAAACTTTCTAACAAAGATTGTTTTTTAAAAACACTACCCCCGTGTCCACTATACCGATACTCTTTTTCTTCTAGAAAAGGATAGTTTTCTTTGAGTTTTAAAATCGTAAAGCGAGAAAACATATTGGGGCAAAATCCATTCAAATCATAATGGAATTGTTCCTGTATTTTGTTTCGGACGAAAACATCGTCTTCTAACCAAATGACGTAATCTTCTTTAATCAATATAAATGCAGTTTTCACTCGTTCTATTAATCGATTCATATTTTCAATATGAGAACCGGATATAATATCCTGATGAGTAGATATAAATTTGGCATTTGAATTATCGTGTATGTATATACAATTAAAACATTTTGCCATTTCGCTATAATCATAACCATTGTCTGAAATCAAAACAATAGTACTATCGGGATAATGGGATCGAAAACTAAATAAACAGTGAAACGTGGCGTAAGGATTTTTGTGACATTGGTAATATGCACCAATCGTCTGACAATGTTCCATTAGAATGGAAAATTAAAAAATCTTTATATCTATTTTTCAAAAATCACGCAATGTTCCGTGTGGGTTTTCATTTTTTACATTGAAATTTTACACCGATAAATCAATTAAAACGGAATACTTTATTTCCTGTTTATACCATGAATAAAATCAAAACGTTGCGCGTGTATGTTATTTTTACACAAACAATGTTTTACAAGAACTTCCCCCATAAGAAGACAACCTTCATCGAGATATTCTATAATTCTGTCATATATACACATATATTCTCGAATTGAATATAAATTTCCTATTGAAAATTGGTCATTATATCCAGACCAATGATCGTAATAAAAATCTTTACCATTGGGTATGTATAACGCGTCGTTTTTTGACAAGTCCAATTGTTCGTATTTTAATTTTTCCGAATATAACGTGTCAATTCTGTGATTTATAATCACATCATAATTTTCACCTGTTTGTTGAATATAATTTTCAAAATCGTGAAAAACGCGAGACCTGTTATAAAACATAGACATGGTTGTGTGCCGAATATGTCGAGTTGGGTAATTCGAAGTATCTACACATTGGAATGGTTCATTGTTAAATATTATGGGTTTGTAAAGTTCTATAAACAATTTTATATTTTCATCCAAGTCTGGACTATGACTTACAAAAAAGTCTGCTTCATGATTTTGAACAATATTTTCAATTACATTTTCATATTGGTCTCGAATCGTATCGTCATTGGTATCATTCGATATCCGACCTGCGCATAAAATAGCAATTTTCATTCTATATAATATCAGAACTTCTTTATTTCTTTTTTTCACCGATAACTAGGCGGATTAATTTTTCGTTGGTCCAACGCCGCCAACAAATCTCGAATACGATTCAAAAACGTATGTTTTTCACGAACAATCATCATTTGTTCTTTGATCAAGTCATAGTTTTTCAGTTGCGATAAGGCATCGTAAAACAATTGGCGCTCGTCGTTATTATAGACCACCTTTTTTTCTAATAATTCATAGGAATGTCGGCTATTTGTGATGCCCAAATGTCCATAACTAATAGACTTTAAAAGCCGGCATGCAATATATCCATTTTGTTTATGACATGTTCCCGTTTCGCCCATGGCGATTTTTCGTGGATCACCGGAACTACGAAAATCCGGTGACATAAGCGACTTCATTGTATATTGCTGAACGACATCAAAGGACAATGGGTTACGCCAAGGATCATTCGTGACAAACTCTATTCCGTTTTTAATACATTCTTGGTAAAAAATGGCGATTTCCTTGGTATTATATTGATTGGCACTACCAAACCAGTAAATACTATTGTCTTTCGGCGTGTATATATTTTCTTCCAAAATCTCATCCGGTAACAAATCTGTCGCCCAGCACGTATAAATGCATTCATATTCCATAGGAATCGGTGAGGCATGAAATTTTGCAATACCCCCATTGTCGTGTAATTTTTCATAATAAGTACAATCGCTTATTTTTACGCATTTTGATTTGTCCAATACATAATTGTAATTGCAATCTTTGATTCCATCCACCAAATAACGGATCTCAATAAACCGTTTCACCTTCCCAATGTATTTTTCGGGATTTCGCGCAATGTGAACGAAATAAATAGAAGATGCTACAATCGGAATCTGGGTATCCGCATATCCCTCGGTAATAAAAAGACAATCATTAAAATCAAAATCAGCCGGATAATTCGTATCGTCAAACCAATGCGTATCATAACCCAAGTGTTTGAAACCTTTTACCCAGCCATAATGAATATAACTATGCGTATGTGTATGCAGGGGAAACCCCCAAATCACAACTTTGGAAAACATAATAATCTGTATATGTATTGTTATGTTTATATTTGTATAGATAGAAACTTTATTTTGACATCCTACAAAGACATGATTTTGAAAAGTGACAAATGTTGCCCATAGACATTGTCGACAAGTGTAAAATAATCGGGATAGTCTTTCCACACCATCGCTAAGGCCAATTGCTCATTATTCACATTATTTTTAGCCAACATTTTTTCATGAAACACCGTTTCCACCAATCCTGCGATTTTCAATACAATGTCTTTCCCTCCACCAAACATCGTCCCATATACCAGGTTCGCCGATTTCCACACAAATTCATCATCGATCGGATAATATTCCAAATCATGGCGTTTTTGAATGATAAATTTATTAGGGTTTTGCTTTAAAAACTCATGAATCGCAGGGGCAGGATAAGACACGGAAACATTTACATCCATGAAGAATCGAGAACATCCAGCATCCATCCAAAAAAAACTCGTGCTTTGGAACGGGTTCTCTTCGATGGCCATTTGTAAATAATGAAACTTGGAATATTGGATTATATTATATTCTGGCAAAACACATTCCACGCGATTCGGGTTTGCAATTTTCGATTGATACACAGGGTCGTCCAATATTGTTTTCATAGCATCGCGGTATTGATGGTAATAAGAGTCTTTGAAATCGATGATTTTTAACATTGTGTTATACTGGGTCGGGCGATGTTCCATAAAAAAATCCCGGAATTTCTCTTCGGTGACGATGTATAAGTTACAATTCAACTGCAATGTTCGTTTCAACCATTCTTTATATTCCTCAACGGAGCGACCATCCCCCCGATGTTCTCGCCCAATATCAAAAAAGGCGGTAATTATGGTAACTGGATTTGTCATGATAATAAGAATACATATTTCCTTGCCAAATTTTTATATCCTTACATTTCATATATTAGATACAACCCCATTTAGAAAAGAAATGATGCATGGCGTAATTGACGGAATATGTTACGGACAAAATGAGAGAACCGACGAACTCAATCATCGTATGACAGAACGCCAATTTCCAGATTCCCCCCTACAACCCAATTATGATCCTCGTCCGGTTCCTACCAAATACGCTCTTTTTCCTATGATTAATCGCCGAACCTCTATAAAGGAACCGGCTCTCCCTTACCCGGACTATAACTCTAGCGTGTTATTCAACCCCGGTTCGACCGCCCCGCGCTCCGGATTTTCCGTCGATACCGAAACGACGTTGCGAAACCAAAATTTTGCATTACAACATGGTGCGAATCAAGGTGTCTATATCCCGGCATCGGATAGTGATCTTTATAAAATCCAAATTGTGTCCCGCCCGAGCATTCAACCCAACCCCTATTTGTTCGAAAAACAAACGTTTGACGCACAACCTCACCCGAATGTAGCCAATACGTTGATCGGGCGCGACACTTTTTTTAATAACACGCGCACACAATTGCGCAATTCGGTCTAGTCCAAGTCCCCGTTTTTTGTATCTCTAGTTTATAGATAGATATACAAATATTCAATACTATAGATTACCCATGTTCTCCTATGCCTATGCCATTTTAAATTCCGAAAATCCAAAATATATGCTATTGCAACTGTTGTTTTTACTCGCGGTTCTCTATTTAGCGATGGTGTGTTATAAAAAATTGGTGAAACCCTTGATCACGCAAGAAGGATTTCATCAGGAAGGAGCCTATGTATTGAAACGAAACATGGATGCCTATGATGAGTTTTATGCAGATGTCTATGACGAAATCCATGATACCGAAGACCGGTCGAAGGGCGCGCTTCTTCAAATTTTGAACGCAACTGAGCCGACCACCGCGAACAGCGTATTTTTAGACGTAGGTTCTGGCACTGGATATGTGGTGGAACAATTACGTGAAGCAGGATATCGTGCTTATGGTATCGATAAATCGAAAGCGATGGTCGAATATAGTGAACAAAAACGACCCAATTGCGAAACAAAATGTGGAGATGTTCTCGATCCTATGAGTTTTGAGAACTCCACGTTTACACATGTGTTATGCACGCATTTCACAATTTATGAAATCGAGAACAAAAACCAGTTTTTCCAGAACTGTTATCATTGGTTGATGCCGAATGGGTATTTGGTGATTCATATGGCGGAGAGATCGAAATTTGATACTACTATGCCAATTGATAACAAAGCGAATTTATGGAAACCGTTACAGCGTCTATATGGTATTCGTCCCGTGGAAACCCATGTGAACTTTTCCGATTATCAATACGACGCTACCTATAAATTTCCCAACTCGGATGTTGCAGTATTGACGGAAACCTTTACAGATAAAGCCAGGCAACATGTTCGGCAAAATGAGCATACCGTCAACATGGAATCGATAGATACGATCTTGGAATACGCAAAACGAAACGGGTTTCTTGTGCATGCCAAACTGAATATGACAGAATGTGGCGGGGCGGACAAACATCAATATTTATATGTGCTTGAACGGGCCATGTAGACATATAGTGGGGTAAAATACAAATACATACAAATGCATGTATTTGTTACATAAGTTATATTACATGATCAGAGGTTGGTTCGGTCGCCAATGAACGAGAGCGTTCATACTAAAGTGTTTGCCGCAGGTCAGCCTTGGGCTTTTACCGCAGGTCAACCACAGGCTTACCATTGGTCAACGAAGGATCCGCCCAAAACGATGCCGTTTTGGAAGGTGGCAATGCCGGTGAAGGTGGAGGCACCAGTCACGGCAAGGGTGTTACCAAGCGTGGCAGCGCCCGTGACGTCGAATGTGGTGGAGATCTTGGCGGCACCGTGCACATCCAATTCAGCAGTGGGCTTGTTGGAGACAACATCCCAGTTGCCACCCACGGCACCAACACCGAGTTTGCCCATGTTGTCCATCAACATGGTGATACCCGTGCTGTCGGAGAAGGAGGCAACGGGGTGAGCGCCCGTTTGGGTGACCTTCAAGGCGGCGGCAGTGCCGGCGTTGGTCACTTCCATTTGTTCCGTGACAGTTACTTGTGTGTCGGTCTTGATGAAATCGCCCAAGAAGTTGACGGAGCCGTCAACGTAGAGTCCACCGCGAATGTGAACGCTGTTATTGGCAGAGCCAGGGGCAATGTCCAAATCACCCGCCTTCACGGAGATGGAGTTGGGGAAGGCAGATCCGATGTAGTTGGGTCCGTTAATGTAGACGGAGTTGGTGGCATCGCCCACGCGCAACTTGTTGGCGATTTGGACGTCAGCACCGAAGGAGGCATCCAATGCAACAGACATCTTGTCGCTGAAGGAGGCGGCTTGGGCAACCGAGAGTTTGCTGGAAAGAACGGTGTTGCCGGCAACTTGGAGGTCGTTTCCAGCGGTGATCTTGGCATCCACGCCAAGGGTGGAGTGGAGGGTGGCGGCGCCAGTGAGTTCAAGAGCATTCGAGCCAGTGATCTTGCCGGTGACGCCAAGGGTGGACGCGAAGGTGGAGGCCCCCGTCACGGCAAGGGTGGAAGAAAGGGTGGCGGCTTGGGCGACCGAGAGTTGGCTGGAAAGGACGGTGTTGCCAGCGACTTGGAGGTCGCCCCCAGCGGTGATCTTGGCATCCACGCCAAGCGTGGAGTGGAGGGTGGTAGCACCCGTGATTTCGAGGGCATTCGAGCCCGTGATCTTGCCAGTCACACCAAGGGTGGAGCCGAGGGTGGTAGCGCCCGTGATTTCGAGGGCAGCAGAGCCGGTGATCTTGCCGGTGACATCAAGGGTCGACGCCATGGTGGAGGCGCCAGTCACATCAAGGGTGGAGGTGGCCTTGAGGGGGGTGGAGATCAAGAATCCAGATCCAGACGCATCATCGGCGTTGTTGCCAATGACAAGTTCCTTGACGGTGAGTTTGCCGTTGAAGACAGCGTTACCTTCGAGGGAGAGGGCCCCGTTGAACGACACGTCTTGCATGACTTGGAGTTTCTTTTGGACGTACAAGTCGTCAGACATGGACACGTCACCAAGAACGTAGAGGCGGCCATCAATGGTGGCATCGCCCTTCACGAAAAGGGATTTGTTGATGTATTCGTTGCCATCAATGATGACGTTTCCGCCCACGTTGAGGTTACCACCGATCTTGACGTTTTGGCGGAAATCGGCATTGCCACCAACGATGATTTGGTTTCCGACTTCCAAGTTGCCGCTCACGTTGCTGTTCACGGCCTTCAAGTTGTTGGAGACGGATTGACCGTTCGAGATGGCATCGAATTGGCCTTGGATGTTGGTGTGCAATCCGTTCAAGTAGGAAAGCTTGGTGACGGGGATGGTCAAAGGGGCGGCATTGGCATCGCTGTCATCAGACACCACGTATTCGGCGGCGTTGATTTGGAATTTGGGGGCATCCGAACCATCGAAAAGTTCGATGCCCTTGTTGTTACGAACGCGAAGACCAGCGGCTTCAGTGCCACTGATATCAAGGAAACCCTTCAAGTAGGAGGTGCGAAGCTTGTTCGCGGAGACGGGGGCAGATTGCCAGGTGGAAGGCGCAAAGGACATGGTATTATATACTCTTGGTATATAATATTTTATACCGAAAAATATAATTTATGAGCGGACAATAAAACAAACGCGCAACAGAGACGTCTGGTGAGAGGGTCAAAATTAAACGCACCTACTAAAGCCCAAATTCAAAATTCACCTAAAGATTTAGTTCTGTCAATAAACTTATTTACATTTTTGAACGCATTGCTACAAAAACACAAATTGAATTGGAGGCGCACCGTTGCAATATCAAATTCATATCCAGCAAAGAGTTGATGGATGAACATTCCTAAATATATGCTATACCTACCTACGCGCGCTGCATTTGGTAAAATTCAAATCCCTACAGATACTAGACAATGCTTCATGTGTTCCTACCGGCAATGTTTCTGTTTGGAATGATACTGTTTGTATATATCAAAATTCGATATCCGTTTTGGAACAATCAACCTGTGTTTCATACGTATGACTATTGGCGTTTTTTTTACACAGAACCCTTTATCGTCTACAAACATCAACCTATCAAAACAAAATTTTGCGATTTTTTACACGTAGAAACCATTCCTTATTTAGAAAGTTCGGCACAACATCAAGCCGACATGGCCGATTTGTTACAGTGTTATTATATCGGGTCAGAACGCATTTTACACACATTATCAAAGGAGGACTTGCATGCCTATTTTATAGGACACACCGAGCCCGCCTATTTGTCGTTTTACAACGAAACACACTATCATGAAAAAATAGATCCGTCGTATCAAATTCTCCCCCTTCGTAAACCCATCGGCACGGTGTCATCACGCCCCGCAACCTTTTATCATAGACCAACGCAAAAAGACATAGTTTATAGGAAAATGCCCGCATATGTAATCGATTTTTTATGTGTTCAGAGAGATCGGGATGCCAAGAAAATTAACCGCTCTCTATTGCAAACCCACGAATACAATCAGCGTAAAAAAAATCCGAACATTTCAATTTCGATTGTAAAAAAAGAAATCGATTTGTTTGGGGGCGTGGTGCCGTTTCTAAAATATCAGAACCACTTGTTTCATTTGCGTCCTATTCATGTCCCAAAATTACCAGACCATTTTCATATACAACGTATTACACATCAATCCTCACTAGATATCGTCGCCGATGTTTTGCATCATAAACAAGAAGAGGTGAATAGTGATCTACAGGCGATGGTAATTCCATCGATGGCTTCTATCGCATCTTTACTTCAACGAGAACTTTTGTATATTTATTGTTTACGCCAAAAAGACCGAATTTATGGGTTGTATTTTTTGAAAGACGTGAAGTGTCAATATGAAGACATTGGCGGAAATACGCTTCAGTGTATGGCAAGTATTATGCATGAGAATAATACAAACCTTTTTTTCCTTGGGTTTCTACATAGTTTGCGGAGTCTATTGAAATTGCGCCCTTCGTATAAAATGCTGTTTATGGATGAAACGGGTCATACATCTATTTTATTAAAGTATTGGAGAACAAAACACACGCCCATCTTTTCCAACGAAACGGCATACTATTTGTATAACTTTATTTACCCAAGTTCTCCGCTATCCCCGGAAACTTGTCTATTTTTGATATAGCCGATAAATTTACACCCTTGAACATTTCAAGGGAAACGTTGCCGATAAATCAATTGAAAGGCAAACCTCCTAAGGAGGTTTGTTCCATTTCAAATGTTCATCGATGTATTAACGCACGTATTTACCAGTTCGCGAAAAAGAATCCACGACATAAATAATAAACACGCCCAAAAACGTGTAGAGCACGAATTCTTCAGTAATATTACTTGTTTTCTCATTCTGTTGTTGCTCCAACAAATGAATCATATAATTGATTTTATCCATCACTTTATCGTCCGGGGCACCATTACCTAATCCCATCTTTGCATAATAAGGAGCATTCGTGTTTGTCCACGTAGGTGGTGGCACATAACTTCTTGTATAATTGCTTAATCCACCAATTTTTGTATCATCTGCACCATACGTCATAGTTGGGGTTTTATTCGAAATAGAAGCATTCGCATAGGAGGGGGGTTCGGGGATGTATTGTTTTGGTAAAATATCGGAAGGGGAATCTTTTTTCACTTGAACTTCAGGTAGAGATATAGGTGTAAATGCACCAAGTTTATTATTTTCAGGTTGTACATCGACGGCTGTGATTTTGTTTAATAGATCATTGATGCGAACATTTCGGTTATCCATAGATGTTTGCGTGTCAGATAGGCTATAGGGTTGTAAGTTTTGATAGGATTCTGTGTGTCCATCCACGGATTCTTCCGAATCCTTGGCAAGTTGAGAAAATGTTCTCTGCTTTTGGGTTTTGCGAATCGTAGATACTCTTTTTTTGGTAGTATTTTGGTTTGTGTCATCGTTGTTCCATAAAGATGCCGATGTTACTAAAGAAGACATGGTTTATCTTTTATCTATATTTACAAAATCGGCACATTTTATTTTGAGCGAACAATGGCAAAAAAAATAAGTGAACAATATAAGATAAGAAGATGGAAAAAATTTCGAACGTTTATAAAATCGCACAGTTTATTCCCATATTGCTGTTGTTTTTTTTTATTTCCTATTCTGAAACAATGATGTTATTTAGCCATTCGAGTTTAGGAAAATTGTTTGCCGTTGGTATCATTCTTTTTTATACGTATTTGGATACATATATCGGGCTGGCCATATGTGCAATGATCCTTCTTTTCTATCAAATGGATACTATGGAACATTCGCTAAATACTTTGACCACTACGACAGAACAGTTTGTTGAATATAATACGGAACATCCTGAAGATACCAACAATAATGACACCGAGGTTCAAGCCACATTTCGAGAACAATATTGTAAAAATCAGAAATTGAATTATAAAGGGATGGAGGTGAAACCTGACATGGCACAACACGTTTTTCCGGAATTGAAATTCACACAGGATAAGTGCAACCCGTGTTTGACCAGTTGTAAGTTCTCCATTATTGAGTCGAAATTGAAAACACACGAAGCACTCACGCCAAAACAGTCGAAACCCTAATTGCGCTAGTTTTTATGAGCCCGTGCGTTCTATTTTTTCTGGACATAGTGTAGTAGTATGGGAAAACGTGATTCTTCCAAATCGAATTCAACGATTTATAAATTATTTAGTTATGCACATGATCATATACAAGCGATTAATAATAGCAAAATATTTGCCGGGTTAATGATCATTACTTTGAATATTGTATCGAAATTTGTGAATATAAAATTAAGCAAAACAATGGAGGCGTATTTAAAATTTACCTTTAGTCGACAAATATTAGTTTTCGCTATCGCATGGATGGGAACGCGTGATATCTATATCGCTCTGTTTATTACGATTGTCTTTGTCATTGTAACAGAATTTTTATTCCATGAGGAAAGCATGTTTTTTGTTTTCCCGGAAGAATTTCGAGATCGCCACATTGAAATGTTAGAAAACGAAGGAAGCGACAAAGAAATCACAGACGAAGATGTTCGAAAGGCGACGGAAGTGTTGGAGAAAGCGAAAAAACAGAACAAAATGTCTTTGGAATATCAAAGTTACGCAATGAAATAATATCCATATACTATAGATAAGCACCACTATCTATAGTATGAATCGAAACATCAATAAATTATCCATTCGATTTCTTACAAATATACCAAACAAAAAGGAGATTGTGTTCACGCGAAAGTTATTATACCACCCAGATTTGAAATCGTTGGAGGAGAACCAATTGTCAGAATACCCCTATTTAGTGACGAATCAAATGTATAAAATTAGCACACTACGAAGCATGCGATACATAGACCGCGTCGCCTTTTTTTTCAATGAAACAAAAATGTTGGGAAACAAAGACGCATTTATGGTGGATTTCATTGACGAAACAGATATACCTGCTATAAACGAATGTGTTCGCAACAATATTTTAGCAATGTTGGAAGCGCTTTTCCCCACAAAATATCCACACACAAACGATGTGAAAAACTCATTCGATATTTTAAAAAATTCCCCCACCGAATTGCCTGGAAATCCAAATGTCATCCAATATTCTTATTTAAAGGAGGGTAAAACATACACATTTCGCAGTCTGATTTGGTTAAACGACCTATTAAATCACCCGAGTTATAAAACATTGATGAAAAACTATGCAGAACTGGATAAAATGGTGACTTTGAAAAAAAATACGTATGCGTCCACCGAATCAAGGGTAATCGATGAAAAAATAAAAAACGTGGGGGGTTTCACGAGTCGTGCAATGGATGCTTTAAAAAAAGTAAATAAGCCAACACAACAAATTATCGGGCTAGTTCTCGTTGCAACCGTTTTAAAACATCTATGCGAGGCCACTGTGATTTCGTCGTATTCCCAATTTATAGATATCGTAATGTTGGATATATTAACAATTGTGCCAAATTGGATTACGGAAGAGAACTTGAAAAAAGCAATGAACCAGAAAATAAGCAAACAATTATTTGAGCGCGTGGAAGATGCATTTGGTGACGCCAATATCAGCACGGATCCTCCGAAAATATTGAAACTGAAAACTTATAAAAAGGCACAAGAAATTTTTCGCGACTTTTTATTTGATGAACAAACGAAAGAACCAACTCCGACTTTGACTATAAATGACCGAACCATTCGAGGTGACATAAAGGATAGTATTTATGACACATTCAAAACAACCCTATTCGACAAATCATTCGACTCTATACTTCAAGAATATAATGCGTTTCAATCTCTCTACGAAACGTCACTCAAAGATAGCAATTTAAATGCATATGCGAACAAATATCCAGAATATAGACAATTTATAATGACATTACAATCTCTCACAGAACCGCGCATGTCTTCGTCAAATGGTGAATTGCAAAAATTATTGAATTGCGAAACCAAAGATACAGCGATAGAACTCTATTCCTTGTTGAAACATGTGTCTGGATATTATTTCAAAGGAGAAAAGACGCTTGGTTCGGATCCAGAAGTTACGGAAAAAATAATGGAAAAAATAAACGTTGGTATGACGACTGTTGCGGTTCGCAATGAAGGAGAACCTCGGTTCGTCATTTATGTATTGGGTGAGTTTTTTGGTGGGGAATTAAATGACGATAAAATGAAGGTGCTAAAATGCAAAATCGAAGGCGAACGATTGGGCGACCAGTTGTTGGCATTGACTTCGAAAACAAACGTTCCGCATCCTTGGGATATGAATAAAAACCCCGCGTTTTTAGATGTAGATACCATGAAATCTTCAGAATCGGTATCTAGTGACAGTGGTAAGGAAAACAAGTCGGTAAAGAATGTCACAGTAGAAGTTCGAGAACAGGGGCGCGCTCTTCCTGCCGTCTCTATAAATGATATAAATGCATGGTTTTTGAATGAAATTAAAAAAGATAAAAACAAGACGTATGTGGAAAAGATGGACAAACTGTTTACAGAAAAAAATGTGTCCGGCGATGTTTTGTCCATCGACAATCTTGTGGATTCTATTCAAAAAAAAAATCCTGAATTATATGCACGTTTGGCAGATTTGGTGAACCAACAATATGCATATTCCAGTGAAGTGCGAAAAAAACTAAATGCTCTTATGTTAAAATATAATGGGCAGGTCAAATTACTTCAAGATGATATTGCTGAACAAAAAAAGAAACTCGCCGATAGTAAAACCTTGGAAAAAATGGGCGCAGACCTCATTATGTATCAAATCTATGAAATCGTAGCAGAGTTTTTATTTGAAGTGGAGAAGAAAAAAGAGGGAGTCACGATGTCGGCTGGTTCTGGAAAGGGCATGAAGTCCCGGTCAAAAAAACGCCGTGTTTCGATAAAAAAACATCCTTACAAATATACACGCCGTTATCGATAATTTTTATCCTTGGCCATATTACTTCTTTTTGTTGAATTTTGCCTTTCCGTTTTCGAAGACGCCAATCTCGTCACCTACACTTTCGTCGGTTTCAATAGCGTAAATGATGCCATTTGTTGCATTGGTCGTATAATAAGGCTTTCCCTTGATTGTTACTTCAAATACTTCTTCGTCAGACTCGGCATCCTCAACTTCCTCACCAGCTTCCTCTTCTTCCTCCTCTACTTCCTCTTCTTCCTCCTCCTCTACTTCCTCTTCCTCTTCCTCAACTTCCTCCTCTGCTTCATCCTCTACTTCCTCCTCAACAGCTTCCTCCTCTACTTCCTCCTCAACAGCTTCCTCCTCTACTTCCTCCTCAACAGCTTCCTCCTCTACTTCCTCCTCAACAGCTTCCTCCTCTACTTCCTCATCAACAGCTTCCTCTTCACCAGTTTGCGCTTTCTCTTCCCCTTCATCAGCTTCCTCTTCACCAGATTCGCTAGCCTGCACTGCTTCGGTTTGCGCGTCGTCTTCAATTACAAATACAATATTGGGTTTATTTTGATCGGGCTGTTCAATATAAACAACTTCATCACTGTCCACGAGTGGTTCGCATTGCATAGGAACATGGGATTGTGAACTCTCGGTCTTAATGGGGACAGATGCGTTGGTTTGTGTGTAATGTGCGCATCGAAACTCGGGCAACGAACGAATCAAATTACGCAACGCCTTATTTTCCTCGCGCAGAGTCTTACACTTTCGAGAGAGTCTATTTTTTTCAGAAAGAAGTGTCTTTACCAACGGCAATTCCATAAGAACCGCCATAGTATCTCGATGCAACATTTCGGTCGACATGATAGAGTAATTTTACAAGCAATTTTCATGTTTCGTCAAAATTCAATTTTATGCCAAGATGTCGGAAATAAATCGTTGGTAGAATGTTGAATGCTTGACCCGAACCATACTGTGGGGTAACAAACGATCTTCTTAGGATGTTGGTTAAAATACCCACCCCACCAACTAAACGTGCTATTTGCTATAATATTGTGATCGCAACAACTCATGAGCAACATTTGCTTCCAGTCACAGATAGAGTGGTCTATCGTTTTAAAATCGACGGCGGGAAATTGGGAAGCCAATTGTTGAACAAATGCCAGCACGTCCTCTTGATCTTCCTCTTCGAAAAAACAAAGCACTCGAATACGCCTGTCGTCGGACATGTGTTTAAGAATGTAGTTCAGTGCCATTTTATAGTATTCATATGGCATTAGTGGATGACAATGTTGTAAATTTTTATAATCCCCTCTGCGAAAATGCATACTTACGGTAACAAGTTGATCTGTCGATACGGTCGAATCGACCGGTGCAGTCGGTTCAAAAGACGCAGTCGGTTCAAAAGGCGTAGCCGGTTCAAAAGACGCAGTCGGTTCAAATAGTGTGGGGTATTCTCGACGAATATCCTGTTGCCATTTCGATAACCGAATAAATGAAAAAAGTGTTTGTTTTTCCGCTTCGAAATATTTATAACTTTGGAAATACCCATTCAACATAATTTGCTTTTCCTCTCGAAACGCGGGTATATCGGAATAAAGAAATCCCGGTTCCTTATAACAGGGAAATGTATATAATAAATCGGAGGATTTTCCACACCCCGGGTTTATCGTCGTATACGAACGCAAGGGTGATAAAAAAGAATCCCAGTAGGTAGGTCGGTGTTTCCCGGTGGTTAATATTTCACTATGTGGAAAAATCATTTTACGTCGTTGCCGTAGAGAATAAGCAATTGTAGTGAATATTTGAAATAATTGATTGCCGAGTCCACCCATTAAATGACAAGAAACTATATTTATACCTTTTTGCATTTCCAATGCAGAAAAATGGTATGATGAATCCATACCTGAAGTGTATCTGTAATGTATATAATAGTATTATGCCAAAATCTTTATGTGGATTTCGACTCCCTTTTGTATTTTTACAGAAACGTAAAAATGCAAAAACTAACCTAGAAACCAAACGTTTCCTTCATAATCGTGGTTTTACTGGGCCCCTTCTGTTTTTCGCTCTGTCGTTTTACTTTATAAACATGCGAATTGTTGTTATTCTGCGCCGATTTTCCGCCATAAATGTTTAATACAAAATCGTCATTGTCCTCGTGAAGTTCTGGCAATATTCGCGTCATAGGCTTTTCAATCACCATCAGCATGTGTTCTGTTTTCAATAATTTTCTATATTCTTGAATACTCAAATTTCCATAGAATTTTTCCAATAAAAAATAGGGGTTGGGCGCGGGCTTAATGTTCTTCTTATAATTATAAATTTTACTATACATTTGATTCAACAAGTGATAACGTTCAAATTTCGTAGAGTCGTCGATGTTTTCTTTCATCAAATATCCAACCGCGCATTCTGGTCTACAAAACGAGCCATAACCACACAACTGCCCGTCCACTTCATATTTTGGTATGTAACAGGATGGATTATCATATTCATACGTGCACCAAAAACAGGCCGACTTTTTATCTTGATTACTGTTTTTATACAGTTGCAACTTCAACTTCTTCAACTTTGACGATACATCTTTCATATTAATATCGTCGTCTTCGTCTTCTATGATGTCATTCTTTGTTCCATTCTTTGTGCCATTCTTTGTTGCTTCATCCGGAGTTTCAAGTTTTGAATTACAGGCTGAACATAATTGAGTTGTTGTGCATTGTGATTGCGCGTTGGATTCGGCATATGCATAATCCGCATTCGTCTTCATCTTTTCCTTCTCTGCGAATAAGTTCACACTTTCCGAATCATACGTAGAAAAAGACTTGTTTTCATCCATATTGTAAGTCATAATATTTGGAGGAATTAATGGATTATAAGACATAGGATCCGTCACCAATTGATTTATTTTCGCATTATGATCCATCAAATCTTGCATCGAACATTTTAAATGCAGTATGATATTGGCGACGGGTTGGGGTGAACTATTTTTTTCAGGATCTTTGGTGATCAATTTGCCCCCCTTTGGCTTTCTCCCTCGCTTTTTCGCAACTGTTTCTACTGGCGGCTGTGCGACAATTTCGGGCTCTTCGATAACGACTGTAATATTGTTTTCAATCTCGGTCGGTGCTGGCGGTGTCACATCATCGCTCTTCTTCTTTCTTCCACGTCTCTTTTTCAATGGCTCCTCCGACATGTCCTTGGTTATGTATACAAGTTTGCGAAATTCCTTTATGTCATTTCGAAAAAATGTTTTCCTCACCTATACATACCGATGTGTTCGCAATGGCATAACAGTGTCTGCATAATGGCAGATAAATATCAGATCCGATCAAAACCTTCTCTTTTTCATTACTTATGCGATGTGAAAATAGCGCGGGAAATGAGCAACCATTTGCACATTTCGACGTAAGTTTTGTAATACTATCGCTAATTGGTAATAGATCTAGTATTTCACCGAATTTTTCACGTCGAAAATCACCATCTAACCCACATACATGCACCGTTTTTTTCGAAACTTCTATCATGGAAAGAACAGATGTATAAAGATCGGGAAAGAATTGTCCCTCATTGATCAAAATAACGTCCGCGCTTTCATAATCTCCATTGACAGTGTTTACCAAATCACATAGTCTATCTGTAAACAAACAAGGAATCATTACGCGATCATGTGTGGAAAGCATAGAATCATGATATCTACGATCCGCGTCATAATTTACTACGAGCACATTTTTACCTTCATTTTTATATTGATAATAAAGTTCAATAATGCGCGTTGTTTTTCCTGAAAACATCGGGCCCACAATAAGCCCCAAATAACCTGTTTTTGTTGACATTTCTGAGTTTTATGAAGTGATGTAACACAACCCTTTTATTCAATTTTTCAGAAATATACATAAACACTTTTTGTGTTTCATTTATAACACATGACGGCGCTTCCAAAATCTGGAATACCATGGGTCGAAAAATATAGGCCCACCCAATTTGATGATATTGTGCTCGATCCCACGAATCGAAACATATTCAATAACATGTTAGACACGAATTATTTCCCCAATCTCTTATTTTATGGCCCACCCGGGACAGGAAAAACAACAACGATTATTAATTTGATCAATGAATATCAGACAAAATACAATCAAACCAATAAGGGTTCCGTTATCCATTTAAATGCATCCGATGAACGCGGTATCGATATCATTCGTAATCAAATTTATCAGTTCGTGAAATCCAAGAATTTTTTCGAACTCGGACTAAAGTTCGTTATCTTGGATGAAGTGGATTATATGACAAAAAATGCACAACAGGCTCTTAAATATTTATTACAGTCTTCTTGTTATAACGTCCGTTTCTGTCTAATTTGTAATTATATTAGCAAAATTGATGAGTCTTTGAAAAACGAATTTATCTGTATTCGTTTTAACCAATTACCCAAACCGGATATCTACAAGTTTATAAAAACCATTGCCGAAAATGAGAATATTGCATTATCGGATAAAGTGATTGACACAATTCAAAAAACATATCACTCGGACATTCGTAGCATGATCAACTTTATTCAGTTGAACCAAAACATTGTAGAATGGGAGTCAAATATCATAAGTGATTCAGTTTGGGAAAAAATGCATAACATGTTACTGCATAGTCAGTCCAAGGACATTATTTTTTATATACATGAAATGAGCATTCAATATAATATTGACAAAAAAAACATTCTCAAACAGTATTTTGATTTTGTGTTCGTTCATAAAAAAACACATATTAACCCGCAGTTTTTGGATGTTGTGGAAACCATTAGTCATTGTAATGATTCAAACATAGGTCATGTCCTCCAATATTTTGTCAAACAGTTACAAAAAATGTATGGGTCCGCGTAAAATTGAATATTTCGAAACAACATAAAGAAATAGGTAGAATCCAAGGAAACAGAATTTGGAAAACATACATGTCCGTAAATGATGAGTGGGCAAATTTCTTGAGCAGTCAAAACGCAGTGTCTACTTCCAACCGATGTGTCGGCGGTCGTCCTACAATCTCTGTAGACAATTCAATCAATACAAAAAAGGGTGTTTGTGTTGATAATACGATAAACAATGATGGTGATGTGCCGGTTTGCGAGGAGTTGTATATTTCTACAAAAACAAAGGTTTTGTTTTTGAACAAGGAAATTGATATTTATAATATATTTTGGAACATTCCTGTACTCGAATATTGGAAACCCGAAGAAGGTGTTATAAAAAAACAAATGAAGATTGTATCCAAGACACAAGAAGAATTTCAAGAATATAAAAAGAAACTTGACGGAATTGGATACTATACGGAAAATATTATTAAACAAATCGATAATCCAACTGCACGGCGAATAAAATTCAAAGATGAGCGCAAAATCACAGTGGGTGTATCAAAAAAGGATATTATGAATTGTCGCGGGAAGGTGAAAAACGCATTCTACAATTGTTTCGCGATGATTTTGCGATTCAAATATGGTAACGTAACCGAAAACAAAACGATGTTTAAGGAGATTCATGTTAAGATATTCAACACTGGCAAATTAGAAATCCCTGGTGTGTTGGATGCAAAGTTATTGGATATCGTAAAGGAAATGATTTTGCAGATCCTACAGCCCAATATCGACACGCCCCTCGAATTCATAGAAACAGATTCCGAAAACAATGTTCTTATTAACTCAAATTTCAATTGTGGATACTATATCAATCGGGATATTTTGCACAATATTTTATTAAGTGACAAATATAACATAGAAAGTGCATATGATCCATGTAGTTATCCTGGAGTAAAATGCAAGTATTATTTTAACAACAACAATGGGTTCGATGAAACTCTTCAAAAAGGCAAAATTCTACCCGAAGATCGGGCGCTTAAACTTAGTGAATTGGAATTAAATAAAAAATACACGGAAGTTTCCTTTATGATGTTTCGAACCGGGAGTTGCTTGATTGTTGGTAATTGTAGTGAAAGAATACTAAAATTTGTGTTTGAATTCATTAAAAAAATTCTTGTAGAAGAATACAAGAATATTCAAGTGGCAAACGAAGATACGGCTGTGAAAATAAAGAAGGTGAAACTGCGGAAGAAGACGATTCTAATGTCGGCCGATTATTATAACAAACATATGTAATTACGTCGGCTGTTGATACATCCAACGCACAAACTCTTTCATGTTTCCGTCATCGAATTTTTCTCGAAAAACGGGTTCTTCGATATAAAATTTCATTAAAAAATACTCATTCTTATCCAATTCTGAAAAAAACGATCCACTGCGGGCACGTTTCGTTTTTTCTCTTTTTTCCAAGATTTCCTTTAAAAGTTCTTCGTAAATATTATAATTCATGTTCATCTTGGTTTGCAACACTTCTAAATAATCCATCGTGGATTCCATGTGAGAGATTTGTTTTAAAAATCGTAGTAAATAAAGGTTGCATATTTGAATGCGGTGCTGAAATTCAATGTTTTCGTTTTTCCAGTCGAATAATAGGTTCGTTAATTTGGATATCTTTACGAAGGTGTTTTGATAATCTCGTTCATCAAATTGCAATACGGTTTCATTCAATGTCATGATATTACTCATAGTTGCCGAAGATTCATCGTCGGTTGATCCGTCAAATATGCAAAAAATGGTTTTTTTATAAACAAACAAGATTGCATCCAAGTGATTTAAACTTTGTGATAAATTTGATTTGTGAATCTGTTCGATGTATTCTAAATAATAGTAATACGTTTTTTGTGAATAGTAATACGCCTTTTCAACGTTTTTTGTTCGAAGTAGAACAAATTCAAATACACGGTGTAACGCATTTATTCCGATATATAAACTATGAACGGGATAATTTAGTTTTTGCATGAGATCAGACTGTTGAATTAAATGAAAAAATTCGTTCATAATAGCCACGTATTTTTCCACCACTTGCACTTGAATGGACATCCTTTCGGATGATTTTTGTATATATAATGCTAATATTTTTGTGCCGGAGTGAAATGGACAGACAAACTCTTCCGATTGGTGAAAAATAACGGTTCGCAATCTATATTTATTTGTGCAAAAAGGGTATAAAGTAGAAATAAACTCTATACCATAATCTACAAATTTTTGTAAAAAATGAGCGCCGCACCTTCTGCACCCACCCCCACTTCGGAGTCCATTGTATCCACGCCCAATGGATACCGCCTTCCTGAAAACAACACTCTTCAACATGCTATCAAATTGGCGATTGTGGAAGACAAGCCAGTGATGATGGATTATTGGACGAATTCGTTAGACAAGACTGCTCTTATTGGTGTAAAGAACAACCAAGAGAAGTTATTGGTAAAAAGCGAAGAAGAATACACCAGTCCTGTGTCCAAAATTTATAAGGTAGGAAAAGAGTATATTGTAATTACTGAGAACTCGATTTATATTGTGGATGTCGAAATCCCTACGAAACGTATCAGTTCTTAAATTTTGGTCGATGATGTAGCGAATAAAATTGAAGTTGAACAATATTGTAAACTTGAACAATATTGTTTGAAAAATATGGAAACACAATTTGATCTTATTGATCGAATGGGTGAGGTCGCATGGCTTCGTATGATTTATGAGATTCAAACGCAAAAACTCATAGATGCGATGATCCAAAAGAATGCGTTTGAAATTAAAAATAAATATTATAAAAACAGGATTTCTGAATTGCAACGTGAAAATAGAAGACTGGGGTCAGATCGCGCGTATCATATGAAACTTTTATTTGCAATTCAACAGCAACTTGCATGTTTTGCATCAATTTCGGGAAAAACGGACATGGATATGCTTTACGATTCAATGCATACGTTCGAGCCATCCTACCGTTATGGTTCGCCAAGAATCTGTGCATAAGGATCATATTACATATTACAATATCTTTTCCAATTCGACAATTTGTTCCGGCGTCAATGTTTCTGGAAATTCAACATCAAACACAATAATTATATTTCCCGTTCTATTTTCCCGTTTCATTCCCATGTTCGGAACCACCTTTTTATAATTCGGTTTGATGATCGACATATTGCTTTTGTTATTTACGCATAGGCGTTTTCCGTTGACATGCACCATTTCAAAAGAAAATCCACAAAGTGCCTCCTTTAACGAGATTTTTTTATGATAGATCAAATCTAACCCCTCGCGCCTGAAATCACTCGTGTTCTCAATATGAATGACCAATTTCACTTCGCCACGTAGTTGTTCGTTCACAATATGTCCTTTGTCGCTTAACACCAATGTCTCATTTTCATCTATGCCTTGTGGAATGCTTACATATACGGTTTCCTTTTCCACATTGCGGACATCACCGGCCATTACCCACCGTTCGATTTCAATAGGTATGTCCAGACCTTGGTAACTTTGTTGAATGGTAAGATTGACTTGTTTCACGATCGGCTCGGGGCGTTGTATATGCCGAAATTCTTGTCCATTGTGGAAAACGCGGATGCCGGGCATACCAAAGCCCGGCATTCCACCAAATGCCGGGTGATTGCCAAATATATCTGCAAATAAGTTGTGCATGTCTGGCATTCCGTTCATATGATGTGCAAAATGCACCCCCCCTCCACCAAATCCAGGAGGCATGTTATTTGCCGGTTTTCCATATCGCAATTCGTTGTTATATTGTTCTCTCTTTTCGGCATCACCCAAGTTCTCATAGGCCTCATTGATTTGTTGAATTTTTGTTTTTGCTTCTTCGGAGGGATTGCGATCCGGGTGGTATTTCAAAGAAAGGTTTCGGTAAGCCTTTTTAATTTCACTTTCACTTGCATCTTGTGATACACCAAGAACATCGTAGAAATTCGCCATTTGTATATAAAATATTTATTATACATAAGCACGCTCCATTTTTTTATGTGTTTTTTGATAAGAACAATATTATATATTATCAACGCATTGATTACCAGGGCCACCACCAAGGTTTATAAGTTTTTGCGGTTGTGCTGGCCGGGTCGTCGCTGTCCTCGTCTGCACTATCTTGACTCATTGTTTCTGACATGCGAGCATGATCGTCTGGTTGTTGGGTCTCTTCCGTGGGCAAGGTGCGAGAATAAACGGATTTCGGCGGTGAACGCGTATCTTCCGTGGGCAAGGTGGGAGAATGAACGAATTCCGGTGGCGAACGCGTCTCTTCTTCTTCTGTAAGTTCCTCGATTTTTTTCCTGTCTTCATCTGTAAATAAATGTTTCGCATTCATACTTTTTATGGTTCTGTAAGGATTTTGCTTCAACATATCCTGAATCGTATGTTTTGTGCCACCATCGGCCAATATTTCATCCACGTGGTCTTGATTTTTTAAATCTTCTTGATATGCCCATACCAGTTCATTTTTTACTTCTGGGATAGTATCCAAAATTTTGTGATAGAAATCGATGATCACAGCGTATTTGTCGACCATTTTTTCCGGAACCGACAATACTGTCTTCTTTTCACAATCGTGTTTGAAAAATTGGATCAGCAAATAGAGTGACCATGTTTGACAAAACACATCAGAATCATACATTTGTGCGGGGTGAGTGGGCCTTACGTAAACGACCTCATATTTCTTGCTTCGAAAAAATTTGCCCACCGTTTTTTTCGTAATTTGAGGTTCATAAATTCCTTCTTTCCCATCCGCTGTTCGTGATGGATCAAATACATAAAGTATTTTGTTCGCATTATCTACATAAAAACATTGGTAGTGTGTTTGTGTGTCCTGTTTCCCGTGCTCGTCGAGATCGTCAAATAATATGTTCGACGCAGTAAATACAACATAGGGTTGTATGGTGCGTATTTTTTCGCAATAGGCCAATATTTGTGATTCCTTGTTTTTATAGAGCGATGGATCCTCGGCATCGCGAAATCCGTCAAAGGTTTCGGAATGGTCAAGGTTTTTGATGTTGGGGACAAATTGTTGAAGAATCGCCTTTCTCACATGTTTTCTACCCATGACGTCACGCATAGATCGTAACGCCCATTTTTTCGCAAACAATACGTTTTTTTTCTCCGGTTGGTAGACAGAGCGTTTCCTTTTTATTCCTCCAAATTTTTTTGTTCTATTTTTCGATACGTTTGACCCGTATGTATTGGATCGATTTCGTTTTTGTGTATTGGGTTTCATAACGTTTCTATAGAATAGCGATATATTTTTTCGAATGTAAACAAAAACAACATAAACGGTCGTCGTCCTAATCTATCATCAAACCATGTCTCAATCTACCGTTTCTCCGCTACAACCCACATTTATAATAAAATATAAACCCTATTTTATCGACGACTTTTGCTTAGACCCTAAATTGCTGGCCTCGATAAAAACTCTCTTCGAAATCGATTCCTTAAACCTATTGTTTATCGGGAACTCCAATTCCGGAAAAACAACACTCCTATATGCAATCATCCGTGAGTATTATAAACTCGGCAGAAACGCACCCTTTCCTGAAAACAATATTCTGTTTATTAATAATCTAAAGGAACAGGGGATTCAGTATTTCCGAAATGAAATGAAGACCTTCTGTCAATCCCATAGTTCCATCTATGGGAAAAAGAAATTGGTGATTATAGATGACATCGATAATATCAATGAACAAAGTCAACAAGTGTTTCGTAACTATATTGACAAATACAAACACAATATCCATTTTATTTCCGTATGTTCGAATATTCAAAAGGTGATTGAAAGCATACAGTCACGGGTTCATATTTTACAGATTCACCCACCGTCGGATACGCATATTCGCGCAATTCTACAAAAAATTGTGACTTCGGAACAGATCGACATGGACGATCCTGCGAAAGAATATCTATTGAAAGTTTCCAACAAATCGGTGCGCATATTGATAAATTATTTGGAAAAAATGTATATATTGAAACAGCATGTTGACTTAGAACTATGTAAAAAACTTTGTTCGAATATATCCTTTCAACAGTTTGATGTTTATTTTGAAAAACTTAGGGGTGGCGATTTGGTAGGAGCCATTGATATTCTTTATCGGATTCATGATTACGGATATTCGGTGATTGATATCTTGGACTATTTTTTCTTATTTTTGAAAATGACCACGAGTTTGGAGGATGAACTGAAATACCAGATCCTACCTTATTTGTGCAAATACATCACTATTTTTCATAATGTGCATGAAGATCGCATTGAACTTGCACTGTTTACGAATAACTTGTATAGATTATCACAACAGGCTCCCATGTGCAAATAAACTATCCGAAAACAGTATAAACATATAAATGTAAATTAGAATAATTTATATAGAAAACCATACTATGTCTGGTGATAATATTACGTTTGAACAAATGCCGGATTCGTCAACGGGCATTCTACATACATCGCCCAAAGTGTTGTCGGATCCACCCAAAATATCCATATCATTAACGCCTGACGAAGTCGATTCTGTTGTTCATGCAGTCATTCAAAATTACACCAATCGCACGAATGCCGGATTTGATAAATACGGAATGCCATTTGATCGCAGTGATATGTCCGTGATTAAATGGATGCATAATGCACAGGAAGAGTTAATGGATAATATTTTATATATTGAAAAAATAAAGCAACTCTATATTCATAAAACCCGCGCATTGGCGGTTTTTTTAGAAGAACAACATGCCAGGGCGGAAGCATTAAAGAAAGATGCGTCAGAATCACGCGGGTGAAATTTTTGGTGAAAAATATAATGTGCGAATAGTATAACGAACGTAAGTATTTCATTTCTTTTTTGACCATGTCGTCGCAGATATTTAAAAAACCAGTGCCGAAAGAATTATTGTTTGAACTTTTGGATAAAATATCGTTAAAGACGGAGAAGTATTATTTGATTGACAAGAATGCCTTTCGTAAATTGCAATTTTATAATCTTCTTCCCGATTTTTGTGAGGCATTGAAAGAATATTATCATTTGGGGAAACGTATGTATATTGAACGCAAACCGACCTATAATTCGTTTATTACAATTGTTCGACAAATTTGCAAGTGTTGCAGTATTATGTATACATCACAAATCAAATACAATGAATCCAAATATAACATTGATTACTTTATCTATTTTTAATGCGCTACGTTTAGGAATATATCCATCCCTACATACTACGATAATTCGTATTACCATCACTGTAATATGAATTCATACACCCCCGGTCTTTTTCATTTTTGATATAAACTATACCCCAAATTCGTAGTGGACGACGTTCCCGCCGGACCAGTTGATCCTGTATCTCCTTTCGATCCTGTTGCGCCATCGTTTCCAGTAGGTCCAGTTACGCCTTGAACGCCTTGAACGCCTTGAACGCCTTGAACGCCTTGTGTTCCCATTGGACCAGTGTCACCTTGTGTTCCAGTAGGTCCAGTTGCGCCAGGAACGCCTTGTGTTCCTTGTGTTCCAGTAGGTCCAGTGGGCCCGCTTGTTCCTGGTGATCCAGTCGGCCCTGTCGGGCCGACTGCGCTAGCACCACCAAGTCCGGTCGGACCAGTCGGTCCAGCAGGGCCAGCCGGACCAGCGGGACCAGTTGGACCACCAATGCTTGGTGATTCTTGGCTTTTATCTACCATGCGATTTACATCGTCTTGTGTCAACGCACCATCATATAACGTAAAATTATTGATCAATAATCCATCATTTGCGCTATGCCATGGATCGCCAATATACATCAATGTATCGCCATTTCGTTTATAAATGTTATTGAAATCTTTATTGCACACGGCTTGCTTATTGATATAAAGTGTAAAATGGTTGTTATCAAAGACGAGCGTGATTAAATAGGGTTTTTGAAAAGAAATATTGGGCGTATAATCTAACGTGTTTATACCATCGTTCCCATTATCGTCTGTTGAAAATCGTATATGCATATTTGTGGTGTTATCTGGAAAAATCCACATCGCGGGAATACGTTGACCCTTATCACAACAATTTTGACCATCTTGTGTAAAATGGAAAACATTGCGCCACTGGTTATGACCACCGTTAATTTGCATAAAAAAGGAAATGGATAAGTTTGCATATTGGGAAAAATTCATGTCACGCAAATACATGCTATAGTCATTCACCTTTAATTTATACCAACTCTCAGATACAGCATATGTCCACTTTTTCAAGTTTGGCAAATTGACGGCTTCGTTCATTTTCGCCATATACAAAACGCCCAAGTCATCGAAATTTTCAGAAGACGTGAAGTATCGATAACATAAATAGAACAACACAAGAAGTAAAATTATGGCTAAAATCAAAATGATGTATCGACGTTTGATAGACATAATTCGAAATGTTTTTATATATACTGCAAACATTTTTACACAAAAACCTAGACTCTGGTCAATACTGGATCTCGATATACCCGAAAAGTGTCTGGTATATTATGCGTAAACAACACGGTGTAAAAACGTAATAATTCATTATGATAAATTATGCCAACATCTTTAATCATATCGGAATAGGTAGCGTATCCATGCGCCAAATAATGCAATGCATCAAAGGATTTATTTTCCGGGTAAAATCGTTGTAATAAATATTCATAGGTCGATTTGGGGTGACGACGTATCAACTCCCGCGATACGGAAAAGCAGGGGCCATGTCCCCATCGGTTCACTTTTCCAGGAGTGGCGGGGGCGTTTGGGAAAATATGGCTATACCAATCGATTCCGGACTCCGCATAAGATGTTGCGCGAACTCCATTTTTATAGTCGATTTGGGCTTTGTCCCAGTCAAAAGATTCAAAATGTGTTCCGACTGTCATATAGTCATAGTTTCCGCATTCGTCCAATAATTTCCAAAAGGGTATTGCGTTATCCTCCCAATTGCATTTCACAAACACCGTAATGTCATCTAAATTGTCATAGTTTTTCACAATATGATATAGGAATGCATAGTCACAGCGACCTATATTCGGTATTTCGAATACATGATCATGAATGCGATTTTCTTGACCAACCAGAAGTCGGTCGTTTTTTTTGTATATCGTATACGACACGCCCGATGGTATTTTTTGAATCCATTTCAGTTTGAATTCATCTTTATATGTGCTTGTTACAATATGAACACCACGTGTCGAATAAAACTTGGGAAATCTATTTGACCACATATTCCATCCTTGCCCGCGTTTGCTAGAGTAGAACATCGAATAAAAACAATATAGGGCTGAAACGAATATAAGAACAAGAAGTAGAATACGAAAACACAATAAAAGTGTCGTTGTGTTTGTATATATTGAGACTAAAAATAAAAGTGGGCGTTTATCCGAGTTTCTTTTGCGACAGAGATACGAAACATCAATAAAAGTATAGTAGTAAAATATAGTAAAATTGTATTGGTAATGGAAACATTCGTTAAAGAATGGTCGGATATACAAAACATCGTAATCGACAAACCATTCAATAAATTCATTTTGGATGAACTGCGCGCGAATGAACAAGACGTGTGCGAAATACTGGATTCCAATTATTGCGAAAAAACTATGCATTGCATTCTTTACAAAAATAAATGTGTAAGTAAAGACAGAATACAACCCATACACAAACCATCTGTTACGATAACATCATCTACTTATAAAATTAAATTTGAGGTTATAGACAGCATGTATTTAGGAAACGTTCAACTCACTACAACAAAGGTAGATTTATATTATTGCATGGTACGTTCTATACAAACGAACGTAATATATATACTTTTTTCATCGGGAATTGTATTGACAAAATTGGATTTACAAGAGAATCGCGAACTGAACGATCGATTATATATTTTGCTAGGTAAAATAATACAAAACAAACAATATGTCCATGTTTTGACCGGCCATTCTATGGGGTGTGTGTTGGCATTATATACCGGGTATTTACTGTTTTCCAAATATAAAAACGTGTTTACTTCCAACATATTTGTTTTGGGGTCGGCGGGTGCAAAATGGATGTTGGAGGATAATCATTATGTTTCGTATGCAAATCTACCAAATATAAAACTATTTTTGAGTGGTGAATTGAGACATAGTAAATCGAAATGCAAAATGTTATTAGATTGTTATGTGAATGAAGGTTTTGGTCATGCATATAGGCCACTTACTGTAATATATAAAGATACAAATAAAGAAAATGGTGAAATTTATGAAACGCCATTTGACGAAATAAAATGTCAAATCGAATACCCAGATAAAAGTAATTCACAGTGTCAAAAATTTCATCAATGGGCTTATTACAAAAAATTATTACAAACCATCTACAAAGATGTATTTATTGCTCGTGTAATATCTAGTCGCGCAAAATCGAAAACAAGGCGAAGCAAAACTGAAAAGTCTAGAAAAAGTATTCGATTTGACAGTGAACTATTCTGACGCATTTGGTGACTTGGAATGAGAAAGTATATTTCATAAGAAATGGAATAAAATGTTGCTATTTAGTATATAGTATACAAAAACAAAAAGAGTTTGATGTTTAGTTCGAAAAATATATCTCATTATGTTGTCGCAGGGGCAACGATATTGGTAGCAAGTTATTTTCTAAACAAATACAAGCAAAACTTTGAGACCAATGATGAATATGACTTGATCAAAAAGTATTTATTAAATGAATCGCCTCTCTATGGGTATAACCGACCGAAACTTTGGATTCATACGAAATATGAAATCAATGCCCGAAAATGGAAGGATTTTTATTCGCGCAATAGCACGGACTTAAACCAGCCTTACTTACATTTGACCATAAAAACAATTGTCAATCATTGTGGCGATGATTTCAACATTTGCTTGATTGACGATGATACCTTTAGTAAACTCATCCCATCGTGGGATGTGGACTTGGCGACGGTAGCCGAACCTATGCGCGCACATTTCCGAGAACTCGGTTTAGCGCAATTGTTATATTATTATGGCGGCATGGTCGTGCCGAACTCCTTTTTATGTATCAAAAACTTGAAACAACTCTATGACGACGGTGTGTCGTCGAATAAACCGTTTGTATGTGAGGGCGTGAATCACACCCTGGATCTCTCTACAAAAACGCATAAGCAGTTGTTTTCACCCGACACTTATTTTTATGGAGCGAAGAAAAACGATGAACACATTTTGGAATGGGTAAGGGAATTGAAACGTCGTAACGCGTCCGGACATTTTTCTTCGGAACCCGATTTCAAAGGAGCGTCGAGTCAGTGGTGGTTGCATGCTATTCGCGGAGGGAATGCGAATTTGGTGGGGGGCGAATGGATAGGTGTGAAAACCACGGACCGCAAACCGATTGTGTTGGAAAACTTGATGGAAGAGGAATATTTGGATTTGCATGGTGGTGTATATGGTATCTATATTCCCGCGGATGAGATTTTGATTCGCCCCAAGTTTCAATGGTTTGCGGTGATGCCCGGAGAACAGTTGTTGAAAACGAACTTGATTGTCGCGAAATATTTGATGGCATCCTTGATTGATACCAGTGATGAATATAAAAAAGCGAAAGAGGGGCGAAGTGTGGTTGCGATTTAGGGCATCGCGATGTCGAGAACATAATATATTCCAACCATAAACTCATATAAAATGTTTGGAATATATTCACAAAATGAGTGATTCAATTTCCCAAGTTTCCACAAACACGCCAGATATCGTTCAACAAACGATAGGTTCTCTCCAAGACTTGTTTGAAAAGTATAAAGAGGATTCCTATATGCTTTCTAAAACCCATCACTATGTCGTGAAACAATTGCCCACCCTTCTCGAGAACACACAAAAAGCCCACCAACAGCGTCAACTTCGCATCGAAGAAATGACCAATGACCAAGACGCCTTTATCCAGACCTTTTTAAACAACAACCAGTATTTTTACAACGCATCCACAGAAAAGTTTTTCTATTACGACGGCGTTCATTACCAATTATATGGCGAGGACGATATTTTACACCATGTTCTCACCACGATTACAAGAGAACGTCAATTGATGTCCTGGAAACAAAGCACGAAACGCAATATTATGAAGCGTATCAAAGAAAACTACCCGCTCCTTAAGAAGTCCATCCCCGAAACCGATACCATCCAATTCGTCATCGATTTGCTCTGTCCGATCTTGTTCTCCACGCGCACCGAAGCCAAGTATTTTTTGACGATTCTTGGTGATAATATTTTCAAGAAAAACACGTCGATTATACACTTTATTCACCCCGATTCCAAACACTTTATTCGAGAACTCAACAATATGTGTCAAATTTATGTGGGTCATGGCTCTTGTCAAACCTTTAAACATAAATATCATGACCATGATTACGGGACTTGTCGGTTGGTCCGTATCCATGATTCAGTGCGACACGAACATGTGTGGAAATCCACGATTAATACCTATATTTTAGATATCATTTGCGTGGCCTGTCACTATTCCATGCGATATCAATCTTCCGATAATTATGTAGAAACACAGTCGAGCGACGAGGTTCTCCAATCCAATGTATTTTATTTGAAAACCACGGAACCTGGCCAACTTGTGGATTTGTTTATCCGTGAATATTTGATTCTGAGCCGGAACCGCGAAGGTAGTCTAGGGTCCGAAAGCCCGTCGACGTCTACACAAACACGCAAAACACATGTAATTACATGGAAAAATATGCAGTATTTATGGAAGAGGTTTTTAGATGCCAAGTATTTGCCGAATGTCATCTTTTTACAGACGTTGAAAGGGTTGTTGGTAGAAAAACTCCAAGACAATTATGAGGAATCCTCGGATATGTTTTTGGGAGTGTCGAGCAAGTTTTTACCGGCGATCCAGCGGTTTTTACAGTTTTGGGGGGAGACGGTGGTGGAAGATGAAAGCGAAAGTCATTTTGAATTGGATGAACTCTTGCAATTATTTCGAAAATGGTCGGAGAACAATCATGAAAATATCCCCCATTTGAATGAAAAACAAGTGTTGGATTTGATTTCTTATTTTTATCCCCATGTGGAAACGGAGGATGGCAAATATATTTCCAAAATTCGGAATGCATTGTGGGATAAGTCGATGGATATACAAATCGCGTTGGACAATTTCAAGGAATATACGATTGAATTTCAACGTGGCACGCAACAACGGGTTTCCATATTTGATGCGTATCAGTATTATTGTAAATATTATAATAATGCGTCGTTTCAGGGGACATATACACTGATTGCGAGTAAATTTTATTTTGAAAAATATGTCATTGAGAACTTGGCGGAATATATAGCGGATGACAAGTTTTTGAAGGCCGAATGGTTTGCGGTGTAATTTTCGATAAAAGTGTATGACTACGTATTTCAAACCTGCGCAATTTACACCTTTGTGACGTTGCCTTTACACCTTTGCGAATTTTAACTGGTTATCAGCAACGACCCGTTAGAACGCCCATTTTATTGGACAAAAATAAGAAAACCCGTAAAATATAAATAGTAGGATTTTCAATTACAACGGACTAAGTTGTTTGAAATGAAATAGGTATACAATAAATAATGTCGCGTTTTATATTTCAATTATTACACAAATTAAAATTATATATATATATATATATATAAAATGGCATCTTTCGCTAATGTCGAACCGATTGGAAATGTTCCCCCAGTAAAACCAACCGAAATGTTTATACCTATTCCAGAAGATAAATTAAGAACAGATCAAAAATATTTAGTTGAAACAAATACGACGTTATCAAATGGTGAAACTGTAAGACGCAGATATAAAGGAGTTTTAGATACATTAAAAGTTGATAACTGTTATAAATTTAAATATTTAGAAAATCTTAATAAAAAAAAACGTAAAGAAACAATACACAACGCGATTTGGAATGGTGATGACGACGAAACATTTATAAAAATATATGATGCGCCTGCCAACGGAGATATATTGACATTAGAACAACTTAAAACTATGGAAGAAATACAACAAAACGCCGTTATAGGAAACAATTATTACGTAAGATTTGTTGGACCAGATGAGAAAACTGACTCAACAAGTAGGGATGCGTTTTGTGGTAGATACGATGGAGTGGATGAAGACAGTGGTGACCATGTTTTTTCAAATATAGTAAAAATTTCAAATTTAGTAAAAACAAATACGTCAATTTGTTTGAACGACAAAACAACAAAAGCCACAACAACAGTAACTTTTTATTATAGAGCAGATGATTTAAATCAACACGACCGAGTAACAAGAGTAATGAACACAGTTATTCCATATGGATCCTTCGGAGGTAATAAACGTAAAACAAATAACCAGAAAAGAAAAAGCAATAAACGTAAAACAAATAGGCGCAAAAGCAATAAACGCAAAGCGATTTGTTAATATGATGGTATAAACAAAAATTTTGAGAGCGACCAAAGAAAAACTATATATAAAATCTCATGTAAAATAGGAGTTTTAAATGAGAAAAGGTGTAAATGTTCATCGGTGTAAATGTGACGAAATATTTATAGAATCGAAGGCAACGAGTTCAAAAATCTCGTCTTTTTGGTAGTGCTATCATAGGTCCCGACGCAGTGTGAACTATTGAAGTCGTATAGGTAACCAGTTGACTTATGTAGTAAATAATCCTTTCCCTTGTGTGAGTGCCGCGTTACAACAATCTGATGTCTCTTGCTGTAGGGCACGATGACGAATGTGTTGCATAACTTGAGTTTTCCGCCCACCAAATCTCCAACCGGGTCACCGGTCGTATTATCAAATACATTACCCCTATCATCAATGTCAACAACAGATCCCTTGTAAACGACTGTGCGTTTCGGTTCGCGCGACTTATCGTCCGCGATCAATCGGTCGACAAAGTCTTCCTTAATGCCAGATGTTTTGAGTTTGCGACGCGACAACTCCGCCTTCAATTGAATGACTGTAAGATGAGAGTAATTCGTGTCGGCTCCTTCTTCCGACCCAGTGATCTTGGTTTTTGTGTTTGTATTTTTTTTCGCGGACGCGGTGGTCTTCTTCACTCCTGACTGTTGCTTTGTATCTTTTCCCATAGTTTCAGGTTGATGTGACTGTAGATTCTTAAAAATTATCAAAAACGACGGGGAGGGTTTTTGCTTCAATTTTTTACAGTAAACATGTTCTCATCACCGATCGCAAAACTCACGCGTTTCATCGTCTTTCGGCCTCCCGACTTCTTGGGTGTTTTCTTCACATAACCGAACTCCCCCTTTTTGGCAAAATAACCGTATTTTTCTAATCGGCGCTCCTTTTTGGCCGTCACGTGTTTCACCACACTTACTAAACGTCCATGTTTATTCATGACAATATCGTCTTTTGTCATACCATATTTGGTTTTATACGCAGTGCCGTTCCATACTTGTTCACGTGAACCAAACAACTGCTTATATACGACACCTTTTATTAAATAAGTTCCGTCTTCGCGTTTTTGGGGTCGTTTTGTCATATATCTGGTTTTATATACTAGATATATAAATTTTCCTACATCTTTTCCATGGTTCTCTTCGTATATTCGAAAATGTGGTTATAGGACGCACAATGCGCTGACTTTATCCGCATACGCTTTACCGCATACGCTTTATCCGCATACGCTTTATCCGCATACGCTTTATCCGCATACGCTTTATCCGCATACGCTTTATCCGCATATGCTTTACCGCATACGCTTTATCCGCATATGCTTTACCGCATACGCTTTACCGCGTATGCTTTACGCCTTACGGGTTTTGCGCGATGCCTTCTTCACCGTTCCAAATTTCCCCTTGGTAGCGAAATATCCCGCCTTTTCCAAACGCTTTTCGCGCTTGGCGGTCTTGTGTTTCTTCGCCGACACAATTTTTCCCCATTTGTTTTTGATAAGATTCTTGCGCGTTAAACCACCCGCGGTGTGGTGAGCAGTGCGGTGCCAGACCATGGCGCGAGAACCCTCGGCCATGGCAAACGTTTTTCCGTTCACTTCATACATGGTATATAGAATAGGCGGAGAAATATTTTTTCTAAATAAGGTTAGAAAAATATGGACCTTATAGTTTTGGCATCATGTTATACGTGGTTGTTCCATAAGGAATAATTCCACGTGCCAATAATTGCTGTTCTGTGGACGCACCGTTTACTTTGGAATAGGTAGTTGCTCTCGCGCGTTGTGCGTAGCGCATTTTTTGGCTGATTTGGGGATTGTTTCCACCCGTGACAAACTTATTATATTCTGCCGGCGGGCAAGCCTTATTTTTACACATATTTAATCTTGAAAACATGAAAAACTTTTGAATACTATACAATAGTGCCGATAAATTCGCGGCGCTGATAAATTTATGGATTTGATAAATTTATTGCGAAAAATTGAATCCAAACGAAACCACGTTTTAGAATGCAAACTCTTGTGTCTTTCTTCCTAAACATGACCGATTCCGCCGATTTGTCCAAACAATACCAGCGAAAAACCGATAAACAACATATTTTGGACAACCCGGATACGTATATTGGCTCGGTGGAAAATGTAGACGCACAAATGTGGGTTTATGACGACGCGTCTCAAAAAATTACACTCAAAGACATTGAATATGTGCCTGGCCTGTATAAATTGTTCGACGAAGGTATTGTCAACTGCCGTGATCATGTCATCCGCATGATTCATTCGCCTATTTTGGATAAGCGCTATGTGTCCTATATCGAAACATCGATCGCCCAAGACGGAACCATTATGATGGCCAATGACGGAAATGGCATTGATATTGCGAAGCACCCCGAATACGACATTTGGATTCCCGAAATGATTTTCGGACAGTTGAGAACATCGACCAATTATGATAAAAACGAGAAGAAGATCGTGGGTGGTAAGAATGGTTTTGGGTTCAAACTCGTGTTGATTTGGTCGGAGTATGGTAAGATCGAAACGGTGGATCACACCCGTGGTTTAAAATACGTCCAAGAATTCAAGCGTAATTTGGATGAAATCTGCCCACCGGTCATCACCAAGGTCACGGGTGCAGCGGCGAAGCCATATACCAAGGTCTGGTTCAAGCCGGATTATCGCAGACTTGGTGTGCCTGGCCTCACCCCAGACATGCTCGCACTTCTCAAGAAGCGTGTCTATGATATTGGCGCAGTTACCGACCATACGATCAACAAGATCAAGGTGGTTCTGAATGGCGAGAAAATCCCCGTGAAGAATTTCCAAAACTATATTGACCTCTATTTGGGCGGGAAGGCGGATGTGAAGCGCATTTACGAAGAAGGCTCGGAACGCTGGGAATACGCAGTGGCTTTGTCCCCAACACATGAGTTTATTCAAGTGTCATTTGTAAATGGTATTTGCACGTTCAAGGGTGGGAAGCATGTGGATTATATTGTCGGACAAATTGTGCGTAAACTGTGTGATTATATCGAAAAGAAAAAGAAGATCAAGGTGAATGCGGCGGCGATCAAGGAACAAATCATCTTGTTTCTGCGGTGTGACGTCGAAAATCCGTCGTTCGATAGCCAGACGAAGGATTTTATGAACACGCCCTCTGCCAAGTTCGGGCCCACGTGTTCAGTAAGCGACGGCTTTATCGAGAAGGTGGCGAAGATGGGTGTGATGGATGTGGCCTGCTCGTTGGTCGCAGCCAAGGAAAATAAGTTGGCGAAGAAGACCGATGGTGCAAAGACCAAGAATGTCCGTGGTATTGCGAACTTCATTGATGCCAACGACGCGGGAACGCCAAAGTCCAAGGATTGTGTCCTCATTTTGTGCGAGGGACTATCGGCCCTTTCGGGCATTGTATCCGGGCTTTCGAGTTCGGATCGAAATACGATTGGTATTTACCCCCTCAAGGGGAAGTTGTTGAATGTTCGCGGAGAAAAGGCGATGAAGATCTCGGAAAATAAGGAAATTGGTGATATCAAGAAGATCCTTGGACTCGAGACGGGTCGGAATTACGCCACGATCACCGACGTAAACCAGAATTTGAGATATGGAAAGATCCTATTTATGACCGATCAAGATTTGGATGGTTCGCATATCAAGGCCTTGTGTGTGAATCTATTTCACAGTGAGTGGTCAAGCCTGATCAAGATCCCCGGATTCCTTTCGTTTATGAACACGCCCATTCTTCGTGCGAAGAAGGGAAATGTGGTCAAGTTGTTTTATAACGATGGTGAATACAAGACATGGAAGGATAGTCTGGGCGCAACCGGTATTTCGGGCTGGACGGTCAAGTATTTCAAGGGTCTTGGCACCTCTCAGTCGGCCGATTTTAAGCAGTATTTCGCGAACAAAAAGGTCGTGGATTTCGTGTATACCGGACAAGGTTGTGATGACACGATTGATAAGGTGTTCAATAAGAAACGCGCGGATGACCGAAAGACATGGCTCGAAAATTACGACAAGGAGGCGTATGTGGACACAAACCAGGCGAATGTCCAATATAACGCGTTTGTGGACAAGGAGTTGATTCATTTCAGCACCTATGATAACGCGCGATCTATTCCCAACATGATGGATGGACTCAAGACATCGTTGCGCAAGATTTTGTTCTGTGCATTCAAGCGTAAGTTGACGAGCGAAATCAAAGTGGCGCAATTTTCGGGATATGTATCGGAGCATTCTGCCTACCACCATGGCGAGGCATCGTTGAACGGCGCGATCGTAAACATGGCACAAAATTTCGTCGGTTCGAACAACGTGAATCTATTGTTACCGAACGGACAATTTGGAACTCGACTTCAGGGTGGCGACGATTCTGCGTCAGAGAGATATATCTTTACACAACTCAGTCCGGTGGCGAGGTATATTTTCCCAGAGGCCGACGATGCCATCTTGCATTATTTAGATGACGATGGGACAGAAGTGGAGCCCGAGTGGTATGCTCCCATTCTTCCGTTTGCGCTCCTAAATGGCCAACTCGGTATCGGCACTGGATTTTCGACAAGTATTCCGTCCTATAACCCGAAGCAGGTGATCCAGCATTTGAAGACGAAGTTGGCTGGTCAACCGAGTGCGGGGACAGAATTTGTCCCGTATTATGAGGGGTTCAAGGGAACCGTCGCCAAGATTGCAGACAAAAAGTTTCTTATCAAGGGCTGTTATGAAAAAGTAGCGGAAGATAAGATTCGTATTACCGAACTTCCCGTGGGAACATGGACGATGCCCTATGTTTCATTCTTGGAATCCTTGGTGGATGGACAAGTCGACAAGGCTGGTAAAAAGAGCGCTCCTGTGATCAAGGATTTCACCTCGGTATCGACAGAGGTTACCGTGGATATTCTAGTGACCTTTCCCAAGGATAGGTTGCGTGAGTTGGAGACGATGGCCGAAGATTATGGATGCAATGGTGTCCATAAGTTGTTGAAGTTGACAACCACGGTAAGCACCACCAACATGCATATGTTCGACGCGAAACTGAAGTTACATAAATACGATTCAGTCGAAGAGATCATCGACGACTTTTATGGTGTGCGATTGAATATGTATCAAAAGCGAAAGGACTATTTGGTGGTGGATATGGAGAAGAAACTCGTCAAGTTGTCGAATCGCGCGCGGTATATTCAGATGACTCTGGAAGGCACGGTGGATTTGCGCAGAAAGACGGCCGTGCAAGTGACCGAATTGCTCACTGGTCTCAAATTTGCGGTGCTGGATGGAGATTATAAATATTTGATCAAGATGACGATGGATTCCGTCACTTCGGAAAATGTGGCGGCGATTCTAAAGGAGAAGGCCGACACGGAAATGCAGTTGGAGACATTGAAGGCTACCACCTTGGAAAAAATGTGGCTGACGGAACTCCAGATGTTGGAAGTTCAGTATGAAATCTACAAGGGGAGACGCGAGAAGTTGCAGGAAGCGACGAGTTCGGCCACGGACAAGAAGAAGGTCGTTGTGAAGAAGGTGGTGGCGAAGAAGTAAAAGTCGTGTTGTGATGTATATGTATATAATGTTTTTTTTGTCTTGATACTGTGGTGAACTTTGGTCACAGTATCAATAGAATTGTGCATTTATTTCTTTTGTTTGCGTGTTTTGGATGCCGATCTTTTTTTACTACGGCGAGAACCACCTACAACGGACTTTATTACTCCAGAAAGCAGACTCGGTTTTTTAGCCTCTAATGCTTTACCTGAGTCTTCAATATCTTCTTTTATAGCAGCATTTATAGCTTTCTTGTCAGAAGGATTAATCCCGTCCAATACGTATACGTTTACTACAGTGTTGAAATCGATCCATTCTCCTGTTTTGTTATAATAGTTTACAAGTTGAGAATACAGATTTTGTTTAATATCGTAAAAATCGGAAGGAATTTTGCAACTGCTGAACGTGTATTTTTTACAAGATGAGATAAACTTCCACCTAGGGTCGTATTCCTTCATTTCAACATCAATGAATTGCAAATACTTGTCTTTGAAATTGTTGTTAATATACGTTGTCAATGCAACCTTAAGCAGTTGTTTATCCACAGCGGGTTTGGTAGGCGCTGTCGGTTTTGGCAATTTAGCAACGACGGTTTTCAATAAACTCGTAAACATTTCCAACTGCGCTTTGTCGACATCTTTTTGCGCGAGAGTTGTTGTTTCGGCATACATTGGTGACTTTTTTGGATCTATTTTATTGACTATTTTCGTTTTATGATCTAGTAATATATCGTATCCACTTTTGCCTTTATTATTTATTTTTAATATACCCGCTTCATCCAAATTTCCCGCCAAATATTCAACAAGTTCTTTATTCACGGGTTGCGCGTTACATGCTACTATAAACGCAGTGTTTCCTTCATTGTCTTGTTTATTTTCAAGAATATTCTTTCGAATGTTCTCGGTTTCGAAAATGACTTTCACCACTCCTAGATTTCCATTTTCAGCGGCAACGATTAGCGGTGTCTTTCCGGACTCAACATCAACCGCATTGATGTCCTGTTTATAATTCAGAATCATTTTCGTCATGTTGTCGGGAGAACCATCTTTCGCGACGGAAAACAACATATTCTTAGCAGCGTCAGGTTCCGTGTTTTTTTTAGTAACAAAAATAGCGTTCATTTCGGCTTTATAGTCTTTCGTAGCAACACTGGGTGTCGAGTCGGTCGATGTTTGTATTTCTGCAAGAGATTCAACGAGATCATCGTGCGCCCCCGTTTCCAATAAACGATCCATCCACACTGTTAAATACTCCTTCGGAAGGGGGTATTGTTTCAAGTAATTCAAGAGATAATCCGTTTTTGCTTCGTTCTCAATCAAATACATGATAATATCCATTCGCGCAGTATTCGTGGGATCAACCGTTCCCTTTTTACGATCCGCAACAAGACCTTTCAACGCAGCCTGAATATTTGTCATCGCGTTCCAGGGAGGAAGAGCAAAATAGTCTCCTTCCACATTCGATGCTCCGCTAGAAATTTTCGCTTGCAATTCATCCATCTTTCCATGATAGGACAATTCCTGGGTCGACATGGCCGAAACGTCGCCATCTCCGCCGAACTTTCTGTTTTTACTAAATAATTTCTTCATCGATGATTTTCGGCGAGGTGCCATAGATCGTTTGGATGACATTTTTATTTAGAGTATATACTATACGCACATAATTTTACTAGTCCACACGGTATATTTTCTCCGTTCTATATAAAGACACGAGGACGTAAAAATAACGTTGTTATGACGAACGATTCTGTCACGAAAACATGGGTGGGCGGTATTGTAAACAAAACCAACGGAAAAAATAATTTCGACTCCGTTATGCATATGATAAAAAACCCAAGATGCCAAATTACCACAATATCTTATAGTTCATTGGTAGGATTCATTTTGAAACTGAGTCTTTCTACACCTTTCAACGTCGAAAACGCTGAAAGCAACGTTTCCTCCGTTCCATTCTCACTCCAAAATAGCGATGAAGTCGACGACCTTAACCTTGCAAATGTGAAAAGGCGCAAACAGGAGGGGGGAACCAGTTTACCAGATGCAGACATAGAATTTTATGGTTTAAATGAAAGCAAAACTGCTTTCAATTCTCCTATTGACACGGTGGTTATTAAATTTGCTGTGCTTCATAATAAAAAGGAGGCTGCTCTTTTTCCCTACAAACCAGCGTCGTATGGGTCTACGGATATATACAAAGAAACAGACACTATAGATAATTATAAAAAAGAAGCGTTGACCCAAAGTAAAATTTACCAACTTACGGCAAGTAAGGGAGAACCTGTCTGCCCGTCTTTAATCGATTTTTCACATATTTCCGATCGATTGGCTATAGAAACATTTTTAGATATTGTTTTAAAAAAATGTGTCGATGATGAATCCAAACATATTATTCAATATTTGAAACATGTATTCATCTACTCGGAACAAACCGAACGCATGTATATGGATGATGTTCAACTCGGCATCATCACCATGGAATCTGCATCTGACTATATAACTGCATATGATGCAGTTTTGGATTGGGATTTATATGGTAAATCAGCCATTGTTTTTCGTGAACAAATTTTGACACAAGTTCTACGACTATATAACGAAACACATCTTGTTCACGCTGATTTTCATGTGCGCAATTGTTTGGTGAAAAAAAACGAGGATGGGTCCTGTCGTGTCTATATGATTGACTTTGGAAGAATGGTCGATGCTGACAATTTAAATCAGGAGCAAATTCTGATTGCACAACAATATGCAGTCTCTAAATTTCATCGAACTCGTTTCTTTGTTTCACAAAAGAAGGACAAACGCCGTTTCTTTGGTGCAAAACCGAAACCCGCCGATTTGTTTATTTGCCCCAACATTCTTGAAAGAAGGGACCACTATGGTCAAAAATTATGTGAGAACCTGCTTTTCTTTATATGTAGTTTGGAATATATGCATTTTTATTACAAATATAAACACAAGGAAACATCGCATCTTCATAATATATATTATAAAATGTTGGACCCGGCCACATCCTTGAATAAAATTGCAATAGCATTGAATAATTATTATGATACACAAGGCGTTTATATTCAACGATATGATAATTACAATATTTTGAAGCCTGGTGAAAAATATGACCGAACCCTTGAAGATATTCAAGGCGATGTCATGGTGAAAGAAAAGGGTGCAAATTCAACGGCATCGCCACCGCGAATCCTACAAAAACGAAAGGAAGCAATTCCTGTGGCAGAAGAACGAATCAAAAAGTTACGCAATAAGGTTATAAACGATTCGGACACAGAGTCTATGCCGAATAATTTTCATTTCGATAATCTGGGGTTTGTAGATTCCGATTCGGAGCCCACTGGCACAGAACATGTAAATTATAGTTTTCCGAATGTTACCACGTCCTTCCGTTATGTAAAGGGAGGGCGATTGCGTAAGTCGCGAAAAGTGACAAAACGAAGAAGAACGAATCTTAGGAAATCGAGACGCGCATCGCGCAATAGTCTATGATAAACAACGAATGTTCTATATCATAGAATTCTACGATGATGTTTCCGTTTCCCTGGGTTTTGTGGAAGGACGTTGAAGTCGCTTCGTCTTTTTGTCCACCAATTTCCAATCGTCGTAATCCCATCCATACAACCGTTTTATGTCATAATCCTTTTTTTCAAAATACAATGAATATCCATCATAGTTTTTCAACAAGGCATCGAGCGCAGCAGGTGACCCTCGCTTCGCAAATGTAGCGAATAAATTCGGGAAATCATCATTGATTTCCTTGGTATTTACCACCGCGCTCCGTTCCTTGTCATAAAAAAATCGGGACGCATACACATGTTCGCTTCGTCTCCCATCGCTTGTATATGGTGATCGCGTATAAATATGCAGTGGCATCTTTTCCATGGTGCGAAAGTTCGTCGAATCGAGTCGATAATAGGGTCCGTCGGGTTGATCATCCAATTCCACAATCATTTCTCCGCTCATATATATTTTGACAATTTTACCAGGCCGAACATCTGTCCAAATATCATCCATATTTACTTCCACGGGCATGCTTTCATAAATATTCGGAATCCGAGACACGCGCCAGGGCGACCGGGGATCAATTTCATAATCCAAATAAAGCGCGCGCGAAAGTGCCAATTGAAACAAAACGGTTTCTGTGGTGGAAAACCAATGGTCGAAATGAACGAACACGTGACAGAAATTGGAATTCACGTCATACCCCTTTACTTTCGCCACCTGCTTTACCACACCAATTCGAAATATAGTGGCCACTACTTCTGCTATGTAAAATGCACTCGTCTGGACATGCACGTTTTGTATAATAAGCGCCATATTTTGTATAATCGGAACACTGTCGTCCATGTTTGGTGCATACTTATAGTGAGAATGTTCTAATTCATTTACAGAATTGAATATTTTCACGTAGACAAGGACGGATGGCTTATGCCAAATAAATATTGATTTGTTTTTCTAATTGACGTCCCGTGAAAAGGAACCGATTCCCCTGGTTGTCGACGAACACGCAATAATCCACGTTTGATGCAGACGATGTCCGGCGAAATGAGAATATATCAGTTATCGTAGTGGACGGCCGCTGTGTTGTGTGTCTTATATATTCGATCCTTTCCAATTTCATTTTCTCTCCTCGCGTCGATAATCCCAGCTCTGTAACATTGGAATAAAGTAAATAGGTTTGATCTACTTCGAGTTGAGATGGTAAAAGAGTTGTGCATGTTGTCATGATTATATCTTCCAAATTGTAGTTCGAAGATATAGATAGTGGTTTACGCCGAATTGAGTTCGCAGACATTGATGCAAGTTGGATATTTGAACTGTCCACCGGAGAAACGGACATGATATTGGATGTTGTTTTCATATGCGAATAGGCGCAAAAAGAGTTCAATTTTTTATACCTTTTCTCATTTACACCATTTTGCGTTGAAAATGCATCCTTACATTTCGCATTGTCAATACGAAATCGCGTCAGACCCATTTTTTCAATTCCAATTGTTTATACGTGCGGTCATGGTGGCGAGGTAACTCCAATGGGACCACCAACGTGCTTTGATCCTTGCAATAATTCAAATATCCAACGGCTTCATTATACACGGTAGGAACAGCGTAATCGAGAACCAAGTGATTTAATCGCTCCACTTGTTCGGTAATATTATTCGGATAATGCTCTGCATATTGCATGTATATACTTCTCATGATGATTTTCAATGTATCTACATTTTGAGGGGGGATCACATATTTGTCACTCGACATTTTATATACACCCGCGCGTATTCCGTTCTGTAAAATTTGGACGTTTTCCTTTGAAAAAAACACTTGTGCAAGAACATTAGACTCCCATGTTCCAGCAAGGGCGTCTCTGTATTCTGTCGCCTTGTTTTTTATAGCATTCTTTTCATACAATTGAAATTGAACTTCCGCCGAGGGTGGTTGAATGATCTCCACGCGCCCATTATAGGTATTCGCATCCAATATTGTGGTTTTGTTTTCAGTGGGTTCGGCTGAAAACGCCGATGATGTTGGTGAAGAGTATAAAGTATCAAATAAAGAAGAAAAGGACATTTTTCGGGTTTGATTTTTGTTATATACTAAAGATGTAGAAAAAATACTCGTCCGCTTTCCTAGTTCCTAGTTCTTTGCGAAATGTTCAAATGTTTAGCGCATACAAAAATTTTGTCACGGTAATATATAAAATATATGGAAGCCTTTTATCTCATTGTATTATCTATCGCCGCAATATTATTGATCCTTATATTAACGTATATTGGAATTGTCATGTCAAACAATAAAAATAAAAAGGGTTCTTATCCCCCACAAAGTGGTTCTTGTCCCGATTATTGGTCGATCAGCACCGTCGATGGAAGTTCTTGTATCATCCCTGTAAAAACAGACCGCAACGCTGGAACAAAAACAGTGGACGCAAGTGGGCGTTCCATGACATCCGTGTATGATGCAAGTGGAAAATTGTTATTAAATTCTACAAACACGGCAGGTCTAAACACCAGCACAAATTCGATTAACTTTGGTGATGCGAAATGGACGACAAGTGGTGTGTCTGCGCTTTGTGCGCAAAAAACCTGGGCAAATACCTTTGGTATTGTATGGGATGGCGTAACAAATTACAATAGTTGCTAAACATTGATTCACGTTGTAAGGCGATTTTCGTCACTTTTCGCAATAAGAGTGATTTTACCCACGCCAATATCATCTCGGTTTTTTTCATCAAATCCGCCGCCCTCTTCCTCGCCCTCTATCCGCCAATCTTGTTTTACCCATCGCTGTTCGACTTTTTTTGCAGAATCAACTGCACTGTTATTTTTCATATCCATCACTTCATTTGCATCGTCTAGTAGTGTCATATCGAAAAATCCGTCTGTTCCGACAAACACCACAATGTTTTGGTGTTGTTTGTATTCCACTATTTTTACTTCTGGTTCGCAGGGTAACATTTGTAAATGGCCCAAGGATTGTGTAACCATGCACATTCTTTCGGGTTCTGAATATACGATATATGTCGTTTCTTCCTTTTTCATGCTTGTCAATGACGATATAGCATATCTGGGGACTTGAACTATATAATGATTCGGAATAACGTGTTTTACTCGTTCCACTTCGGCCATGTTATCCATGGTATGTGGCGTATTTATATATACGAGGTCATCTTCTATAAACACTGCTGTCTGTGAATCGCCG